>Ga0207689_10001530_pt1 | contig 21993 bp, 19 predicted proteins | sample KBSMisM52_FD_184312 | JGI IMG/M metagenome (GOLD analysis project Ga0207689, IMG submission 184312) | Miscanthus rhizosphere microbial communities from Kellogg Biological Station, Michigan, USA - KBS Miscanthus M5-2 (SPAdes) (version 2) | ecosystem: Host-associated > Plants > Roots >... | reverse complement strand
GGCTACGCCAACCTGGGCGCGCTGCTGATGGCGACCGGGCACGCGTACGACTCCGAGGGCGGGCGGACCCTCGCCGCGGCGATCACCTCGCTGATGACCGGCACGGCCTACCGTCGCTCGGCCGAGCTGGCCGGCGTCGTCGGCCCGTACGAGGGCTACGCCCGCAACGCCACCGCGCACCAGCGGGTGATGCGCAAGCACGCCGCGGCCAACGACGCGGTCCGCTCGGTCGGCGCCGACGACGCCGCGGTCCTGGCCCTGGCCGCGGCCGAGTGGCAGCGCGGCAACGAGATCGGCGCGGTCAACGGCTGGCGCAACGCGCAGGCCTCGCTGCTCGCGCCCACCGGCACGATCGGCTTCATGATGGACTGCGACACGACCGGCATCGAGCCGGACTTCTCGCTGGTGAAGTTCAAGAAGCTGGTCGGCGGCGGGTCCATGCAGATCGTCAACCAGACGGTGCCGCGGGCACTGCGTTCCCTGGGCTACCAGGAGGAGCAGGTCGAGGCCATCGTGGAATACATCTCCGCCAACGGTCACGTGGTCGACGCGCCAGGGCTGCGGCCCGAGCACTACGAGGTCTTCGACTGCGCGATGGGCACCCGCTCGATCGCGCCGATGGGACACGTGCGGATGATGGCGGCGGTGCAGCCGTTCCTGTCCGGCGCGATCTCCAAGACGGTGAACATGCCGGAGTCGGCGACCGTCGAGGACATCGAGGAGATCTACCGGTCCGGCTGGGAGCTCGGCCTCAAGGCGCTGGCGATCTACCGGGACAACTGCAAGGTCGGCCAGCCGCTGTCCACCGGGGCCAGCTCGTCGTCCACTTCGGACACTCCGGCGCCGGCGGTCGAATACCGGCCGACCCGTAAGCGGCTGCCGAAGAAGCGCCCGTCCCAGACCGTGTCGTTCTCGGTGGCGGGCGCGGAGGGCTACGCGACCTCCTCGTCCTACCCGGACGACGGCATCGGTGAGCTGTTCGTCAAGATGTCGAAGCAGGGCTCGACGCTGGCCGGCGTGATGGACGCGTTCTCCATCGCCATCTCGATCGCGCTGCAGTACGGCGTGCCGCTGGAGACCTACGTCTCGAAGTTCGTCAACATGCGCTTCGAGCCGGCCGGGATGACCGACGACCCGGACATCCGGATCGCGTCCTCGGTGCTGGACTACCTGTTCCGCCGGCTCGCGCTGGACTACCTGCCGTACGAGACCCGCGCCGAGCTCGGCATCTTCACCGCCGCCGAGCGCGCCGCCACGGTCAGCGACTCGTACGGGGTGGACGCTCCGGAGACGTCGGTCGAGGAGATGCGCACGACCGCACCGGTCGAGCACAAGCCGATCCCGGGCGCCGCACCGGCCCCGATCGAGGCCCACTCCTCGACCGAGATCCTCGAGCTCCAGCAGGGCACCGTCGCCGACGCCCCGCTCTGCTTCACCTGCGGCACCAAGATGCGCCCCGCCGGCTCCTGCTACGTCTGCGAAGGCTGCGGATCCACGAGCGGCTGCAGCTGATGACGGCTGCCACGAATAGTGCACAGCGCGGTCACGAATAGTGCACGGCCCCTGCGGCAACGAGGACGTGACGCAACCGAGGGACGAGGTCCAGCGATGGACCTCGCCCGTCTACGCCAACGCAGTCCGCATACGGCGCGCCCCGTGACCGCGGCCAGATGATCGTAAGGCACTGGTGAGACGGGCCGGTGGGCGCTATGAGCCCGTCCATCAGCGGCTCATGTCGAAGACGTAAGCCAGCTGTTCCGCACGTAGCACCTGGACTGTGGCATAATCTAGACTGTCCAGACGGAGGTGTGCCGTGAACGACCGTTGGCAGTTGCAGGAGGCGAAGCAACGGTTCAGTGAGGTCGTGCGATCCGCGACGTCCGAGGGGCCACAGTTCGTCACCAAGCATGGGGACGAGGTCGCCGTAGTGCTCGATATCCGCGAGTACCGGCGGCTGAAAGGCGGGACGCAGGACTTCAAGGCTTTCCTGCGCTCGGCGCCTGACTTCGACGAGTTGGAGCTGGAGCGTTCGCGGGTGCCGGCTCCGGTGGTGGAGCTGGAGTGAGCTACCTGCTGGACACCAACGTCGTATCGGAGGTCCGTCGTCAGCGGCCCGATCCGGGCGTCATGCAGTGGTTCGACTCGGTGCGTGCCGACCAGCTGTATCTCAGCGTGATGGTGGTCGGCGAAATCCGGCACGGCATCGAACGCCTGGCTCGTCGGGATCCCGGCCGGGCCGGCGGCTTCGAGAAGTGGCTCATCGATCTGCAGGAGCTGTACGGCGATCGTGTCGTGCCGGTGACCGCGGCGATCGCCGAAGTCTGGGGTCGATTGAACGCGGGAGATCCGCTGCCGGTGACGGATGGCCTGATGGCTGCCACTGCGCTCGTGCACGGGTGGACGTTTGTCACCCGTAACACTGCCGACGTCGTACGGACCGGCGTGCGGCTCATCAACCCGTTCGGGGTGGATCAGTGAGCGTGCGGGGGTTGCGGGTGGTGGTGGCGGCCGAGGAGTACGACGTCGCGGTGGGGTTCTACCGGGACGCGTTGGGGATGCGGGAGCAGGCCGCGTTCGCCGGGCCCGGTGGCGCCCGGGTGACCATCCTGGACGCGGGGCGGGCGACGCTCGAGATCGCGAACCCGGCGCAGCGGGCGTACATCGACGAGGTCGAGGTGGGGCGGGAGGTCGCGCCGCGGATCCGGCTGGCGTTCGAGGTGGACGACGTGGCCGGGGTGACCCGTGCCCTGCTGGCCGCGGGGGCGACCGAGGTGGCGGCGCCGCGGCCGACGCCGTTCGGGTCGGTGAACGCCCGGCTGGAGGCGCCGGCCGAGCTGCAGATCACCCTGTTCGAGCCGGACGCGCCGGCACCCGCGGCCGCCGGCGACCTGGTCATCCGGGACGCGCGACCCGAGGACTGGGCCGGGATCTGGCCGTTCTTCCGGCAGATCGTCGCGGCGGGGGAGACCTACACCTGGCCGCGGGACATGAGCGAGCACGACGCCCGCGCGGCCTGGTTCCCGTCGCCCGGCCGGACCGTGGTCGCGTCGGTCGCCGGCACCGTGGTCGGCACCGCCAAGACCCAGCCCAACCAGGCCGGCCCGGGCGCACACGTGGCGAACGCGAGCTTCATGGTCGATCCCGCGTACGGCGGGCGCGGGATCGGTCGCGCTCTGGCCGAGCACGTGCTGGCCCGGGCGCGCGCCGACGGCTACCGGGCCATGCAGTTCAACGCGGTCGTGGCCAGCAACGCCGGCGCGGTCCGGCTGTGGAGCTCGCTCGGGTTCACCGTCGTCGGCACGGTGCCGGCGGCGTTCGACCATCCCAGGCTGGGACCGGTCCCGCTGCTGATCATGTACCGCACGCTGTGAGGGTCGAGGACGCGTTCGCGGTCTTCGACCCCGGGACTCCGGCTCCCGTGCCCCGTGGTATCCGCCGTTGCCCGGCGCCGGGGCGGCGGGAGGGAAGAAAATTCGTGACGGCTGTCGATCCCGGCGCAGGTCGTTCGTCGGGAGGGGCGTCGAGATCCGACCAGCGGATCCGCGAGCAGGAGGACACCCATGGCGCAGTACGCGGTGCTCATCTACGAGGACGAGAAGGGCTGGAGCGAAGGTGACCCGGCGGTCATCGAGGAGGGCATGAAGGCCCACAACCAGTTCGCGGTCGACGCGGGGGAGAAGCTGCGCGGCGGGCAGGCGCTGCAGCCGACGTCGACGGCGACGACCATCCACAAGGACGGCTCGGGCGGGTTCGCGGTCACGGACGGGCCGTTCGTGGAGACCAAGGAGGCGCTCGGCGGGTTCTACCTCATCGAGGCCGCCGACCTCGACGAGGCGATCGCGCTGGCCAAGAAGGTGCCGGCGCCGTTCGGAGGCGTCGAGGTGCGGCCGGTGATGGTCTTCGAGTAGACCCGTCCTGTGGACGGTCCCGGCGTGGCCGCGGCGGTGGCCGAGGCGCACCGTCGCGAGTGGGCGTTCGTGCTCGCCGCGACGGTGCGCGTCACCCGCGACATCGACCTCGCCGAGGAGTGCGTGCAGGACGCGTACGCCCGGGCCCTCGCGACCTGGGCGGAGCGCGGCGTACCGGCGAAGCCCGGCGCCTGGCTGACCACGGTCGCCCGGCGCCGGGCTCTCGACCTGCTCCGGCGGGAGGTGACGCTGCGCCGGGCGCTGCCGCTGCTCGTCGACGACGAGCCGGCGGCCGGCGGTCCGTTCCCGGACGACCGGCTCCGGCTGGTCTTCACCTGCTGCCACCCGTCGCTGGCGACGGAGGCTCAGGTGGCGCTGACACTGCGGCTGCTGTGCGGGCTGAGCACGGCCGAAGTGGCCCGGGCGTTCCTGGTCACCGAGCCGACAATGGCCGCACGGATCACCCGAGCGAAGAAGAAGATCACCACCGCTCGTATCCCGTACCGAATGCCCTCGGTGGCGGACCTGCCAGAGCGCACCGAGGCCGTTCTGGCCGTGGTGCATCTGCTGTTCACGACCGGTCACACCGCTCCGGCCGGTGCCGACCTGATCCGGCGCGACCTGGTCGAGCGGGCGCTCGACCTGGCCCGGATGCTGCGGACGCTGTTGCCGGGCGACGCGGACGTGGCGGCGGTGCTGGCGCTGATCCTGCTGACCGATGCGCGTCGGGAGACGAGGGTCGGACCGGACGGGCGGCTGCTGCTGCTCGCCGAGCAGGACCGCTCGCGCTGGGACGCGACCCAGATCGCGGAGGGGATCGGCCTGGTGGAGGAGGCGTTGCGGCGCCGACCGCGCAGCCGGCACACGCTGCAGGCGGCGATCGCGGCCGTGCACGCCCAGGCCGGCAGCTGGCCGGACACCGACTGGGGCCGGGTGGTCGATCTCTACGACACGCTCGCCGAGGTGTGGCCGTCGCCGGTGGTCGCCCTCAACCGGGCGGCGGCGCTCGGGTTCGCGCGCGGGCCGGAGGCGGGGCTGGCGGCGCTGCAACCGCTGTCGGCCGAGCCGCAGCTCGCCGGGTATGGCTACCTGCCGGCCGCGCGGGCAGCGTTCCTGGCCGAGCTGGGGCGGGTGGCGGAGGCGCGGCAGGCGTACGAGGAGGCGATCCTGCTGACCGAGAACGCCGTCGAGCGGCAGTTCCTGGCCGGGCGGCTCGCCGAGCTCGAGTCGTCGGGACGCTAGGGTCCGGGCGTGGCTGAGTACGTGCTGCGGCCGGTGGGCCGGGTCGAGTCGACGCTGCGGAACCGGTCGGACGCGCCGAACCAGGGCGACGAGGGCGCGCCGGACTGCACGATCACGCTGGAGCCCGGGTATGCGACGGCGGGGCGGGACATCGCCGCGGGGTCCGAGCTGCTCGTGCTGACCTGGCTGGACCGGGCCGAGCGGGACGTGCAGGAGGTGCGGCCGCGCGGGAACCCGGACCGGCCGGAGACCGGCGTCTTCAGCACCCGCTCGCCGGACCGGCCGAACCCGATCGGCCTGCACCGGGTCACCGTCCTGGACGTCGACGGCACCCGGCTGCGGGTCCGGGGTCTCGAAGCGCTCGACGGAACACCGGTCATCGACCTCAAGCCCCCGCTCGGCCGCGTCGCCGAACGCTGACCCGCCGGGGTCGGGACGCGCCCGCCGCGCCCGGTGCGGCGGGCGCCGGCGGTGCGCCGGCCGGAAGCTCGGCCGGTCGTCCTCGAGCGCGGTGAGCCGGGGCTCGATCCACTCCTGGACGCGCGTGGAGGCGGGGACACCGCGCCGCCGCACGGTCACATGAGCCTCCGGTCGAGCTCGGACGGCAGCCGTGTCTGTCATGGGCGGGTGTCGGGGGCGGGGAGGGCGGTGGTGAAGTCGCAGTCGGCTCCCACCCGGAGGCCGGCGGTGTGGAGGTGGTCGATGAGCCCGGTGACGAACGAGACGACCGAGTCGTCCGGGACGTCGCCGGTCGCGTCGATGTCCACGGTGGACGGCCAGTCGAGGTGGTGCGGACCGCGGGTGCGGTCTGGGTTGCGGCGGACGTCGACGGTGAAGCCGGGCACCCGGAAGACGTCGAGGTGGTCGGCCGGCCCGAGCAGGTCGGCGACGACCGGGACCAGCGTGGCCGGGTCGGGCGTGTCGACGTAGAGCACGCACCACCGGTAGGCGGCGGTCATGGGACGCGCAGCCAGGGCTCGTTGTCGAACATGCCGCCGCGTTTGATGACGGCGAGGTCGACCTTCCGGTCGAGGTCGGTCTCCAGCGCCGCGCGCAGCTCCTTCAGCCCGGCGTGCCGGGAGAAGATCCGGCCGCGGGCGATCGCGTTGGTGCGCGCCTCGGTGGTCTTGTCGCCGAAGAAGTCCTCGATCAACCGGTCGTACTCGTCCGGTGGCACCCGCAGGCCGAAGTCGATGTCGGACCCGGCCCGGGCCGAGTGGCCCGCGCGGCTGCCCTGCACGACCACGTCGGCGGTCAGGCCCCGGGATGTCGAACGGATCCGGGCGGCCGCGGCGGCGAGCTGGTCGGCGGTGACGCCTTCGGGCAGGTTGCCGACCGCGCGGAAGACACGACCGCGGAACGCTGCCGGGATCGCGTGGTTGACCGTCTTGAGCCCGCGGGCGACGCCGGGAACCGCCCGCACCGCCCGGGCGACCGGACCGGTGGGCAGCACGGTCAGGGTGGCGTCGCCGAGCAGGCCCGACCAGGAACCGCGCCCGGTGGCCCAGGCGATGCCCGCGTCGATGGCGACGGCCCCGGTGCCGAGGGCGATGGCGGCCGGGGCGAGGAACTGGAAGCCGGGCACCAGGCTGGCCGTGCCGAGCACCATCGACGCCAGCCGGAGACCGCGAGCGATCTGCGTGAGCACCTCGGCGTGGGCGGCGATCCAGTCGCGTGCCCGGTTGCGGAGGCGCTCCAGCAGGCCCGGCTCCCGGTAGGGCGGGTCGGCCGCGGCGGCACGGATGCGGGCCGCGACGCCGGCGGCGTGGGTGCGGTGGTCGCGGAGCAGGCGGCGGGCTTCCGTGATCACCGCGTCGAGCTCGGCAGCCACCGCCCGCGCGGCCGCGGCAGCCGCATCGCCACCGTCGTCCGCGGGCGCCCACCCGGCGCCGGCGCGGCCCGGTCCGGACGCCGCCCACCCGCCGGTCGAGCGGACCACCGGTGAGCCGGAACCGCCGGCGCCGACCAGCGCGGCCTGGCGGGACACGCCGATCGCACCGGCCCGGGCCCGCAGCGCCGCCGCCCGGTCCTCCAGGTCGGCCGCCCGCAGCTGCCGCGTGGCCAGGTCGTCGGCGTAGCTCGCCAGCTCCCGCGCCAGGGTGCCGTGCGCGGCCGCCGCCCGGCCGAGATCGCCCGGCAGCTCGCGGGTGTGGTCCCGATAGGCCTCGGCGGCCGCACCCCGCCAGCGTGCGTCCAGCCGGCCCGCCGCGACCGCGGCACCCGCCAGCGCGCGGGCGGCCCGGTCGGCGTCCCGGGCCTGCGCCAGCACCGCCGAGGGCGAGCCCGGCGCCGGGTCGAAGCCGAGCGCCGGGAACGTCCGCATCGCCATCGCGTCCTCCTCGTCCGGATCAAGCCTGCGGCGAGGTTAGGGTCGCGCGGACGCGATCGGACCGACGACTTCGAGCCTGTGGACAACGGCTGTCCCCGGAGCGCGAGCCGGCCCCGTCCCGACGCGAGACCGGCCGTCGCCGTAGCGTGATCCGACGACGGCGTGGCGCGGAGGGCGGACCGGATGAGTGAGCTTGACGAGTTGCGGCAGGGCCTGCGGACGTTCACCGACGAGCGCGGGTGGGGCTCGTTCCACGATCCCAAGTCGGTGCTGCTGGCCCTGGTCGGCGAGGTGGGGGAGCTGGCCGAGCTGCTGCAGTGGCTGCCGGCCGACCGGGTCGCCGAGCTGGCCCGGGACGAGGCGCTGCACCGCCGCCTCGGCGAGGAGATGTCCGACGTGCTGCTCTACCTGGTGCTGCTCGCCGACGTCCTCGACGTCGATCTCGCCACGGCCGCGCGGGCGAAGCTCGCCGACGCGCGCCTGCGCTATCCGGTCGGAGCGGCGCCGGACAGGGAGAACAGGGCGAGGTAGCGCCCGGTCAGCGAGCCGAGCGCCACGGTGCCGGCCCGCTCCCGCACGCCGGTGACGAAGCCGAACCGCTCGCCCGGTGCCTGCAGGTCGTGCACCAGAGTGCCGTCCGGGGCGTACGCCTGGACCCAGAGCGTGTGTGCCGGCTGCGGTTGGAACCGGTCCGGCAGCGCCCAGACCGTCTTGCGCAGCGCGGGCCGGCGCGGCAGCAGCCAGTCGAGCGTGCGGTCGCGCGGGCTGCCGATCGCGACCCAGATCAGCCCGTCGGACCCGGTGGACACGTTGTCCGGGAAGCCGGGCAGGTTGTCCGCGAACACCGACTCGGTGCCGTCGTCGACCGACCATCGCCGCAGCCGGTAGGCCGCGGTCTCCGCGACCACGACGAACGATCCGTCCGGCGCGAGCGCGACGCCGTTCGCGAACTGCAACCCCTCCAGCAGCGTGGTCGTCTCCGCCCCGAGGCCGCGGCGCAGCAGGCGTCCCGTCCCGGAGTGCTGCAGCAGCTCGCCCTTCCAGTGGTCGATCCCGATCCGGCTGGTCGAGTCGCTGAAGTAGATCGTGCCGTCCGGGGCGACCGCCGCGTTGTTGCAGAACGCCAGCCCGTCGACGAGCGTCTCCACCAGGCCGGACTCGACCGTCACCCGCAGCAGCCCGCGGCGGGCGTCGCAGACCAGCAGGCCGCCGTCGGGCAGCCACTCCAGCCCGAGCGGCCGGCCGCCGGTGTCGGCGAGCACCTCGACGTGCCGCCCGTCCGGGGTCAGCCGCAGCACCCGCCCGTCCTCGACGCCGCACAGCACCCGGCCGGCGTCGTCGAACAGCACGTCCTCCGGCCCGCGCCCGACCACGTCGAGCACGGTCAGCGGCGGCACCTCCCGGTCGCTCCGGGGCTGCCATGCGCGGGCCGGCGCGGCGGGGGGCCGCCAGACGACGGGATCGATCGCGGGACGCGCCATGCCTGCATCCTGCCCGCTCGCCGGCCGAGCCGACCTCGGCGGCACCGGGAAACTTGCGCCCGGTTGACCGGTCCCACGGTGGGTATCCGGCCGGTTGAGGGGTTCTTGGCCGGTTCGGGAGGTGCGCATGGCTGTCGACAGCACGCGGTTCGGTGGGCTGTTCGCCGTCAAGTCGGCCGACGCCCACCTCGAACACGTCCGGCGCGAGGGGCGGCTCCGGCGGGCGATCGGGCTGTTCGACCTCACCGCGCTGGGGCTCGGCGCGGTCATCGGCACCGGCATCTTCGTCATCCTCGGCGAGGCGATCGGCGACTCCGGCCCGGCGATCGTGCTGTCGTTCGTGCTGGCGGCCGTGACCTGCGCCTTCTCCGCCTTGTCCTACTCGGAGCTTGCCTCCTCGATCCCGGTTTCCGGCAGCGCGTACACCTACGCGTACGCCACCCTCGGTGAGCTGCTGGCCTGGATCATCGGCTGGGACCTCATCCTCGAGTACGGCGTGTCGGTCGCCGCGGTCGCGGTCGGCTGGGGGCAGTACCTCAACTCGCTGCTGGACACGCTGTTCGGCTGGCAGTTGCCGGACGCGCTCAGCCAGCCACCGGGAGAAGGCGGGATCGTCAACATCCCGGCCGCGTTCCTCGTCCTCGCCATCACCGGCGTGTTGATCCTCGGCGTGCGGGAGAGCACCAGGGCCAACAGCGTCATGGTGGTGCTGAAGATCGTCGTGCTGCTGCTGTTCATCGGGCTGGCGTTCACCGCGTTCAACGCCGACAACCTCACCCCGTTCACGCCCAACGGCTTCAGCGGGGTGACCACCGCCGCGGCCGTGATCTTCTTCGCCTACATCGGCTTCGACGCGGTGTCCACGTCCGGTGAGGAGGTGAAGCGCCCGGCGCGCGACCTGCCGCTGGCGATCATCGGCTCGCTGGTCATCGCGACCGTGCTCTACTGCGTGGTCGCGGTCGCCGCGCTCGGTGCGTACCCCTGGCAGAAGCTGAACGGTGCCGAGGCGCCGCTGGCGACCGTGCTCTCGGACGGGGTCGGCACCTCCTGGGGCTCCGGCCTCATCTCGGTCGGCGCGCTGATCGCGATCACCAGCGTCGTGCTGACGATCCTCTACGGCCAGACCCGGATCATGTACTCGATGTCCAGGGACGGGCTCGTCCCCCAGGCCTTCAGCCGGGTGTCCCGGCGGCAGACGCCGGCCATGGCCACCGCGATCTTCGGCATCCTCATCGCGGTGCTCGCCGCCACCGTGCCGCTGGAGATCATCTTCGAGCTGGTCAACATCGGCACGCTGTTCGCGTTCGTCATCGTGAACATCGGTGTGATCGTGCTGCGCCGGACCAGGCCCGACCTGGAGCGCGGCTTCCGGGTGCCCGGCGTGCCGGTGGTGCCGATCATCGGCGCGCTGCTCTGCTTCTACCTGATGAAGCAGCTGACCATCCAGACCTGGCTGCGGTTCGTCGTCTGGCTCCTGGTGGGCCTGGTGATCTACTTCCTGTACGGGCGCCGGCACTCCCGGCTGCAGCACGGCGAGACGGTCGTCACCGAGGAGAGCTGAGGCCCCGCGCGGCGATGTGATCCGCGGCGGGGCACGATGGTCCCGTGACCTTGGTACGCCCGGTGGGCCTCGGGCTCGCCTCCCGCGGTGACGTCCGGGACGCCGTCGGCTATGCCGAGCGCGCCCGGGCGGCCGGCTGCGAGTCGGTGTGGTTCCACGAGAGCTACTTCGAACGTGACGCGGTGACCTACGCGACCGCCGTCGCCGCGGCGGTGCCCGACCTCGGCGTCGCGCTCGGCGCGCTCTCGACGTACGCGCGGCCGACGGCGCTGACCGCGATGACGGTGAGCGCGCTCGACGACCTCGCGCCGGGCCGGATCACCGTCGCGCTCGGCTCGGCGCTGCCGCTGCGGCTGGCCCAGATGCAGATCCCGTACGACCCGGACGTGGCGATCGAGGCGGTGCGTACCCAGCTGCACGACCTGCGCGCGCTGTGGCGGGGCGAGCGGCTGCCCCGGACCGGGCTGCCCGACCTTGAGCCGATGTTCCCGCCGGTGCACCGGGTGCCGCTGTGGGTGGCCGGCTACCGGAAGGCGTTCCACGAGCTGGCCGGCGAGGCTGCCGACGGCTACCTGGCCCGGCCGGCCGAGTCGATCCCGGCGATCCGGATCGCGAAGGACCGGATCGCGGCCGCGGCCCGGGCGGCCGGGCGCGATCCGGACGAGATCGAGATCGGCGGCTACCTGCTCTCGCTGGTCGACTCGTCCCGGCGGGCCGCGCTGGACCGGGCCAAGCGGGAGCCGTTCACGATCTACATGCTCGCCGTGCAGTCGGACACCGCGATGCGCCGGGTCGGGCTCGACCCGGAGCTCAAGGGCCGGGTGTTCGCGGCCTGGCGGGAGGGGGACTACCACCGCGCGGCCGGGCTGATCCCGGACGAGCTGGTCGACGCGTTCATCCTCTGCGGCACCCCGGACGAGGTCGCTGCGCGCGCGGCGGAGTACGCCGACGCGGGCATGACGGTCCCGGTGCTGCAGCCGGTGCTGCAGGAGGAGGACCAGGTCGGCTACGTCCTGGACGCCGCGGTCACCTACGGCTCGGGCCGGGCCGGCGCGGTGGGCGCGCTGCCGTCGACCGCGGCCCGGTCCCGGGAGGAGGTCTCGGCCGGGCGCCGGCTGCGCAACCTGGTCGAGATCACCCGGCCGTTCGCGCTGACCGCCTCGATCGTGCCGGTGTGCGCGGCCGGCGCGCTGGCGCTGCTCGACGGGCTGATGAACTGGGGACTGTTCGCGCTGGCCCTGGTCGCCGCGGTGCTGCTGCAGGTGGGTACCAACGTGATCAACGAGGTGTACGACGTCCGCAAGGGGATCGACTCGATCACCTCGCCGCGGGCATCGCAGGCGCTGGTGACCGGGCGGGTGACCGAGCGGGACGCGTTCCGGCTGGCGTACGCGGCGTTCGCGGTGTGCGCGGTCCTCGGCCTCGTGCTGGTCGCCGTCCGGGGCTGGCCGCTGCTGCTGATCGGCGCGTTCGGACTGGTGATGGGCTGGGGCTACACCGCCCCGCCGCTGCAGTACAAGTACCGCGCGCTCGGGCTGCCGCTGGTCTTCCTGCTGATGGGCCCGCTCATGGTGGTCGGCGCCTACTTCGCGGTGACCGGGCAGTGGTCCTGGCAGGCGGCGGTGGCCAGCGTGCCGATCGGGCTGCTGGTGACCGCGATCCTGCACGGCAACGAGTGGCGGGACATCGGCGAGGACGCCAGGGCCGGGATCCGCACGATCTCGATCACCGCCGGCCGCTCGGTCGCGCACTGGATCTACGTCGTGCTGCTGGTCGGGGCGTACGTGACGCTGGCGCTCGGGGTCGCGTTCGACCTGCTGCCGCGGCTGTCGCTGCTCGCCGTGCTGTCGATGCCGCTGCTGGTGCAGGCGCTGCGGGCGTCCGAGCTGGGCGCGACCGGGCAGCAGCGGGAGATCGCGATGATCGACCGGAACACCGCGCGGCTGCACGCGGCGTTCGGGGCCCTGTTCGTGCTCGGATTGGCGGTGGCGTCGGCATGAAGCTTCCTGAGCGGCCCTCCGGGGCGGTCGCGGCCGCCTCGGTGGCCGCCGCGTACGGCGCCTTCGCGGCGGTCTTCCGGGGGCCGCGGGCGAGGTTCTGGCCGCGGATGACCCGCACCGGCCTCGGTCTCGGCGCGCTCGCCCTGGCCACCGAGGGCGACCTGCGCCGGATCGTGCCGCGGCCGCGCGACGTCGCGCTGGGCATCGGCATCGCCGCCGGCCTGTACGGGGTGTTCCAGGTCGGCGACCGGGCCGCCCGGGTGGTCATGCCCAAGGGCGCCGAGGACATCGGCGACATCTACCGGCTGCGGTCGCTGCGGCCGAAGGGCGAGATCGCCGTCCGGCTGGCCACCGTCATCGGCCCGGCCGAGGAGCTGTACTGGCGCGGCCTGGTGCAGGCCGAGCTCGCCCGCCGGCTCGGCCCGGCGCGCGGTGCGGCCGCCGCCGCGGTGATCTACGGCGGCGCACACGTGGCGACCGGGAACCCGACGCTGGTCGGGGCGGCCAGCGTGGCCGGCGGGGTGTGGTCGGCGCTGGCGGCGCTCGGGGTGCCGATGCCGGCGCTGGTCGTGAGCCACGTCGTCTGGGACATCTGGATCTTCCTGGTGCAGCCGACCCAGCCGGTCGACGAGCAATCGACCTAGCCGGTCGACGTGCGGGCGGGCTGACCGCGGTCTCGCGGCCAGCTCAGAGCAGCACCACGGACAGGAAGCCGAGCACCATCCCGACGACCGCGACGATCATGGCCGCCTTCCATCGCCGCTCGTGCCGTCCCCGGGCGACGAGCCCGAGCACGATGCCGAGGACGCCGAAGATGAGCCAGGAGATGACGAACGCGAGGATCCCGCAGGCGATCGCGATGTAGGAGAACGTGTTCGGCGGCGCTGCGGCGTCCGGGACCTGCGCCGGATCCTGTGCCGTCATCCCGCCAACCTACCTGAACTGTCCCAAGGGACGGTCAAGGAAATGTCAGCGGACGGGGGTGATGATCACCACCGGGATCTCCCGCTCGGTCCGCGTCTGGTATTCGTCGTACGCCGGCCAGACCCGGGCGGCCAGCCGCCAGAGCCGCTCCCGCTCGTCGCCGGTCGCCGTCCGCGCGGTCGCCTCGAACTCCTCCGCGCCGACCTGGATGTGTACGTGCGGGTCCGCGTCGAGGTTGCGATACCAGGCCGGGTGCCCGGCCGACCCGCCGTTGGAGGCGACGACCAGGTAGGTCTCGCCGTCCTTGGCGTAGATCAGGGCGGTACGCCGGGGCAGGCCGGTCTTGTTGCCCGTCGTGGTCAGCAGCAGGGTCGGCACGCCGGGCTTCCACTCGTGCCCGTCCGCGCCGCCGGTCGCCACGTACCGCTGGATGTGCTCGTTGACCCAGCCGCGTGGGCTGTCGATGGCCCGCGTCATGTCGGAACTCCTCTCAGACGGCGCAGCTGCCGTCGTCACAGGCGTTCCCGTTATCGCCGTCGTTCACCATCGACAGCGGGTGCGCCGCCGCGTACGCCTGCCGCAGCGCGCTGAGCAGCACCTCGGCCGGCTGCGCGCCAGAGACCCCGAACTTCCGGTCCAGCACGAAGAACGGCACCCCGGAGATGCCGAACGCCCGTGCGGTGGCCTGGTCGTCCCGGACGTCGGCCAGGTACTTGTCGGACTCCAGCACGGACCGCGCCTCGGCCTCGTCCAGGCCGGCCTGGCCGGCCTGCCGCACCAGCGTGTCGACGTCGCCGATCGGCTCGCCCTCGGTGAAGTACGCCAGCAGCAGCCGCTCCTTGAGCTCGGCCTGCCGGCCCCGGTCGGCGGCCAGGTGCAGCAGCCGGTGCGCGTCCACGGTGTTGCCCGGCCGCGCCTTGTCGAACCGGAAGTCGAGGCCCTCGCCGGCGGCCTGCTCGATCACCCGCTGCTGCATGGCCTCGGCCTGGGCCAGCGGCACGCCGTACTTGTCGGCGAGCCGCTGGGTGGCGTTGCCCTCGACCGTGCGCGGCGTGGTCGGGTCGAGCTCGAAGCTGCGGTAGCGCACCTCGACCTCGTCGCGGTGCTCGAAGTCCGCGAGTGCGGTCTCGAACCGCCGCTTGCCGATGGCGCACCAGGGGCACACCACGTCCGACCAGATCTCCACCTGCACGATTCGCTCCTGTGGTCCGGATGTCTTTGTCGCAACAACCAATCCGGCCGGTCGGGTCTTCCCGCGCTCAGCCGCGCGGCGGCAGCTCCGGCGGGCGCCGGGACGGCCGGGTGGACCGGTCGGGCGGGGTCGCCGCCGGCCGGGTCTCCAGCGCCTCGAGCACCATCCGGACCGCCGTCGCCAGCTGCGGGTCGCGGTCGGCGGCCCAGTCCTGCGGGGCGATGTCGACCTCGACGTCGGGATCGACGCCGTAGTTCTCGATGCCCCAGCCGGCGCCCTCGAACCACAGCGCGTACCGCGGCTGGGTCACGGTCGTGCCGTCGACCAGCGAGTAGCGCCCGTCGATGCCGATCACGCCACCCCAGGTGCGAGTGCCGACGACCGGGCCGATGCCGTAGAGCGTGAAGCCGGCGGTGACGATGTCGCCGTCGGAGCCGGCGTGCTGGTTGGTCACCGCGACGATCGGGCCGCGCGGCGCGTTCGCCGGATAGGTCACCGCCGGGTTGCCCCGCGGGTTGTCCCAGCCCTTGACCGTACGGGCGAGCTTCTCCAGCACCAGCTCGGAGGTGTGGCCGCCGTTGTTGTCCCGCACGTCGACGACCAGGCCCTCCCGGGCGACCTCGAGGATGAGGTCGCGGTGCAACTGCGCCCAGCCGTTGGCCACCATGTCCGGGATGTGCAGGTAGCCCACCCGACCGCCGGACAGCTCGTGCGTCGCCGCCCGCCGGCCGGCGACCCAGGCCTGGTAGCGCAGCGCCTTCTCGTCGTCGAGCGGCAGCACCACCACCCGGCGCACGTCCGCGCCGTCGGCCGGCTGCACGGTCAGCTCGACCGGCACGTTGGCGGCACCGGCCAGCAGCGGCGCCGGTCCGAGCCGCGGGTCGACCGGCCGGCCGTCCACGGCGAGGATCTCGTCGCCGGCCCGGACCGCGACGCCGGGCGCGGACAGCGGAGCCCGGGCGCCGCGCACCGACGACTCGCCGGGCAGCACCGCGGCCACCCGCCACCGGTCGCCGACCCGCTCCAGGTCCGCGCCGAGGTGGCCGAGCGTCCGGCCGGGCTCGACCGGCGGCGACGGCGGCATCTCGTACGCGTGCGAGCTGCCGAGCTCGCCGATGACCTCCCAGAACAGCTCGGACAGGTCGTCTCGGGTGGCGATCCGGTCGAGCAGCGGGCGGTATTTGTCCAGCACCGCCGGCCAGTCCACGTCGGCCATGTCCGGGGTCCAGTAGTGGTCGCGCATCAGCCGGCCGGCCTCGTCGTACATCTGCCGCCACATCGCGGCCGGGTCGACCTGCCCGCGCAGCCGGCGCAGGTCGACCTCGATCACCGCGTCGCGGTCGCCCTCGGAGTCGGGCTCGACCCGCCGGTCGGACGGCACCAGCCGCACCGCGTCGCCGTCGCGGACCACCAGCCGGCGGCCGTCACCGGTCACGTCGAAGCCGTCGAGCTCGCCGACCACGGTGGCTGCCCGGCGCTTGGCGAAGTCCCAGCGCTGCAGCTTCGGCCGGGTGCGCTCGCCGTCCTGGGTCGCCTTGTCCTCGCCGAGCAGGCCGGCCTGCGGCGTCTCCAGCCAGACCAGCCCGCCGCGGACCGCGCGCAGGCCGCTGGCCCGTGCGGTCGCGACCGGCACCGGGACCACCCGCTGGTCGATCGCCTCGGCGTCGACCAGCACCGGCTGCGGCGGGGCGTCGCCGTCATTTCCGCCGCCGCTCCCGCCGTCGCCGTCGTCGGCGGTCGGCCGCCCGGCCGACTCGGGATGGAACGGCGACGGCGTGGTCGCGCCCAGCGGCACCACGTACGGCCGGGTGCCGCCGAGGAAGGACAGGTCGAAGACCCAGTCGTCGTAGACCGGGTCGAGCGTGCGGGTGGACAGGAAGGCCAGGTGCAACCCGTCGAGGGTGAACACCGGGCTGGTGTCCTGGAACCGCAGCGGGGTGATCTCCACCGGCGCCGCCCCGTCGCCGTCGGCGACCCGGCGGGCGAGGATCTGGCGCAGGTTTTCCGCACCGGGGTGCGACCAGGCCAGCCAGGCCGAGTCGGGCGACCAGGCCAGGCCGGACGCGTCGCTGTAGTCGGAGCGGCCGACTTCGCGGACCTCGCCGGCGGCCACGTCGGCGACCAGCACCCGACCGTCGTGCGCGGCCACCGCCAGCCGGCTGCCGTCCGGGGACGCGACCAACTCCAGCACCCGGCCGAGCTGGCCGCCGCCGAACCGCCGCGGCGGCGCGCCGCCGTCGGCCGGGGCGACCTCGATCGCGTCGTCACCGTCGGCGTCGGTGATCCAGGCCACCTGGGGCACCGCGTTCTCCGCGCCGGCGGCCGGGCCGAGCACCTGGGGCAGGCGGGCCCGGACGCCCGGGGTGTCGGCCAGCGCCGGGGCCGGCCCGTCCCGGGTGGTCAGCCAGTGCACGGTGCCGAGCACCTCGACCGCGCTGGCCCGGCCGGTGCGGTCGGCCGCGAGGTCGCCGATCTTGTCGCCGGGGCCGAGCGGGCGCGGCCGCCGCCCGGTGCGCGGGGCGGCCAGGTCGATCTCGAGCATCCGCGGCTGCTCGTCGAGCCCGTCGAGCAGCCAGAGGTCGCCGTGCACCTGCCACACCAGCCGGGTGCCGTCGGTGCGCAGCGCCCGCGCGTACGCATCGCCGTGGTCGCTGTGCCGGCGCAGGTCGCTGCCGTCGGGGTTGACCGAGTAGACGTTGCCCCAGCCCTCGTGGTCGGAGATGAACACGACCCGGTCGCCGACCCAGTCGGGGTCCTCCAGCTGCGCCGGGTTGTCGCCGAGCAACCGCTCGAACGTGCCGCTGCCGTCGCGGTCGATCCACAGCTTGCCGGCCGTGCCGCCGCGGTAGCGCTGCCAGGTCGCGCCGGCCCGCCGCTGGTCGGTGCCGAGCACGGCCGCTCCGCCGGGGCCCGGGGAGACCGCGTAGCAGGGCCCGTACGGCAGCCGCTCGGGGGCGGCCGAGCCGTCCAGCGGGAGCGCCCAGGACCAGACCCGGCTGCGGAACGGTTCGCCGGCGGAGGTGCTGGCCACCACCCGGCCGTCCGGGAGCCACCCGGCAACCCGGGTGTGCGGGTCGCCCCAGTAGGTCAGGCGGGTGGACGGGCCGCCCGCGACCGGCACCGCGTGCACCTCCGGCGCGCCGTCCTGGGTGCTGGCGAACGCGACCGTGTCGCCGCCGGGCGACAGCCGCGTGCCGGCCACCGGCACGCCGTCGGCGGTCAGCCGCCACGCCCGCCCGCCGGCGGCGTCGGTCAGCCAGACGTCGTTCTCGGCGACGAACGCGATCCGGTCGCCGCGGATGCTCGGAAAGCGCAGGTACGCCCGTTCTGCAGTCACCGGCACAACCTAGTGCCCCGCCTCGGACGTCTTGTGCCGGGAAGCGGGCGAGGACCGCTGACCCCGGGCTGGGCCCTCCTGCCGGCACATGTGTCCGGAGGAGCTGGGTAGGAGTTGGGACGTGAAGACGACCTGGAAGGCGCCGAGCGGGGGCCACGGCACGCTCGACGCCGACGACCGCAACAAGCCGCCCGACAGTGCGTACGCGTTCCCGGACAAGCGCAAGGAGCCGCTGACCGACGCGCGGCACGTGCAGACCGCGCTCGCCCGCTTCGACCAGGTGAAGGACGTCTCCGACGCCGAGCGGGACCAGGCGTTCGCCAACATCAAGGCGGCGGCGAAGCACTTCGGCGTCGACGTCGCCGAGGACTCCTGGAAGCAGCTCGGCAAGAAACCCCACACGAAGAACACCGCCCACTGACCGGCCCGCCGGCTCCCGCCGGACCGCACCGGTCGGAGCGGGCCGGCGCTGCGGCTGGCTTCGCCCGCGATCGGGTGCGGCCCCGCTCACCCCGCTCGCGAGGTGGGCCGGTATGGGCGTACGGCCCGCGGCTCGCTGGCCGTCCCGATCAGGGGGTCGGGTCGACCGGGTGCGGGCCCTGGTTTCGGCCGGGACCGGAGCGGCGCCGGGGCGGGAGCTCGATGTGCGGCTCGGGGCGGGGCGCCGGCGGGGGGACCGGGTCGGGGTCCGAGGCGCCGACCGAGATGACGCTGCGGGTCGACAGGCCGGCCAGGTAGTACGCCTCCGGCGGCAGCGCCGCACCCGCCAGCACGAGCACGTCCACCTCCGCCCGCGGCAGCCCGCGCAGGTAGGCACCCCGGGTGGTCGCCGCGGCCAGGCGCAGCCGGGACCGCAGCGCCGGCTCCACGTTGCCCCTGGCGGCGATCAGCTCGCGGCGGGCCGCCGCCATCCGCCGGCGCTTGTCCGCCGGACCCCCGCCCGGCCCGACCACGTCCTCCACCGCCGGCACCGGCCGCTCGCCGGCGGCCAGCTCGGAGGCGATCCGTTCGGCGTCGCGGCGGGCGTCGCGGCTCCGGCTGCGCAGCTCGTGCCGCCGGACGACCAGCGTGTCCGGGTCGAGGCCGCGGTCGCGCCGGCCGCGGCGGGCGCCGACCGTACGCTCCAGCTCGCTGTCCAGGTCCGCCGCTCCCGCCTCGGCCGACCCCGCGATCCGGTCAAGCTCGTCGTACCGCATCCGGCCCTCGGCCCGGTCGAGGTCGGCCAGCCGCGCGTCCACGCCGGCGCGCAGGTCGGCGGCGATCGTGGCCGGTTCCACGAACGGTCCCCACCGGTCCCGGACCGCGCCGGGCGTCAGCGGCCCGATCCGCTGCACCTGCCCGGACCGCAACCGGCCGGAGCGGGCCAGCCGGTCGCACAGCGCGCCGACTGTACGGTCCACGACGGCGGCGGTCGGAGCCACGTAGAGAACCCGGGCGTCGAGCGTCAGCAGCCGGTCCAGCAGCCGCGCGACCAGCCCGTTGGTGTCCGTACCGGGCGGGGTGTGGATCTGCGCCCAGCGCTGCCGCAGCGCGCTGCGCAGCAGGTCGCCGATCCGGTCGTCGTACCGCCACTCCTCGGCCGAGCTCGCCGCTTCGGCCAGCGCGTCGTTCAGCCGGCCGCCGGGCGTGCCGAGCACGAGCTCGGCCTGGTCGAACCGGAACGTCGGCGGATGCGGCTGCTCGCCCGCCAGCGCGGCCAGCCGCTGCCGCAGCCCGCGCAGCGGGCCGAGGTTGTCCACGACCAGCCGGCCGTCGATCACCCGCGGCCCGACGTCCTCGGCCACCTCGACCAGGCAGCTCTCGTCGGCGACCGAGCCGAGCCGGCCGTCGATCACCCGCTCGCCGACCGTCAGCCACGCCGGCGCGTCCTCGACCAGCGTCGCCTCCGGCGGCGGGTCGACCCGGTAGAGGAAGCCGCCCGGCCCGCGGGCGACCCGGGTCGCGTCCACCCCGAACGAGGCCCGCCCGCCGCCGGTCCGGGCGGCGGCCAGCTCTCGGTCCACGGCTTCCTGCATCTCCCGCAGGGCCCGCCCGTGGTCCGGTGCGCGCAGCCTCACCGTCGGCCCTCCTCGTAGCGGCACAACGTAATGGATCGACCACCCAACGCGACAGAGGTCATGCCCGCTCCACTCGCCGCAGCAACCACGACGGTCCGACCCAGCCGGCCCCGACCTCGTCCAGCCGGACCCGCAGGCCGCGGTCGGCGGTCACGACCACCACCTGGTCACCGGCGCCGTTCGCGTCCGTGGCCACCTCGACCAGCATGTCGTCGCCGGACCCGGGCGCGGCGACCAGCTCGACCGGCCACCGACCGCCGCCGTCGAGCACGGCCCGCGCCGCGCCCTCGACCACGACGACGATCCGGGGCAGCAGCAGGTCGAGACCACCGGCGTCGGCACCCGGCGGCAGGTCGGCGGCCGTCAGCCCGTGCCGCTGGACCGGTGCGAGCGCGTCGAGCAGGCGGGCGGTGGCACCGGCCCGGTCCCGCCACCAGCCGTCGCCGCGGCCGCGGGCGCCCACCACGTTGGCCGCGTCGACCACGAGGCACAGCGGCGGCGGGGCGTCGCGCAGGCGCGGCCACGCCGCGGCGAAGCCCGGGTGCAGCGGCAGCGTCGGCAGGTCGGCGACGTCGACCCAGCGGACGTCCTCGCTCTCCCCGCCGGTCGGCTCCGGATCCACTGGGGCGATCGGGCCGGCCAGCACGGTCGTGTACGACCAGCCGCCGTGGTCGTCGACCAGCTCCCCGTACGGGCGGACGGCCGCCGGCTCGAGGTTCGCCTCCTCGGCGCTCTCCCGCAGGGCCGCCTCGACCGCGGTCTCGTCGCTGTCCCGGGCGCCGCCGGGGACGCCCCAGGTGCCGCCCTCGTGGCTCCACCAGGCGCGATGTTGCAGGACGACCCGGTCGACGCCGTCGCGGCGGTCGCGCAGCAGGAGTCCGGCGGCGCCGTACCGGCCCCAGTGCCGGTGGCCGGCCGCGCAGCGCGTCCAGCCGTCGCCGTCGCCTCGCACCACCCTGCCAGCCTTCCACGCCCTTGCCGCCGGCCGCTCAGGTGGCCGATCGGCGGCGGGTCACCCGGTCCACGGCCTGCATCGCGAGCGCGACCAGCGCGCCGGTGATGAGCCCGCCGATGTGCGCCTGCCAGCTGATGTTCGGCACCGTGAACGAGATGACGAGGTTGAGGCCGATGAGCACGGCCAGCGCGCCGGCCTCGGCACCGATCTGCCGGCGCAGCACGACCAGCGCCCCGAACAAGCCGAAGATCGCGCCGGACGCGCCGACGCCGATCGAGAACTGCGGGCTCAACCAGACCGAGAACAGCGATCCGCCGAGTGCGGACAGGAAGTAGACGATCAGGTAGCGGACCGGGCGGAGCACCCGCTCCAGCGGCGCGCCGACGATGTAGAGCGTGAGCATGTTCGTGCCCAGGTGCAGCACGCTGGCGTGCAGGAACGCGCTGGTGATCAGCCGCGCGTACTGGCCCTGCTCCACGGCGAACGGGATCAGCGCATACCGCGCGGTGAACCCGGGATTGGCCTGCTGGACGATGTAGAGCACGACGCAGATCGCGATCAGCGTGATCGTGACGACGGGGGTGCCGGCCGGCGGGCCGGGGCGGCGAGCCGGAGCCGGGCGCCCGTCCCAGGGGCGGCGCGGACGCTGCTGCGGGGGCGGTGGAGGGTTCTGCCGGCCCAGCCGCCCGTACCCGGAGTCGCCCGGCGCCCAGGACTCGGACGGCTGCCCGTACGCGGGCTGATCCGGCCACCCGCCGGTCTGGTCGGCCGGCCGGCCCCACTGGTCGGCCTGTCCCGGCTGGGCGTACCCGGCCTGCCCGGGCTGCTGCCCCCACTGGCCAGTGACCGGCTGTCCCCAGGGCCCGGTCTGGCCGGCGGCCGAGTCGGACCGGCCCCAAGGTCCCGGCGCGTCGTACCCGTCCGCGGTCTGGCCCGGCTGGCCGGAGCCGGCCTGATCGGTCGCCGGGCCCCAGGGTCCCGGCGGGCCGTAGCCGTCCGCGGTCTGG
>Ga0207689_10001526_pt1 | contig 22022 bp, 20 predicted proteins | sample KBSMisM52_FD_184312 | JGI IMG/M metagenome (GOLD analysis project Ga0207689, IMG submission 184312) | Miscanthus rhizosphere microbial communities from Kellogg Biological Station, Michigan, USA - KBS Miscanthus M5-2 (SPAdes) (version 2) | ecosystem: Host-associated > Plants > Roots >... | reverse complement strand
TGGAAGCAGGTGAACCCCGCATGGCCTGATCAACCGCTCAAGCTGTTCGGTCCCGGCGCCGACTCCGGCACGTTCGACTATTTCACCGAGGCCGTCGTGGGCAAAGCCAAGTCCAGCCGCGGGGATTTCACCGCCAGCGAGGACGACAATGTGCTGGTTCAGGGCGTGGCGCGCGACGTAAACGCGCTGGGCTACTTCGGGTTTTCCTACTACAACGAAAATCGGGACAAGCTGAAGGCAGTTCCAATCGTCGCCGGGCCGGGCAAGCCCGCGGTGGAGCCCTCATTCGAGACGGTGATCAATGGGACCTACCAGCCACTGGCGCGCCCCATCTTCATTTACATCAACGCGAAGGCGTATGAACGTCCCGAGATCAAACAGTTCGTCGAGTTCTACATGAAGAACGCGGAGCGGTTGGTGAAGGAGGTAAAGTACGTGCCTCTTCCTGCCAAGGCCTACACCTACAACATCGAGCACGTCGAGAGCAAGCAGCTTGGAACAAAATTCGGCGGCGAGAACAAAGTCGGCCTGACCATCGAAGAACTCATGAAGCTCGAAGCGAAGCTCTAATCCAGATTCGAGTCAGCGCTGGTCTGGTCAAACGAGAGGGGCTTGGAGCCCCTCTCGCATCGTGGAACGGGGATCATCGCTGCCCGTTGTTATAGATTCGGGCATCTCTGCCTACTATCGAATTGAGGGCATGCTGCCCGCTGTTAGAAAATTCGGGCATCGCTGCCCGTTGCGCCTTCTGGTGTACACTGCGTCCGATAAGAAGGCCTATGCCTCCTCCCTCCGCCTCGCACACACAAGAGCTCCCAGCGGTGGTAGACCACGTTGTAAGCCGACGGCTTTCCCGACGAAAGACCCGTCACCTGCGGGAGCGGTTCATCGAGTTCACCCTGGCGGGCGCGGCGATATTCTCGGTCGCAGTCACGCTGGGGATCGTGTACGTCCTGGTGTCGGAATCCGTGCAGTTCTTCCGCCACGTGTCGATCTGGGATTTCGTCACGGACACGCAGTGGACGCCACTGTTCGACGACGCGCACTACGGGATCATCGTGCTGCTATCAGGAACGGTGGTCAGTTCCTCCGTCGCGCTTGCCGTAGCGATACCGCTCGGCACGATCATCGCGATCTATTTGTCCGAGTTCGCCCCATTCTCAGTACGTGAGGCGGCCAAGCCGCTGCTCGAACTCTTGAGCGGCGTGCCCACGGTGGTCTACGGCTACTTCGCGTTGTTGTTTATCACCCCCCTGCTGCAGAAGCTGATCCCAGGACTGCCGGGATTCAATCTGCTGTCCGCCGGGTTGGTCATGGGGATCATGATCATTCCCTATGTAAGCTCATTGAGCGAGGACGCCATGCGCGCGGTGCCGATGAGCATGCGCGAGGGCAGCTACGCGATGGGGGCCACCCGGTTCCAGACCGCGATCCGCGTGGTGACCCCGGCCGCGCTGTCGGGCATTACTGCAGCCTATATTCTCGGCATCTCGCGAGCCGTTGGGGAAACCATGATCCTCGCGGTGGCGGCGGGGATGCAGCCGAATTTGACGTGGAATCCCATGGAACCTGCCGCCACCATCACGTCGTTCATCGTCCAGGTCGCGCTGGGCGATCTGCCGCATGGGAGCATCGGCTATCAAACCATTTTCGCCGCCGGCCTCACCCTGATGGTGTTGACGCTTTCGTTCAATATTCTGGGTCACTTCCTGACCCGGAAGTACCGCCAAGTCTATTGACCATGGACCAGACGACCCTCCGGGGAATTCGACAGCTCATCGCCAAGCACAAGCGCTGGGACCTGGTCTTCGCTTCCATCGGCTTGTTTTCACTGGCTATAGCCGGACTGACTTTCTCCGCCCTCGTGATCGACATGGCCATCGATGGTTCTCCCAGGCTGTCGTGGGATTTCTTCACTAACTTTCCGTCCCGGCGCCCGGCGCAAGCGGGGATACTCTCCGCATGGGTCGGCAGCACGCTCGTCATGCTGGTGACCGCGGCGGCGGCCATACCGGTGGGAGTGGCGAGCGCGGTCTACCTCGAAGAGTACGCACCGAAGAACTGGTTTACCGCGATCATCGAGATCAACATCACCAACCTCGCGGGCGTGCCTTCCATCATCTACGGGCTGCTCGCGTTGGGACTGTTTGTCTATGCGCTTGGGCTTGGCCAGAGCATTCTCTCCGCGGGCCTCACACTGGGGCTGCTGATCCTGCCGGTGGTCATCGTGGCCACGCGCGAGGCAATCCGCTCGATTCCTTCAGCCATCCGCGAGGCTGCCTACGCAGTCGGCGCCACAAAATGGCAGACCACTTGGAATCACGTGCTGCCCTATTCACTGCCAGGTATCATGACCGGTGTCATCATCGGCATGGCACGGGCGATCGGCGAGACCGCCCCTATCATCACGATCGGTGCGCTTACCTTCATCGCTTTCCTGCCGCCGGCGCCGGTGACCGCCCAGTTCCCATTCCTTTCCGTGGAATGGCTCTCGGCGCCATTCACCGTCATGCCGATTCAGATGTTCAACTGGACTTCGCGCCCGGAGGCGGCCTTCCATGAGAATGCGGCGGCCGCCGGATTGGTGCTGTTGTTCATGACATTGTCAATGAACGCTCTGGCAATCTATATCCGTTACCGCCTGCGCAAACGCATCAAGTGGTAACGCTCATTCGCAACGGATCGATGACATGTCCAAAATGAACGACGGCGCGTTGACTACCGCTGCTCTCAGCGTCAAAGCGGAGGCCAGGGATCTGAGCTTCCATTACGCGAATTTTAATGCGCTGAAAAATATCAACATGCCGCTTTACGAGAAGAAGGTCACGGCCCTGATCGGCCCTTCCGGCTGCGGCAAATCGACCTATCTTCGCTGCTTCAACCGCATGCATGATCTCTACCCGGGCAACCGCTATCAGGGCGAGATCAGACTCTACCCCGACGACACTAATCTGCTGCACCCGCAGGTCGATCCGATCGAAGTTCGCATGCGCATCAGCATGGTATTTCAGAAGCCCAATCCTTTCCCTAAATCCATCTTCGAAAACGTCGCATACGGCCTGCGAGTTCGCGGAGAGAGCAGGATGTCCGTCCTCCACGAAAAGGTAGAGGAGGCGCTGCGCGGAGCCGCGTTGTGGGACGAGGTCAAGGGCCGCCTCAAGGATCTTGCGTTCAATCTCTCCGGCGGCCAGCAGCAGCGCTTGTGTATCGCGCGGGCACTCGCCACAGAGCCGGAGATCCTGCTGTTCGATGAACCGACGTCCGCGCTCGACCCGATCGCTACCGCGAGCATCGAAGAACTGATCGCCGACCTCAAAGGCCACCTCACCATTCTCATCGTCACCCACAACATGCAGCAAGCCGCCAGGGTGTCCGACTATACCGCCTACATGTATCTGGGCGAACTCATTGAATTCGACGCCACCGATACTATTTTCATCAAGCCCAAGAACAAGGCCACAGAAGATTACATTACCGGACGCTTCGGTTAGAAGCGGACGCCTAATGTAACGGCGTACACTCACCTTCAGGTTACGTGGTAGCCACTACATCACGGGCAGGTTCGGGTAACCGAACCGGTCACGCTGTAGCGGCGTTGGCTTATGCGCTTTTCAGCGCGTTAAGCTCGTGCTCGACAACGCGCGGTCCATGGCCTCAGTGCCGGACGCCTGGGATAGACACTGGTGCTCGTAGAGTAGCGCCGTCACCTCGAGCGATGCTGCGCCGCACCGCTCAATTGACCCGTTTCCGGGGGAAGAGTAAACTTCGCGAGCTTTTTAGCCGGATTGCAAGCATGCGCACCAAGCTGGTCGCGGGGAATTGGAAGATGCATGGCAGCCTTCCCGACAACGCGACGCTGCTCGGTGCGGTCCGTGATGGGGTCGCCGATCTGCACACATCGCTGGTGGCGGTGTGTGTGCCTTTTCCGTACCTCTTCCAGGCCCAGCAAGCGCTGACGGGCAGCCGTGTCGCATGGGGTGGCCAAACCGTTAGTCAGCACGCCAAGGGCGCTTTTACGGGAGAGGTATCGGCAGGGATGCTCCGGGAGTTCGGTTGCACGTATGTGATCGTGGGGCATTCGGAGCGGCGTACCTTGTTCGGCGAAGATGACGCGGCGGTCGCTGCGAAATTCGCCGCCGCCTTGCAAGCGGGTCTGACACCAATACTTTGCGTGGGCGAGACTCAGGAGCAGCGGGATGCAGGTGTGACACAGACCACGGTCGAGTCGCAGTTGTCGGCGGTGATCGAGCATTGCGGCGTCAGTGCCTTGGGCCGGGCGGCATTGGCTTACGAGCCGTTATGGGCGATAGGCACGGGCAGGACGGCGACTCCGGGCCAAGCGCAGGAAGTACACGCGTTTTTGCGCGGATGCATTGGCGTGAAAGATGCCGCGCTGGCACAACAGGTGTCGATTCTCTACGGTGGAAGCGTGAAAGCTTCGAATGCGGCCGATCTGTTTGCAATGCCCGACATCGACGGCGGCTTGGTGGGCGGCGCAGCGTTGCTGAGTGAAGAATTTACCGCGATCTGCCGATCGGCAGATCGCTACGCGGGATAGACGGAATGATCGAGATACTAATTTTGTTAGTGCACGTGGCCGTGGCGGTGGGGGTTTGTCTGCTGGTCCTCCTGCAACACGGCAAGGGAGCCGATGTCGGGGCGGCGTTCGGCAGCGGGTCGTCGGGCAGCTTGTTCGGCGCGACCGGATCGGCTAACTTCCTCAGTCGCACGACGGCCGTGTTGGCGGCCATGTTTTTCGTAACGAGCTTGGGGTTGACCTGGATTTCCGGCCACAAGACGCCATCGACCAGCGTCATGGATACGCATAAGGTGGAGCAACCCGTTGCCCCTGCGACACCCGCCGGAACTGCGGGTGTGCCTCAGCCAGGCGCGGAACCGGGGAGCTCGAAAGCGCAAGATATTCCAAAATAACGAGTATCGGCCGGGTATTTGGTTTGAAGGGCATGCCGAAGCCGGGTGTACATCAGAACCTGGGCGTCGATCAGCCGACGTGGTGAAATTGGTAGACACGCCGTCTTGAGGGGGCGGTGGCGAAAGCCGTGTGAGTTCGAGTCTCACCGTCGGCACCAGACAAAATTGACCCAGACAAAATTGACAAGGGCAGGCAGACGATTAGGCCTGCTCACGGAGGAAGCTCTCCCCGGGGATGCTGCGGGCGCACTGCGCAGCGTAGCCCCAATGTGACTATGATGGAGCCGCTTGCCCTCCGGGCTTGGCCCTGATAGGAAAATGCTGGAACAGTACTTTCCGATCCTGCTGTTTATCGTCGTCGGTCTCGCCGTGGGCGTGGTGCCTGTGATCCTGGGTTCTGTGCTGGGGCCGAATCGACCCGACAGCGAGAAGTTATCTCCCTACGAATGTGGCTTCGAGGCGTTCGAAGATGCGCGCATGCGCTTCGATGTGCGCTACTACCTCGTAGCCATCCTCTTCATCTTGTTCGACCTCGAGATCGCCTTCCTGTTTCCCTGGGCTGTTGTGCTGAACGAAATCGGCGTATTTGGCCTGGTTTCGATGCTGATCTTTCTTGCCATCCTCGTAGTCGGCTTCATCTATGAATGGAAGAAGGGTGCCCTCGAATGGGAATGAGCTTCAGACGGGGCATCGAAAGCGCCGTGACCCGTCGTTCAACTGGGCGAACCAAGGTCGCATGGCGCACTAACGGTTTGTCGGGAGCAGGCGCATGAGCATCGAAGGTGTATTGGAGCAAGGATTTGTAACCACCAAGCTCGACGATTTGATCAATTGGACGCGAACCGGATCGTTATGGCCGATGACCTTCGGACTGGCCTGTTGCGCCGTCGAAATGATGCACGCCGGCGCTGCCCGCTACGACCTTGACCGCTTCGGGATCGTGTTCCGGGCGAGCCCACGTCAGTCCGACGTAATGATCGTTGCAGGTACGCTGTGCAACAAGATGGCCCCTGCGTTACGTAAGGTGTACGACCAGATGGCGGAGCCTCGCTGGGTGATCTCTATGGGCTCCTGTGCCAACGGCGGCGGCTATTATCACTATTCCTACTCGGTGGTCCGGGGATGCGATCGCATCGTGCCCGTGGACGTCTACGTTCCGGGCTGCCCTCCGACTGCGGAGGCCCTTCTGTACGGGATCATCCAGCTGCAGAACAAGATCAAGCGCACCAGCACGATTGCCCGATGAACCGGCGGGCATGAGCTGAACATGGCGAACAAAAACGATGACCTGGCTTCTGCGCTGACTTCGCAGTTGGGGGACAGGATCGTGACGTGCACCGATGCGCTTGGGGAAGTGACGATCGTGGTGGGAGCGCACGATCTGGCGTCAACCGCCCTGATCTTGCGGGATGGGCCAGGGTTGCGCTTCGATACCCTTCTGGACCTCTGCGGACTGGACTACAGCCATTTTGGTGGAGGCAGTCGGGAAGGCGCGCGCTTCGCGGTGGTTTACCACCTCCTGTCCGTCGAGCTGAATGCGCGCCTGCGCCTGCGAGTATTTGCCCAGGACGATGATTTCCCGGTGCTGGACTCCGTCACGACGGTCTGGCCGGCTGCCAACTGGTACGAGCGCGAAGCTTTCGATCTGCTCGGCATCGTGTTCAGCGGGCATCCGGACCTGCGGCGCATCCTCACAGACTATGGTTTTGTTGGGCATCCCTTCCGTAAGGACTTTCCGCTCTCAGGCACCGTGGAGATGCGCTATGACCCCGATCAGCAGCGCGTGATATATCAGCCTGTCAGCATCGAGCCGCGCGAGATCGTGCCGCGGGTGATCCGGGAAGAGCACTACGCGGATGTGGAGCGCAAACCTTGAGCCCCACGTGTCAGTATTATCGGTTGCAAAGAATCTGAATGGCTGAGATTCGAAATTACACGATGAATTTCGGTCCTCAACACCCTGCAGCGCACGGGGTGTTGAGGCTCGTGCTGGAACTCGACGGCGAGGTGATCCAGCGTGCCGATCCGCATATCGGGTTGCTGCATCGGGCCACCGAGAAGTTGGCCGAGCACAAGACCTACATTCAGTCCCTGCCCTACATGGACCGCCTCGACTACGTGTCCATGATGTGCAACGAGCACGCTTACTGCCTGGCGATTGAAAAATTGCTGGGGCTGGACGTACCGCTGCGCGCCCAATATATCCGCGTGATGTTCGATGAGATTACGCGCGTGCTGAATCATCTGCTGTGGCTCGGGGCGCATGGACTGGACATCGGGGCGATGACAGTGTTTCTCTATTGCTTCCGTGAGCGCGAAGATCTGATGGACTGCTACGAAGCAGTTTCGGGTGCTCGCATGCACGCTGCCTATTACCGGCCGGGCGGCGTGTATCGCGATCTACCCGACCGCATGCCACAGTTTCAGGATTCGCGGCTGCGCAATGCGCAGGAGCGCGGACGCCTCAACGTCGATCGTCAGGGCTCGCTGCTGGACTTCATCGAAGCTTTCGTGCAGCGCTTCCCCAAGTGCGTGGACGACTACGAATCATTGCTCACCGACAATCGCATATGGAAACAGCGTACCGTCGGGATCGGCGTGGTTACGCCCGAGCGCGCCAAGGCCTTGGGCTTCACCGGCCCGATGTTGCGGGGTTCCGGAGTAGCGTGGGATCTGCGCAAGAAGCAGCCCTACGAGGTCTACGGCGCCATGGATTTCGACATTCCGATCGGGGTCAACGGCGACTGCTACGACCGCTACCTGGTTCGCGTCGAGGAAATGCGTCAGAGCAACCGTATCATCGCGCAGTGTATTGAATGGCTGCGCAAGAACCCCGGTCCGGTCATCACCGACAACCACAAGGTTGCGCCGCCCTCCCGGTTGGACATGAAAACCAACATGGAAGAGCTGATCCATCACTTCAAGCTCTTCACCGAAGGGATGCACGTGCCGCCCGGCGAAGCTTACGCCAGTATCGAGCATCCGAAGGGGGAGTTCGGGATCTATCTAGTGTCGGATGGTGCCAACAAGCCCTACCGCCTGAAGATACGGGCACCCGGGTTTCCGCATCTGGCCGCGATGGACGAACTCTCGAAAGGCCACATGATCGCGGACGCGGTGGCCATCATCGGTACGATGGACATCGTCTTCGGTGAGATCGATCGATGAAAGCTTCGATGCTCATCGATATGGGTCGCACAATAGGCATGGCGGAAACTTTTTTCTCATCGTTATCCGCTTGTGCGGCATCAGCGCGTGTATAGAGAGTCGAAATGCTCAGTACGGAAGCCCTGACAAAAATCGATCGCGAACTTCGCAAGTATCCGCCGGATCAGAAGCGCTCGGCCGTCATGTCGGCGCTCGCCATCGCGCAGGACGAGAAGGGCAGCCTCGGTTCGGAGGTGATCGATTTCGTTGCTGAGTACCTGGGCATGCCCTCGATCGCGGTGTACGAGGTCGCGACGTTCTACGAAATGTACAACCTGGAGCCAGTCGGCAAGTACAAAGTATGTATTTGCACGAACTTGCCGTGCGCGCTGTCGGGTGCAACGGTGTCAGCCCAGCACTTGAGGAAGCGGCTTGGCATTGGCTGGGGTGAGACCACCGCGGACGCGATGTTCACGCTCAAGGAAGGCGAGTGTTTCGGTGCCTGTGGAGATGCGCCGGTAATGCTCGTCAACAACAAGACCATGATGATCGGTATGACGCCCGAGAAGCTCGACGCGTGGTTGGCCGAGGTGAAGAAATGATGCGATCGTCGGTCCCTCCGTTTGCGCCCGACGTCTTCGGGCCGGACGCGATCATCCTCAAGGGACTCACCGGACTGAACTGGCGCCTGCAGGATTATCAGGAGCGCCGCGGATACGAAGCGCTGAAGAAAATTCTAAGCGAGAAGATTGCGCCAGAGACCATCATCGCCGAAATCAAGAAGTCAGGACTGCGTGGGCGTGGAGGCGCCGGCTTCCCCACGGGGCTGAAGTGGAGCTTCATGCCGCGCAGCTTCCCCGGCCAAAAGTACCTGGTTTGCAATTCCGACGAAGGCGAGCCGGGCACGTTCAAAGACCGCGACATCCTGCGCTACAACCCGCACGTTTTGATCGAAGGGATGGCTATAGCTGCCTACTCGATGGGCATCAGCGTAGGTTACAACTACATCCACGGCGAGATCTGGGATGTGTACGAGCGATTCGAAGAAGCGCTTCAGGAAGCCTACAGCGCCGGTTTTCTAGGCAAGAACATCCTCGGCTCGGGTTTCTCTTTCGACCTGCATGCGCACCACGGCTACGGCGCCTATATTTGCGGCGAGGAAACTGCATTGCTGGATTCCCTCGAGGGCAAGAAGGGGTTGCCCCGCTTCAAGCCGCCATTCCCGGCCAGCTACGGCCTTTATGGGAAGCCCACCACGATCAACAATACGGAGACCTTTGCGGCCGCCCCCTGGATCATCCTCAACGGAGGCGACGCCTTCTTGAGTCTGGGCAGGCCCAACAACGGTGGTACCAAGATCTTCTCCGTTTCCGGCCATGTGGAGCGGCCGGGCAACTTCGAGGTCAAGCTCGGCACTCCGTTTGCCAAGCTGCTCGAGCTTGCCGGCGGAATGCGGGAGGGCCGGAAGTTGAAGGCATGCGTTCCGGGCGGGTCGTCGATGCCCGTGCTGACCGGGGACGTTATGCTGAACACCGATATGGATTACGACTCCATCGCCAAAGCCGGGTCGATGCTGGGATCGGGTGCGGTGATCTGCATGGACGATCGGACCTGCATGGTGCGCGCGCTGATGCGGCTGTCGTATTTCTATTTCGAGGAGTCCTGTGGGCAATGTACTCCTTGCCGCGAAGGCACCGGCTGGCTATACCGGATCGTGCACCGCATCGAGCACGGTGAGGGCCGGCCGGAGGATCTCGATCTGTTGAACTCGGTGGCGGACAACATCGCCGGGCGCACCATCTGCGCCTTGGGCGAGGCAGCTGCCCTTCCAGTCAAGAGTTTTATCAAGAATTTTCGCGACGAGTTCGTCCACCACATCGAGCATAAACGGTGTCTGGTAACCGAACCCGCATACGCCTGACGAGTAGAGGAGCGCGCACGCAATGGCCATGGTAAACCTCGAGATCGACGGCAAGTCGGTGCAAGTGCCCGGCGGCTCCACCGTGATCGAGGCGGCGAACACGCTTGGCATCTACGTGCCGCACTTCTGCTATCACAAGAAGTTGTCCATCGCGGCCAACTGCCGCATGTGCCTGGTGCAGGTCGAGAAGGCACCCAAGCCGCTTCCGGCGTGCGCGACGCCCGTTACGGAGGGCATGAAAGTCTTCACGCATTCCGCAGCCGCCATAAACGCGCAGAAGGGCGTGATGGAATTCCTGCTGATTAATCACCCGCTGGATTGCCCCATCTGCGATCAAGGCGGCGAGTGCCAGCTGCAGGACCTTGCCGTGGGTTATGGCGGCGGCGCTTCGCGCTACACCGAACCAAAACGCGTGGTCGCGAACAAGGAAATCGGCCCATTGGTGGCGGCCGAGGAAATGTCGCGTTGCATTCATTGCACTCGCTGTGTTCGTTTCGGGCAGGAAGTCGCAGGCATCATGGAGTTGGGCATGGCCGGGCGAGGCGAGCACGCAGAGATTCTGAGTTTCGTGGGCAAGACGGTCGACTCCGAACTTTCGGGCAACATGATCGATGTGTGCCCCGTCGGAGCCCTTACCTCCAAACCTTTTCGATTTTCGGCGCGCACTTGGGAGCTTGCCCGGCGCAAGTCGGTCAGCCCGCATTGCGGGCTGGGCTCAAATCTGGTGGTGCAGGTCAAGCAGGACACGGTGGTCCGTGTCCTGCCGCTCGAGAACGAAGAAATCAACGAGTGCTGGTTGTCCGACAAGGACAGATTCTCCTACGAGGCCGTCAACTCGCAGGAGCGCCTGACCAGACCGATGATCAAGCGCGACGGAAAATGGCATGAAGTCGAATGGCGTGTCGCGCTCGAAGAGGTGGCCCGCGGTCTCGAACGCACCCGCACGCGCCATGGCGCGGCCGCAATCGGCGCGCTGGGTACTGCGCATTCAACGCTGGAAGAGCTGTATCTGCTGCAGAAATTCACGCGCGGCCTGGGCAGCGGCAACGTCGATTTTCGCCTGCGCAAGAGCGACTTCGCCGGTGATGGGGAAGGCAACGCGATCCCGTGGCTGGGTATGAAGATCGCCGACATCGGAACTTTGGATCGCGTGCTGGTGGTGGGAAGTCAGTTGCGCAAAGACCATCCGTTGCTGGCGAGCCGGCTGCGCAAGTCGGCGAAGAAGGGCACCCAGGTCAGCTCGCTGAATTGTCTGGACGATGACCTCCTGATACCGCTGCGGGAAAAGGCGGTGGTGTCGCCCGCGGCCTTTGCAAGCGCGTTGGCTCAGATAGTCAGGGCGACTGCCGAAATCAAGCAGATCCCGGTGCCGGCGGCGGCCCAGGCAGTCGACATGCAGACGAGCTTCATAGCGGAAGCCAAGCGCATCGCCGAGAGTCTGAGTTCGGGTCAGCGTGCCGCCGTTCTGCTCGGCAATCTCGCGCAGCATCATCCACAGGCGGCGACTCTGCATCGACTGGGCCACGAGCTCGCGCAACTGATCGGCGCGAATTTCGGTTTCCTCGGCGAAGCTGCCAACAGCGTCGGCGGCTATGTAGCCGGTGCCGTGCCTTTGGCCAATACCGCAGACATGAATGCGCGCGACATGCTGGCGCAACCGCGTCGCGCCTATGTGCTGCTCAACGCAGAAGTGGAACTTGACTGTCACAATCCGCGTCAGGCGCTCGCTGCCATGCAGGCGGCGGAATTCGTGGTCGCGTTGTCTGCATTCAGGCACCGGGCGTTGGAATACGCGCACGTGTTGTTGCCGATCGCGCCCTTCACCGAGACGGCGGGTACGTTCATCAGTACCGAGGGTCGCGTACAGAGTTTCGTCGGTGTCGTGCCGCCGTTGGGCGAGACCCGACCCGCCTGGAAAGTGCTGCGTGTCTTGGGCAGCTTGCTTGGAATAGCTGGTTTCGAATTTGCCAGCGCGGAAGAGGTGAGAACCCAGGCGCTTGCCGGCGTGGATCTGGCCGCGCGCCTGTCCAATTTACCGGGCTCAACAGCCAGCCCACTGATATCCGCGGACGGCATTCAGCGTATAGCGGATGTGCCCATCTATTTCGCCGACGCATTAGTGCGTCGTGCCCAGTCCTTGCAACTAACCCGCGATGCGCTTCCTCCGTCTGCATGGATGGGGGGTGCGTTGATGGACAGACTCCGGGTGCGGGAAGGCGACACGGTGCGCATCGCGCAGCAAGGCGGCGAGGCGAGTCTTCCGGTCAAGCGCGATGATCGCCTTCCAGCGGACTGCGTGAGGGTCGCCGCTGCACATCCGCTCACCGGTGCCCTCGGCGACATGTTCGGCAGCCTGACACTCGAGCGTGTGGCGCAACCGGCGATGGCGACCGCTTGACGATGGACTTCTTTCAACACGCCCTCGGCCCGGCCTGGCCCGCGATCTGGACGTTGATCAAGATCGTGGTCATTGTCGTCGCGCTGATGGCTAGCGTGGCCTACCTGACGCTCGCCGAACGCAAGGTGATCGGCTACATGCAGGTGCGCATCGGCCCCAATCGGGTCGGGTTCAGGGGGCTGGCGCAGCCGATTGCCGACGTCATCAAACTCCTGATGAAGGAGATCATCATCCCGTCGGGTGCGAACAAGTTCCTGTTCGTGCTGGGACCGGTGATGGCGATCATGCCGGCGCTGGCGGCCTGGGCAGTGATCCCGTTCAGCCCCGAACTGGTGCTGGCAAACGTGAACGCGGGTCTGCTGTACATCATGGCCATCACCTCGATGGGCGTCTACGGCGTCATCATCGCCGGCTGGGCCTCCAATTCGAAGTACGCTTTCCTCGGCAGCCTGCGCTCCGCTGCACAGATCGTCGCCTACGAGATCGCCATGGGGTTCGCCCTGGTGACCGTGCTGATGATGTCCCACAGTCTCAACCTTTCCGACATCGTCAAGCAGCAGCAGGGCGGTTGGGGATTGCTCGGCTGGAACTTCATCCCGCTGTTTCCCATGTTCCTGGTCTACCTGATATCGGCGGTGGCCGAAACCAACCGAGCGCCTTTCGACGTGGCTGAGGGCGAATCGGAAATCGTGGCTGGGTTTCACGTCGAATACTCCGGCATGGCCTTCGCCGTTTTCTTTCTGGCCGAATACGCCAACATGATTCTGGTGTCCGCGCTCTGCGCCACCATGTTCCTCGGCGGATGGCTATCGCCGTTGGACTTCGCTTTCTTGAAGCCTCTGCCGGTGCTCGGCTGGCTAGCAGCACCGTCTTTTCTCTGGCTCGCGGCCAAGGTCGCCTTCGTTCTATTTCTGTTCCTCTGGTTCCGCGCGACTTTCCCGCGTTATCGCTACGACCAGATCATGCGGCTGGGCTGGAAAGTATTCATTCCCGTGACCATCGTGTGGCTGATCGTGATCGGCATCTGGATGCGGACACCTTTCTGGCTCTGGGGGTAACTGGCCATGATCGGACATATTCGCGAGTTCTTCCGCACCTTCCTGCTGTTCGAGTTGGTGAAGGGCTTGGCGTTGACCGGACGACATTTTTTTGCGCGCAAGATCACTATTCAATTCCCCGAAGAGAAGACGCCGCAGTCTCCGCGTTTCCGCGGACTGCATGCGCTCCGGCGCTATCCAAACGGGGAAGAGCGTTGCATCGCCTGCAAGCTGTGCGAGGCGGTATGTCCGGCACTCGCCATCACGATCGAGTCGGAGCAGCGTGCCGATGGGACGCGGCGCACCACACGCTACGACATCGACCTGACCAAATGCATCTTCTGCGGGTTCTGCGAGGAATCCTGCCCAGTGGACTCGATCGTCGAGACACGCATTCTCGAGTACCACGGTGAGCGCCGGGGCGACCTGTTGTATACGAAGGAGATGCTGCTGGCGGTGGGCGACCGCTACGAAGAGCAGATCGCAAACGATCGCACCGCCGACGCACGCTACCGCTGAGCCAAGTGACCTTTCAAACCTTCGTTTTTTATCTATTCGCGGCGCTGCTCGTATTTGCCGCGATCCGCGTGATCACCACACGCAACCCCGTGCACTCGGCGCTTTTCCTGGTGTTGGCGTTCGCCACGGCGTCGGGGGTTTGGATGCTTCTGGAGGCCGAATTCCTGGCCATCGTTCTGATCCTTGTGTATGTCGGGGCGGTCATGGTCCTGTTCCTGTTTGTGGTGATGATGCTCGACATCAACATCGACCGTCTGCGGGAAGGCTACTTCGACTATCTGGTCCCCGGGTTGACGGTGGCGGGCATCATGGTGGCGGAGATGGCGATCGTGTTGGGCGGGCGGCAATTCGGACTGCTGCAAGTTGCCGCACCGGTTGGCAAACCGGCGGACTACAGCAACACCAAGGAACTGGGTCGACTTCTGTATACGGACTACGTTTACCCATTCGAGATCGCAGCGGTGATCCTACTCGTCGCCATCGTCGCGGCCATCGCATTGACGCTGCGGCGCCGCCGGGACTCCAAGTCCCAGGATGCTGCCATGCAGGTGCAGGTCAAACGGAAGGACCGAATCCGCATCATTTCGATGCCGGCGGAAAAGTCAGTGGCGGGTGAGAAGTGAGGCACGTTCAGGGGACGGCTCAGCCGCTGGAGAGCATGTCGTGCGCCTCTGATGGATTGCCTTCCGGGATCAGCGCGTGATCGGTCTCTCGCACTATCTGGTGCTAGGCGCGATCTTGTTCGCCATCAGCGTGGTGGGGATTTTCCTCAACCGCAAGAACGTGATTATTCTGCTGATGGCCATCGAGTTGAACCTCCTGGCGGTGAATATGAACTTCATCGCCTTCTCCCACTACCTCCAGGATGTCGCCGGTCAGATCTTCGTATTCTTCATTCTGACCGTCGCCGCGGCGGAGTCGGCGATCGGTCTGGCGATTCTGGTGTGCCTGTTCCGTAACATCAACACCATCAATGTCGATGATCTCGACACCCTGAAGGAATAAGCGGTAATGACATCGCTGTACCTGACCGTGCCGCTGGCCCCTTTGATCGGGTCGATCATCGCGGGTTTCCTCGGCTGGCTGATCGGGCGCGTGGCAACGCACCGCGTGACGATTCTGGGAATGGTGATTTCCTTCGGTGCCGCATGCGTGGTGCTGCTGGACGTGCTCAAAGGCAACACGTTCAACGGCGACCTCTACACCTGGATCAGCACGGGCGGCACGCTCTTCCATGTCGGCTTCCTGATCGACCCGTTGTCGGCTCTCATGATGGTGGTGGTGACCTTCGTGTCCCTGGTCGTGCACATCTATACGATCGGCTACATGCAAGATGACCCGGGGTACCAGCGGTTTTTCAGCTACATCTCACTGTTCACCTTCTCGATGCTCATGCTGGTCATGTCCAACAACTTCCTGCAATTGTTTTTCGGCTGGGAAGCCGTTGGCCTGGTGTCCTACCTTCTGATCGGTTTCTGGTTTACCCGCCCCACTGCCATCTTCGCCAATCTCAAGGCCTTCATAGTCAATCGAGTGGGGGACTTTGGCTTCCTCCTGGGCATCGCCCTGATCCTTCTGTACATGGGCGGCCTGGACTATGCCTCGGTCTTCAAGGCCGCGCCGGCTCTGGCTCAACGCACGATTCAAATCGTGCCGGGTTGGGATTGGTCGTTGATGACGGTCATCTGCCTTTTGCTGTTCATCGGTGCGATGGGCAAATCCGCCCAATTTCCGCTGCACGTGTGGTTGCCTGATTCGATGGAGGGGCCCACCCCCATTTCAGCCCTCATCCACGCAGCCACCATGGTGACGGCGGGGATCTTCATGGTCGCACGCATGTCGCCGTTGTTTGAGCTGTCCTCCACGGCGTTGTCCGTCGTGCTGATCATCGGCGCCATTACCGCCTTCTTCATGGGTCTGGTCGGGATCGTGATGAACGATATCAAACGCGTCGTGGCGTATTCGACGTTGTCGCAGTTGGGCTATATGGCCGTGGGCCTGGGTGCTTCCGCCTACGCGGCCGGCATGTTCCATCTGTTCACGCACGCCTTCTTCAAGGCGTTGCTGTTTCTTGCAGCGGGGTCGGTGATCATCGCGATGCATCACGAGCAGGACATGCGCAAGATGGGCGGACTGCGGAAGTACATGCCCATTACCTATTGGACCGCATTGATCGGCAGTCTCGCGCTGTGCGGTATCCCACCCTTTGCCGGCTTCTTCTCGAAAGACCTCCTGATCGAAGCGGTGCACGAGTCTCAGACGCCGGGTGCTGGAATCGCATATCTTGCCGTGCTTGGTGGAGTTTTCGTCACCGGCATGTACACCTTCCGCATGATGTTTATGACGTTCCATGGGAAGGAGCGTTTTGGCGAGCATGCCGCGCACGATGATTCCGGACATCACGATACGGAACACCACGATATTGAGCATCGTGATATTGAACATCATGACGAACATAGTGGGCCGCCGCGTGAATCGCCGTGGGTCGTGACCGTGCCGCTGATCCTGCTCGCAATACCCTCCTGCTTCGCGGGCTGGGCCTACATCGAACCATTACTGTTCGGCGGTTTCTTCAAAGGCGCCATCTTTGTCGCCCCCGAGCACGACGTGCTCGCGAAGCTGGGTGAGGAGTTTCATGGTTCGGCGGTGTTTGCCTTGCACGGGCTGATCTCGCTGCCGTTCTGGCTGGGGGTAGCGGCTATCGTCCTGGCCTGGTACTTATATTTGAAGCGTCCGGAATTGCCCGCCAGGATTGCTGCACGCCTGCACGGCGTCTACAGCCTGCTTCTGAACAAATACTACATCGATCAATTCTACGAGGCACTATTCGCAGGTGGTGCACGGCGAATCGGATCCGGGTTGTGGAAGTTCGGTGATGTGAAAATCATCGACGGTTTCTTCGTCAACGGGGCGGCGAGGGTCATCGGCTGGAGTTCCGCGGTGATCCGGCGATTCCAATCCGGATTCATCTACCACTACGCGTTCATGATGATCATCGGCGTTTTCGTGCTCCTCACGCTCTGGTTCGCACGCGCCTAGGCCTGGGCTCAACCGTTTAAAGACCGCCACCACCATGCTTTCCGGCCTGCCTCCCTTGAGCCTCGTTATCTGGGTCCCGATCGTCGCGGGAATCGTCGTGCTGACCACAGGTTCCGATCGCAATGCGCCGACGGCCCGCTGGTTTGCGCTTGTCGGTTCGATTCTGGGTTTGCTGGTAGCCCTCCCGCTGTATACGCAATTCGACCCGGCCGTGCATGGCTTCCAGTTTCAGGAGCTGCATGCCTGGATCCCACGCTTTAAGATCAACTATCACGTCGGGATCGACGGGATCTCGCTGCTGCTGATACTGCTCAATTGCTTTACCACCATCCTTGTGGTGTTGGCCGGCTGGAAGGTGATCGAGAGCCGGGTCGCGCAGTACATGGGCGCCTTCCTCATCCTTTCCGGTGTGATGAACGGCGTATTCTGCGCGCTGGACGCGGCGCTGTTCTACTTCTTCTTCGAGGCGACCCTGATTCCGATGTTCATCATCATCGGCGTCTGGGGCGGCCCCAACCGCGTGTATGCAGCAGTCAAGTTTTTCCTGTACACGCTGATGGGCTCTCTCCTCACCCTGGTGGCGCTGATCTATTTGTACAACCTCTCCAGTGGCAGTTTTTCGTTGCTCGACTACTACAAACTCAAGATCGACCTGACGCCACAGATCCTCATCTTTTTCGCATTCTTCCTGGCCTTTGCGGTGAAAGTGCCGATGTGGCCGGTGCATACCTGGTTACCGGACGCACACGTGGAAGCCCCCACGGGTGGCTCCGTCGTGCTGGCGGCGGTGATGCTGAAACTAGGAGGGTACGGCTTCATTCGCCTGTCGCTGCCCATCGTTCCCGATGCAAGTCACACATTGACCGGATTCATCATTGCATTGTCGCTCATCGCCGTTGTTTACATTGGTCTGGTTGCGCTGGTGCAAACGGACATGAAGAAGCTCATTGCCTATTCCTCCATCTCGCATATGGGGTTCGTCACGATGGGCATTTTTCTGTTCAACCCTTACGGAATGGAAGGCGCAGTGTTGCAGATGGTGTCCCACGGTTTCGTGTCGGGCGCGCTGTTCCTGTGTGTGGGAGTGCTGTATGACCGCATGCACTCGCGCAACATCGCCGATTACGGTGGGGTCGCCAACACGATGCCGATTTTCGCAGCGTTCTTCATGCTGTTCGCGATGGCTAACGCAGGCTTGCCTGGCACCAGCGGGTTCGTGGGCGAGTTTCTGGTCACGCTGGGTGCGATGAAAGTCAGCTTCTGGTATGCCGCGCTCGCGGCAACCACCCTCATCTTCGGGGCAGCATATACGCTGTGGATGTTCAAGCGTGTGGTGTTCGGTGCCGTTGCCAACCAGCATGTGGCACAACTTCAGGATCTCGATGCGCGCGAGGCTTTGTTTCTGACATTGCTGGCCGTTGCGACTTTGTGGGTGGGCTTGTATCCGGAACCCGTGAGCCGACTGCTGCACACTTCCGTCAGCGATTTGCTGGCGCTGGCTGCCCATAGCAAGCTGTAAGCGATAGGCGAGAGGCCAAAGGCGAGAGGAAGGAATAGAAAATTCATGATCGCTGCTAATTTCGACTGGTTACCAGCACTGCCGGAGATCTTCCTGCTGACGATGGTGTCGGCCATCCTCGTCATCGACTTGTTCCTGGACGAGTCCCGGCGTCATTGGTCATACAACCTGACGCTGGCGACACTTTTCGTCTGCGCCGTTCTCACCATCGCCGGAGGTACTGGGGAGCGTACGACCATATTCCACGGTATGTTCGTGCGCGATCGCGTGGCCGATGTGCTCAAGCTGTTCGTGTATCTGGGTGTGGTCGCGATACTGGTTTACTCTCGGCTGTATGTGCGAGCCCGGGGTATGTTCCGGGGTGAGTTCTTCACGCTTTCGCTGTTTGCGACGCTGGGGATGATGGTCATGATCTCGGCCAGCCATTTCCTGACCCTGTACCTGGGTCTCGAACTGCTGAGCCTGAGCCTCTACGCAATGGTCGCGCTGCAGCGCGACTCGGCTGCGGCGACGGAGGCCGCCATGAAATATTTCGTACTCGGTGCGCTGGCCTCGGGCATGCTGTTGTATGGCATGTCGATGGTGTACGGTGCCACGGGCGGACCCGACGCCCCGCCAACTCTCGAGATCGCCGAAGTGGCTGCTCGTATCCTGAGCGGCAGGGCGAATATGACGCTAGTCGTGTTCGGTCTGGTGTTCATCGTCGCAGGCGTCGGCTTCAAGCTCGGGGCAGTGCCGTTTCACATGTGGGTGCCAGACGTCTATCAGGGTGCTCCCACCGCGGTCACCATCTTTATTGGCTCCGCGCCTAAGCTCGCGGCGTTCGCGCTGATTTTGCGTATTCTCGCGGAGGCGCTCGGAACGCCCGCGGTGGTAGCGGAATGGCAAACCATGCTCGCGCTGCTGGCGATCTTGTCGATGGCAGTAGGCAACGTCACGGCGATCGCCCAGACGAACATCAAGCGCCTGCTCGGCTACTCGGCGATCGCGCATATGGGTTTTCTGCTGCTTGGTTTTCTCGCTGGCACGCCCGCCGGCTACGGCGCAGCCATGTTCTATGCCGTGACTTACGTGTTGATGAGCCTGGCCGCCTTCGGCATGATCCTGCTACTGTCGCGCGAGGGCTTCGAGGCCGAGAACCTCGAGGACTTCAAGGGTCTGAATCAGCGCGATCGCTGGTTAGCTTTCATGATGCTGCTGATATTGCTGTCGCTGGCCGGATTGCCGGTGATGGTGGGTTTCTGGGCCAAGCTCGCAGTCCTGCAGGCTGCACTTGAGGCGGGTTATGTCGGGATGGTCGTGGCCGCCGTGCTGTTCTCGCTGGTGGGTGCTTTCTATTATCTGCGCTTGGTGAAGTTGATGTACTTCGACGATCCGGTCGATACGTCGCTGATCGTTACAACGGCGGATCAACGTGCGCTGATCACCTTGAACGGCTTGGCGTTGCTCGTTCTGGGCGTGGCGCCAGGCTGGCTGCTTGCGGTTTGTCAGCGGGCCATTCAAGCCTCGCTGTAGACGCGTCCTACAGTTCTCACTTCAGTTCTCACTTCGCAGGTTTGTCCATGCTTCCAGACTTCAGCGAGGAACAGCTTTCTTCCAGAGTCGCCTACAAGGGAAAGCTGCTCACGCTCAAAGAGGACCAGGTCAAGCTGCCGACCGGGGTCACCGCGACCCGCGAGTATGTGATTCACTCGGGGGCGGTGATGATCCTTGCCGTGCTCGACGACGGCACTATCCTGTTGGAGCATCAGTATCGCTACCCGATGCGGCAGCATTTCCTGGAGCTGCCTGCAGGCAGGATCGAACCGAATGAACCGCCGGAACAGACCGCTCGCCGGGAATTGCTCGAAGAGACCGGATACGTGGCGCGCGAATGGAGTTTCCTCACGACGCTGCATCCGTGCATCGGCTATTCGGATGAGCGCATCGAGTTGTTTCTCGCTCGAGGCTTGAGCTTCGAAGGGCATCCAGGCGAAGAAGACGAATTCATCGAAACGCTCAGCCTTCCATTGGAGGCGGCGATAGATCGAGTCTTCGCGCGCGAGATCACCGACGCAAAGACCATCGTGGGGCTATTCTGGGCCGAACGCCTGAGACGCCAAGGCCGAGCGTAGTCCATCTTGGGCGCGAGCTTACTCGCGCTTGGCTAGCGCGACTCTTTCCGGTACGTCTTCCCACAGCGGCGCCGGACGGTGGAAGAGATACCCTTGTCCGTAGAGCGTGCCCATCTCGGTGAGGATTTTCATCACCTCTTTGTTCTCCACCCACTCCGCGACGACCTGTTTGTTCAGGCCGCGCGCCACATCGCATAGCGCCTTCACAAAGATACGATTGCCCTCGTCGGTTGCGAGGTCGCGCACGAACCCTCCATCGATCTTGAGATAGTCAACGTCGAAGTGCTTGAGGTAGTAAAAAGAGCTGAAGCCAGCTCCAAAATCGTCGAGCGCGAAGCGGCAGCCCATCTTCTTCAGCTCGCGGATGAACTGCTGGGTCACATCCACATCGGACATGGCCGCCGTTTCCGTGATCTCGAATACCAATTGATTGTGGTTGACGTCGGAGTCGGCGAGCATGTTCTGGAATTTTCGCACCCAATGCGGATCGGAGATGCTGACTCGTGAGAGATTTACGAAGTAACGGATCTTTGCCTCCCGCTGCCCCGGCAGGCGCAGATGCTCCAACAGGCGCTCGACCACGCGCATGTCTATCTCCTGCACCATCCCCAGCGATTCCGCGCATTCCATGAATTGGCCGGGCAGCACCAGGCTTCCGTTCTCCTCGCGCATCCGTACCAGGATCTCACAATGCACGGTGCGCAGATCCGACAGCCGCACCACCGGCTGACAGTAGAGAACCAGTCGGTCGGCGTCCAACACGTCGCGCAGCTTATTTGCCCACTGTACGCGGCTGTGCGTGCGGCGCAGACTGAGCGCGTCCTGGTCGTAAAGCGTCACGCGGTTGCGCCCGCCGTCCTTCGCCTGGTACATGGCGATGTCGGCGTTGGAGAGCAGACCGGTCACGTCGCCGCCGTGGAACGGGTAGAGCGCAATGCCGACAGAGGCCGTGAGGCTCGAGACGCGCTGCTGCGTGGAGGATTGGAATCGGTAATGGCGCAGTGCGTCGAGCAGGTGCTCCGCGATCTTTGTGGCGTTTCCGCGCAGGGACTCGGGCAAATGCACGGCATATTCGTCCCCGCCCATCCGAAAGACCTGGCCGTTGAAGGGCTTGATGGCTTCCTTCAGAACGCCGCTGACTCCAACGATAAGCTGATCCCCCGAGCGATGGCCGAAGTTGTCGTTGACGTACTTAAAATGGTCGATATCGATGAACAGCACTGCACCTACATCACCCGCACCTAATGCTTGCTCGAGAGTTCGCTGCAGGCTTACGCGGTTGGGGAGGCCGGTGAGCGAATCATGTGTCGCCAGGAACTCGATCTGGAGGGCAGCTTCGTGTTGCTCGGTAATATTGCGCGCCGTTCCGCGGATGCCGAACATCTCTCCGGTCTCG
>Ga0207689_10001525_pt1 | contig 22040 bp, 17 predicted proteins | sample KBSMisM52_FD_184312 | JGI IMG/M metagenome (GOLD analysis project Ga0207689, IMG submission 184312) | Miscanthus rhizosphere microbial communities from Kellogg Biological Station, Michigan, USA - KBS Miscanthus M5-2 (SPAdes) (version 2) | ecosystem: Host-associated > Plants > Roots >... | reverse complement strand
CCCACCCGCCTTCTGGCAAGTTTTCCTCGCCTGGATCTGGCCGCACTCAACAACATGCATTTCTATTCCGCCGACCATCAAACCTTCCCCGGAATTACCCTGGCGCTCGAAGCATTAAAAAATCGACGCACGCATACCTTGGTTAAAGCCAATGAAACGGCAGTTCAAAAATTCGCAGATCAGCAAATCGCCTTTCTGGATATTTACGAACACATCAGAAGCGAACTGCGAAAATAACTATTCTATAGGGAAAGTAATCGTAAACGTTGCACCGACACCATCAACACTCGTCAGTGTGATATCGCCTTTTAACAAACGCAAATACTGTTTGCACAGATAAAGTCCAATGCCCACACCGCGGCTGTAACGACTCCCCTGTCGGAACTTTTCAAAAATAATTTTGAAATCTTTTTTAGGCACACCGGGCCCCTGGTCCGTAACACTTACGGAAACCATTTTCTTTTTTTTGTCATAACTCATCGCAAGTCGGATCACATCGCCCTTTTTGGAAAACTTCAAAGCATTTCCCATCAGGTTCTCCAGAATTTCCTGTATCTTCATCTGATCCGTGTTCACCGGTAATCGTTTCAGATCTGCATGTTCAAACTCAAGACGCACGCCGTCTTTCACTGCGAGCAGTTGCATATTTTTCACGAGCATTTTTACAAAACTCACCACTTCAAACTTTTCACGAATCACCGGAACTTTGTTGTCATCCACCCTTCGCATTTCCAGCAAACGATTTATAAGCGCGGTCAAACGGTTCAACTGTCTGTATGAAGTTTGTACATCCTGAACAACCTCATTTGGAATATCTTTATGAACTTTTGGAATCTGCTCCATACCGAGCATGGCAACCGCCAACGGCGTGCGGAACTCATGCGCAGTCAGAGAGATAAAACTGTCCTGCTGTTTGATCATGGTTTGCAGCTTCTCATTATTTTTTCGCAAAATATTGGTTTTCACACTGATAATATTTTTCATCAAATCATTCTCCTCACGCAGATTTTCATTCACGATAATATTCATGAAACATATACCCACATCCTTCATTACACGACTCATCTCTTTCAGCTCTTCACTGCTCACCATCTGTCGATTCAGTTTGCTTCCCACGGAAAAAAGTCCGATCAAAGTGTTTTCAAAAAACAGGCCAAAGCAAACTGCTGCCTGCAAAGTGTGCATCTTCATAATCAGATCAGCCGTCTTTTTGTTGGAAACATCACCTGCCTTAATTTCATCCATGACAATTGCCTTGTGACGTCGCAAATAAGAAGTAAGACTGTCCTCAAGATATAAAGGAATGCCGTCCGGGATATCTTTTTTGGTAATCATATATAAGTGGCAGTTCCAGAAACTCAACTTTTCGATAAAGGTATTTTCCAGAAGATCATTTAAATTTTCATAAGTTTTGGAATGAAAAAGCTTGCCGTTCAACTCCTGCAACGCATTTCGCAAATGTGAAAATCTCTGACTGTAAAAAAGCGGAACGAAATTATTAATGAGGCGATAACAAATAAACGCCACAAGCGAAGCGCCAACAGCCATAACGTATCTTTCAGTAGTCACAAACTGCAGAAGTTCATAACTCACAATAAGCACCAATAAAGCAAAAACGATCAGTATTATTTCACGCAGAAGTTGCAGGAAAAGATAACTTAAATTAAAGAAGCGCTGTTTGTAGATTGCATAGAAAACCGCCAGAAAAAAGAATGCCGAAAAAGTTACCGACTCTGCCTGGAAAATAAAAATATTAAAAATCGGCAAAATCGCATTCGTTAAGGTGGCCAGAAAAGCAAACATGATGAATCCGAGTGAAACGATCATCAACTTACTTTTATCCACACCCTGGACCGTTTTAAACTTTTTCCAGACAAACTTCACTGCCAGTATCATCAGGAAAAGACAGAACACCAGATAAGGCGTATATAGAGGGCCCAACACATCCATCTCCACACCATCCTGCATATAAGCGCCTTCCTCCAGGTAAGGTGTGAATGCCCCCACGATAAAAAACGCCGAACATAAAACAATCAAAGTAGTATAAAACCACTTTTTCATTGAGAAGGTTTTGGTCGGGAAGTAATAAAAAAACAGCGCCAGAAAGAAAAGCGGGAAGGCAGAAATACCATACGCATAACGGAAATAAAGCACAGCGGAGGGAAGATCATCAGGAACGGAAGCATAACCGCTGAACATCGTAAACGCCCACAGCAGAATCGAAACCGTAAACAAAAAGAACGTGCGATTGGTCGGCGAGCGGTAATCTTTAAACAGAACCAGAAGACCGACAGTAACCATCATCAGAAACAGGATGGCGTATGCAATTTGTGAAAAGAGACTCATAATTTTATTATGACTGCCGTAGTATATGGCAACAAACAGCTATTTCCTAGCGCTTCGCTTTAAAAGCATCTGCGCCCAACATAAATCTTTCAGCAAGACGTTGAAGTTTTGAAACAAGCAGAACATATTCACCGCCCAGCACGCCCTCAATCGTATGGAATCCGCCCTGGTGCAAAATGCGATGCGGTTTACTGTCGCGAATGGTCTCGCCAATCACCAGTAAATTCCCCACCCTATCCAGTGGCAACGATGCAAAAAACTTTTGCGTAATCGCAGGCAGAGCACCCTTCCCTCTTATGGCAGGATTGGTAAGTCCACAGTTCCAGCAAAAAACTTCCAGATCATCCTGAACTGTTTCCGCAGTTCCTGCCCCAAGTTCAATGTCCGCAACACTACGCACAGCTTTAAGAAATTTTTCATAATCACGCTGTTTTTGATCCGAAGGATTTTTAGTGTACGTATATTTATTCTTCCACTCATTTTCAAAAACCTTTCGCAGATTTGCTTCATAACCAAAAGTGAAACCCTGAATTTTATCGTCTTCCGATTTCAAAAGAGAGGCATGTCCAGTGGTAGAAAGTTTTCCGCGAAGTTTGGCATCGGTTTTTTGCGGATCATGAAAAAACTCCATCGTTTGCTGACAGCAAGGACAAGGAGGAAAATCAGAAAACTTATCCAGCACATCCAGCCCGACCTGCGTGCCCTCAGGAAGGCCAAGAACCTGCCAAGCCGGCATCTGCGTTTCGCAACCCTGACACACCATGAACTCAGGAAAATTGTTATTAAAAGTAAAACGGAAAAGATCAACAACTTCATCAAGTGTCTTCTGATCAATTTCACCCGGCCCCAAATACTCCGTACGTAACTTAGTTTCATTCAGTTCATTACCGGTAACGTTGGCACGAACATGCTGCGTAATAAGATTTGCCGCAGGCGGCGTAGATGCACTTTCTGCTGCAGCATCTGCAGCAATTTGGGTACGTTCAAGAGCAGCCGGTGACTGAGTTTCTTGTCCCGGCGTACCGTCAGGTGATGTAGTCATAGGAAAAAGTTAAGTGTTATAAGCAACATATTTTGGTAAATCAAAACCGTTAAAACGCCCTCCTTGCGCATCCATATATGCGCCGGCATTTTTCACCCACAGATAATCCCCTTCACCCAAATCTTCCGGTAAAACTATCTGTCCGAGTGAATCACCAGAATCACAGGTACGACCAAAAACCTCAAAAGGGACCATTTTGTCTGAAAGTTTTCTTCCGTCTTTTCCGCGCCACAAGAAATTGTATGGCCATTCATGAACGGCAAAATCACTGAATGACGTATAAACACCATCATTTATATAGGCGCAGCGACCACGATTCCGGTCCTCAACAGCAAGTACAGGAATAACCAGATCAATACATTCAGCCACCATCGAACGTCCAACCTCCAGTAAAATTTTCGGATTATCGCCGCGCATAGTATGTCGGCCATACTCCACAATCGCACGATTAATAATGTCCAGATAGGTACGAAGATCAAATTGGTCCTTATCATGATAATTTACAGGTATTCCTCCACCCACATTCATAGTGTTCATACCGCCTTCTTCTGCACCAATAAGAGAGATTTTTTTAATGGCAGTTGTATAAACCTCCGGATCCTGATTCTGCGATCCGGTATGAATAGAAATTCCGGGCAGCGCACCAACAACATCTCTGATGTATCGAATCATCGCCCGCAAATCCGGTTCCGATGCACCAAATTTAGTTGAAAGATTAATCGCCGCATTATCGTTGGGCGTACTCAAACGAACAGCAACCTCCATTTTCCGGTCAGTCATATATGGTTGGGCGACTTTCGAAAGTTTATCAATTTCTCTCTGGCTCTGGACCGTAAAATGGGCAACACCCATTGAAGCAGCCTCAGCTATATCCGCAGGGGTTTTTATCGGGTGATTATAAAGAATTTCCGCATTAGGTTGGCAGCTCTTCACCTGCGCTATTTCATTTGCCGAAGCACAATCATAATGATCGATTCCTTCGCTACCCAAGACGCGCAAGATTTTATCCTTGGCGTTTGCTTTCACCGCATAAGCCACAACGCCCAAACTATTGTTTGGCAAAAAATGGTCACGCAACTCGGCAGCTCGCTCGCTAAGTTTTTTTACATTTAGAAAACAGAAAGTATCTTCTGGATGGATGGCCGTAATGTCATTAACAACCTCATCCAGATTTCTGGCGGGATGTGTCAGGAAAATATCATGATCCTTTTGCTCCTGTCTGACCCGGGGCATCAAACCACTTTTTTTGATAATGTGTTTATTTTCAACAGCCCCTGGGACGGCAACATTTCCTGCGACACCGGGTAAAGCCAATCCTTTGGCTGTAGCCTCATCTATTTCTAAAGAAACAGCACCAGATCCAAAAATTGATTCAGGGGCGCGGCCGCTGGCCATAAAATAGATAAAAAAAATAAAACTCCACAATCACTTGCAGCGCTTAGTTTCGCAAAACAACCCCAGCGATTTTTAAAATATTTTTAAAATATTCTAAACTCGTTTATAATCAGTTAAGTTAACTTAAAAATTTAAACGGATTCTGAATCCGCTTTCTAAAAACAAATTCCATGAAAGTGCTCATTATCGAAGATAATGAAGAGATAAGTTCGTTTCTGAAAGTTGGCTTGCAGTACGAGAATTTCTTAGTTGATGTAGCCGGAGACGGTGTCGTTGGTTTGGAAAAAGCTTTTGAAAATAACTACGATTTATATGTCGTCGATCTTCTGTTGCCTCATAAAGACGGTAAGGAGTTTTTGCAAACGGTTCGCAAACGCGGCGATGAAACTCCGGCAATTTTTCTTACTGCCCTCACCGACCATGAAACAAAAGTCGCAATTCTCAACAGCGGCGCCGACGATTATCTCCAAAAACCTTTTTCCTTTAGCGAGCTGCTGGCCCGCATTAAAGCCATTTTGCGCCGCACCAAACCCGTCGGCGCCAAGGAGCCCCTCATCATTGATGATCTTTCCATCAACCCAATATCACGTGAAGTAAAACGCGGTTCTAAAATTATCCCTCTCCGCAAAAAAGAGTTCGATCTCCTCTACTTTATGGCCAGCCGTCAGGGCCAGGTTTTAAATCCATCACAAATTCTGGAGCAGGTCTGGGACTATAACTCTTTTGCCACAACAAATACCGTAGGTGCACATATTTCCAACCTGCGTCGAAAAGTTGATCAAATCAGTAACAACAAACTTATCCACACAATACACGGTGTGGGCTATAAGTTGGGTTAATCGTTCTCTTCCCCTTCCAAATCCTGCTTACTGGAAATGCTATAGCCGATTCCATGAATATTATGGATCAGTTTTATTTTAAAGCCTGTATCAATCTTTTTACGTAATCTGCGCACAGTTGCTTGAACAACATTTGATTGTGAACCACTGCTTGCCTGCCAGACCATCTGGAGTAAATCCGCGGTGCGCACAACTTTGTCTGGGTTTTGCATCAACTCATATAAAAGTTTGCCCTCTTTTTCGGTCAGGTAAATTTTCTGGTTGTTACGTGTGACCGTATGTTCTTTTGGCGAAAAAGTTAAATCTGCATACACCAGTTCATCCTGGTAGGCATTCCCGACAGAACGTCGGCCCAGTGCTTTCACACGTGCCATAAGCTCCTCAACGTCAAAAGGCTTGGTCAGATAATCATCAGCCCCCAGGTTCAAAAGTTCAGTTTTCGTAGGCGTTTTGCTGATTGCGCTGAGGATTAATACCGGCATACGAACGTTTTTTCGGCGTAAATCCTTCACAATGTCAGCCCCCTGCATGCCCTGAAGCATTAAATCCAGGATTAAAAGGTCATAATGATCGCCCTTATCAGCTTCTTGAAACTGCTCATAAGACTCATAGGCATCAATAAAATGGCCTGAGTTGACCAGGATCTTTTTCAAGAAGTAAACTAAATCTTTTTCGTCTTCAATGAGGAGTATTCGCATGTCAGTAGATCGGAAAAAACAACGATATACATAATATTGCACAAAACCATTTTAAAAAAGACCTTTTTATGGTATAATTTCATGAAGTTGTCACAACTTGACCAAGAAGTTGTTACGATTCAAAACACCAAAAAAACCAAAAAAAAAATCAAAAAAATTCCCGCATGAAGCAAAAAGTGAAATTTATTTTGGTTATCAGTGCCATAATTGCAGCTACAGTGAGCGCTTCAATTGTGTCAGCTGCCCCACCTCCAGGTGCAACTACAGCACCCTACACAATTTCCTATAGCGGACGTTTAACCAGTGCAGGCGTACCTGTCACCACAACTCAGACCATGCGTTTCAGTATCTGGTCAGATGATGATGTTGATGCCGGAGATTTTACTGCAGGTTCCATCAATACACTTTCACCCGGATACGCCGGCTGGAATGAAGAACAAACTGTGACACCTGACGCCAACGGGTTATTTCATTTACGTTTGGGCACAGTTGTAACACTCCCAAATTTCACAGACGCGACTCACAAATTTTTGCAGGTTGAAGTAAAGCCTGTCGCATCTCCAAGCACAAGTTACGAAGTCATGGACCCTGACGGCAATACTGCCAACGTCACTGATCGTCATGCATTAAACTCTTCTGCTTTCACCATCAATGCCGACACAGTTGATAATCATGATGCCGGAAACGGCCCGGATCAACTTCCGATTCTCGATGCACTCAGCAAACTTGAAATCTCCACAATCCCGGGCGGAACAAACGCCGACACTTTTATTCTGGATTTCGATGACACGGTTGCATCCCCTGCACCGATCACTTTGCAGTTTGGCAATACTTTAAATAAAACTCTCTCCTACGACACACTCAATACCTGGTTCCACTTCAACGATGATGTTGATATTGCCGGCAACCTGACAATCTCAGGCACAATCAACGGCGCGATAATTGGCCCTTATAACCAGACAATCGCTTACGAACCAGAATACGCAGACGGTGTATACCAGGGCGACGGAACTCTCAACAACGGAACACTCCAGATTTTTTACGACGATGCAGACGGCTCACCGGGAAATAATAACTACAACAACTATAAGTGGTCATCAAATCAAACTTCAATTCAGGATTTTGATATCATTACCCGCGTTCTGGTTCCTGATGGGTTTGTGTCTCTTCAGGCAACCCCGATGACTTTTGTTTATAAAACAGATACAGCTTCAACAACCGACAATCAGCTGGATATTTCTGTTGAAGATACAGCAGGTAATCCGGTAACCGTAATTGGTGGAACCGCTTTGACCTCAACAACCTTTACAACAACTCCTATTACTTTTGGTGGCGTTCCAACATTTACACCAGGCCAGCAGTTTACGGTAAAAATCAAACTGTCCGCCAAAAATACAGGAGCTGCTTATGCCGGTCGTTTCACATTCAACTATAACGGCCAATAGACCTCACTAAATATATAAATATAAAAATTAATAATCATAACCCACTATATGAAGCAAAAAAGTAAGGGTACGCGAGCCCTTCAACTCGCGGTCTGCTCCTTAACAACCGTCCTGTTGTTATCGAGTATGGTAGGTACCGCCTCTGCGGCCATCCTCTTTCAGGACGATACATTTGCTACCATCGAATCTGACGCTGTTCAGATCGGTTCCAACGATGCTGGCGCGGTTAACACTGCTGTCCAGTTCGGTGCCGACGCAGTCTCAACTGAAAATGGTAACATCACATGGAACATCGCTACCAACCGTTTCTCCGTAGATCACGCTGTAGACATCACAGGCGGTTTACGTTCAGACAACGCAGTTGATATCGGTGGCACAAACGGTTTAACAGGAAACTCTCCAGCATCTTCCCGTAACATGTTACGTAAAGACTCTGCTCCAAATACCAACGCAGCATGTTCTGCTCTTGGTGAAGTTATCGTAAACACAACAACCAATCGTGTGGAAGTTTGTACCACAACAGGTGCTGCAGGTGTAGCCGTTTGGTCAGCTCCAACAACAACAATCCCATCAGGTGCATCAGATCCAGTAACATGTTCTGTAAGTGATCTTTTCTACAACACCACAACAAATCAGTTGAAGGTTTGTACTGCAACAAATACATTTACAGTTGCCGGCCCTCAGGATTTTGAAAATGTTTATAACTATGACGCTGACAAAACTCTCACCACAAGTGGTGGAAACTTCACAGTTTCATCCGGTGCAGGTAACATCAACCTCACCACCACAACTGGTAAGGAAACTTTCACTTCAGCAAATGCAGCCGCAGACGCTATCAAATTAAACGCAAGTAACGCCGCAGGTGGTATCACAGGTACTTGGGGTACAGGCGGTTTAAACTTTTCATCAGCAACCGGCGCATTCTCCATCACAGGTGCAGGTGCATCTACCGTAGGTACAACAAGCGGTAACTTGAACTTAACAACAACAACTTCAGGTAACATCGCTATGGTATCTGCAGGTAACATCACATTTGACGATGCTACACTCACTTCACCACTCAAGATCACAAACACTGACACAGCTTTGAATGCAACATTCCCGGCAGGTGCAGGTATCGTGGACGCTTTGAACTCATTCACACTTACAACTTCTGGAAATGGTGCCAGCAATGTTGGTATTTTTGATACAGGTAACTACTTCACAGGTACAGATGTAGAGGCTGCCTTACAGGAACTCGGTGCAGTATCAGGTGCAAACTCTGCAAACAACGACGTGCTTACATTCTCTCCTCAGTACCCTGACTATGTAATTTTCCGTGACGGTACAAACAACAACGGTACTCTTACTCAGGACTACGATACAACAGGTGCTGACTATGCCAGCGCAACTGACCCACGCCAACAGTACTATGGTTGGACTACAAATAATGCTTCTCTTGAAGATATGGATGTGAAATTCCGCTTCCCTCTTCCTGCAGACTTTGCAACTGTTGGTAACTTCACACTCCGTTACCTTACAGGTACAGCTACAGCTGCCAACAACAAAGTAGATGCTACTGTATCTAATGCTACGGATCTTACAGCCAGCGCTCCGACAGCTTGTGGAACAAGCACAGCAAACACTTCCACAACATGGGGAACAATTACTATCACTGCTGCAACCATTAATGCAGGTTGTACAGGTGGTACAGCTCTCAATGCCAACGACCTGGTTGAAGTAGATGTAAAACTCTATGACATCACAGGTGCCACTACATTTGCCCGTGCAGGTACTGCTTCACTTGCATACAGCAACTAATCGCTTCGCTTCATATAGTAAAAAAGCCCCCGTCCGCGTGATGGGGGCTTTTATTTTGTCTAAAAAAATTATCGATCACAAAATCAAACACGCTTCGGAATCCCATCAAGTCAATATAATACAACAATTCAAGAATGAATCAATGTTAAAGGCTTAGGCTAGAGCTGTTTTAGGCTTTGCTGGATTGATAAAAATGCATTTTTCAGTTAAAATAAAGAGATTATAAAAATCGTGACAAATTAATCACAGAAGCAAAAAAATCTACGGAGAGACAGAAATACTCACACAAAAAATAATAATGAAAAAAACAAAAATAAATATTGTGAAAAATCTTCTGAAGAATGCGGCAGTGCTCGGCGCACTTTTTTCTTCATTAATTCTTTCATGCCAGCTCGCGCATGCGGCGATTCTTTTTCAGAACGACGATTTCACGACAATTGAATCTTCCAACCTGCTCATCAACAGCGATAACGAAACTGGTGGAAATATGTCCATTCAGTTTGGATCAGCAATTAATGAAACAATCACCTGGGACAACTCACTGACACGTTTCGTTTTCAGTGATGACATTGATATAAATAATAACGAAGTTTTTCAGTTTCGCGCAGAAAACACAGCTGCATTGCCAGGTGGCGCAGGCGGCCTTGGATTGACTGCAAAAGGTCGCATTGTTGAACTTACCTCAACAGACTCAATAGCACCTGGTTGTACCAGCCCAAGTTGTACTCCAGGTACATACTCATGGAATGGAACTATTTGGAGATCATTGCAGGGGTCAATTACCACATCAAATGCTACCAAAATTATTACCATCGGACCGACCGGCCGCGACTACACATCCATTTCTGCCGGTGCTGCATATTGTAACACTCTTTCAGGTTGTGAAATGTGGATCGATCCGGGAACCTATCCTGTAACAACCAGCGTTGATCTGGAAAATGTAAAACTCAAAGGTGCAGACACAGGTCTCACAAAAATTGCCATTTCCGGCGCAGGTGTACTTCTGGTAAGAAACACCAATTTCGCCGAATTAAATATTGATGTTGGCGTGAATACGGCACTTACAGGCACACGTGGTATGGATGTGAAATTTAATGCAGCATCAAATAGTTCCGTTCTCTTCAATAAAGTAAACTTTCTCGTTGCCACCGGAAAAGTTGCCTTGGGAAGTTCAGCAGGAACAGCACCAATTACCAGTGTAAATTTGCAAAACTGTTCAGAGTCTGTGGACGCAGGTACTTTTGTTGGAACAAAAGCGGCTTCCGGATTAAACACAACAAGTTCAACCTTTACCGTTATCGATCTTATCAGTTCAACTCCGATTAAGCTCAACGATTGGCCGGTAATAATCGTAGGTGGTAGTAACGTTGTAAATACCGGTAACATTATAACAATCCCGGATCGTACAATTTTAGTTTCACCGGGTATGAGCATCAACAATGCCATCGCCAGTCTGGTTGCCAGCGGCGGAAGCGGTGTAGTAAAACTGCTCGTCGGTACACATACCATCACAGCACCAATCATTGTAAACAGCAGTAATATTGAAATCATCGGTGAAGGTCCGGGTACAATCATCGATGTCCCATCGGCTGGCTGGACAGGCGGAACAGGCGCAACAGTAGCCGCAATTCAGGTAGGTGCCGCCAACGGTACCGCTCCGGTTTCCAACGTTATTATTCAAAACTTTAAACTCCAGGCAGGTCCTGACATTCACGGTATCAAAATTAATGGTGGTAACGAAAATAAAGTAATCGATACATTCGTACAGTCTACCGGTGCAAAAACATCAACTCACACTGGTATTATTTTTACTGACGGTTCTGTTACCGCAAGCTCACGTTTCACTGCAACCAGAAATATTGTAAACAGCAATTCAGCAGGAAATCGCTGGGTGGATGGAATTCACTTTGATGGAGATGCTTCCCTGCCGGGCCAGCTTTTCGGTTATGGAAACGGTATTTCAGACAGTATCATTTCCGAAAATATTGTGAATGAAGCACAACAAACCTGTTATGCATTTTCAAAAGTAATGGCTTCAGGAATCTTTTCCAATCGCGCCAGAAATATTGGATTCAGTACAGGCTCACTCGGTCTGTTTATCAACAACGCCAACGACGACACCGTCATCAACAACAGCGTCGAAACCAATAACAATACCTCCACCAACGGTATTTCCATCTATAGTAACGTTCAAACATCAACATTCATTGGTAATAGTATTAATAATGGTGCCGTCACAAATTACAATATTGGTATCGATCTTCGCGCCGGTACAACATCCAGTAACAATAACATTATTACCGGCAACCAGATTAACGGTGCTGTTACCGGAATAAATATCGGAACAGCCGATTTCCAAAACATTGTTTCCGGCAATCAGTTCCTCAATACAACCAATCACATTGTGGATGCCGGCACGAACACCAAGCTGGAAACAGAACATCACAATGCTACAGCCAACCCAACGGTAAACGATGATATCGCAGACGGTTATGATGTCGGCACTCTCTGGGTGAACACCTCAACCAACAACACTTTTGTGCTCACAAACAGTACGGCGGGTTCAGCAGTCTGGAGCAAGATTAACAATGATAATCCTGCAACAGATCTCAACCTCGTGGACGATTTCATCGGCGGTACCAATGCTACTGGTGATTTTGGTCAGCTTGGCTGGACGTTCACAAACGGAACATATGCATTCATAAATGGTGTCGCCAACCATCCGGGAATTTTCACTTTAAGTCAGGCCAATGTCGTATCCAGACTTCGTACAGGTGGAAACGCTTCGGATACAGGTGTCTCCTTCTCCACCGCTGACAACTACGACATGGATTTCGTCGTTAGACCAAGCGGAGGTACGGTTCTCAGTACCATTAAGCGTTTAGGCATGATGGATAACACCAGCGGTAGTCCACCGGCAAACGGTGTTTACTTTGAGTTCAGCACAACCGCACTAGATACAACATGGCAATGCGTCACACGAAGCGCCGGCACACAAACCAGAACCAACTCCACCATTGGCGTTGCCTCAGGTACATGGGCCAACCTGCGCATCAAAAAGAACGGCGCCAACGTAGATTTTTATGTTGATGGCATATTGCGATGTACCAATACCACAAATATCCCGACAACCATCGTTGCACCGGTAATCCAGCAACAGGATGTTTTAACCACAGCAGGTAACGACATCGATGTAGATCTCTTCTCTCTCAGCATCACAGGTATGAGTCGCTAAAACAAAAAAACAAAAAAAACTAAAAACAAAAAATATGAAAACTTATAAAATATTAATCCCAATTTTGGGATTACTGGCAGCACTCAACGGCGCACTGCCGGCATACGCGATAGTCGATCCCCTGTACTATACAGAGACTCAGAAAGCACCTACAGAGGTTGATACAACTCTTGGTGCATCAGTGACATCAACCACACCGACAGTGTTGGCTGTGGATCCTGCCCCGGCACCAGCTCCCTCCCCCTCCCCAAGTCCAAGCCCCTCACCTACTCCTCCACCAGCTCACCCGGCAGCAGAGGAACAGGTATTGGGTGTAACCACAGAAAAAGACCACTCCAAAGAGTATTATGAGGATCTCAAGGCGCGCCTGATGACATTACAAATGGGTCAGCAAACACTCATCAGTGAACAGCAAAGAATGAACAACGCTGTTGCAAATCCAATGAATCAGTTACCATTATTTTTGGTATGTCTGACACTTGCAATCGTCGCCCTCTTCGCAGAGTGGAGATATCAACGCTTGCTGCAACGTAGTGCCGCATTGCAGAAAGTACGCAAGTCCCACAAACGCAAATAAATCCGGGCGGCCTACCTTTGTTTCACTATGCAACACCGCCCCAAATCATCATTGCGGAAGCCACATTTATCAGAGCATTTTCATAAACATGTCATCGGGTTTCATAAATCTGCGATTTTTGCATTATTCGCGTTAATCGTGATTCAGTTCGTGTTCATTCACATGGTGGTGGACGCAGGCGAAATGACATCATACGCACTCCTTGATTGCACAAATGCTATCCGAGAAAAAAATATCCACAACTCCCTCGTGATGAACGACATGCTCAGCGTTGCCGCAGAAAAAAAACTCGACGACATGATTGAATACGGGTACTGGGCGCATCAAAACCCAACCACGGGCAGGCAGCCGTGGGACTTCATCACCGATGCCGGCTATGACTATGAAACAGCGGGTGAAAATCTGGCCATCGGTTTTACTGACAGTCAGAAAATCTGCGCCGCATGGGAAAAAAGTAAGCCGCATTTCGCTAACCTCGTGAATACAACCTATCAGGAAGTTGGTTTTGCCATCGACAAAGCAAACCTTCATAAAAATGCCAAAGGCATTCTCGTTGTCCAGATGTTTGGCAGTCGTGATGATTTTAAACCCCTCGAATCTGCAACACAGGAGTCTCAAGAAATGCAGAACGGCTCAATCACTCAAGAGGTTCTGCCAGACTCAGATGTCACACCTCAGGTATTGGGTGAAAGTAATAATGTGCATGAAACTGATCTAAATATGAACAACTTTCTGTTTTTTGTCATTCTTTCGTCACTTGGCATTGTTGGCTTAGGTGCTATATTCAAAAAAGTTTTCATGAAAAAGTTATAAAAATATTATGACAGTTTCCAGGAGAGCGTCCAAAATCATAAACACATTGGTACCTATATGGTTTTTTTTGTGTTTTGAATACCAGGCACTTTTCTCGGAGCACCAGTACTCACTGATAACCGCGGCGGGACTGGCTGTTTTACTTATCGCTAAATTTGTCGCAAGCCCACAGGGAGCCAGCACAAAATCACTTTTCGGAAAAGCTACTGTCCGGAAAGGCTCACTGGGATTATATGAAAAATTGGCGGCCGGCACCTACGCGACTGCACTTATTCTCGGCATGATCTTTGGCGCCGGGATTGCCCTCCAGCTGGCATTCATGATGATTACGGCCATAATGGGTGTCACATTTTTTTCTCTCAAACAAAGCCGGAAAATTGAAACCAAAGCTCAGGAAGAAAAAGTTGTCAGTCAAAATCTCACTTTCACCACCAACTTCCTCTTACCGGTTGTTATTCTCTGTCTGGCTAACTTTCTGTTAAGTGCCCAGATCGATTTTACATTCGCATTTCAGTCCATCAACATTGTTTCCACAATCGTACTGGCCGACATGCTTGCCAAGGAAAATAAATGGACGGAACTTCTGGAAAAAAAGGAGATCTCCGAAGATGAGTTCAAACACTTGCTCTTTTACCGCTGGAGCCGCTACTGGAACTTTTTTTTGGGGGTCTGGTATTTCATAAGTTTGCAACAAAACGGCGTCATCAATAACATGCAGAGTTACATTCTTATTTTTGCTTTTTCAGTTTTGTATTTTCTTTTTCTCATTCGCGAAGTGGCAGTTCTCAAGTTTCGTGAACTTTTTACAGTCATAGTATTTGCACTTATTTTAACTGCGCTGGATCCACTCGCTATGAAATTTTTTGGTACAGATATAGCAAGCTATTGGGTATCGGCTCTTTTATTTGTAGCCTTTGACGTCGGTAATATCTATTTCTTCCAGAGTCATGTTGAAACCGTAGGCCGCAGTTTCTGGGCCCATAAAAGCCTTTTATACATCGTAGCGACTCTCTACATTGTCCAGGTACATATCATGATGACCAACCCGAATTTTTCTCTTGAAAGTATCTATTCCAAATTTTTCTTCGAGAAAAATGCCTCAGAAATTTATACATCAGTACTACATACTCCTAAGCCCTCTCCGCCAACTATCATAACTCCGGATGATGGAAGTTCAACAAGCCGTTAGGTGGTCGCTCTGATATTGAGAGGCAAAGCTACATAAAAAGTTGTCCCCTGTTCCGGAATAGATACAAACCAGATTTTCCCATTGTGTGCCTCCACAACCTGTTTGGCAAAATATAGTCCAAGGCCTGTTCCGTTGGCTGTAATTTTTGCAGCATTATCAGCCCGGAAAAATTTCCCGAAGATCTTATTTTGTTGTTCTTCCGGAATACCGATACCGTTATCGCGAATAAAGAAAATAACATTACCGGTATCAATTTTTGTTCCTATTTGAATTGCACTTCCGTCTTTTGAATATTTAATAGAGTTACTGACCAGATTCATAACAACCTGGTACATCTTATCTTTATTTATATTCACAATCAGAGGCGCACCAATGTCTTCCACCTCAAAACGTATATTGCGCTGTATAGCGGTACTTTCCTGCTCTTTAATGGCATTCTTGATGAGAATACGGAAATCTTCCGGTGTCTTTTCAATCATACTTGTCGGATTGTTTTCAATGCGTGAAATATCCAGAAGATCACTCACCAGATGAATCATACGATCATTACTTTCTTGTACGCTCTTTAAATAATCTATTTGTGTCGGATTCAGGTCGCCCGTCTCTTTTTTCATCAATAATGAAACCATCCAGCGAATACCAGTTAGAGGTGTTCTCAATTGATGTGAAGCCACGGAAACGAACTCGGACTTCATACGGTCCACTTCATGTTCAAGCGTAATATCACGCAAAATGATAACCGCACCGATAATCTTGTGACTCTTTCTGAGAGGAGCAACCGAGAAAGAGATAGGAACCGCGCGAGCGCTGGATTTAAGTGAAAATCCGTCATGCATGTTGAAGATTTTTCCTTTTTCCAGAGCATCCTTAATGATCTGTTCCAGAGACATGCCGTCCCTTTGTTCATCAATATGCAGACAGTCCAAAACATTTTTTCCCAAAAGTTCTTTTTCACCGATTTTTGCCAGCTTCACAAAATGCCTGTTCGAAAGAATGGCTTTCTGTTGGTCATTTATCACGAGTACACCTTCGGAAATACTCTCCAAGATAATCTGCAGTTTGTCGCGTTCCTGGATAATATTTTTCGACTGACTGCGAATTTTGATGCCAGAAGATGCCAGTTCCTGGAAAACGGCTTCAATGGATCTAGCCATATCACTGATCTCATCCTTCCCTTTTATTTCAAAATGAGGCATCTCTTTTGAATTAACATCAAAGGCCGAAATCGTATTGGCCAGGTTTAATGTTTTTTTCAAAATCATATGGTCGAGCAGAAACAGACTGACCATAATCGTTAAGAAACATATTACCAACGTAATAATAAAAAGTTCACGGATATTATTGATCGTCAGCAAGTATGCTGGCCTTTCTTTATTAATATTTAAAACTGCAACAGGATTATCTTTGCTGTCTCGCAGCAAAATAGAAGCCATAACTTTGTTGTCGGAAATAAACTGGATTAAGACTTTTTGCGGCACATTGATTTTTAAATTAGCATCTTCAATCGAAGCGACAGTTTTTTCATCAGGAGTGTCGACGATTGAAAGATCAAGTTGCGTGAGATGTGATATATCTTCAACCGTAGTTTCGTCCAACCATCGACCCATGAGTAAGGTTCCACCAATCGGACCCTCCTGTTCAGTAGTCAGAATCGGGCGGGTCGTTACCAGCATCGGTTCGCCATCAATATCGATGATATCCCAGCGCCCTTTGGTTATGTCATGAAACTCCAAAAGATCCGGATATTGCGAAAAGGTCGAAAAAAAGTTATCAGGCAGCTGAGCAACAATATCATTTTGCCAATCATATCCGCGATGATAAATAAGTTCATTTTTATCATCAAAAACTGCCACGACATTTAACTTCAAATTTACAAAAGAAGCACCCTCAAAGTTTTCTTTCAGGAAGGTTTCATTTCGGTCATGCACATATTGATAGGCTGCATCCCACGTCGCATAATCGGCGTTGTTATCCATAATACCGTCTATTTCCCCCTGTAGTGAGCTGCTGACACGCTGAATATCGCGTTCGATATCAATTCGTTCCAATGAAGCAGTTTCAACCAGCAATGCCTGGGAAACAAAAATATAAAAGCCCGCCGACATTAAAAAAATCGTAATACCAAGGAGTAACGGAATTCGTAAACGAAGCTTCATAATGTTTGTTTTTTACCGGCAAACACACCCAGCCTGAACATCAGAAAAATAAAGAAAATCGCCCCAATTCCGAATACGGCCAATGTGGCAGGTGAGTAATAATAAAAGAACAGATCCCATCCTCCCAGATCGCTACGGCATGTCGATGCAACAAAAGTTGCCGGCGGAGCAAGATTGAAAAAGTTGCTGACAACAAACATCACACCCACATACAAAAGAGGCAGTGAAAAAAGTGTCAGAATAAAAAAACGGCGGAATCCATACTCAAGATCAGTGAGAGTTTTATTTTTCGCAGATTTTGCAAAGTCCTCCTTACCGACAAAAATATAAGCCGGAAGACAGGCAATCACATGAAAAATCTGCACAAAACCCAGCACCAGCAAAAAGAAAATTTTCATCAACAAACCGGATTTCACCATGCGCATTTTTATTTTTGCAACAAGGTCATGAAACGCAAAGACAGGTTTGAGGAGCACGGATTGCATATCAGGTAGTAAGAAAAAGCATCAAGAAACCTATTCCAATCAGCACCGCTGACCCATAGGTAATGATTGAATCGAGAACCGGGAAAAGCGCAGTGCACCATTCACCCGTGGAGCCTCCACCCGAGGAAACCAGATACAAAACAATCGCAAATTTTGCCACAAACGAAATCACAATGCTCAAAAGCAAACCTAATGTCAGAATTTTTCTTGTTTGAAACTGAACCGTAAAATCGTTTTCCTGCGAATAGTTTTCAGACGTTTTCGCAAAATAAAGCGGGAAGGAAATAATCGCTAGCACACCCTCCAGAACCACAATAGTAAACACACCCTCAATCGTGTTGAGGATATTTGAAGAGAGCAGAAAGCGCTTTTTTGTCGCAATAATTGCGGTCAAATGCAGTATCGCATTCAGCCACGAAAGCTGCAGCCTATTTGTTTTTTGATTTTTGTTCAAGTGTTGAGTGAATTAAACCAACAACCTGTGATAGATCAGTGTCCGCTTTTACGAAGAAACTTTTAGCACCAAGTTCCATCGCCTTTTTTTTCTCTTCAGGGAGGCCCAGATTAGAGAGCACAACTGATGGGTAAGTATCCAGAAGTTTTTTTTCTTGGAGCTCAGCTAAAACATGATAACCGTCCAAAATAGGCATCACCAAATCAACAAGAAGAACATCCGGATGAAAAGTTTCAATACCCGCAAGACCGTCTTTGCCATTGTCCGTCGTCATAACTTCAAAACCTGCGGCCTCAAGTTCAATAGTTAAAGCTTTGAGTAAAATCGGTTCATCCTCCATAACCAGAACTTTTGTTTTATTTTCCATAGTTTTTGTTTAAATGATGAGACAAATTTAATTTAATTATATTATAAACCATTTTGGCCTTTTATTCAACGCTTTAGCCACTCAATTTCGAAACATTGTCCTCCTGGCGACCGTAAAAAAGATCTGGTATAATACAAATCATTAATAATGATTAAAGCATGAAAAAAGTAAATAAAGTCATAGCAGGTCTTATTATCAGCATCATGAGTTTTGCCAATTTTGCTCATGCACAAGACACTTTTTTCAGTGATGTACCTCAGTCACACCAAAACTATATTGCCATCAAGTACCTCAATGCACAGGGCATATTGAAAGGATATGATGACAACACTTTCAAACCCGAGCAAAAGGTAAATCGTGCTGAAGCCCTTAAAATTATCCTGGCCGGGACAGGCATTGAAGTGCCTGAAGTCACTGAGGGGGTAACCTTTACCGACGTAAAATCCACAGACTGGTTTTCCAAATATATTATCAAGGCCAAGGATCTTGGTATTGTGAGCGGCAATCCGGACGGCACTTTCGCACCGTCAAGAACCGTAGCCCGATCAGAATTTATTAAAATGCTGTTAATGGCCAACGGTTTCAAAACCGAAAACTGGCTGGGCAAAGAGATGTTCAATGATGTACCAAAAGATGCCTGGTTCAACCCATACATGAACTACGCCGGTGAAGCAGGCCTTATCGTTAAAGATGATCAAAATAATCTCTATCCGAGTCAGGAACTCACACGTGGCGAGGTTGCTGAAATTCTGTATTTAATGACGGTAATTCGCAAAGGCGGAGATACACAGTTCCTTCTGGATCAGGCGGAAGCAGAAATGGCCCAGATCGAAATATACATTGGTGCAAGCCAGCCTTTATACGCCAAACGCGCTTCAGAATTAAGCGTGGATATGACTCAACAGGCCTATAAAAATCTTCCGGATAACAACATCGTCATAGGCGCCGCCAAACTCGCACGCGCTTACGATTTCCTTATGAACGCCTTCATCCTGGCTATCCAAAAGAAAAATGACGAAGCCATTCAGTGGGCAAATCAAGCCATAGCCAAAGCTACAGAAGCATGGGAAGCCAACAATGAGTTGCAGCCAATCTGCAAACACATCAAGGATCGCGCCAACGAAATCCTTACTCAGCTTGGAACAACAACACAGGAAGTCACACCTGCCACCTAGTTCACTTCGAACTCCATCTCGGCAACGTTCGTTTTTTCTCCTCCGCTGATGCCCTGCATGTAGATGATATGTTTTCCTTTGGTTAAATCCGTCAGGTTCAGTGTGCCATACTCCACTTTTTTGTTGAGGGATTTATCGTCAACACTGTAAACATATTCATACTCTTTGGTTCCGTCGAACGCTGACCAGAAAATCATATACTGTTCCTTGCCGGTTTTCGGGTCGATCATTTTATACGGATTCGCCTGAATTTTGAGTGGCTCGATCGTAAATGGATGAGTATAAACCTGGCTTTCCTGGCCCTTCATATCAATGTATTTCATCTCCACCGTATGGTCACCGACAGTCATTGGTTCCATCACCTGATAGTTTGGTAACGGATCTGTCTGGCCGGCCATGGAAACACCCATACTTCCGGTATCTTTAAACTCCCCTTTTCCATCAACACGATAGAAAATTTTCTTTACGAGCTCTGTTGGAACAAACGCAATTGAAACAGAATTATTTACGTATTCAATTGTGAAACTCACCGGATTATCGAGCATGCCTCCCATAGTTCCTTCCATAAGTTTTAATTCCTGCTGCGCCCAAGCGAGTTTCGTTTCCGACTCTTTTTTATCTATATAGAACTTACTGAATTTCTGTTCTTTTTCAAGATCTAACACTTTTTGGAGGGCCTCACGTTCTTTACGACGTTCTTCGTTCGTCGGCATGCCGGCCTCTTTGTAAGAGTACTGATCCGCAATCGCCATGTAAACCGGACCATACTCAGGATCTTTTTGCGCCAGTTGTTGCAGTAAAACAAGTCGATCATCACGATCATCTTTCATCATGATATAGGCCAGATTCATCGATGGACTTTCACTATGATCCTCTCTCATCTTGCCCATGATTTCACGGCTGCTGTTTGGCCCCTCCAGATTTTTCAGGATCATCGCGTAGGAAGTGTACGGATCAACGTACTCCATGTTGCTCTCAAAATATTTTTCATAATTTTTTTTCGCTTCAATCAGATTACCGTTGATCTCCTGAATGCGCGCATTGTGATAATAATCGTTCGGTGTCACCGGATTACTTACCAGACCCGCATTCGCATCAATTTGATCAATCTTCGCCAGCACTTTATCAAAACCTGTATCGATCTTATTTTCGATTGTGGTTAATTTTCCCAAAATCTGATCCTGCAAACCGGCAATATCAGGCGACACAGTAGCAGCAATACCTGCCTGCGGCGTCACGGCAAAAATCGGGATCATAACCAACCAGAACGCTGAAGAAACAACAGATATACCAAAAATTTTCCCCTGCTTACTCTCCAAAAGTTGCTCTAAAGGTTCATGACGCAGTTTTTTTGTCAGAACAAAAAACCAGATTCCGGCTGCAATCAAAAGTGAAGCAAAGAAGAAATACGGAACCAGGTTAATAAAAGGTTTTACAAAGTCGCAGAAAAAGCCCACAGCAGTTGCAAAAAGTCCCGCCGGACCCGCACCAACAGTCAGTGCTTTTTTGAGAGTCGTATTATCCATAAGAAGTGTAAATATCAAACAAAGCCCACTCTAAAGCCAAAAAACGTCAATGTAAAGCCAAACTGGAATTTAAGGAAAATAGGTTTCAGAAGACCATAAAAGCCTCCACAGGAAGCCAAATTTATGTTATAATAAAAAGAATATCAAAAAGATTGGAGTTTCAAAAAAACAAATGAGCTGGGCTCATAAAAAAAACTAAAAACAAAAAAATGTTAAAACAGGCGAAGCCGATTATCTTCAGCTTAACTATAGGACTATTAACCTGTGCACCATTGGCATTTGCTGCCATTGGAACAAGTCCATCCTACGAACTCCAGATTGCTGACATGACAAATAGCGGCTCAAAAGATAGTTCTGCCGGTTACTCTATGGATGCCGGAATAGTTGGCGATAATTTTGACGGGCCAAGTAGCAGTACAAGTTACAAAATGTGCGCTGGTTATGTAGAAGAGGCTTTTAATCCTTGTGATGCAACAATTACCCCCCCCCCCCCCCCCC
>Ga0207689_10001523_pt1 | contig 22061 bp, 23 predicted proteins | sample KBSMisM52_FD_184312 | JGI IMG/M metagenome (GOLD analysis project Ga0207689, IMG submission 184312) | Miscanthus rhizosphere microbial communities from Kellogg Biological Station, Michigan, USA - KBS Miscanthus M5-2 (SPAdes) (version 2) | ecosystem: Host-associated > Plants > Roots >... | reverse complement strand
GAGGGTGGCCGCTATTCATCTGATGAAGGTGCTGAAAAGTTTCTGAGGAGTTGTATCGGCGCCAATTATAAAGTTGCAGACATACAGGTAAAGCCGGGTAAACGTTCTCCGGCACCGCCTTTTACCACATCAACGCTGCAACAGGAAGCGAGCCGAAAATTGGGCTACGGTGTATCCAGGACAATGTTGCTTGCCCAGCGCTTGTATGAAAACGGGCATATAACGTATATGCGTACAGACAGTGTAAACCTGAGTGATACTGCATTGGGTGATATCACGAACACTGTTAAAACGATGTACGGAGAAGAATACCACCAATTCCGTAAGTACAAGAATAAAAATGAAAGTGCACAGGAAGCTCACGAAGCGATACGTCCGACGTACATGAATAACACGACAGTGGATGATGCTGAGCTGAAAAAATTATACGACCTGATCTGGAAACGCACTATGGCCAGCCAGATGGCTGACGCCGAACTGGAAAAAACAATTGCCAAAATAAACATCAGTACAAATAATGAAGAGCTGACGGCACAGGGAGAAGTATTAAAGTTTCCCGGGTTTTTAAAAGTGTATCATGAAGACCGGGATGATGAAGACATGAATGAAGATGATACGCAGGAAGGCATGTTGCCACCATTGTCCGTTGGTCAGCAATTACCATTGAAAGAGATGAAGGCAACAGAGCGGTTCAGCCGTCCTTTGCCAAGATTTACGGAAGCATCATTGGTAAAAAAATTAGAAGAGCTCGGCATTGGCCGCCCTTCTACTTATGCACCTACCATTTCCACGATTCAGAAAAGAGGATACGTAGAAAAAAGAGACCGGGAAGGTGTGCTGCGCGATTTCCGTGTATTCAAATTGTCGGATAACAACGTTGAAAAAATCACCGAGCAGGAAACTACCGGTGCCGAGAAGTCGAAATTATTCCCGACAGACCTTGGTCTTGTTGTGACTGACTTTTTAAAGCAGTATTTTGATGATATCATGGATTACAGTTTCACGGCAAGAATAGAAGAAGAGTTTGATGAAGTAGCGGAAGGAAAAATGAAGTGGAACAAAATGATTGATGATTTCTACCTGCCATTTAAAAAGGATGTTGACAATACAATCGAAAATGCTGAACGTATAAAAGGTGAACGTGAATTGGGCGTTGACGAACAAACCGGGAAACCGATTGTCGCCCGTATGGGAAGATATGGACCGATGGTACAGATTGGCATTGCCGACGATGAGGAAAAACCAAGATTTGCCGCATTAAAGAAAGATCAGAGCATTGAAACAATAACCCTGGAAGAAGCGCTAAAGCTTTTTCAATTGCCAAAAGCATTAGGTGAATACGAAGGCCTGGAAGTATTGGTGAACGTAGGCCGCTTTGGTCCTTATGTAAAATGGGGGGAGCAATTTATTTCAATACCAAAAGGCGAAGAGCCGCTGGATGTGGAACTGGAGAGGGCCATTGAACTGATTGAGGAAAAGAAAAAAGCAGACGCTCCTGTCGGGTACTATGATGAAAAACCGGTAACGAAAGGTAAAGGACGTTTTGGCCCGTACATTAAATGGAATGATATGTTCATAAACGTACCGAGACGTTACAATTTTGATGCATTGACACAAGCAGACATTAATGAGCTGGTAGAAGCGAAAATCAAAAAAGAAGAGAACCGTTTTATAAAACAATGGCCTGAAGACAAAATCTCCATTGAGAATGCACGCTGGGGTCCCGTCATCAAGTTCAATAAAAAGATCTTAAAGGTTGGCAAGAAAGCGGATGATACAAGATATTCTGCAGATGAACTTGCATCAATTGCACTGGACGATGTGAAGAAAATGATTGAGGCGCAGGTTCCAAATGCATTTACAAAAAAGACAAAGGCTGCTGCAAAGAAAGCGCCGGCTAAAAAGGCGACGAAGAAAAAGAAGGCGACGGATTAAGACTGCAACATACATTCATTATTAAAAAGCAGTGAAAAGAAATTTCTTTTCACCTGGCTCACCTACCTTTATAATCTATTGCGCAAAGATATTTGCTGTTCACACCCTCTGAACATCTCCGCCCCCTCCTTTCTTAACTTCTAAACTTATTTATAATGAAACGGAGAAATTTTATCCGCAGCTCATCGCTTGTGGCATTCAGTGTTGGCGTTTTTGGAAATATAAAGTGGGATGGAATTAAATATATTGGAAAAGATCCAACAACAACGGACATTCTCGGACCATTTTATCGCCCGGGAGCGCCGATAGTGGCGGACCTGGTGCGACCCGGCACCAAAGGCCAGATAATGCATTTCGAAGGGACGGTGTTTGAAAAAAATGGAACAACCCCTGTAAACAATGCCCTTGTAGAAATATGGCACTGTAATGAAAATGGTGTATACGATAACACTTCAGATGATTACGTTTATCGCGCAGCATGGAAAACGGGTACAGATGGTAAATATCATTTTAGAACAATACTCCCGGTTCCTTATAATGCAGGCCCCGACAATATTCGTCCCGCGCATATTCATATGAGAATTTCGGGCACCAGTCAGCAGGATCTTGTCACACAGATTTATTTCAAAGGCGATAAACATCTTAAAGAAGATTCGAGTTCATCTGACGCATTGTCCCAAAACCGGATATTGGATATTACGCAAAATGCAAAGAATGAAAAGGAAGTAAAGTTTGATATCGTATTACAGGATGCATACGTTCCCGACGCTGCGTCATTTAAAAAAATCTGCGGTCTTTATGCGATGAATGATAAATCAATGTGTGATTTTTACAGGAGCGGCGACCAGCTTTTCGTAAAAATAAATGGCCAGATCCAGGAAGCAATGGATTACAAAGGAAACAACAATTTTGAAGGAGGGCTTGGCCAGGTAAAAGTGCATTTTGAATTATTAAATGGTGGAGAAGTAAAAGTAACTGCCTCTTACCCGGATGGCTTAAAAACGATTAAAATCGACGGAACCAAACTATTGAAATACCCGGATCAATCGTAACGTGACTTTGTAATAGCGTTGTAAGCGTCTCTTTATTTTTCATTGACGACATAGGGCCCGCCTGTTTCTCCCCATCCCCACTTTGGCATGGGTTCATTTTCATTTACGGGATTGTTATCAGTATTTGAATTAATGACCGCAATGCGACTGCCCCATTCAAGATAACCGACGAATGCAGAACGAAATTCAGGATCATTTGCAAGACCAAGTTCATCGGCTGTTTCCAACAGCAGTTCCATCCACCTTTTTCTTTTTTCTTCAGAAAGCATTTTCCCCAAATGATGTTTGATCATAATAGCGTGGCTGCCGTTGTCATTCTCAGAATACAACTTTGGCCCTCCAAATACTTCCGCAATGAAATGAGCAACATGGCGGGAATGTTCAGGTGACATGTTTCCAAAAACTTCTTTCAACATGTCATCCTGTAAAACTTTTTCATAAAAACGTTTGGTCAGGCTTTCAAAAACTTCTTTGCCACCGGCCCATTCATATAGCGTTGGAATATTTTTCATCGTTCAGAATTTGTATCAATAACAATGGAGACGAACGCAGGTTTAAAAAACTTTAATTAGTTAGTAAGAACTTCTCAATCTTGCTTCTTCCAGGTCAAGCTCCCACTCGCGGTCGCGTATAAGCTCTTCGTTATATTCTTTTGTGCGCCGGAAACGCGATAGCTCTTTACGCCGCACATCTACCAGTTCCAGCAACATTTGACGATACCGGGGCAGAAAGGCATCGGTGCTATCGGCAGCTTCTTCATCCGATTCTAATTTCTTTTTTGCCGTTTCTATCATACGGTCGTAACGGTCACGCACACGCTGATACGTATCGTGCGTACGGATTTCGTCCACGTAATTCGTATCCATATAGGCTAATACGGCTTCGGCAAGTTGTATGCGCAACGCCATGCTCTGCAGCTGTTGTGCCTCTTTTTCATTTACTTCAATTTTCAATAACCGGATCAGTGGCTTCAGGCTCAATCCCTGCAACACCAATGTAAAAAGTATGACGATAAACGTAATGAACAATATGAGGTTGCGGTCGCGAAACTCATAACCAGGGCCAATCGTTAAAGGAATAGCTAATGCCGACGCCAGTGATACAACACCCCGCATGCCACTCCAGGCCGCCAGCAAAACCGATTTCCACCCGGGATTGGGTTCATTCTGTCGTATGCTTTTAAACAAAAACCGCGGTATGTATGCACCGGGAAACACCCAGACGATCCGGATAATTATAGTAAGCAGGCTGATAATAACGCCGTAAAAAATAGCTTCCGTTATTGAATAATTTCCAAGCCCCCTGCTTATCGTTGGCAATTGAAGACCGATAAGAATAAACACAAAGCCATTTAAAAGAAAAATAAGCGTTTGCCATAATGCCACTGAATTTAACCGGGATTCGTAACTGAATATTTCCTGCGAACGATAGCCCAGGAACAAGCCACCACTTACAACCGACAATACGCCTGAGAAATGAAAATGCTCTGCGGTAATATACATTACATAAGGAGTGATTAATGTCAGCGCAGCATCAATAGCGGCCGTGGTAGGGAAGAAACGATGGATAGCATACACAATTAACGCAATTGCAACGCCGATGACTATTCCCATAACGGCCACCATGAAAAACGTTTTGGTTGCATCCCACAAAAAAAACTCCCCGGTCGTTATTGCCATCAATGCAAAACGAAAGACGATCAATGAAGATGCATCGTTCACGAGACTTTCTCCTTCAAGTATTGTCACCACCCGTTTCGGTACTTTTAATCCCTGCAATACGGATGTAGCTGCAACTGCATCCGGCGGTGAAATGATACCGCCCAATAAAAAGCCATAGGCTAATGGAAAATCAGGAATGATAGCATGAGACAATATCGCCACTAACGTTGATGTAAATATGACAAGTCCGAATGCAAGGAGGCTGATGGGACGCCTGCTTTTCCAGAAGTCCGTCCAAACAGTGTTCCATGCAGCAGAATATAGCAGCGGTGGTAAAAAAATAAGAAATACAAGATCAGGATTAAGCCGTACATCGGGTATACCCGGAAAGAGACTGATCAATAAACCGCCAATAACAAGAAAAATGGGATACGATATTTTCAATTTACTGCTGACCATTGTCAGCATCGTAATTGTAAATAAAAGTGCTAATACCAGTAAAAGATTATCCTGTATAAAATTCGCTTTGGTCATCGGTCTTCAAGATAAGTAAATCCGGATAAACGAAAGTGAACCATATAAGGCTACCAGGTCACATAGATTTTCTCATGGGCCTATTTGTTTTCTATTGTCTGCCATGTGATCTAATATTTCAAATTGCGCTGTCAATAATTTCGGTTCTGCGCTACTTCCGGCTTTTCGCAGCGATCATTTACATTTGTTAAAAGCTGACCGGCTTATGCAAACCCTCATTCTGCAGAATATTGCCAAACATATTTCACTGACCAAGGAACAGGAAAATTATTTTCTTTCGCTTTTAAAAAATAAAAAGGTCAGGAAAAAACTTTTTCTCTCACAGGAAGGTGATATAAGTAAAGGCCCCTTTTTTGTAACCAAAGGAATTTTGCGCAGTTATACTGTAGATAAAAACGGGTTTGAGCATGTTTTACAATTTGCTCCTCCCGGCTGGTGGATAGCGGATATGTATAGTTTAATCACGCAGCAACCCGGGTCGTTAAGTATTGATGCTGTTGAAGACAGTGACGTGCTATTATTGCCTAAGCAGGAATTGGACAAGCTTTATAATGAGATCCCGGCTTTTGAACGATTTTTTCGCATACTCGCAGAAAATGCATTGGTTACTTTTCAACAGCGATTGATTGACAACCTGAGCCTGACAGCAAAGGAACGGTATGCGAATTTTTGTAAGCGTTATCCATTGTTAATTGAAAGGCTTCCGCAAAAACAGGTCGCCTCTTATATAGGAGTAACACCTGAATTTCTAAGCAAAATGCTGAAATCAAAAAATAAATAAAGGAAATAACAAACCGTTACCGGAAACTGTAAAGGAAAAATGGCGAACGGGAAAAGTGACAATCACCATCCACTGGCCAACACATCTGCCAGGTGCATTGTTTGTAGTTTGTATCCTTTGTTGGTTATATAGCCCTGCAGGTGCATAAGACAAGACATATCTGTTGAAATAAGATATTCAGCACCGGTAGCTAATGCGTTTTCTACTTTTTGTTCACCCATGGCGATTGAAATCGACTCAAATTTTACGGCAAACGTACCGCCGAAACCACAACAGGTTTCTACATCATGCAATTCTGTTAGTTCAAGTCCCTTCACATTCGACAATAATTTGCGCGGCTCTGTTTTTATTTTGCATTCTCTCAATCCCGCACAGGAATCATGATATGTAGCTTTCCCATTCAATACAGCGCCTACATTCTGCACCTGCAATACATGCACCATGAATTCTGAAAACTCATAAATGCGTTTACCGACTTCTTTCACTTCATTGTGCATAGATGAGTTATCAAACAGCTTTGAATAATAGTTACGCACAAAGCCGGCACAACTGGCACTCGGACTTACGATGTATTCATCGCCTTTAAAATCTTTGAGAAATTTTGAACAAACATCTTTTGCTTCACCCCAAAAGCCTGCATTGAATGCAGGTTGACCACAGCAGGTTTGATTTGTATTGTACGAAACGGTACAGCCCGCTTTTTCCAATACTTTAATCATATTAAATGCAGTATCCGGGTAAAGCTGATCGACAAAACACGGTATAAAAATCTGGACGTTCATAAGCCTCAAGGGCAGTTTTTCAATTTTACGATTGATGAGCAAAGAACAGAACGATGAAGAGTGCGACGCAACAGAAGCTTAACCAAGGCCTGATGCCCGCAACATAATCATTGAACCGGCAACTTGAAAGAACTCGCAATAAATACAGGAGTATTCTGAATCTCTACTTTGAGAGAGATTAATTGTTTATCATTTTCAATGCAGTTATAGCTGCTTCTTCTCCTTTATGTCCATGTTTACCTCCTAATCGTTCACGGGCCTGCTCCTCGTTATTCACCGTCAGCACTCCAAAAATAGTTGGCACAGGTAACAACAAATTCAGTTGTACAACACCATCTGTTACCGCTTTACATACATAATCAAAATGCGGGGTATCGCCGCGCACTACACAACCCAACGCAATAAACGCATCCGGTCTTTTCTTTTTACCATGAGTATCCCAATAGCGTTTTATTGCAAATGGTATTTCAAAACAACCCGGTACAGTAAGCGTAATAATCTTTTTTACTTCTTGTTTTTCGAGCACATCCCGGCATCCTTTTTCCAATTCATCAACAATGTCTGCATTCCATTCTGTTCTAACCAAAACAATACAGGCATCCTTTACGTGAGGGATGCCTGTTGTTAATAATTTGCTGTTTGTTATATCAGCCATAAATAGTTTAGTCTGCTTTGTATACTCCCAACTGTGCAAGATATTTGTCTGCTTCCAATCCTTTTTCAGAGCTGGGATATTTCTCTTTCAATTTTTTAAAAAGGTTGATCGCCTCAGAAGAATTCTTCAATACTTTGTCTGCAAAATAAGCAGCCATAAATAAATACTCAGGCGTATTTACATTATCTTCTTCAAAATAGTCTGCCGCTTTTTTATAATAATCAAATGCCTCATTGTTTTTATTCTGATCGGCATACGCGTCGGCCAACAATTTGTAGGCTCTTGCCTGTACTAATTTTGAACCTGTACTGAACTCTTTCAGGTATTTAATCGCATTTGCGTAATCGCCTAACTTGAGATAGCAATCGCCGGCGTAGAAACGGGCAAGGTTTCCTTTCTCCGTACTTCCATAGCGGCTGATCACTTTCAGGAAACCGGGATTCAGGCCATCGCCGTTCAATGCAAGTTTTGCAGAGTCAAGACGATAATATTCTTCAGCTTTGAAAATATAATCTGCAGCTTTTACTTCCTGCGGCTCTTTATAAAAATATTTGTAGCCGAGATAACCACCGGCAACTACAATAACCGTTACCGCTACGATGATAAGGATTTTACTGTACTGCGACCAGAAGTCTTTTGCTTTGGCAATCACCACTTCATTATGATCTACCGGCTGCACTTGTGTTTTTTCTGCCATAATTTAATTTTCTATTTTCTATATGGGTTGTAAATTTTAACTGTGCCATAGCAAATCGTTGAAAAAAAATGCAAATGAAATCTATGGCTGATTTCACATTGCAGTCATTAAATTTAATCTACTATAAACGGATAGTTTTGATCAACGTACACATCTTTCAACACTTCGTTGTCATCGGGCCAGGGGCTTTCTTCCGCGAATTTTACAGATCCGGCTACAACGCCGTCTATTCTGTCGTTGATAGCTTTTATTTCTTCTTCTTTTGCAAATTTGTTTGCCAGGATCGTTTTTAATAATAACTGGATGGGATCTTTTTCCTTATACTCGTCTACTTCTTCTTTGGTGCGGTATTTCTGCGGATCACTGATAGAATGTCCTTTGTAACGATAGGTTTTCATTTCAAGCAAAGTCGGACCGCCTTTTTCTCTCGCTCTTTTTACGGCTCTTGACACTGCATCATGCACAGCTTCTGCACTCATGCCATCTACCGCATCGGCAGGCATTTCGTACGCATCGGCGAGTTTGTAAATATCAATGACATTGGATGTACGTTCTACCGATGTACCCATTGCGTAATTGTTGTTTTCGCAAATGAATATAACGGGCAGCTTCCAAAGCATTGCCAGGTTAAACGTTTCGTGAAGAATACCCTGGCGGGCGGCGCCATCGCCAAAAAAACAAAGCGAAACACTATCTGTGCCTTTGTATTGTTCTGCAAAGGCTAATCCGGCACCTGTACCAATCTGCGCACCCACAATGCCATGACCGCCATAGAAGTTCACATCTTTGCCGAAAAAGTGCATGCTACCACCCTTTCCTTTTGCGCAACCGGTGGCCTTGCCATAAAGCTCCGCCATACAACTGTTGAGGTCCACACCTTTTGCAATAGCGAGACCATGATCACGATAACCGGTAACAAAAGAATCTTCGGGTTTTGTAGCAGTCATACAGCCCGCGGCAATTGCCTCCTGGCCTATATAAGCATGGAAAAATCCGCGGATTTTTCCCTCCATTTTATATTTTTCTTCGGCCATCAACTCGAACTGGCGGATCAATTGCATCAGTTCGTACCAGTATAAATATGTTTCTTTAGAAAATTTGGCAGCCACAGGCTTTATTTTGAGCCGCAAAAATAAGGGAATCAGCGGAATTTGGAGGTATGGATTTGGTTGATAAGTGAGATGGGGACCGGCAGACTTAGCAGGCAAATCAGGGGCCGGACGTATATTGCACAACTGATGCTTTCCGTTGTTTCCATATCACTTACCCAATTCAAGAATTACCAACACCAAAACTTCGATTTTTCGGAGCGGATTGTTGGTATTTGCGGCAAAAATGGCGTGGGTAAAACAAACCTGCTGGATGCACTGCATTACCTGTGCTTTACCCGCAGTTATTTTACACGCTCCGATGCTATGGTTGTAAAACATGACCAGGAAGGCTTCCGGGTTGACGGCACATTTATCGTAAATGATAAAAAGGAAAAAGCTACCTGCATCCTTCGCGAAACCGGCAAGAAAGAGTTTTCCATCAATGGCGAACTGTACGATAAATTTTCAAAACATATCGGCCGCTACCCCTGCGTTATTATTGCCCCTGACGATATACAAATCATCACAGACGGCAGTGAAGAAAGAAGAAAGTTTATTGATACGTTGCTTTCACAAATTGATCCTGAATATTTGCAAAACCTGATCATCTACACCAAAGTTCTTCAGCAACGAAATTCACTACTGAAATCATTTGCCGAAACAGGTAATAAAGACTTTGGATTGCTCGATATTATCGATTCACAATTAATAAAACCGGGGGAAATTATTTTTGATAAACGAAAAGAATTTCTCGTTTCTTTTTTACCGATAGCAAAACAATTGTATAGCAACATCGCGCGGCGACAGGAAAATGTAAATCTCTTTTACGACAGCGAGTTACTGAATGCCTCATTTGCTGAACTCATACGGATCAACCGCACAAAAGATTGTATGGTTCAGCGAACAACTTCCGGCATTCACCGGGATGATCTTGAATTCAATCTTGAAGAAGAATCGTTTAAAAACATAGCGTCACAGGGACAACGTAAAAGTCTTTTGTTCGCATTAAAGCTTGCAGAAATGCAGGTGCTGAAAAAAGAAAAAGGCTTTGCTCCTCTGCTGTTGTTAGATGATGTGTTTGAAAAACTGGATGAAGACCGCATCAGCAATCTTCTGGAAAAAGTGTGTATTGAAAATGATGGCCCGGTGTTTATTACGGATACAAATGATCAGCGTTTAAAAGAACATTTGGAGAAGATTGAGGTGAAGTGGCAGTTGATTGAGTTGTGAAGAAAGTTTAACGTTTAAGGTTTAATAGTTTAAAGTTCTTGCACATCACCGGACTTTACAGTTTTGAAAAGATCTATAAAATAAAACAACTGATATTGTAAATCAATTTAGCCCAACATTAAACCTCAAACTTTAAACCATTAATCTCTTTACCTTCGCCACATGGGCCAGTTTTCAATGCGTGATGCCATACAGGAATTTCTGAATAAAAGCCGGATTAAAGGCGATATACAGGCATTGCAGATTGAAGATGTGTGGGCGGAGATTATGGGTAAAACAGTTGCACGCTACACCGATAAACTTCAGATTATTGGTGATCGCCTGATCATCACGACAAATGTTGCTCCTTTACGCAATGAACTTCTTTACCAGAAAGAAAAAATAAAGCTTCGTGTTAACGAAGCTCTTGGAAAAAATATTATTAAGGAAATAGTTGTTCAGTAAATCAATTTGCCAATCCTTATGCATCAAATATTTCAAGCCTGTTGTGCACGGCTTCTGAAAGAATATCTTCACTGGATATAACACCTACAAAATTAAAATCCTCAAATACCGGAACAAACCGTGTTTGATGACGCTGCATTAATTGCATACATTCTTCTATCGTATCATAAGATGCTGCATGAGGCAGACGGTTATTCATGACGTCCACTACTTTGATTTTATTCAATGGCTTGTTGCTAAGCATCAGCTTTGTCGCAATATCATGTTCGCTTAAAAGACCGGCAAAATTTTCATTGTCATCAATAACAACAACATAGTCGATGTTCTGACAACTCATTTTGTATAAAGCGTCACTGACAAGCGATGAACAAGACACATGATTAAAATGTGATTGCTTACGGGATAGAATGGATGCGATTTTTTCCATAAGGATAAATTTTTTCGGTGAAAAATGTACAATAAAAACAATTGCAATTTCCGTCGGCTTTCTGCAGGCATTGAACCAATCAATACAATTTACAAAAATTCCGGAATAAACAAGAGCTGTTTTATAAACATTTTCGCTTTTCGCAATGCAGCTCCTGCTTGCCGGCGGGAACAATATTCCGGAAATAAAGTTTACTTATGCATGAAGTCGCATTATTGTTATGCTAATTTATTCTTATCCGCGGGTCAACGATTCCATACAAAATGTCAGCGAGTATATTTATCAGGATAAAAAACGTGGCTGAAATAAGAACGGATCCCATGACTACCGGGAAATCCAATTTTTCCAAAGCATCTACTGTCACTTTGCCGATTCCCTGCCACCCAAAAATATATTCAACAAAGAAAGCTCCGGCCAATAATTCGGCAAACCAGCCGGTTACGGCGGTAATGACAGGATTCAATGCGTTGCGCAATGCATGCTTCCAGATCACCGTTCTTTTTGACAGCCCCTTTGCGTAAGCGGTTCGGATAAAATCCTGCTGCAATACATCCAGCATGGCACTTCTTGTCAATTGAGTGATAATAGCCAGTGGACGAATGCCCAATGTTATTGCCGGCAAAACCAGGTTTTGAAATGCAAGGTGTTTGTCGCCGGTGATCTCATCAATCTCAAACCAGTTACCGGTGATATGAAGGCCTGTCCAATTTGTCAGTACAAATCCGAAAACATAAGCTATTATAATGCCCATGAAAAAGGAAGGAGCCGATATGCCAATTATGCTCGCAAAAATGGATGATGTGTCCCAGATTGTATTTTGCCGCACAGCAGCGAGTACACCTAAGGGTATACCAATAACAATAGCGATCAGCATGGCGGACGCGGCAAGCAGCAGCGTGCCGGGCAGCGCCTGCATCAATACACTGCTTACTTCTTTTTTTGTTTGATAGGAACGGCGCAGGTAAGGAAGCTTTAATCCAACCTTGATAGTATTACCGGCAAAAATCCCTTTCAGATTTTTTCTTTCAATGTCAGTTTTAGAGTGAATACATAGCGGCGAAACATCGTTGAGGTAAAAAATAAATTGTTTCCATTTCGGCTGATCGAGATAAAGGTCCTTGCGTATATTAGCCTGTGTAGCAGAATCACCGGTTTGTCCCATAACCAGCCGGGATGGGTCGCCAAAACCCTGGAAGAGAAAAAAGACCAGCACGACTACACCCATCAACACGAGCATTCCGTACAATATTTTTCGGATAATAAATTTTATCACTTTGGTTGATTCGTGCTGTCTGTGTTGTTAATTGTCGAATCTCGCGGCATCGCAATATCCTCTCTTCTTGGTTGCGAAGGAACATCGTTTATTGCTTTTGCTGCATCACCGAATCGATTATAACTCCACTTATTTAAAACTGTTCCTTCTTTCAGCAGGTACATACATGGCTTTGTTCTTGCAGCAGTTCTTATTACCGTGTAATCACATTTCAATACCGGGATTGTATTCATCGGCGTATTACCGAGATTTTTAACCGCTTCATCAATCGATGTTGTAATGATATATACGGGCAGATTTTTCTTTTTCATTTCCCCATATGATCTCAAAAAACCCTGCTGCCATTTATTGACCGGCGTTTCAAAGTTTTCATCGAATATCAAGACGCAATAGGGCTCCGAAAAAATGATAGATGCAGAATCTTCATCCGTTACTCCTGAAAAGGAAAGACCTTTTATCGGCGGCTCATTGTTTACGCCTTTACGTACGACGACATCTTTTCTATCTACATATTTGTATTTATCCGCATTAAAATCTGAAGGAAATTTATCCGCTGTGAACTCAACATTTTTTCCATCTTTCTGATAAACGAATGTGATGACAGTGCTATCCGGTATCGCATTGGCCGGCATTTTCATTTGCTCCGGAATATTATTTCCCGTTTTAAACGGAAGACAATCTTTTAAAGGCAGATAATTAAGCGTATACCATTGAATGCCGAAAGAAAGAGCTGTAACGACAAGCATCGCAAGCGCACCTTTTGCCGGCGTGAACAATGGTTTTATTTTCCTGCGATGATAAAAGAGGAAGAAAATTAAAAGCGTCAGCACAACATCTTTTAAGAATGACGTCAACGGCGTTATCGGTAAACAATCTCCAAAACAACCGCAATTCTTGAATTTGCCGGAAAGAAAAGCATAGCCGGTAAGAAAGGTAAAAAAGATAATCAGCAGAAGTAAGAGCCAGCTGAACAATCGCATGTACCAGCCAAATAATAGAGCCACACCGGCAATGATTTCAAATGCAATCATGATCACTGACAAGGCAAGCGAATGATCATGCAAAAAATCAAAAAGCCTGATAAAGAGGTGATTGAATATAAACCAGCCTTTGGCAAGGCTTTCATTCCAGATTTCAAAAAACTCCTGCATCTTGTAACCAAGCCCCAACGGATCATTCGCTTTTACAAGACCGGAAAAAATAAATAAAACCCCGACGATTATACGGACAATGTTGATTATACCTTTCATGAATGATTTATTATACGCTGCTGTCTTTTTCAGATAACAGGATCAATGCGAAAACTGCGTAATTAAGAATATCTAAATAATTGGCGTCTATTCCTTCGCTTATTAATGTTTTACCTTCATTGATCAGTATCTGGCGTATCCGCTGAAGCTTCATCAGTACCAGGTCCACAAAACTTTCCTGGCTCATACTGCGCCATGCTTCTCCATAATCGTGGTTTTTATCCTGCATCAGTTTCTTTGCCGTTTTGACGTGGGCATCATACAACACCGAAACTTCTTCAAGCGACAATTCTTCAGACGCATCGGAAGTGAGTTCGAGTTGCATGGAACCAATCAATGCGTAATTAATAATTCCTTTGAATTCAGATGCGATGTCGTCTCCTACCCGCTGGTCCTTTTTTTCCTGTATCGTTCGTATGCGCTGCGCCTTGATGAATATCTGGTCGACTATGGAAATGGTGCGCAATACCCGCCACGCCGTACCGTAATCTTTTGTTTTATTTAAAAATATTTTCTTGCAGGATGAAACTATTTTGTCGTATTGCTGGTCAGTTGTCATTATTGTCAGGTCGGTCATAAAGTCGATTGTGAGTAGTATATGGTGAATGGTCGTTTACAAATAATATGGCGAACTATTCATACAATTTCAACTGAGATGGTATTCACAATTCACTTTTCACCATCCACCATTCACTAACTTAGCGTCAAAAATAACGAACAAAGGTTAATGTTTACACTGAATTGTAAAGGCCGGTTATTGGTTGTGGATAAACCGATTATAATGGGGATCATCAATCTTACGCCGGACTCATTTTATGCAGGAAGCCGTTTCAATAAAACCGATGCTGTATTGCACCAGGCTGAAAAAATGCTGAATGAAGATGCAGACATTCTGGACATCGGTGCACAAAGTACAAGGCCCGGTAGCGAGCGGGTTTCCAGCGATGACGAATTAAAACGATTAATGCCGGCGTTGGAAGCGATTACGAAACGATTTCCTGGAGCTTTCATTTCTGTAGATACTTATTATAGTGATGTAGCGAGAGAAGCAATCCACGCAGGCGCTGTAATTGTAAATGACATCAGTGGTGGATCGATGGATGATCGTATGATCGAAACCGTTGCCGCATTGAATGTACCTTATGTGCTGACGCATATTAAAGGTGAACCCGGCACTATGCAAAAAAACCCGGTATACGATAATGCGGTTGCCGAAATACTCGATTATTTTATTTTCAAAACCGCGGAACTAAAAAAGTCAGGTATTAATGATATTATCATTGACCCCGGTTTTGGATTTGGAAAAACAATTGATCATAATTTCAGCCTATTGAAAGATATCCAGCTATTCCGTATACTTCACTTACCAATACTATGCGGCCTTTCGAGAAAATCTTCTGTATATAAAACGCTGGGGCTTTCAGCCGATGAATCACTAAACGGAACCACCGTTATGCATACTATCGCTTTGCTCAACGGTGCGAATATGCTGCGCGTTCACGATGTGAAAGAAGCAAAAGAAGCTATAAAACTCGTGGAAAGGTATAAACGTGCAGAATAACTCATTGCCTCTCCCAATCATTACGCTGGGATTCATTTACTTAAAATGAATTCTTAATCATTGAGTTTAAATAAATATCCCGCAGAAAAAGAAAGCAATCATAAAGATTGCTTACGTCCACTAAAACAAAATTGAATCAGGGCCTACATAACCAGTGTTCAGGTCATGGTTGATGGAAACAATGTGGCAAAGCTAAAATCATGGCTTGCATTAGTCATTGGGAACGGGTTCATAGGGAGCGGACGGGTAGTGCAGGAATCTTGGACTAAAAACGGAGCCAATTGTCACATAGACCTACTGATGTATAGGGTATTACATCAACCATCCAATATTATTAACCCTGCGGTTAACTGATACAAATTTCGTTTAAAAATTTATTACAGCAATTATTTTTTTCGTTGAGTCGTATCAACTTTTAATTTGGACTGTGGCCTTATCAATGGTTGACGCTGTGGTTGAGGTGCAGTATCCGTTACATTTTCAATTTCCACATCAAAGATTAATGCCTCGTTCGGTTTAAATGGTGATCCCGGTTGAGGATTCTTTCCATAGGCCAAAGCGCCGGGTATGTAGATCGTTCCTTTGCCTCCGTTCTTAAACATTTTTAATCCATCTTCAAATCCTTTTATCGATGGCTGTTGCGGGCTTTGTATCTGCGTGGTAAATGTGCTGGCCTGGAAAACGGAGTCTGTGTCTAAATGTTTACCACTATATTTTACCGTTACATATTTACCGGAGTCTACCTGCATGCCCGAACCTGGTTCTTTCATAACAACATAGGCACCCAAAGGAGTTTTTTGCGGAGCGATATGTTTGGTCGTGAAATATTTTTCCATTTCTTTTCCCTGGTCTATCAAATCTTTTTTTGCCTGTACCTCATCTTTTGTGCGTTGCTGTTCCTGTTCTTTTTGCTGGTCGGCAGTATAGTCTTGTCCTTTCTTATAAATACGCAATACCTTAAAGCAGGTAATAATCCGGTCTCCATTTTTAAATCGCTCAAGCAACCGCGGATTTTGCTTAATGAATGTATCCATCATCTGAACGGTAACAAGACTATCGTTCAATTTTAGTTTTGTAAATACTTCAGACGGATCGTAGGGCCTTGACATACCGCCTGTGTTCATCGGTACCGGCAAATAAACAGGTATAGTTTCGTGTGAATCAAAAAGAGAACTGTCATTTATTTTTTGAATAACCTGCACTTTCATCACATCACCCTCATGAACAGCCGCTGTATCTTTTGAACGGTAAATTTTATATACGAGATTTGATTTGGTTCTCTGAAATGAAGTATTCTGGCAACCCGCAATCAGCATTACCGATAATACAACGACTGTAAGACTGGTTATTTTTTTCATTTTTTTATTATTGTAAAATTGATTCGTTTTCTTTTATGGCCTGTTTAAATTTCTGAACCGTTTTATCCAGCGGATCACTGCTGTGACCGCCCGCGGCATTGAAATGGCCTCCACCTTCAAAATATTTTCTTGCAAACGAGTTACAATCAAAATTGCCTTTGCTGCGAAAGCTCCATTTACGTTCTTCATCCCTGTCAATCACCAAAGCAGCGAGCTTAATACCCTGTATGGATAAAGGATAATTTACCAACCCTTCGGTGTCCCCGGTTTTTATATAATATTTCAGCAAATCCGATTTCGGTATGGTAATTAAAGCCGTATTGTATTCATAAAATACCTCCATCCTGTTCTGCAATGTATTTCCCAAAAAACGCAAACGGTTTTCCAGGAAATTATCGTACAAGGCTTCATGCACCGGTGAATGTTTTAGTCCCAATTCTTTGAGATCGGCTACAAGACGGTGAACACCTGCATGGGTCGAATCGAAACGGAAAGAACCCGTGTCTCCGATCACACCTGCATAAATACATTCAGCGGCTTCGAGTGTCAATTTATCCCTGTGGCCCGATGCGATGATAAAATCATAGATCATCTCGCAGGTAGAACTTTTGGATGTATCGCTGATGCCATAGTCAAACGACTTTTCGTCAGGCTCCCGGTGATGGTCTACTAATATTTTAATGCAATTAAGCGATGCTAATTTCGCAGCCATATTTTTTGTCCTGGAAAACGCATTGTAGTCAAGACAAAAAAGCCATTCAGCACCATCAAGTACCTGCTCCGCTTTTTCCTTTGAAAAATCATAATCGATTACCTCTTTCGCACCCGGCATCCAGCCTACCCAATTTGCCCAGTTGGTCGGCGAAACAACAGTTACTTTATGGCCAAACTGCACCAAAAAATGTTTTAATGCAAGCGATGAACCCATGGCATCTGCATCCGGTTTCTGATGAGTGGTGATAACGACGGTACGTGGCTGAGATAATAATGAAAATATTTCCGCTACTGGCTTCATAAAAACGGCTGCGAAGATAGGTGTTCCTCCCCTTTTGGCAGGCAAGTTTTTCAAAAGGCAATGTCCCCGTTCAAATATTGTTTCCCGCAAAGCCACAAAGTCCACAAAGAATCTCCTTTATTTTAAACGCCGGGTGAAATTTCAGTGTACCGATAATTACAGGGAGGGGAAACATTTATTATTAAAATACCTGCATTATTTTCTGATACGAAGCCAAATAGCGAACAGTTTAACAGTCATTTTCAATTTCATTGCAGCAAAGCCTGAAACTTTGCCTACATTTGCGCCGCAAAATCAAATAGGAATATGACCAACAGAACACTTACAATGATCAAGCCCGACGCTATGAAGAAAGGATATGCCGGTGCTATCCTGGACAAAATTATTAAAGCTGGTTTTCGTGTTGTGGCACTGAAACAAACAAAACTTTCTCCCGAAAAAGCGGGTGAGTTTTATGCTGTACACAAACAAAGGCCGTTTTATGGCGAGTTAGTAGAGTTTATGAGCAGTGGCGTAATTATCGCTGCAATTCTTGAAAAGGAAAATGCGGTTGCTGATTTCCGTAAGTTAATCGGCGCTACCGATCCGGCAAAAGCCGATGAAGGTACCATCCGTAAGTTATACGCATCTTCGCTTGGTGAAAATGCTATACACGGAAGCGACAGTGATGAGAATGCACAGATCGAAGGTGATTTCTTTTTTTCAACGCTTGAAAAATTCTGATCATCCCCGGATAAAATATACAGTATAAGGTCTGGCCATTGCGGTCAGACCTTTGCTTTATCCTAAAATTCTAGAAACAAAATCAGAATGCAGGCTGATTTTCATAAACGCCGCCAATCCCAGGATCATACCTGTTAAGCTGACAGCACCGGCAAAATAGAGCAACCATTTCTTCTGCGTAAGTGATGTAATGCCAAACATGGCAATAGAGATAGTCAGCAACGCGTCGGTCATATCAAACTGGTCATCAAAAAGATTAATGTCATCATATTCTTTCTGATAACCTTCTGCCTGTTTTTTTATTGCTTCTTTTTCTTTCTCATAGCGGTTCACCTGCTCTTCTGTTTTCTTTATTGCATCCTGGCTGGCGTTCTGCATTTTTAACAGCTCCAGTGTATTTTCCGCAATAGATTGTTTGGTGCTCTTGGCCTGGAAGTAAGACCATGCGTCTATAGAATGAGCTTGTGCCTGTGACATGGCCTGAACAATATTTCCATCTTTTACATTACAAAGCGCCATAAATGTAGCCGTGATAGCAACAAATAACGCTACTCTTGAATTGATTTTACTTTTAGGTGCTTCGTCTATTGGCTCTTGTATAGCTTCGCTGATATCACTCATGGTGATTTGTTTTACATAAAATAAAATGGAAAATGGCTGCGTAGGTTATGAATGTGAGCAAACTTTACTCGCTACCCCTCAAGAATGCCTTGTTCTGTGGCATTGATGAGAACGAAACCGATCGACAAGTTATACCTGCGAATACGCTGTTGGTTCGAGATATATTTTGATAATATTGGAAACGGTATTGGCATATTGCGGATCTGCTAATAGTTTCTTCCAGTCCGGATCGGCGCCGAAAGCGGCCCAATTTTTATCTCTTTCTTCCAGGTTTTTAAATGTGATCATATAGGTAAGGCACGGTAAATTTTTACCGCTGATCACTTCCCCGAAAAAAACAGGGGTTAACCTGGTTCTGTAAAAAATGGGGAACTCTCCTTCGTTGAACATTTTTAATTTTCGTCTCAGTGCGTCTTCACTGTATCCTTCGTACGTTCTCAATTCGAAAACGCGTGTGCCTGCCTCCGGTACAATTAATTTTGGCATACCATCAAATGCGATCATAAAGGATGAACTATAGCGATTGTACACCGGTTTTTCAGCCGGAATCGCGTTGTATGCCTGGCTGTTTTTTATAAAATCATCGTCGGCTTTCACTTTTGCAGTTACCGATGTATAATCATTGAATGTGGCAAATGCCAACAGTAAATAAATTTTTGCAGGCTCTGATTTGCCAATTTCTTTGAATACGCCGACATTTTTCACACCATATTTATTATAGGCAGGAATAAGTGCCGTCTTAAAATAAGTTTCCAATTGCGATTGGTCCGATCCAAAGCGCATGTCATATTCCCGCAGTTCATACATTTCTTTTACGGCTGGTGGTTTATCACTTGCGGCAAATACTGAACCGGTACCTGCTGCTGATGCAGCTAACAGGGATGATTGCAAAAACTTTCTGCGTTGCATGCTTTCTTATTTGAAAACGAATATAGAGAATTGTTTCGTGTGAGCGTATTCCACTGTGCCAGGTAGTTAATTTTTTTTTTGAACGACAATAGGAACATGGCACGTATAAGTAAACAAACAGGAAATTTATTTGAAACTCAAAAGTTATGTGTTCCCGCTCCTGTATACTTCAAATACCTATTGAATTATTTACCAGTCAATGTAAACTCATCTCCTGCCGTATAAATAGTCATATGCACATCTTTCATTTTTATCAATAGCCCGGACGTCGCTTTTGATGACCGGGAATTTCTGAAAACGATGACCTGGCTATCACCAGCTACTTTTACCTTATTCCCGTGCACGATGATGGCTGTTTCTTCATCAATGCCGATACAAGGGTAAGAGGGAAACTTCGCCAATGCAGATATGAGCCGGTTATACCGGCTGCGAACAATGAAATGCTGATCAATGATCGCGTTTTTCAACAGACCCATTCCTTCTTTGATTTCAATATTCTTATCATGCAGTTTACGAAACGTGGCATGGTAGGTGGTGTCGCTGTATTCACGCCCGGTGATCATATAATAACTCATCAGCGCCGCTCCGGCACTGGTGCCTGCAATGGTAGCCCCTTTACCGTACGCGTGATGAATGGCATCATACACCGGTGTATGCAACACTATATTCATAAAACGATCCTGGTCGCCGCCGGTAATGAAAATAAGTTTTGCATGTTCTAGCGAATCGAGCCATAGCTTATTATTTACGTCAGCCTTTGTAAAATTTAAATAAGCAATCGTATTATGACACACCGGTTCTATATCCAGTTTGAAATAATAATAGGAAGAATCGGGCTCTTCGCTCGACATAGGCAATACGGCGATATAATCGTTGCTTTTGAGATTTGCTGTAGCCAATAATGCTTTTACAATGGAAGGAGTTCTGTCTCCGCCACCAATGATAAAAAGATTTCCTTTTGGAGCATGACCGGTCGATTGTGCAAATGAGCTAACCCCGCATATTAAGAAAGCGACAAAATAAATTGCAACCTTTTTCATCTTATGAAAATAGCAAATAAGGTACTGTCTCAGTAAGATTATTCTTTCCTTCAAAGACGCGAAACATACGAAGATCACCAGGCATATAAAAAGAGTAAGACTACTTTGTGGGCCTTCCGTTCCGATAGCTACCGGGTTTGCAGGAAATAGCAGATGTTAACATTCGTGCACTACCGGGCATAAAATTTTATCAGTCAATTATTCTGTTGGATTATATTCGTAGTAGCTCCCTTAATCGAAAAATCACTCATGCGGAAATCCATTCTTTTCATTATTCATGTACTGATATGCATTGAATTGTTTTCGCAGGCCGATGATGAAATACAGGTGTATGCTTCACCGATTACCCAAAAGAATATCACTTTCGTTGAGTTGCATAGTAACTACACTTTTCACGGATCAAATAAATTAACCGATCCTGCTGCGGCTCATTTCTTAAATGAAACCGTCGAAGTAACGCGCGGATTTGGCCGAAATTTTGAATTGGGTGTTTACTTTTTTACGGCTGTATCACCCGATCATCATTATCAATACCAGGGAAGCCATATACGTCCCCGTTATACTGCACCGGCTAAATGGAAATTACCGGTAGGGCTTAGTCTTTCCGCAGAATTTGGTTTTTACCGTCCCGAAAAAAATGCGGATTATATCTGGGAAGGAGAAATAAGACCCATTATCGATAAAACGATCAATGAATGGTATTTCTCGTTTAATCCCAACCTTGATTTTGCTATTACAGGTGATGATAAACACCTTGGCATTACGCCGCAATTCAAAACTGTTTATACGATAAAACAAAAAGTGGGCGTTGGTTTTGAATACTACGGGGATATTGGTACGTTCAAAAAAATCTTACCCGGCACCGAACAGGAGCATCTTATAGGTCCGATGATCGATCTTTATTTTTCACCTGTATGGGAATTTAACAGCGGCTATTTATTTGGTCTTACTCCGGAATCCAATCATGGTATCTTCAAAATATTAATCGGGCATCGCTTCGGCAAATGAAATAATCATTAATA
>Ga0207689_10001522_pt1 | contig 22065 bp, 17 predicted proteins | sample KBSMisM52_FD_184312 | JGI IMG/M metagenome (GOLD analysis project Ga0207689, IMG submission 184312) | Miscanthus rhizosphere microbial communities from Kellogg Biological Station, Michigan, USA - KBS Miscanthus M5-2 (SPAdes) (version 2) | ecosystem: Host-associated > Plants > Roots >... | reverse complement strand
GATTTTACAAGGGAGTTATTTAAAAAAAGAACCGGGCTTGCTTTTGATGCATTGGCGCCGGCAGAAACGGCGGCAGATTTTCCATTGTCTTTTTTATTCAATAGTGAAAGGCTTAGCCGCATGAGCCAGTATGAAGCAAGCGGCGGTTTAGGTATACATGAAATGATTCGCTTATTAATAGAAAATACCTGGAAAGCCGAACGAAAAACAGGCCTGGAAGCCCTGGTGCAGTTACAGACAGAACAAATATTGCTTACCTACCTGCTGGCATTGTCTGTTGATGAGGCAGCCAGCTTTGCGGCAAGAGCGGCCGGTCAAAAAGCGCTGGCAGATCTGAAAACATTTATTGAAGAGCAGAAAAAAACTGCAAAAGATGAAACTTATTCAGCACATCTTACACTGGCACTGGAAAGAATGAAAGCGCCTGATAAAGCCAAACCTACGGTGCAACACAAAGAAATGCCGCCCGGTGCGCCTATCGGTTGCGATATGGAAGACTGATAAATGGCATTTGGTGGCGGAAGAGCAATGGTTGCTTTATTTATTATTGTATAATGGAAGCTACGTACTGGTAGAGGTTGAAGTATCCATTTTTTATCAGTCGTTCAATATCGGCTTTAAGATCTTTTTTACTGATATTCCGCAGACGATCCTGCTGGATAAGATAAAAAGCTTTTTCTGCCAGCAGCCAGTATTTTTTGTCGGTGCTGGCTGCCTGCTGCATACAATGGGAAATTGCGCCCCATAAATCTGTAATGCCCTCATTTGCGAGGGCATTTGTTTTGATTATTTTAATGGGGTCTTTTTTATTGAATGCCGGCGCCAGCATTGTCCTCATATTTTTTACCAAAGCATCTGCACCGGGTCTGTCACTTTTATTTACAACAAAGACATCTGCAATTTCCATCAGACCGGCTTTCATGGTTTGTATTTCGTCGCCGGCTTCCGGTACCAGTACAACCACCGTGGTATCGGCCAGGCCCGTTATTTCAATTTCACTTTGCCCTACCCCAACGGTTTCCACAATAACATAATCGTAAGGAGCTGATTTTACAATATCACAAATCTCAATAATCCTGGGATGCAATCCACCAAACGAACCCCTGGAAGCAAGGGAGCGGATAAAAACATTGGGATGATTGTACCATTTGCTCATGCGTATACGATCTCCCAGCAGGGCGCCATGGGTAAACGGAGATGACGGGTCAACGCAAATAACGGCTATTTTTTTTCCTTCATTTATCAGCAGGCTGATGAGCGCATCTGCAAGGCTGCTTTTACCAGCACCCGGTGCGCCGGTGATCCCAATCATTTTCATGCTTGCCGAAGAAGGCAACAGGCTCAGCAGTTCTTTGGATCCGCTGTAATCATTTTCTACCAGTGAAATGGTACGGGCCAGCGCTTTTACATCACCCATGCCAATTTGCCGCAGAAGTTGTTGCCAATTCATTCATCAAATCTAAAGAATGATCTTTAAAAGCCTTATTTATTGTAAAGGGTTCTGTATATTTCAAGATAAGCCCGGGCGGTATTTATCCAGTTGAACTGCTGCGCCTGCTGCTGTATACTGGCCGTGGGATTGGTTTCACGATAATGTTGCATGCCTTTTTCAAATACCTGCTGCATGGCTGCCGGGTCAAAGTCATCAAAATAGTACGCTTGTTCACCGCCTATTTCCGGCAATGAGGTGAGCCTGGAAATAAAAACAGGTTTGCCAAAATTCATGGCTTCTACTACCGGCAAACCGAAACCCTCTGCCAATGACGGAAAGGCAAATGCCATGCAATTGGTAAAGTACCAGTACTTGCTTGCTTCATTAACAGGTCCGGTAAGTGTAACCCTGTTTGCCACGCCATATAATTTTGCTGTTTCAATAATTTTTTCACCGTATGTCTTATCAATAATACCTGCAATAACCAGCTCATAGTCATTGTTCTTTAACAGCGCCGGCAAAACGTGAAAATTCTTTTTTGGCAAAACGGTACCGATGCTGAAGATAAATTTTCGTGCGGGCCTGTAAGGCGGCTGATCAAAATCCGGGAATTCATTGGTATCATAACCATCATAAATAACTTCCACGGGTTTATTATTCACAGAAAGATTTTCAATCACAATCTTCCTGGTGTATTCAGAAATACAAACAATATGGTCTGCACGGTCAACATTGTTTTGTACATGCCGGAGTTGTCGTTTTATACGTTCCTTGTCGTGTTTTGATTCTATTAAAAAATTAAGATCATTAACAGTGAGTACAACCCTGGTATTGCTGTTGTATGGTTTATAGTTAGAGCTTTGAAAAGTGCTGTGCCAAACGTTGAACTTGCCGGTGCCAAACTGGAAAAACTTATGCAGGTGATGCTGGGGAACAACCTGTTGGTTGCTGCCAAACAGGTGATGCTGTTTTTCAGGAAGGTAAAAAAAAAGCGACTCCTGCAGGGGGTTGTGTTGCTTTATTAATTCATTGCCCAGTTGCAGGCAAAACTGGAAAAGTCCGGTATTTGAATATTTTGTACGTTCGCAATCAATCAAAATGTTCTTCATTAACTATATTTTAGACGTTTTTTCCTGCCCGGGTTAAGGATATCCGGTATGAGCAAATTTATTTTGTTTGCGATTCCGGTGGCCCCTTTATCAGGAATAAATATCTTTTCTATTATTTATTCTTTAGATCAGAACTGGTATAAACAGCAGTGCTGTACTTGAAGAAATTTCTTACCGCCATTGTATGAATTAATAATGCGTCTTTATTGCACAATTTTCTGACGCCCCATTTTATCAAATCTAAAGAAAAACTTTAAATACAATTATTTATTATACAGCGTTCGGTAGGCAGCCAGGTAGTTTTCTGCAGCAACCGGCCAGTTAAATTGCAATGCCCTGGCTCTTATTTTTTCAGCGGCATTATTTTCAAGGTAATGCTGCATGCCCTTTGCAAATGTTTCCTGCATAGACGCAGGATCGAAGCTTTCGAAATAATAAGCGGCATCGCCACCTATTTCCGGAAGGCATGTAAGCCTTGAAAGAAATGTAGGCTTGCCATAATACATGGCTTCTATTACAGGCAGGCCAAACCCCTCAGCCAGAGAAGGAAAAGTAAATGCAGCACAGTTTTTATAATACCAGTATTTGTCTTCCTCGCTAACCGGTCCGGTCAGTTTAACCCTGCTTTCAACACCATGCAATCTGGCTTCTTCAAAAATTTGTTCTTCATAGTATTTTTTGATAATGCCTGCGATCACCAATTCGTAATCATTATTTTTTAACAAACAGGGTAATACGTGAAAATTCTTTTTGGCCAGCACGGTACCAAGACCAAAAATAAAAGGCTTTGCAGGTTTATAAGCCGGGTTATCATAACCGGGAAACTCATTAACGTTGCAGCCGTTATAAATTACGTCTACCGGTTTTCCTTTCAGGGAAAGGTTATCCAGCATCATTTGGCGCGTAAAAGCTGAAATAGCAACAAGGTGATCGGCCCGGTCAATGTTGTCCTGTGTAAGCCGCATGTATTTTTTTAGCTTGTCTGGCTCTGTCTTCCGTTCAATCAAAAAATTGAGGTCATGAACAGTGAGCACTACCCGGGTCTTTTTATTGTGTGGTTTGTAGGAAGAATGCTGCGAAGTAATATGCCACACATCAAACTTACCGGTGCCAGGCTGAAAAAATTTATGAAGCGGATGCTGAATAACGTATTGCTGATTTTTTCCAAACAATGCCGGCCTGGAAGGCGGCACATAAAAAAAAAGCTGCTCCTGCATTTTGTCTGTTTGCTGTATCAGCGAATTGCCCAGGCTAACGCAAAAATGATACAGCCCGGTATTGGGATATTTTGTCCGCTCGCAGTCAAATAGTACACTGTTTATCACACTGTAAATAATGAGTTAATGAATTTGTTTTTTTTGCGCAAGCAGTGTAAAGCAATTGCTGTGTGCAGGTTCGATAGTTGCTGTATACCCTTTTTGTTGTAAGAATTTATGTAAAAAATCTACGTTTCTTTTTTCGGCGTCGAGGTTGTGTACTTCTATGGTAAGCATGTCAATCTTTTCCCAAACTTCATCGGGTGTTTCATATATAATTGGATACTCGCTTCCTTCGCAGTCTACTTTCAAAAGATCGATATGCCCGAGGTTATTTTCAGTAACAATCTGGCGCAACGATATGGCCGGCACTTTTATGGTATGTTTGTTTTGCGTGTCAAAATCAGCATACACAGAAGCAATAACTGAATTGTCTGAAGCCGTTTCCATAAATAGTTCAACGGCTTCCCGGGGAGTGCCGGTTACAGCCTTGTTGAACAGGTGAATCTTGTCTTGCAAGGCAGGGTTAATGGCAATGTTTTTTTTAAACAACTCATAATTGGACTGGATGGGTTCGTACGCGTACACAACAGCGTCTTTTAATTTTGAGAACAGAATAATATTGAAATAACCTGCATTGGCGCCAATATCAACAATAACAGGGTTGGGAGGCAGCGATTTGGTAAGCGCATCAATAGAGTAAAAATCTGTTACAAAAATTTCTTTAAAAACAAGGTATAATGCCTTTGAGGGGACAAGAAATTTCAGCGGATTGCCTTTTGTGATAAATATTACGGGCTGAAAATCTTTTTTTAGTTTGCGCGTAAAATAAACCCACCAGTTTTGCAGGTGGTTGAAAAGGTTTTGGTAACGGGCTATTGAACTATGTACCATAATTTATTATATCGGGCTAAGGTATAAAAATTAATTCCGCCGGATGAAAATGTACCGGCTGCTTTGAGACGGCTGCGGCATCAGATTATTTTGTAGTTCCTGAAATCAAACAACCTTTTGCCTGTTTTTTTTTCTATCCAGTGCAGTACTAAGTCTTTGGCAGAAAATTTTTTTGTCTGGGTATCCAATTCAATATTCCAGTTCTGGCGTCTGATCCGCTGCTGCATAACAGCGGGATGTGTGCCGGAAAATCTTTCCAGCGAATCATAGTGATTGTTAAAGTCGAAAAAATCCATTTTTTGTAATTTACGCCATTCTTCTTCACTATCGTGCCAGAGAGTGCTTACGTTTTTCTGTTTTTCGAACATTTGCTTTGGACTTTTTACCCAGCCATAATGATAGATATATGCGTCAATCAGCTTTACTGGTATTTTATGGCCGTTTTTGCGAAATCCCTGTGCATCTTTGTACGAGCTGATTCCCCTGTTATTACGGATAATGCGTACTTCACGGTTATACCACTGGCGGCTGTCACCTATATAATCAAAGGTGCCATAAAAATGCAGGTATTTGAACAAGAGGCCCTCTACACGCTTATCATCCCGGTATTTGTTTGCGCCTTCCAGTATGGCCATATGGTATTTTTCATGCACTACCTCATCGCCCTGAATATAAAAAAGCCAGTCAGCATCGGGTGATACCATTTGCATGGCCTTGTTGGTTTCAATGGCCAGTACCTCGCCGCCTTTGTGCAGGTCTGTATCCCATACGGAATGCACTATTTTAATTTTATGGGATTCAATCGAGCGGATCAGGCCTTCGGTGTCGTCTTCACTTTTGCCTACACTTACCACCATCTCGTCTACTACCGGCAAAATGGAACGGATGGCTTCAACAATAGGATAGTCGTTTAAGATAGCATTTTTGATGATGGTGAAACCACTGATCTTCATTGTATGTTTATTGTAGAAAAAAGTTACCCGCTGTTCAACGGCAGCCGGTATATAATTGTTAAAATTAGGGTGAGTTGCGGGTTATACCAAATTCATCAGCCTTTCGGATGTTAATCGTTTGCTGTAAACAGCAGCCTGTACTGTATTGGTTCTAAATTGTTTACTTTGCATCCCTAAATACTGGTTATAATAAATGAAACGTTTCGCTACTATACTTTTTTACCTGAAAGATCAAAAAAGAAATATATTTTTTTATTTTCTTACCAACCTTTTGTCGGTGGTGTTTTCAGTAGTAACATTTGGCATGATAGGCCCTTTCATGCAATTGCTTTTTAATCCGGGGGCTATGGAGGGCGCTGCCCCCCGGTTGTCTTTCTCGGGCAATTCACTACTCGAAGTCCTTAAACATCAGCTGGGCCTTGTTATTAAGGCACATGGTGCAGAATATGGCCTTACCGTTATCTGTATTATCATTATCATTTTTGTTTTTTTGAGAAACGTGTTTTACTATCTCAGCATGCGGCTTTTGTCGCCAATGCGTAACCATATTATGACCAGGTTAAGGGCCGATATGTATGCCAAGTTGCTCATGTTACCCATAGGCTATTTTACTGAACAGAAAAAAGGTGATATCATCAGCCGTATGAGCAACGATGCCAATGAAGTGGAATGGAGTGTGATAGGGACGCTGGAAGGATTAATCAGGGAGCCGCTTACTATTATTATTGTTCTGGCAGCGTTGATATTTATCAGCCCGCTGCTTACACTTTTTTTACTGGTTTTGCTGCCGGTATCAGGGTTTATAATTGGACGTGTAAGCAGAAGTTTAAAATCACAGTCAAACACGGCGCAGGAACAAATGGGCCTGTTAATGTCAATATTGGATGAAACACTTGGCGGACTGCGGGTAGTAAAAGCATTTACGGCTGAAAAATTGATGACGCACCGTTTTTTTTCGACCAATGAAACATTAAGCAATATCCGCAACAGAATGAATTTCAGAAGGGATCTTGCTTCACCGCTATCCGAATTATTGGGTGTGCTGGTATTGTGTGCCGTTTTATGGTTCGGCGGCAGACTTGTATTGGGGCACCAGGCAGGGCTGGCACCCGATGTGTTTATGACTTATATATTGATCTTTACTTCGGTAATTAATCCGGCCAAGGCTTTATCAACCAATTTTTACAATGCCCAGCGCGGCAGCGCAGCCATACAGCGTATGGAAGAGATATTGAAAACACCGGTGGTTATTACAGATAAACCGGACGCCAAAGAGCTGGTTCATTTTTCAAAAAGCATTGAGTTTAAAAATGTCAGCTTTTCTTACAATGATGTTGTCATTTTACGCAATATCAATTTAATCCTTGAGAAAGGAAAAACAGTTGCACTGGTAGGTTCTTCCGGCTCGGGAAAATCTACACTGGCCGATCTTATTCCGCGTTTTCATGATGTAAGTTCGGGCGAATTACTGATTGACAACGTCAACATCAAAGACTATACATTGCATTCGTTGCGCAGCCAGATGGGCATTGTTACACAGGAACCCATATTGTTTAATGATACCATTGCAGGCAATATTGTATTGGGCAAGCCGGATGCTGATAAAGTTGCCATTGAGCAGGCGGCAAAAGTGGCGAATGCCTACCAGTTTATTACCAGTAAAGAAGATGGGTTTGAAACAAATATTGGCGACCGGGGCGGTAAACTGAGTGGTGGTGAAAGACAGCGGCTTACAATAGCAAGAGCGGTATTAAAAAATCCTTCTATACTTATTTTTGACGAAGCCACTTCATCGCTGGATACCGAAAGCGAAAGACTGGTGCAGGATGCCATCAATCATGTAATGCAGAACCGCACATCGCTGGTAATTGCCCACCGGCTTTCTACGGTGCGGCATGCAGATGAAATTATTGTATTGCAGAATGGTGAAATTGCCGAACGTGGCACGCACGATGAATTGCTGCAGAAATCCGGTATTTACAAACGCCTGATTGAAATGCAGGAAGTAAAATAATTGCAGGCAGATAAGTGTCCGGCTGCTGCCTGCCGGCCGGTTCATGTTTAAACGAACGCAATTCCTTGTACGTCACCTGTACAGCATTTTTTGCAGAAATCCCCTCCAATCATGGCATACTCATGTGATCATTTAATTATTTTATCTGCACAAATACGAAATAGTTGGTATTATTAAATGTGTGGTATATATTCGCCCGGTATTTCTTTAACCATATGCTAGGAAGCCTTATTCAAAACAATTGTGATTTGCTCAATAATACGGTAGACGGTAAAGTGTACTGGGCTGAAGGCAGCGTTCTGCGATGGATAACTTCAATGAACGTTAAAACAAAGTATTCTTTTAAGTGGAACAGTATTAGAAATATAAAGGGCGCAATCGGTTGTACAATTGGCGCACCATTGTACTAAGAACAATGTAGTAAAATAATAAAAAAGGAGCTGATTGAGTTCAGCTCCTTTTTTATTATACCGGATGAAGGCATTTTTATGTAAATGTGCACCGAATAAGCGTTTTAATTCATTAGTAAACAGGTATTTACTGTTAAGATCGGGTTCTGTTTTTCAAATCCATTTTTTTTATTGCTATATCTTACAGTTTTGTAAATCATTTTTACATTTGCTGTTTATTTATAATGATAAATTTTATTCCCATATTTCCGCTTGGCATAGTGGTGTACCCCGGAGAAAGCCTCAACCTGCATATTTTTGAGCCCAGGTACAAGCAACTGATTACGGAGTGTTTTGCAGAAAAAAAGATGTTTGGTATACCCGCGGTCATTAATAACCATCTTAATGAAATGGGTACACTGGCAGAAATTGTTGAAATAACCAGTGTGTACGATAATGGGGAAATGGACATTAAAACCGTTGGCGTAAAGGTATTCAGGGTGCTGGAAGTGATTAAACAGGTACCGGATAAATTGTACAGCGGCGCCATTGTAAAATATCCCGAAAACATGGAGGACGGCGGCAAAAGAGACTTAATGAACAAAGTAGTAAAAGCAATCCGGGAACTGCATAGCCACCTGAAAGTACAAAAGGAATTTAAAAAAGCCGATGAAGAACTGACCAGTTATGATATTGCACACCATGCCGGCCTCTCGCTGGAGGAAGAATATGAACTGCTGGGATTGCTGCAGGAAGTACAAAGACAGGAATACCTTAAACGGCACCTGGCAAAAGTGTTGCCGGTAATGGCTGAAATGGATCAATTAAAAGAAAAAATAAAACTCAACGGGCATTTTAAAAACCTTTCTTCTATGGACTTTGATATCACATAATACCGCCCTCTTCATGCCTGGTTACAGGCATGTTTATTGAAAATATATTTTCGTTCATCAATAAAATGCAACCCTTGGCCCAAACAACTATTTGTTTCGATTTTGGTAACACACGTTTAAAATATGCGGTATTTGAAGACAACAACCAAAGGGTTGCCGAAGTGCTGGATAACGACAATGAGGATACCGTGGAAGCGGTCTTGAACAAGTTCAGGCCGTCGAAATCAATTCTCTCTTCTGTTATTAAACACAATGCGGGTATTGAAACACTATTAAGCGAACGCACACAATTTCATAAATTATCGCACCTTACAAAATTGCCGTTTACTACGCCTGTTGGCAAGCCTGAAACCATTGGTGCCGACCGGCTGGCACTTTGTGCTGCGGCAGTTGGGCTGTTTCCACAGAAAAACAACCTGGTAATTGCACTTGGCACCTGCATCACCTACAATTTCATTAATAAGTTTCATGAATTTACCGGAGGCGGCATTTCACCGGGCATGGATATGCGTTTTAAGTCGCTGCACCAGTTTACGGCGCTGCTGCCGGTTATTAATGAAGACTGGAATTTTCCACTGATAGGGTATGATACCCGCACCAATATTTTAAGTGGTGTAATACTGGGTATGGCAAAAGAAATTGATGGCTTTATTAATGCTTACGGTGAAAGATATGGCAACTTTAACGTGCTTTTAACCGGTGGCAATTGTGCCTATTTTGTACCCCATCTTAAAAACGGGATATTTGCAGATCCTGATTTATTGTTTAAAGGGTTATACGCCATAAGTGAGTGCAATAATAAAAATTAAATGGTATGCATACATACTGGCGTAGCTGTTTGTTGGGAGATCAAAACATGCCTTTTTTAAGAAACCATAAGAACTTATTGCCAGTCATTTTTGCGGCCATTTTTGCTTTGTGTGGCTGTGAAAACGATTTAAAAGACCTGCCCGGCAAAAAAGATAAAAGAGCGGCATTGGATGAAGGACATAATATCGAAATTTATATGAGCCGCAATGGTAAGGTACAGGGCAAGCTAACAGCCCCGCTGATGTACATCTACCAGCCATCCGAGGCATCCGACTCCGCCTATACAGAATTTCCAAAATCATTGCATGTAGATTTTTATAACGATTCAATGGTAGTGGAAAGCCAGCTGGATGCGGGTTATGCAAAAGACCGATCCTGGGAAAACAAAGTTTATTTAAGGGACTCTGTAATTGTAATTAATAAACTGAAAGGCGATACACTCCGCTGCCAGGAGCTATGGTGGGACAAGAACCTGCAAAAATTTTATACCAATAAACCCGCAAAATACAGTTCACGGGATCATTTTGTGAACTATGGCAAAAACGGGCTGGAAGCAAAACAGGATTTAAGCAATCTTGTTTTTTACGACAACAGCGGTACATTGCCTGTACCCAAAGACGACACACTGTCTCATACAAAAGACACGCTTGTAAATACCACTAATCATTAGAACACCGTCTGCAACTGGCTGTTTCTCAGCAAGATTCCTTCTTTACGCTATTTAGAATGGTAGGCCTGCCCCAGGCTTAGTTACTCATTTCCGGGAAAAAATCAAAAAAAAAAATTAATTAAACGTTTGTTTAATATTAAACAAGCGTTTAACTTTGCGCCATTATTCTAAAGACTATGACAGATAAGAAAACGCATATCATAAACCACGCGATAGATCTATTTGCAGAAAAAGGATATGAAGGAACATCTATCCGCGACCTGGCTGCAAAGGCCGGGGTAAACGTGGCTATGGTAAATTATTATTTTGGTTCAAAAGAAAAGTTATTTGAGAGTATGGTAGAAGAACGCGCTTCTTATACCAGGGGCCTGCTGGATGAAATAACCAATAACGCTTCTTATTCGGACATTGAGAAAATAGATCACGTTATTGACGCCTATATCAGCAAGTTTTTTACCAACCGCAAATTTCACCGCGTAATGCACCAGGAAATGATGCTGAACCAGCGGGAGAATCTTTCAAAAGCGATAGTTGAAATTTTATATCCCAACACCCTTATAATAAAGGCGCTGATTGATGCAGGTATAAAGAAAGGGGTGTTCAGACAAGTGGATGCGCCGCTTGTCATTGCATCTATGGTAGGTACCATTAACCAGGTGCTGCTTTCAAAAAGAATGTGCATCAGGCTGCTGAACGAAGAAGTGGATTATATACCATATGAAGACCCAAAGTTTGCCAAAAGACTGGGCGACCATTTAAAACAGATGATGCATGCGCATCTCCTCAACCATTCACAAAATAAAACTAAATAGTAAGATGGAAAATCAGGAAACACCAACAACAAAGAAAAAATCGCCCCTGCGGTTTATTATCCTGGGAATAATATTATTGGCAGCAGGCGGTTATGGTTTTAAAAAGATATCCTTTGCACTGGATCATGAAACTACCGATAATGCCCAGGTTGAAACGCAGATTTCACCAGTACTGCCAAGGGTGGCAGGTTATGTAAAAAGCATTGCAGTAAACGATTATGACTCAGTAAAAACCGGCCAGTTGCTGGTAGAACTGGATGATGAAGAGTTGCAAACCCAGCTGGCGCAAATGGAAGCGGATTACAAAGTGGCAGAAACAGATATTGTCAATGCCAAAGCAGGCCTTAACAATGCAGTGGTTTCATTAAAGGGTAACAAGGGTACCATAACGCTGAACGATGTAAAAGTACAGCAGGCACAGGATGATTATAACCGTAACAAAAATTTATTTGCAGACCAGGCCATTACAAAGAAACAACTGGATGACAGCCGTTATGTGCTTGAACAGGCCAGCCAGCAGGTAAACAACAGCCAGAGCGATTTGGGTACTGCGCAAAGCCGCATTGCTGTTTTGCAATCGGCTATTCAGAAAGCAGATGCACAACTGGCTGTAAAAAAAGCCATTATTGATCAGCAAAAATTAAAAATCTCCTATACAAAAATTTATGCTCCCCAGGCCGGTAAAATTGGTAAAAGAAATATCAGCATGGGCCAGTTTGTACAGGCAGGCAGCCCGCTTTTTTCTATTGTAAGCGATACCACTTACTGGATTGTGGCTAATTTCAAAGAAACGCAGATAAAGAAATTTCATCCGGGCCAGGAAGCTGCCATTGAACTGGATGCCTACCCTGATTTGAAAATAAGAGGAACACTGGAAAGTGTTAGTGATGCCACCGGCGCCAAGTTTTCTTTACTACCCCCCGATAATTCCAGTGGCAATTTTGTAAAAGTTACGCAACGTGTTCCGGTAAAAATCAATATTACAGACATTAACCAGTATAAAAATATTTTAAGAGCTGGTTTAAGCGCGTACATAGTTGTGCCAACAAAATAAATAATGAAGTTATGGCCACGCCAAAAGGATTTACAAGAACCATTATTGTTATTACCACCATCGCTGCTGCAATTATGGAGCTGATTGATACCTCCATTGTAAACGTTGCTTTGAATGATATGAGCGGAAGTCTTGGGGTAAGCATCGAAGATATTAGCTGGGTAATCACCTCCTATGCCATCGCCAATGTTATCATCATTCCGCTTACTGGTTTTCTTGCTGAGTATTTCGGAAGAAAGAATTATTATATTGTTTCAATGATAATTTTTACGGTCGCCTCCTATATGTGCGGGCAATCTACCAGCCTTGTAGAAATTATTATCTGGCGTTTTATACAGGGTGTGGGTGGGGGCGCCCTCCTGTCTACCTCGCAGGCTATTTTATTTGATGCTTTTGAAATAAAAGACCGGCCCATTGCATCGGGATTGTTCGGAATGGGCATCGTATTGGGTCCAACGCTGGGCCCCACTTTAGGCGGGTATATAATGGAAAGTTATAGCTGGCCGCTGATCTTCATGATTAATATTCCTATCGGTATTATTGCCACCATACTGGCGTACACTTTTATTGATAAAAAGGAAGGAGAAGGCAAAAAGAAGAAGCAAATGAAAATTGACTACAACGGTATTTTGCTGCTGGCAGTAGGTATTGGCTGTTTGCAATTTGTGCTGGAAAGAGGAGACGCTGATGATTGGTTCAGCAGCGAAGCAATAAGAATATGCAGCGGGCTGGCATTTGTGGGCATCGTTAGCTTTATCTGGTACGAACTAAGCATAGAAAAACCGGCCGTCAACCTGCGGGTGCTTAATAATACGAACCTGGCATTTACTACTGTTTTCACCTTTGTGGTAGGTTTGGGTTTATATACATCTGTATTTGTTTTTCCCGTACTGGCGCAGAGTGTGTTGGGCTATACACCGCTTGAAACCGGTCTTACACTGCTGGCGCCTACTATGATTACGGTGGTCATGATGCCGGTAATTGGTAAACTTATGAGCAAGGGCGTAAAACCAATACCATTTGTGGTAACCGGGTTTATACTTTTTGCAGGATATGCCTGGTATAGTTCGAAAGTTAGTATGGACGTGAGCAGGGCTGATTTCTTTTTTCCTTTTGCATTGCGTGCAATTGGTATGAGCATGGTGCAGTTGCCTTTGATTAACCAGGCTGTTGCAGGCCTGCAGCCAAAAGACTATGCATCGGGCATTGCGCTGAATAATATGACAAGGCAATTGGGGGGAGCTTTTGGAATAGCCATGGCAAATAATTACGTCTCGCACCAGTATGCGCAGCACCGGACCGATTTGGTGGCCAATGTTACGCAAGGTGCTGCGGCAGTAACTGAACGCACCGGCAATATTGTCCAAAACTTTGTTAACAACGGTGGTGCTGACATTGGAACGGCCACCACCAGGGCCTATGCTATAATAAGCAATGCAGTCGACAGGCAGGCACACTACCTGGCTTATCTGGATACATTCAGGCTGGTAGCGCTATTTTTTATTGTTGTTATTCCGCTGGCAGTTTTTTTACGTGTAAAGAAAACTGCGCCGGCAGACCTGGCTGCAAAAAAAGCGGCTATTGCAGAAGCACATTAATTCTAAAAACCATTTTGATGAAAAGAATATTTTTTATAGCCATCAGCTTTGCCGTTTTTCTTAACGCGCAGGCACAGGTAACCGCAAACACTGAACTGAAAGGGCTGATTAACCAGTCTTTCGGATATTTCCCAAAGATTAAAGAAGTGGAAAATACAGTAGAAACCGCCAGGCAAAGGCTGGAAATTACAAAGAACAATATGCCCGTGGTAGATGCCAATGCCAGCTATAATTTTGTGCAGCCAAAAATTGTTTTGCCGCTTGAAATAAATGGCAAAGTGCAGGATTTTCAGTTTGCGCCGGTGCATAATCTTAATGCCAACCTGGGCGCCAGTTATACATTGTTCGATTTTGGCCGGTTAAAAGCCAATATTGAGAAATCCAAATCAGACATTCAATACGCAGAACACAATACGGACTATGCAAAGAACCAACTGGCCAACCAGGTAGCCAATGTATATTACAATATCATCTATTTTCAAAAAGGTATAGCAATAGAAGACAGTGTGATTGCCTACCTTAACGACAACAAGCGGGTGGTGGAAAGTAAATTAAAGAACGGAGATGCCATTAAACTTGATTTACTGAGCATTCAATCGCAGATAGATGCAGAGGAAAACAAAAGAATTGATTTGCAAAACTACCTGCAAAAACAACTAAACCTGCTGAAATATACCACCGGAAACGATAATACAGCGGGTGCCTCTTTTGACTTCGAGATTCCTTTAAAGGCCCTGGCAGAGGTGTTGGGGGAAGCCCAGATTAATAACCCGGAATACCTGCTGGCCAATGACAGGGTAAAACAGTCGCAAAACGACATTGCTATTGCAAGGCTGGGTACAAGGCCTTCGGTTAATATCGGCGCCAGTACAGGGTTCAAAAACGGCTATGTGCCCGATGTAAACACCATGAAATTTAATTACGCCGCCGGCATATCACTGAAACTGCCCATTTATGATGGCAACCGGACAAAACAACAGGTTAAATTATCAGAAACGGTGTTAACCCAAAACAAACTGGCCATAGAAACCCTTAACAGCAATTACAAACGCGATATACAACAGGCCCTGATTGATGTACAGTCTAACCAGGAAAGGATTAATAACACAAAGGGGCAGATAGAACAGGCCCAAACGGCCGAAACGCTTGCAGCCAGCCGGTTTAAAAACGGGATAGGCACCAACCTGGAAATTACCAACGCCAGTACCAATGTTGCAAGGGCGCTGTTCAGCAGGCTGCAGTACGAATACCAGCTATGCCTGGCAAAAGTGGATCTGGCCAGGTTATTAGGATATAAGTATTGGTAAATTGCTGATTTCGGGATTTTGAGATTTGGCTGAAGTTAATTCCGGAAGCATTTAAAGAATGCTCTTGTTTGCAGTAACAGTTGGAAATATTGGAAAGTTTAGAATTACTTAGAGCGCTGCACAGGAACAAATATCAAAATCACGCAGTCGCTAAATCTCAAAAAAATAGCCCCGGGGACTAATCCGGGGCTTAATGTTTTTTGTACGAACCTCACCAATTTTTAGGTCATCATAGGTACAAAACTTAAATGGTTCGTTCAGCAGGAATTGGATTTTAACGGACTGGTTTTTGTTTCATGAATGATATTGGATTTCGAAAAGACGTTTGCAAGGACATTGGTTTTAAAAATGGTTTTGACAAGGATTTGGACAATTGGTTTTTTTCGGATTTGGATATTGCATTTATGTCATTCACTCAACAATACAAACATACAACCCGTACCAGACCCGGTCAAGCGGATTAACGCTCCATTTTATTTCTTCGGTATTTACCTGCGAAATCGTAAGTTTACTATGGCCCCGTTTTATTAGGGCTTATTTGTTTTCTTGTATCATAATCGTTTACTTTTAGAGTTAATATGAAGAGAAACAGTTAACCGGACCGCCAACGGGCCTACTAACAATCAAACCAATCATATGAAATTTGAAAACAAGACAGTCTTTATTTCGGGAGGAAGCAGGGGTATTGGAAAAGCCATCGCCATGCGGCTTGCCAAAGAAGGCGCCAATATTGCCATTGCCGCTAAAACAGTGGATCCCAACCCTAAATTAGATGGCACCATTTTTACCGCGGCAGAAGAGATTGCCAAAGCCGGAAACGGTAAGGTATTGCCATTACAGGCCGATATCCGTTTCGAGGAAAGCATCAATGAGGCGGTGGAAAAAACAGTCGACACATTTGGCGGCATAGATATATTGATTAACAATGCCAGTGCCATCAGCCTTTCACAAACAGAACAAACGGAATGGAAACGCTGGGAATTGATGCAGGGCATTAATGTGAGAGGCACTTTTTTCACCAGTAAAGCCTGTATCCCGCATTTGAAGAAAGCACACAATCCGCATATTCTTAACTTGTCGCCGCCCGTCAATTTAGATCCCAACTGGTTTGCCAAACACCTTGCTTACACCATCAGTAAATATGGTATGAGCATGATTATACTGGGTCTTGCAGAAGAATTAAAGGGCAATCGTATCGCAGCCAATGCCCTGTGGCCTAAAACCACCATTGCCACGGCAGCCGTTCAGAATTTACTGGGGGGCGATTTCCTGATGCAAAGAAGCCGCACAGCTGAAATCGTAGCAGACGCTGCTTTTTATATTTTACAACGTCCGTCTTTTGAATGCACCGGCAATTTTTTTATTGATGAGGATGTTTTGAAATCAGAAGGTATTTCAGATTTTTCTCATTATGCCGTAAATCCACAACAGAAACTGATGATGGATTTATTTATTTAGTCACTATTCTAATAGTCTTTTTTAATCTATTATTAATCCCGCTTCGGCGGGATTTTTGTTTTTCTTAACGCAGTTTATCACGCAAATATCACATTTCAAATAATTCTTATATGAAAGGGCCGCCCGCCACAGTATCTTCCTTTCCAAAAAAAGACGGCCGGTAGCAGTTTATATTACATGAACCTGTTATTGAATCGTTTTCATCTTAATATCAAAACATGCAGCTGCACTTATCCTGTTTACCGGTATTCATTTTTGCAATGGCAGTTGTAATAACTGCAAAAGCTCAATTGCCTAAGCAAATACCTGCCAGGCGGGCGACTGCTGCAATAAAAATTGATGGCAAACTGGATGATGCTGCCTGGAAAGATGCACCCATAGCTACCAATTTTGTTGAATTGAGGCCGGTGGCTTTCAGGAAAGAAAGTGAGACCAACCGGACAGAAGTATTTTTTTTATACAACGATCAGGGAATTTATATTGGCGGTTATTGTCACGAAAAAACAAAAGACAGCATACAAACAGAACTAATAGGCCGGGATAATTTTGGCGGCAATGATTTTATCGGGGTAATTTTTGATACCTACAATGATAAGATCAATGGCTTTGAATATTTTCTTACACCGTTGAATGAACAAATGGATGCCAAGCAGGCACCCTCCGGCAGTAATGGGGATTCTGAAGATTTTACATGGAACAGTGTTTGGAAAAGCGGTACCAGTATTGTAAATGACGGATGGACATTTGAATTCTTTATTCCCTATTCGGCTATTCGCTTTAGTAAAAAAAACAAACAGGATTGGGGACTTAACATTGTCCGCCGGAGACAGAAAAGCGGCCAGCAACTTTTCTGGAATCCTGTTGACCCTGTGAAAAACGGATTTTTAACACAGGAAGGTTTTTGGACAGGTATTGAAAATATTAAGCCTCCCATACGCCTTTCATTTTCTCCTTATTTTTCTTCATACATAAATAACTACCCCTACAATACACCGGGAATAAAAAATACTACCACCAGCCTTAATGGTGGCATGGATGTAAAATATGGAATCAGTCAGGCCTATACGTTAGATATGACCCTGATACCCGATTTTGGCCAGGTGCAAAGTGATAACCAGGTATTAAACCTTACCCCTTTTGAAGTAAAGTATAATGAAAACAGGAGTTTTTTTACTGAGGGCACCGAGTTGTTTTCAAAAGGTAATCTTTTTTACAGCAGGAGGGTGGGGGGTACACCTTTGCATTATTATGATGTTTACAATGATATAAACAGCAGTGAGCGGATTTTAAAAAATCCAGCTGAAAGCAAATTGCTGAATGCAACAAAAATTTCCGGCAGAAGCAAAAGCGGGCTGGGTATTGGTTTTTTTAATGCCGTAACAAAAGCACAGTTTGCACTGGCCGAAGATGATGCAGGTAAGCAACGTGCCATTCAAAATGATCCGCTTACCAATTATAATGTACTTGTATTAGACCAGACATTAAAAAACAATTCCAGCGTAAGCTTTGTAAATACCAATGTACTGCGCAATGGCAGTGATTACGATGCTGATGTAAGCGCAGGCTTATTTAATTTTTACGATAAAAAAAATAAATGGAATGTATACGGTAAAGGCTACAGCAGCACCCTGTTTAATAAAGGAAATAAAAATATTACTGGTTACAAATACAACCTTGGCATGGCTAAGGTAAGCGGAAGGTTTACTTTCCAGGCAGAGTCTACCCTGCACGATGATAAATTTGATTTTAATGATCTTGGCTATATGACCTTTACCAATTACTGGGAAAAGCTTGTTTACCTGGGCTATAATTTTGTTAAGCCACAAAGAATATTTACACGGCTCTACCACAATTTTAATTTCAGTTACACGCACCGGTACAAACCTTATGGCTATCAGAACATCAATATCAACTATAATTTTAACGGGCAGCTAAAAAATCTCTGGTATGTTGGTACAAATTTTATTTATTCTGCCAGGGGTAACGATTTTTACGAACCCCGCCATGAAGGACGGGTTTTTAAAACGCCCGTAAACATTGGTTTCGGAAATTTTTTTGAAAGCAATTTTGCCAAAAAATATTTTGCGAATGGGAGTTATATGGTCAATTTTTTCAACATGGATGGATGGAAGGAAATCTCTTTATACTTCAGTCACCAGTACCGCGTTAATAATAAAATTTCTTTCGGGCATGATATCAGTGTAAACCCGCGCTGGAACAATGTAGGCTTTAGTGATATTGTTACAGCCGCCCTTCCGCAGGATGATACGGTTATCTTTGCCCGCCGCAACCGCAACACCATAGAAAATATACTGCGTTTTAAATACAGCTTTAATGCCAGGATGTATATAACCCTGCGCGTGAGACATTACTGGAGTAAAGTAAGCAACCTTGCATTTTTCACACTGGGTAAGGAAGGCGAACTTGTCAGCAACGCAACTTTTAACAGGAATCTTGACCAGAATTACAACGCGTTCAATGTAGATATGGTGTACAGCTGGCGTTTTGCACCGGGGAGCGAAATTAATATTGTATGGAAAAATGCCATCGGTACGTTTAATAATATAGTAATTACCAACTACTTTAAAAATATAGATAATACACTGTCCTCGCCACAAAACAACAGTATCTCTTTTAAAATTCTATATTTTCTTGATTATTTGCAATTGCGTAAGAAAAAGTAGTGAGCTTCATAGCCAGGGCCGGTGGCTAAGCGAACAAAGAGAAATAACGAAAAAGATGCCTTTACAACCATAGTTTTTCCTTCACTGGGTTAATTAATTTTATCTCTTTTATCACAGCTCATAGCTCGGAGCTTTTCCTTAAATTGTGACATAAACAAAACTGACATGAGAAAATTATATTTCGCCGGAATAACGGCCGGCATCTCTTTGTTTTTATTTCTTCCCGCTTATGCTCAAAAAAAACCTGCTGCCGCAAATGAAGGCCTTAAAACGCTTGCCATGGCCGATCTGCAGGCTAAGTACGATGACTACAAAAAAATAGCGCTGCAAATATGGGAGTACGCAGAAGTAGGATACAAGGAAGTAAAAAGTTCTGCCCTGCACCAGAAAACATTGCAGGATAATGGTTTTACTGTGCAGGCAAACGTGGCTGATATACCCACTGCATTTGTGGCTACTTACGGTAGCGGTAAACCGGTAATTGGCATACTGGCAGAGTTTGATGCATTGCCAGGCCTGTCGCAGGAAGCAGTACCCGAAAAAAAACCAATAGACGGAAAGAATGCCGGCCACGGCTGTGGTCATCATTTGTTTGGTACCGCATCAGTAGCAGCAGGTATAGAAATAAAAAAATTGATGGAAGAAAAAAAAATCAGCGGTACGGTTAAAGTATACGGTTGCCCGGCAGAAGAAGGTGGCAGCGGAAAAGTATATATGGTACGTGCAGGTTTGTTTAATGACGTGGACGTAGTAATACACTGGCACCCCGGTTCCGACAACAGCGTTACCATGACGAGCGCACTGGCCAACAAATCTGCTAAATTTCGTTTTCATGGGCTGTCTGCCCACGCTGCTGCCGCACCGGATAAAGGCCGCAGCGCGCTGGACGGTGTAGAATCGCTGGATTATATGGTAAACATGATGCGCGAACATATACCGCAGGAAACCCGTATCCATTACGTAATTACCAATGGAGGAAAGGCGCCCAATGTAGTGCCTGATTTTGCAGAAGTATATTATTATGTGCGCCATCCAAAAAGAGAGGACGTAGTAAGCATTTTTGACCGGGTGGTAAAAGCTGCAGAAGGGGCTGCCCTGGGTACCGGTACAACAATGGATTATGAAGTGATTGGGGGCACGCACGATCTGTTGCTGAATGGTACGCTGGCAGACGTAATGCAAAAAGATTTGGAAAAAGTGGGTGGGATAAATTATACAGCGCAGGAAATTGAATTTGCAAAGAAAATACAATCAAGTTTTACTTATAAGGTACCGGCCATAGAAACCGCTGCTATTGTGAAGCCAATAAAGGCAGAAGAAGATGCCGGTGGTGGTTCAACAGACGTGGGCGATGTTAGTTATGCCGTTCCAACCGTGGGTATGCGTGCGGCCACCTGGGTGCCTGGTACTCCTGCTCATAGCTGGCAGGCAACTGCCTGCGGCGGTACGGAGATTGGTACCAAAGGGATGATGGTTGCCGCCAAAACCATGGCATTGACAGCGATTGATTTATATACCACACCCGCATTAATTGAAAAAGCAAAAGCAGAATTTGCAAAAGATAAGGGAGATTACCAATACAAAGCATTGCTGGGCGACAGAAAACCAGCGCTGAATTACCGTGATTAATTAATTGTCTGAACTGGGATAAATGGGATGAATGGGATTATTGAGATGAGCATTGCGTAGCAATCTCTGTGTATTGCCTCAATGCCAGGCCGCGAAAAAATAAGACCCCGTGGCTCCGTGTTAAGAAAGGACTGGCAAAAAAACAAGAAGCTTGCCTGCATTTCATCACTAAAACAACATGTCAACATGAGAAAACGCCCAACTGCAACCTTTGCATTTATTGTACTGCTGTTTGCACAACTGCAGGCACAAAAAAAAGATGTCATTACCGGGCTGAAAGAAAAAGCCATTACAGATCTGCAAAGTCAATACGATAAATATAAAAACATCGCATTTTCAATCTGGAGTTATGCAGAAGTAGGATACAAGGAAACAAAAAGTACAGCTTTGCTGCAGGCTGTGTTAAAAGAAAATGGATTTACCATAGAAAGCGGCGTAGCGGGGCTGTCTACTGCATTTGTAGCTACTTACGGTAGCGGCAAACCGGTAATTGGGGTATTGGCAGAGTTTGACGCGCTGCCAGGTTTATCGCAGGATACCGTACCGGAAAGAAAACCTTTTCCTGATAAGATTGCCGGCCACGCCTGTGGTCATCATCTGTTTGGCACTGCTTCAGCAGCGGCGGCTATAGAAATGAAAAAAATGATGGAACAGGGAAAGCTAACAGGCACCATTAAACTATTTGGCTGTCCTGCTGAAGAGGGCGGCAGCGGAAAGGTATACATGGTAAGGGAAGGCTTGTTTAACGATGTGGACGCCGTGGTACACTGGCATCCGGGTTCTGATAATGCAACGGCCATTGGATCAACGCTGGCCGATATTACCGCAAAATTCCGTTTTCATGGATTATCGGCGCATGCGGCGGCCGCGCCGGACAAGGGCCGCAGTGCGCTGGATGGTGTGGAGGCCATGGATAATATGGTAAATATGATGCGTGAACATATTCCGCAGGATGCACGTATTCACTATGTAATCTCAAATGGCGGCAAAGCACCCAATGTGGTGCCGGATTTTGCAGAAGTTTGGTATACCATCCGTCACCGGAACCGGAATGAAGTAACGCGCATATTTGACTGGGTGGTACAGATTGCCAATGGTGCAGC
>Ga0207689_10001520_pt1 | contig 22072 bp, 15 predicted proteins | sample KBSMisM52_FD_184312 | JGI IMG/M metagenome (GOLD analysis project Ga0207689, IMG submission 184312) | Miscanthus rhizosphere microbial communities from Kellogg Biological Station, Michigan, USA - KBS Miscanthus M5-2 (SPAdes) (version 2) | ecosystem: Host-associated > Plants > Roots >... | reverse complement strand
GGCCGCGTGTTACTCTTACCCCCAGTTTAGCAATGAAAGACGGAAAACCATTTCTTGCTTTTGCGGTACAAGGCGGTGATACACAAGATCAAAATCTTTTACAATTCTTCCTTAACGTCGTTGAATTTGGTATGACCGTACAAGAGGCAACGGAAGCGCCCAATATTAATTCAGACCAACTATACCTGTCGCTGGGAGGTACAAAAATGGAAGACAGAAACCCAAGGCCTGGCTATATGGAATTAAACGAAAATACGCCTGATTATGTCCGCAGAGATCTAAGGAAGATGGGATATACACTCCGGTTTGTCGAACGCAGCTCTGGTCCTATCAATGCGATTTATTTCGACTGGAAACACGGAACACTCTGGGGAGGTTCTTCCAATCACGGTGAAGATTATGGAATAGGCTGGTGAGATCGTGAATAGTGAATGGGCAATGGTGAATGCGTTTCCAGGTAGGTTTTATTCACCATTCACAATTGACCATTCACGAATTATTTCTTCACCGTCACCATTTCTACTTCCCAATCATCAGTTCTGAACGGGCAAACTGGCAATCCTTCTTTGCTGAATAAATTTCCTACAGCCGCATTGCTGTAAGAAAATCGTACTGCAACCGGTTGCTTCACCGTTTTATTGAAAACAATTAGTTTATCATTGTCAATCCTGGCTTCTGCAGGATAAAATATCTTATCAGCACCCGCGATCTGAACTGCGTTGATTTTTTTATCCTTTGTCATTAACCCGGTTGGAACGTTATCAAATGAAATGATTGCTTTGTCTTTTTTGATTTCTATATTTTTATAAAGGGGACTTTTATACGGGAACCCGGTTTTATGATATGTATCTGCCAATGCCCAGCCTGCTAACCTATATCCAACTTCATGTTTATTTTTCGGATGAATATCTGTTGTGTCATCCACAAGATCGGTCACCACAGCCATGCCCACATTATTGTGTTGCAATGTTTTAGTTTGCTGCTCACGGATAAGATTACCTTGATTTGTAGTACCATAAGTAAATGGTGCGATTTGTACATAATAAAATGGCAAATCCTTATTCCATGCCTTGCGCCACGAATCAATCATGGTTGTAAAAAGGTGATTATACGTTAAAGGAACGCCCGTATTGCCCTCTCCCTGGTACCAGATAGCTCCCGCAATCGAATAACTAAAAAGAGGCGCCAACATTCCATTGTATGTTGCGCCGGGGGTTTTTGGCCACCAGGCATAATTCTCCAATTTATCGGATGATGTTTTCAGTTCAGGGTCATTATTTACCGCATCAGCAGCCGCCCAAACTTCAGCTGGTGTACCGCCCCAACTTGCGTTGATAAGCCCGATTGGCACGTTCAATTCTTTGTTTAGCCTTTTTCCAAAGAAATATCCCACAGCACTGAACGATTTTAATGTATTCGAATCGCAGGCCACCCATTTCGCATCGCAATTGTCTTGTGGATAATCAGAAGTCGTTTTTGAAATTTGAAAAAAGCGGATATTATTTGTGGCGCATGTGGGCAATTCCGCATTAATATCGGGCAAATGTCCCCATTGCCAGTTCATTTCCATATTTGATTGCCCGGAACATAGCCATACTTCTCCTATCATCACGTCTTTCAGTTCAATCGTATTGTAACCTTTAAACTCAATTGAATAGGGCCCGCCCGCCGCTGGTGTTTTTATCTTCAATTTCCACCGGCCGCCATTATTCGCTACGGTTGAATCAACATGATTATTCCAGCTTTGAGCGATAAATATTTTCTCTGCAGGTTGCGACCAGCCCCATAAAGTCACTGAGTCATTTTGCTGTAGTACCATTCCCGAAGACAAAACGGCAGGTAATCGTACCTGCGAAAAAATTTGTGCGGAGATGAATACAAACAAAGAAAAAAGCAAAGCCCTGTACACTTTCATGTTATTATATATATTTAATATTAAAAAAATTTGCTCCTGGTAAAATAATATTCAGAAATACAAGTTATTACAAGGAGCGTTCTTAATGACAAATAATAAATAAATTTTGTGAAAAACTTTTAGTCAATATATTGCACCTTAGCATAAGAATTGCTGAAAGTTATACCTAATCTTTAACCGAATGAATATTCAATTCAAAAAAAATATCCAGTTTACCAAAATTGTGAAAGCTGAAGGAAGATTGAGAGAGTTTAACTTCAGAAAACTGGGCGGCTCTAATGAAGGCTTTTTCACTGTAGATGTTGTGGATGATCGTGGCAACAGGATCATGTTCCGCATGCAGAAAGAGGACGGTCAATGGAAAATTGTACCTCAACCTCTTCCATCATGGATAACATCCAGTGAAAAACAATTTCACGACCTGATCGAAGAATCTCTTGCCGAGTAATACTTCCCTTATTTTTCTAACACTTTATAATCCCACGCTGAAAAGTGGAATAAGTAATTATTGTTAATAGCAATATCCTCCCCCGAAAAAACATCTTTGTAATTCCCTGCTATATTATTGCTATCGATAGTGAAGGAAAGCCAGCCGGGAGAAAGATTCAGTATAACCAATACTTCATTACTTCCTTTTTTTCTAAGAAAACAGAATACCCGTTCATCACTTGCTTTCAAAAGGTAAGTGTCAACAGTTTTATCACTACTTAATGCGGGGTTTTTTGAACGCAGTTCTAAGAGAGTTTTATAAAAATTGTGCAATTCACAATTTTCTATCCATTCAATTTCATCTTTATCAAAAAACCTCAATCGCTTTTTATTTGGTAATTCCTGGCCGCTGTAAATCAGCGGCAGGCCATTCCATGTAGCGCATAATACAGCAAATATTTTTGCGGCATCGCCCATTCTTTCATATTCACTCCCACTATGAGAATTCTCATCGTGATTGCTCGTGAAATAAGCCCTAAGCGCATCATCCGGAAAACTATCCTTGTATTTATTCAAAACAGAGCCAAGGCCGGCTGTATCAGTCTGTCCGCGCCAGTATTCCTCCATTTTATGTAAAAACTCCCACGTATATGTTGCATCAAATACCTCATGATAAGATGCATCTTCTGTTTCCGCCAGCCAGAATAAATGTTTTATTGTTTCAAGTTCTTTTCTTGCTCTTTGCCAGAATGAAAGCGGTATCAAATGTGCCATATCACAACGAAACCCGTCTATATCACATTCCCGCAGCCAGAATTTCATTGCATCAATCATAGCGTCCTGCTGATCCTTGCTATCATGATTGATTTGTATAACATCGTTCCAGTCATAAGGCGCCCTGAAATTTCCATTTCCATCCAGTTGATAGTAATCTTTGTTCGTATACGTCCATACATGGTCCCAGGCAGTATGATTCGCAACCCAATCTATAATGACTTTGAACCCCATAGTATGGGCAGTATTTACTAATTGCCTGAAGTCATCCAGGTCACCAAATTCAGGATTTACTGCCTTGTAATCGCTGATAGAGTAATAACTACCCAGGCTACCCAACCTGTTCACCCGGCCAATCGGGTGAATAGGCATAAACCACAGTATCCGCACGCCCATATCCTTCAGCCTCGGCAAATGGTTCGCAAAAGCATTAAAGGTTCCTTCGCTTGTATATTGCCGCACATTTATCTCATAAATATTTGAAGACCTTGCCCAATCAATAGTACTGAATTCTGCATTCATAGTTATTCGCTGATAATGCTGTGAAAATAATCTTTCTTATTCTTTAAGCAAGTTCAGTCCCGGAATTTTAATTTCTATAAACTGGCCAATTTCATCTGTTTAACTGCAGTTACAGCTTGTTCCGCTATAAGCAGGATCACATTCTTCATGCTTGTTCCTGATACAGTTTAAGTCATAAATGATCATCGATCTGCAGCCTGCAAACATCCCTGTCCATTTTGTAACTTGCAGCCGCTTTCCCATTCATCCTATCAATCCGGGAAATCCCAGTTCTGACATGAAAAATTTCGAGGTCCCCATCATATACCGCAGTCCATTGATTTCAGCCATTAAAAAAAAGCGAAAAGAAATGGACAAAATGAAAAAGGATTTTACTCCCACCCTTTTGGATTTCGGGCCCCTGCAGATTTACCTGGCGCGTCATTTTGGTTTCTGTTATGGCGTGGAAAATGCGATTGAAATAGCTTTCAGAACAGTGGAGGAAAACCCGGGAAAGAAAATTTACCTGTTAAGTGAAATGATTCATAACCCACAGGTAAATGCCGACCTGCAATCGCATGGTATTGATTTTTTGCAGGACACACATGGCAGGCAATTGATACCATTTGATAAAGTCACTGCTGATGATATCGTTCTGATTCCGGCGTTCGGAACTACAATTGCCATTGAAAAAATGCTGAAAGAAAAAGGAATACCGACAGAGGAATATAACACTACCTGCCCGTTTGTAGAAAAAGTATGGAACCGAAGTGAAGTGATTGCTAAAAAAGATTATACCATCGTTATTCACGGTAAACCGAATCATGAAGAAACAAGAGCAACATTTTCACACGCGGCTGCAAATGCGCCATCGGTTGTTGTCAGGGATATGAAACAGGCAAAAGAGCTAGCGAAATATATTACCGGCGAAAAAGAGGCTGATAATTTTTACGAAGAATTCAAAGGCCAGTACTCCGAAGGATTTGATGTCGGCAGGCATCTTGAAAGAATCGGTGTAGTCAATCAAACTACCATGCTGGCAAGCGATACACAGGCTATTGCTGATTTTCTCAAACAAACAATGATTGAAAAATACAATTTGGCAAGCGGTATTGAGATTCACTTTGCAGATACAAAAGATACTCTTTGTTATGCAACAAATGACAACCAGGGAGCGGTAATCGGAATGCTTGAAACAAAGGCTGACTTGGCGATTGTCGTTGGTGGTTATAATTCATCCAACACATCCCATCTTGTGGAATTATGCGAAGAAAAATTACCGACTTATTTTATAAGCAGCGAAGAGAAAATCCTAACTGCAAAGAAAATACTGCATTACAATTTTCATACAAAACAGGAGGTATTAACCACAGAATATTTGCCAGCCAAACAACCTTTGAAAATTTTAATTACAAGTGGAGCATCGTGCCCGGATGCGCTGGTAGAAGGAATAATCAGTAAAATTGTCACTTATTTTGATGTTAAAAAAAATATAGCTGCGCTCATTGAACAGTTTCAATAACAGAAATTGTACTTATTATCATACAGTTAGGAAATGAGGTCAAAATCAATCGTATTTTATCCTCGTAAAATAGTTAACAAACCTCAAAAATTCCTTTAGATTTTTAGTGGGCTCGCAATAAAAATGTATGTTTGTAAATCTTGGTTACTGCCGGTGAGTATGGAAAACAACCGGCAGTTTTATTTGGCGCTTACCTGCAGAAGAACACGTGATTCGAAAGAAGAATTTTTTAGTTGAGATAGGTTTGTGATAATACTTTAAAAAAAGTTGTAATGCAGAAAAAACTAAAAGGTTTTTATTTAATTCTGGCTTCCTTTCTGATTTGTTTTTTACATCTTCCCTTTGCATTTGGTAAAAAGAGTGCTTTCAGTTTACAATCTTTACCACATTCTGATAAAACGCTCACCCGCAGTACAGACTCTGTTGCGCTCATATCGTCCCATCGTTCTTCTGTTTACGATAGTCTGCATCTTGAAATTTCAGGACTCAGCAAAAAAGCGTTTGATCTGGCACAAAAAGGTTTTTATAAAATAGATCACCAGGGACGGCTTACCAATGACTCGGTGCTTTCAATAATTGATTTCAGCCAGTCCAGTGATAAAAAAAGATTATATGTGCTGGACCTAAAGAATTATAAAGTTCTTTATAACACGTTAGTGGCGCATGGTCGCAAGTCCGGCAAGTTATGGGCGCAATCATTTTCCAATCGCCCCTCCTCTTATAAAAGCAGCCTCGGTTTTTATATCACTGGCCAAACTTACGATGGGAATAACGGATATTCATTAAAGTTAGAAGGTCTCGAAAAAGGGTTTAACAGCAATGCAGGCCGCCGCGCAATTGTATTACATGGAGCCGGTTATGTTTGCGATTCTTACATCAATGACCAGGGATATATAGGCCGCAGCGAAGGATGCCCTGCAGTACCTCAGCAATACGCGAAAGATATAATCAATACAATTAAAGATGGCACCTGCCTTTTTATCTACTATCCTGATAAGATATACAGGCAGCGTTCTTTATTGACTAAGGGATAATAACACCCTGTTTACAATTTCTCCCCGTTTGATACTATAGGCAATCTTTATATTTGCCGATTAATAAAATCATATGTTAAAGGTTGGCGTTTTTGGCACGGGGCATCTGGGAAAATTTCATCTCAACAACTGGAAAGAAATCCAGGGTATAGACCTGGTTGGATTCTATGACCCGGATGATACTACGGCAAAAGAGGTATCAGAAAAATACCAGCTTCCCCGTTTTTTGGATATTGATACTCTACTTAGCGCTGTTGACATTGCTGACATCGTTGCCCCTACTAATTACCATTTTGATCTTTGTGAAAAAGCGATAAAGAAAGGAAAACATGTTTTTGTTGAAAAGCCTTTGGCACACACAATGACCGAAGCGCATGACCTGGTGAAACTCGTAAAAGAATCAAATGTAAAATTGCAGGTAGGACATGTTGAACGGTTTAATCCCGCATTTCTCGCCGTAAAAAATGTTTCACTGAATCCGATGTTTATCGAAGTGCATAGGTTGGCTCAATTTAATCCCCGCGGCACGGAAGTAAGTGTGATTCTTGACCTGATGATCCACGATATTGATATCATTCTGAGCGTTGTAAAAAGTGATGTAAAATCAATTTCTGCCAGCGGTGTGGGTGTCATGACGGAAACACCGGATATCGCGAATGTTCGCATTGAATTCAACAACGGATGCGTAGCTAACCTGACAAGTAGCCGGATTTCTATGAAAAAAATGCGCAAAATGCGTTTATTTCAAAAAGACGCTTATATCGGCATAGATTTTCTGAATAAAAAAACAGAGATCATTAAACTTAAAGAACCACAGGATTCTAACGTATTTGCGTTTGATATTGAAACACCCACAGGAAAAAAAACGATTACCATGGCCAACCCTGTGATACCCGAAGTAAACGCTATTAAACAGGAACTGGAAGAATTTAAAAATTCCATCCTCAATAATACGAAAACTGTTGTGTCGGAAATTGATGGCATGATGGCAATGGATGTAGCACACCAGATATTGAAAAAAATAGGAAATAACAGTATTGTCCGCTGATGAACAATAAAGCCAGTCTAATACCTGCAAAGTGGTATGCCATAATGGATTTTTTCACTGCTGCTATTGCGTGGACCTGCTTTTATTTTATACGACAGACGATTTTAAAAGTTCCCCTGGGCATTCGCTCTGAAAGCAGTGTTTTGTTCTGGTTGAGCATTTTCCTGATCCCTTCCGGTTGGATCATTCTTTATTCGGTTACGGGTTCTTACAAGTCGCTATATAAAAAATCAAGGCTCTCTGAATTCACCAATACTTTTATATGCAGCGTTGCGGGTTGTATTATCCTTTTCTTTGTTTTTATCCGAAACGACAACGAGAGTAACTACCTGTATTATTACAATGCATTTGTGCTTCTGCTTCTGATTCATTTTATAATAACATTTACGGGAAGAGCAATTATTCTTAGTAAAATAAAAAGGCAGATTCTTGGTAAGACAGTTCAGTTTAATACATTAATGGTCGGAAATAGTGATAATGCCATGAAAGTTTTCAGAGATACAGAAAAAAGACTTTACGGTGGCGGCTACAGGTATGTGGGGTTTATAACACCGGGCAACAGCGATAAAAACGGTATTGATAAATTGATCCCATCATTAGGCATACTGGATAACCTGGAAAAGGTAATTGATGAAAACAATATTCATCTTGTTGTGCTTGCCATGGAGCGGCCGGAACAACCTTTGCTCGAAAACATCATTAACCGCTTAAGTGAAAAAGATGTTGAGATAAAAATTCAGCCAAGTATTGTAGACATTATTTCCGGTTCTGTAAAAACAAATAACATTCTTGGTGCACCTCTGATTGACCTGCGGAATGATCTTATGGCTGAGTGGCAGTCGAATATTAAAAGAATGATTGACGTGGTCGCAGCATTGGTGGGATCAGTCCTGTTATCACCATTGATTCTTTACGTCGCTATTCGTGTAATCCTGTCTTCAAAAGGGTCAATCATTTATTCTCAGGAACGGATAGGCTACAAGGGAAAACCATTCCATATCTATAAGTTCCGTTCTATGGTCGTTGGAGCTGAAGAAAATGGGCCATTACTGTCATCAGATAATGATCCGCGTATAACCAAATGGGGAAGGATCATGCGCAAATGGCGGCTGGATGAATTACCGCAACTTTGGAATATATTGAAAGGTGATATGAGCCTGGTAGGCCCAAGACCAGAACGAAAATATTATATCGACCGGATTGTACAGCGGTCACCCTATTACAAATATCTGCTCAAAATAAAACCGGGCCTTACAAGCTGGGGAATGGTTCAGTTTGGATATGCCGAGAACGTGGATGAAATGATTGAACGAAGCAAATTTGATCTTTTATATATAGAAAATATTTCCCTGCTTCTCGATTTTAAAATAATGATACATACGCTCCGGATAATTCTTCTGGGGAAAGGCAAGTAGTTTTGGAGTTTATCTGAAACCGAACGAATTTCATAAACTTCAGACCTTACACTTTTAAACTATTAAACTTCACGGCTCCCGGCTTGCGATTGCCGATTTTAGATTCTATTTTTGATAATACGAATCCTGGTGACATAACTGGCGGCCACCCTTTTTCTTCTTTATTGCAAACCAATAGCCTCAATCAGCCAAACTCCTTACTGGCAACAGCAGGTAAATTACACTATAGATGTTACATTAAATGATAGGGAAAGGACCCTGGATGGCTTTGAGAAAATAGAATACATCAATAATTCCCCCGATACACTACATTTTATATGGTTTCATCTGTGGCTTAATGCATATAAAAACGATAAAACCGCATTCAGCGACCAGCTCCTCGAAAATGGCAATACAAAATTTTATTTTTCAAATAAAGAGCAAAGGGGATATATCAACAGGTTGGATTTTAAAGTGAACAATATAACTGCCGAAACGGAAGATCATCCCGAACATATTGATATCATTAAAGTCAACCTTCCATCTCCGTTAGCGCCGGGCCAGGCAGCTAAGATATCAACGCCATTCCACGTAAAGCTTCCTTATAATTTTTCCAGAGGCGGTTATGATGGAGATAGTTACCAGATCACTCAATGGTATCCTAAACCTGCGGTGTATGATGCCCGTGGATGGCATCCTATGCCTTATCTTGACCAGGGCGAGTTTTATAGCGAGTTTGGCAATTTTGATGTACAGATAACAATACCGGCAAATTATGTCGTAGCGGCAACAGGCGAACTGCAAAATGCTGAAGAAAAAGAATGGCTGAAAACAAGAAAGAATTTTTCATGGAGTTCAGTTTCAAAAAAGATAAAATCAAAAGGCGGCGTTACAAAAACTATAAAACAATTATATCCACCATCCGATAAAGAAATAAAAACAATACGGTATGCACAGAATAATGTACACGATTTCGCATGGTTTGCCGACAAGCGTTTCATTGTAATGGCTGACACCTGCTTATTGCCTTCGGGAAAAACAATCGACGTGTATTCATACTTCACACAGAAAGAATCCGGAGCATGGAAATCAGCCCTGTCATATAGCAAAGATGCCATCCGTTTTTATTCCGCCCGGGTGGGTGAATATCCTTATAACATTGTCAGCGTAGTGCAGGGTCCGGAAAGTTTTGGTGGTGGAATGGAATACCCGACTATTACGGCTATCTCGCCAGGCATAAGTGGTGCCGGCTTAGATGATATCATTGCGCATGAATTGGGGCATAACTGGTTTTACGGAATATTAGCATCCGATGAAAGAACACATCCCTGGATGGATGAGGGAATAAATAGTTTTTACGAAAATAAATATTCGGTACTTAAGAAGCATAATGCTTCGTCACAAGAGAGTATTTTATTCGAAACAAAAGCTAAAGTAAAAACAGACCAGCCTATCGAAACTTCTTCGGAAAAATTCAGTTATGCTAATTATGCATTGGTTGCTTACTATAAAACCGGGGCATGGATGCGATGGCTGGAAGGAACAATAGGTAAAGACAAACTTGAATCCGCCATGCATGATTACTATAATGAATGGCAATTCAAACATCCGCAGCCGGAAGATTTCAAGCGTTCTATTGAAAAAAGTACAGGGCAAAATCTTGATTCTGTTTTTTTGTATCTCAATAAGCCCGGTTTGCTTCCGGATAATAAAAGAAAAGGAACAACAGTACTCAGCATCTTACAACCAGAGAAATTCGGAAGTGAATGGCAAAATAGGCTTAACCCAAAAAAGAATGTGATACGCATCGGACCTTCAGCGGGCTTCAATAGCTACGATAAGTTTATGATCGGTGGTCTCGTTACGAACTACGCGTTACCTCCAACAAGGTTCAAATTTCTTCTCGCACCAATGTATGCGACAGGTTCAAAACAATTTACAGGTATTGGCACTATCCACTACACTTTCTATCCTGACAATAATTTATTCCACAGTATTGATCTCTTTGCAAACGGGGCTAAATTCACCAGCGATCTTTATACTGATTCTGCCGGAAAGAAAAACTATTTGGGGTTTATAAAATTTGTACACGGCTTCCGGATCACGCTTAAGGAAAAAGATCCCAGAAGCACCCTTCACCGCTTTATTCAGTGGAAAACCTATTGGTTTAATGAAGACGGCTTATCATTTTTCAGGGACACAATAATTAACGGTACTGATACTTCAATTCAGAATTCTTATAAAAAAGTTTCCGACAGCCGCAGCCTGCAGCAGTTGCGCATTGTAATTGAAAACAATCGCGCCTTATATCCATATAATGGAGAGTTGAAATTAGAATATACAGGTGATTTTATCCGCACCGCTTTTACAGGTAACTATTTTTTCAACTATGCGAAAAGTGGCGGATTGAATGTGCGCCTTTTTGCCGGTAAATTTTTCTATCGCGGCGAAAAAACTTCTTCGAAAGAGTTCAATTCGGATCGTTATCACCTGAACATGACCGGAGCAAACGGCTATGAAGATTACACGTACAGCGATTATTTTATCGGCCGCAATAAATTTGATGGGATGGCCAGTCAGCAAATAATGCTTCGCGATGGCGGGTTTAAAGTGCGAACTGATCTATTATCGGATAAAATTGGTAAAACCGATGACTGGCTGGTTGCTGCAAACTTTACATCTTCCTTACCACTTAAAGTTAACCTTCCCGTAAAACTATTTGCAGATATCGGTACTTATTCAGAGGCATGGAAGAAAAATTCGGGATTGGATCATTTTCTCTTTGAAGCCGGTGCACAACTTTCGTTGCTGAAAGAAACAATTAATGTATACCTGCCGCTGGTTTACAGCAGCGAATTGAAATCATACATCCAGTCATATATGCCGAAAGACAACCGCATATTCAGAACTATTTCCTTCACCATTGATATCGCTAACTTCAACCTGCGAAAAATAGACCGCAACCTTGTTTTCTAAGATGGCTGAAAATGGCGCTATACAATATTTAACAAATCATGAGATCGATAAAGTAAAATGGGATGAGTGTATCAATTCCGCATCCAACGGTCTTATATATGCATATTCTTTTTACCTCGATCATATGTCAAAGCACTGGGATGCACTGGTACTTGGTGATTACAATGCTGTGATGCCCTTAACCTGGAATAAAAAATACGGTACCTATTATTTATATCAGCCGCCTTTCATTGCCTCTGCCGGCGTGTTTGGCGAACACATAACGAAAGAAATTACTCAAAATTTCATTGACGTTATCCCGTCAAAATTCAAGCTGATCGAAATTTCATTAAATCACCGGAATAGTACTGACGGAAAAGAAATAGTCGTAAAGAACAATTATATTCTTGATCTCAACAGATCGTATGAAGATATCTATAAAAGTTATCGGGACAATATAAAACGGAATATAAAAAAATCACAGCAGGCCGGTTGCTATTGCAGGACCAATATTCCGATAGATGATATCATTAACATCAGCAAAGAGCAGCTAAAAAATCTTGTCAGGGTTTCCGATATGGATTACGATAATTTTAAAAAGCTCTATCAGTATCTTTATTCAAAACAACAAGCTATAACCTATGGGATATACAGCGGGTCTGATGAACTACTTGCATCCTGTGTCTATTTTTTTTCCCACAAAAGGGCTTATTACATTTTAGTAGGCAATAGTCCAAATGGTAAAACTCTCGGCGCATCTCATTATTTAATTGATCGTTTTATTGCGGATAATAGTGGTAAAAATTTATTATTAGACTTTGAAGGCTCGGATATACGTAATCTTGCTTTTTTTTACAGCAGCTTTGGCGCCTCATCAGAAACATATCCTGCATTACGGATTAACAGGCTGCCCTGGTGGGTGAAATGGATGAAGAAGTGATTGCGGTTTTATTTTCTTTGCTGCAGGATTTTTTCGGCTATTAATAAATCAACCGGCCTTGTAATTTTAATATTCGAGTCCTCCCCTTCTACAAGATTAATCTTTGCTCCTTTCCGTTCTATAACGCTTGCTTCATCAGTAAAATAAGGATCATAGTCCTGCAAAAAAGCGTCCTTCAGGTTATCGCTGAAAAATGTTTGGGGAGTCTGGATGATCTTTACTTTTTCACGATCCACCTGCATATTACCCTCTGAAGTTTCAATTCGTATCGTATCCATAGCAGCAATTGCGGGCACTGCATTACCTGATTTAACCGTTCCTTCATAACATCTCCGTATCAGCCCAGGAGTAATAAGGCAACGAACGCCATCGTGCACGAACACAACACTATTCTCTTTTACAAGGTTCAGCCCGTTTTTTACTGAATGAAATCTTGTTTCGCCACCTGCTGCTATACTAAACTTTCTGCGCGGAAATTCTTTTATAATTGATTCAGCCCTTGCCGTATAAATCTCTGCTATCACAAGAATAATGTTGACGTCGTCAAAAGCGTCCGCAAAAGCCTTCACACTATACCATAATACAGGCTTGCCTTTTAATAGCTGAAACTGTTTGGGAATACTTCCACCCATTCGTACACCAGCCCCGCCTGCTACTATGATAGCGTATTTTTTCATTTGAATTAATCTTTCAGCTATGATTGTCAGATTGCTTACTTATTATAATAGCTTTTCCCGGAATCTGCACCATCCAACAATAAAACCATCATAATTTTATTTATAGATCGCAACTTCGTCGTGCCCTTCACTACTTTTAAATCCCCTGTACATTCCTGCGCTGTTAAACAAAAGAGCAGCATTCCCGGCCGCGTCCACACCAATCATTCCACCTTCTCCTTCCAGTTTAACGAGTTTATCATTCACTACAATATTCATCGCATCATAAAGGTTCAATCCTTTGTATTCCATCAAACAACTTACATCATAAGCTGCTACTCCCCGTATAAATGGTTCACCATGACCGGTGCAACTGATAGCACAGGTCTTATTATTTGCATATGTACCGCAACCAATCAAGGGACTATCGCCGATACGACCATATTTTTTATTCGTCATACCCCCGGTGCTCGTAGCAGCGGCAATATTTCCGTTGCTATCACAGGCAACTGCACCAACAGTTCCGAATTTTTTATCCCGCATTAAATCTTCCATTTCCTGGTGGGTATGATCCAGGGAATAATTATCCGAATCGCGGATAGACTTCCATTGGTCATAACGAAACTGGCTGAAAAAATATTCGTCGGGTTCTAATTTTATACCTTGTCTTATTGCAAAATCATTAGCGCCTTTTCCACTGAGAAACACATGATTGCTATGCTCCATAACTTCCATAGCCAGTTCAATCGGGTTGCGCACATTACGAACACCGGCCACTGCGCCGGCATTCAATGCTGCCCCCTCCATTATAGCAGCGTCCATTTCCTGTAATCCTTTTTTGGTAAATACAGATCCGCGGCCCGCATTGAACAGAATATTATCCTCAAGCACAACCGTAGCAGCCTTGACCGCATTAACAGCGGAACCTCCTTCCGATAACACCGCATAACCCGCATCCAAAGCAATTTGTAACCCGGAGAGATATGCAGCTTCCAACTCAGGGGTCATATCCTCTCTGAGAATAGTTCCTGCTCCTCCATGTATTGCCAATGTAACTTTAGACATACTGTAAATTTTCCGGGCCGAAAATAGCTACTTTACCGGCGAATAATTTATAAGTTTTTAAAAGAATGATTAAACGAAAAATAATGATTTATAGAGATTTTTGACGGGTAAAATTATACGTTTAATGAATCACCGATTTAGTACTTTATTTATTTTTTCAATCACCAACGAAGGTGATAACTGGTTCATGCAGAAGTGATCGCCGCGATAACATGGTTTATTTCCAAAAACAGAGCAGGGACGACAATACAAATCAATTTGTGCTGTATTATCAATACTTTGTCCCCAACCCATAAATCCTGCAAACGGATGAGTGGCGCCCCAGATGGAAACAACCGGCACATTTACCAATGAAGCAAAATGCATATTTGCAGAATCCATGCTAATCATTACATCCAGGTACGACATCAGTATCAATTCTTCTTCAAGATTCAATTTACCTGCCGCAATAATTATATTCCTGAATCTTTCTGACCATACTTTAAGCATTTCACCATCTGCAGCGCTTCCAAAAAATATCAGTTTGTCAGTTGAATTTTCATATAACGCTTCCACAACTTTTTCCATTTTTTCCAATGGATACATTTTCTCCTTATAGGCTGCGAAAGGAGCTATACCAATCCATCTGCTTTGCTTTGTTCCTGTAAGAGAAATGATCTTTTCGGTAAGTGACGGCCTGGTTTCAAATATTGTTTTAAACCTATCATCAAAATCAAATCCCAACTCACGAAAAACATTCCGGTATCTTTCAAATGTTGCCGGCAATTGTCTTAAGATTTTATTCTCCTTGCGCGTCAATTCCTTTTTACCGGCACGCCCTTTGTCGATCGACACCGACTTAATTCCCTTTACCTTAAATAACACTCTGATGACCTGCGAACGCAATACATTGTGTAAATCCGCTACTGCATCAATAGGTTTTTCTTTATTTGAAGCATTTATTTGCCTGAATAATTTAAACAACCCGGTGAATCCCTTATGCTCAGTTTTAGTCTCGGCGAAAAACAGAGATGCATTTAAGTTTTTAAAAAGAGGTGCAAGTCGCCTGTTCGTAAGTATAGTCAATCTTACCGATGGATATTTTTTTTGAAAAGAATGCAAAACCGGAACAGTCATGGCAACATCACCAGGTGCCGACAAACGAATAACAAGTATATGTTCGGGCAATTTCAATAAAATTATTTTTTGTATAAAACAGGATTAAGGGAAGGATCATTGTACATCTTCATCTGTTTATACAATTTCATTTTTTTTCTGCCTGCTGTCAGATCATCCAGCAAATTGTCAATCGACAAAAACATATCTTCTTTCTGCTCGAGTAAAATCGCCAGTTTTTGCTTGCAATTTTTGATATGCTCTTCACTGGCATCTGTACGATTTACTTCTGCCTGCATATGATATATTTTCAATGCAAGTATAGAAAGCCTGTCTATAGCCCACCCGGGAGTTTCTGTATTGATTCCCGCATCGTTGCCTGCAATTACTGATTTCATTTCATTATAAATAACATCATCTACCTTTTCGACTATGTCTGTTCTATCCTGGTTACTTTTATCAATTCTTCTTTTTATCTGCAATGCTATAACCGGATCGATAGCCGGGTTGCGGATAACATCTTCCAGGTGCCATTGCACGGTATCAATCCAGTTCTTTTTGAAGAGCAGATTTTCTACCGTTTCTTTTTCGTAGGGGTTTTGTAAACGTTGATCAATATCATCTGCAATATGATAGGCTTCTATACTCTTTTCAAATATTGCAAAACAATTTTTACTCTTCAGCACAATTAAAATTTTCGCAAAGATAGTTTAAGATGAAGCAACTCTGTTACGTCCCGCCGCCAGAAAATAAAGAGGAATACCTGCAAGAACAATGATCAATCCTATCACCGCGAATTTGGGTTTCATGGTGATAAGAAAAACGCAGAAGGTAATTGCCAGTAAAATATAAATAGCTGGCAATACCGGGTATGCAAATGCTCTATACGGCCTTTCAATATCAGGACGTTTTTTACGCAATACAAATATGCCAATAATAGTCAACGCATAAAATAACACAACAACAAATGCAATCATATCCAGCAAATCACCATAACTTCCACTTAAGCATAACAGAGAAGCAACTACGGCCTGGGCCCATAGCGCCCATTGAGGAACAGCATTTTTGTTTAATGTTCCGGCCTGCTTAAAGAACAAACCATCTTTTGCCATTGTATAATACACTCTTGCGCCGGCCAGTATAAGACCGTTATTGCAACCAAATGTGGAAACCATGATCATTATTGCAATAACAATTGAACCGGCAGACCCAAATATTGCATTAGATGCGGCAACTGCTACTCTCTCCCCTTCAGGAAACGCAATTTCATGTAGTGGCAATACATACAGGTACATCAGGTTTGCCGAAATATAAATGATGGTTACAATCAATGTACCCATAAAAAGGCTGAGGCCGATATTACGTTTTGGGTTTTTTATTTCTGCTGCAATGAAGGTCACATTGTTCCATGAATCACTGCTGAATATTGAGCCCACCATCGCTGCTGCAATAGCACCCATTAAAACTGTTCCGTTAATCGGGTTCCAGGATCCTCCTTTTACAAAGGCGCCTGTAGCATCCTTTTCTAACTGAACTGCATTCAATCCTGTTTGCCAGTTTTCATGCCAGAAACTCTGTTTTGCAAGCAGGAAACCCAGCGTGATTAACCCGAACAGGGAAAGAAGTTTCGCCGTGGTAAAAGTTGTCTGAATAATTTTTCCTCCTTCTACCCCTTTGGAATTAGTATAGGTAAGAAAACAAATAAGCGCTATTGCTAAAACCTGCGCGGCAGAAATTTTTACGAACCCAAGACTAATTAAAATATTGCCTTCTCCGACTTGCGGTATAAGGTATGCTGTATATCGGCTGAACGCAACGCCTACTGCCGCAATAGTAGCGGTTTGAATAACTGCAAAGAAACTCCAGCCATACAGAAATCCGGCTAATGGATTAAATGCTTCTTTCAGATAGACATACTGGCCGCCTGCTTTCGGATACATTGAACTTAACTCGCCATAACTAACAGCAGCGGCTACCGTCATAAAACCAGTGATCAACCACACGGCGACCAGCCAACCTGCGCTCCCTACGTTGCGAACAATATCTGAGCTCACAATAAAAATACCCGAACCGATCATTGAGCCTGCTACAACCATAGTAGCATCTAAAAGACCCAGTGATTGTTTAAATGAACTTTGTGTATCAGCCATTTTACTGCTTTAAGGTTTCAAGATAAGTATTTCAGCCCAAGATTTAAACTCTGCAGAAAACAAAACACCCCTCTGAAACAGAAGGGTGCAAGTGCTTTTGATACATTATGCTATTTCTTCTTTTGGCTTTTGTACATTGTATTTAAGCCACTCACAACATCGTGGGTAATATTAAATGCACTGTCTTTATAAAAGAACAGACCGCTTTCATAAGCGAAAATGTAAGAATAGGTATTACTCTTGTTGTATTCATTCAGGAAAAGTTCGATCTTCTTTTTCATGTCTGTATTCAGCCGCATATAAAGGCTCTGGTATTCCTGGTCGAGCTCCTGTTTGCGGCTTTGCAATTTTTGCTGACGAATCATCAGGTCCTGCTGTGCTTGCTCCCCCTGTACCTGCGTCATCGTTGCCGCCTGGCCCTGGTATTCGTTCATCTTTTCCCTGATCTGCTGATCCATCCGTGATAGTTCGGTCATGCTCGCTTCTTCTTTTTTGCCCAATTCATTCTTTACGTCCTTCACCATATCGCAGCTATTGTCCACAGAATCCATTTCAAAATAAGCGATCCTGCAGGTTGCGTTAGTAGCAGGAGCAGAAGCTTCTCTTATAACCGGCTTCTTTTCTGTACGAGAACCCGGATTATAAACCTTGTAAAACAAAAAGCCTACAGCACCAAGCAGTAAAACATTCAGCGCCACCAACACATTTTTCATTTCGAATGGTTTTTTGCAAAATAAATATGAATAACCCGGCAAATATAAGAGTTGCGGTTATTTGTGAAACTGTTAACTAATTGCTAATGACCGCTAATTCTGCAACTGAGTCGTATCGATTAAATATATCACCGGTATTACCATGATAATAAAAAAGGAGTGAGAAAACTCCCACTCCTTGCAGTATCATTAGCGCCTGTTGCGATAAACCGACGTTTACTCTTCCTCATCAAATGCCATCACTTCTTTGGTAGTCTGCAGCAGTTCGTACTCTTCCTTGCTACCTACGATCATGTTCTCGAATTCACGAAGACCAGTACCTGCAGGTATCGGGTGACCAGTGATCACGTTTTCTTTCAGACCGAGCATATCATCTGTTTTACCCTGTATAGCTGCTGAAGACAATACCTTGGTTGTTTCCTGGAATGACGCCGCTGAAATCCAGCTTTGTACACCCAATGAAGCTTTGGTAATACCTAAGAGCGTTGGAGCAGATGTCGCCGGTTGTGCGTCACGGAACTCAACTAATTTTTTGTCATTCCTGCGCAATACGGAATTCTCTTCCCTTACTTCACGAAGTGTCATGATCTGGCCTGCTCGAACCTTTGTTGAATCTCCCGGTTCTGTCACCACTTTTTTATCGAAGATGAAATCATTCTCTTCAATGAATTCAAATTTATCTACCAGGTCTTCTTCCAGGAATTTAGTATCACCCGGATCAACAATGCTTACTTTACGCATCATCTGGCGAACGATTACTTCAATATGCTTGTCATTGATCTTTACACCCTGTAAACGATATACTTCCTGGATTTCATTCACAACATATTGCTGTACCGCGAATGGCCCCTGTATAGAAAGGATATCCTGCGGAGACGTCTGACCATCACTGAGTGATGAGCCTGCTTTCACAAAGTCACCATCCTGTGCAAGTATCTGCCTTGTCAAAGGAACAAGGTATTTCTTCTGAACTCCATCTTTTGCTTCGATAATGATCTCACGGTTACCGCGCTTTACAGCACCCATAGAAACCACACCATCAATTTCAGAAACGATAGCGGGGTTGCCGGGATTTCTTGCTTCAAATAGTTCCGTTACACGTGGCAGACCACCTGTGATATCTCTTAACTTACCTAATACGCGGGGTATTTTCACCAGAACTTTACCAGCTTTTACTTCATCACCTTCTTCAAGAATGATATGGCTACCTGTAGGCAGGTTATATGATTTGCTCTCTTTCCCTTCTACAATGATTGAAGGAATTTTTGTTTTATCCCTTGTTTCAATAACTACTTTTTCACGGTGGCCTGTTTGCTCATCAGCTTCTTCACGGAATGTAACACCCTCAATTACGTTTTCAAATTTCAATGTACCATTTATTTCAGCAACGATTACGTTGTTAAATGGATCCCAGGTACAGATCACCTGTCCCTTAGTTACTTTCTGTCCATCTTTTACAGCCAGTGTAGCACCATAAGGAATGTTATTTGAAATAAGCAGCCTGTCATTCTTAGTATCGATGATACGAACCTCACCGGTACGGCCAATTACAGCCTGCACTTTTTCACCATCGTTATTTTCAACAGTTACTGTGCGTAATCCATCAAACTGAATAGTTCCGTCAAATTTTGCGAGCAAAGTAGAATCAACTGTAGCAGAACCCGCAACACCACCCACGTGGAATGTACGAAGTGTTAACTGCGTACCCGGCTCACCGATAGACTGTGCAGCGATAATACCGACCGCATCACCACTTTGTGCCAATGCACCGCTCGCCAGGTTTTTACCATAACATTTCACACACACACCGCGTTTGCTTTCGCAGGTCAATACAGAGCGTATCTCAACAGTTTCTACGCCTGCTTCCTCTATTCTCCTTGCCAGGTCTGAAGTGATTTCATCTCCTGCTGCAACGAGTAATTCTTCGTTCTGAGGATTGTATACATCATGCAATGATGTACGTCCTTCAATCCTGTCTGATAATGGTTCGATAATATCTTCATTATCCTTCAGTGCTGAAGTTGCAATACCGCGTAACGTGCCACAGTCTTCCTCTGTAATTACAACGTCCTGTGATACGTCAACTAAACGACGTGTGAGGTAGCCCGCATCCGCTGTTTTCAACGCTGTATCGGCAAGACCTTTGCGGGCACCGTGTGTAGAGATAAAGTAATCCAATACATTCAATCCACCTTTAAAGTTGGAAAGGATCGGGTTTTCAATGATCTCACTGCCTGTTGAGCCAGATTTTCTTGGCTTCGCCATCAATCCCCTCATACCAGCCAGCTGTTTGATCTGCTGCTTGGAACCACGGGCTCCTGAATCAAGCATCATATAAACAGAGTTAAATCCTTGTTTATCGCTGCTTAATTCACGTATAAGCGTTTCTGTTATTCTTGTATCCACACGGCTCCAGATATCTACGATCTGGTTATACCGTTCGTTGTTGGTGATAAGACCCATGTTGTAGTTATCCCACACTTCATTCACTTCGCCTTTTGCATTCTCCAGCAATTCTTCTTTAATGTCAGGGATAATAAGGTCATTGATACTGAAAGACAAACCACCCTGGAACGCACTGCGGAACCCAAGCTGTTTTATATCATCCAGGAATTTCACCGTTTTTGGAATGTTTGTGATTTCGATGATATCACCAATAATCTCACGAAGATTTTTCTTTGTCAGCAATGCGTTTACAAAACCAACCTCTGCTGGCACATGCTGATTGAATATTACACGGCCAACTGTTGTTTCGATTAATTTATGCTCCAACAAACCATCTGCATTACGGATGTTTGCTTTTACTTTAATATACGCATGAAGATCAATCTTAGCTTCGTTATGAGCGATGATTACTTCTTCAGTACTGTAGAAGATCATTCCTTCGCCTTTTACCTTCTCTGTATCGGTAGTCTTCTTTCCTTTTGAAATATAATAAAGTCCCAACACCATGTCCTGCGAAGGCAGTGTAATTGGCTGACCGCTCTGCGGATTCAAAATGTTATGAGAAGCAAGCATCAATAACTGGGCTTCCAGTACAGCTGCGTTGCTCAATGGAACGTGAACAGCCATCTGGTCTCCATCAAAGTCGGCGTTGAAGGCTGTTGTTACCAATGGGTGCAATTGTATCGCTTTACCTTCAATCAATTTTGGCTGGAAAGCCTGTATTGACAAACGGTGCAGCGTCGGGGCACGGTTAAGCATAACCGGGTGACCTTTCAATATATTTTCAAGGATATCCCAGATCACAGCTTCTTTTTTATCAACAAGTTTCCTTGCAGATTTCACTGTTTTTACGATACCTCTTTCAATCAGTTTGCGGATAATAAATGGCTTGAACAATTCAGCAGCCATATCTTTCGGCAAACCACACTCATGTAATTTCAATTCTGGGCCAACTACGATAACCGAACGACCAGAATAGTCAACACGTTTACCCAACAGGTTCTGACGGAAACGACCTTGTTTACCTTTCAACACGTCGCTCAATGATTTCAACGCACGTCCACCTTCTGCCTTTACAGCATTTGATTTACGACTGTTATCAAACAATGAGTCAACCGCTTCCTGTAACATACGTTTTTCGTTACGAAGGATTACTTCAGGAGCTTTAATCTCCAATAATCTTTTCAAACGGTTATTACGGATAATTACACGACGGTATAAGTCATTTAAATCAGAAGATGCAAAACGACCACCATCCAGGGGAACTAACGGGCGAAGTTCCGGTGGAATAACAGGTATGTATTGCATTACCATCCACTCCGGACGGTTAGTAATTCTTGTATTGGCATCACGGAAAGCTTCAACAACACTTAGGCGTTTTAATGCATCCGCTTTACGTTGCTGGGAAGTTTCTGTTGCTGCTGCATTACGAAGAT
>Ga0207689_10001518_pt1 | contig 22080 bp, 18 predicted proteins | sample KBSMisM52_FD_184312 | JGI IMG/M metagenome (GOLD analysis project Ga0207689, IMG submission 184312) | Miscanthus rhizosphere microbial communities from Kellogg Biological Station, Michigan, USA - KBS Miscanthus M5-2 (SPAdes) (version 2) | ecosystem: Host-associated > Plants > Roots >... | reverse complement strand
GAAGATGGCAAGGAACAATCGATTGTTCACTTCAGCAATGTTGACCAGCCGTTTTCCGTCGTGCTTTTGATTGACACGAGCGGTTCGACAGCGCCGTTCATCGATCAGATCAAAGGAGCAGCTAAAGACTTTGTTGACCAACTGCGACCGGCAGACACCGTCCGTCCGGTCTATTTTCACGGTGAGATAAAGCCGCTCACCGCGGAAGGCATCAACGATCCCAAACTGTTTGACGCCGCGATTGATCGGATCGAGCCGGGCCCGACCAATATGGGGACGAGGTTGTATGACGCGGTTCACTTCAGTCTCAACTCATTAAGGCCAGTGGCCACGCGAAGGGCGGTCTTGCTGATTACTGATGGCGAGAACACCTGGGGCAAGGCGTCAATGAAGAGCACGCTGCGGGAAGCTGAAGAGTCAGGCGTTGTTGTCTACACACTTCAGTATGGCGATCTGAAGCCTTTAAGACATCAAGTCGCACCGCAGGTGTATCTTCAGCAGTTAGCCGAGAAAACAGGTGGTCGTTATTTCAAAGGCGGCGACATGAATGCGGTCAAGCGGTCGTTTGTGGAGGTAGCGGCAGAACTACGAAGGCAGTATGTGCTCGGCTATGAGCCTAACGAACCGGAGCGGCTCGGATTGAGAAAGATAAAAGTGAAAGTGAATCGCAAGAATGTGGCAGTCAGGGCACGAGCATCGTATACCTATGCACGATAGCTGACGGTCAAGTGATTTGCTGGGACCGCGGGCGTCCCGCCTGCAATGAGCGCGCAGCGCGAAAACAGGTGAAGTGAGTGTTCGGTTCCAACTTTGCTCACGTATTTGCCGGAGTGTATCAGGTTGAATTGCGAGAATTCACACGGTACGCGATGATGGGTTGCTAAATCCTTCTGCCGCGTAACCAGAATGCTTGACTCCAATCACCGCAACGAAGCCCCAGCCAAAAACAGTGAAGCGGTGATCGATCCGGTTTGCGGGATGACTGTTCGTCCTGAATCAGCTGCGGGATCATATGAATACAATGACAAAACCTATTACTTCTGCAGCCTGCATTGTCTGGAGAAGTTTCGCAAAGATCCCGGCGCCTTCCCGGCCCCACCTCCAGCGACAACCACGCCACTAGTTGGAATTCAACGTGCAGCTTCGCAACACCGCGAAGACAATCAGATCTCGGCCGGCCGAGCTCCTGTTCGAACTTTGGACGTTGGACTTGGGACTTTGGACTCTCGTTACACCTGCCCAATGCATCCGGAAGTGATTCGCGACGGACCGGGTAGTTGTCCTATCTGCGGCATGGCATTGGAACCGCGAACGGCCGCGCTGGATCAAGAAGAGAACCCCGAACTTCGGGAGATGTCCCTGCGCTTTTGGGTGAGTCTGGCCCTCAGCCTGCCATTGCTTTTGATTGCGATGAGCGAATTCATTCCGGCGCTCAACCTCGAGAGCATCATGCCGATGCGCGCCTGGGGTTGGATCGAAATGGCGCTAGCGACACCAGTTGTACTTTGGGGTGCCTGGCCCTTCTTCGTTCGCGGTTGGCAGTCTCTCGTCAACCGCAACCTGAATATGTTTACGTTGATCGCACTTGGTGTCAGCGTCGCCTATATCTTTAGCGTCGTTGCAAGACTGTTTCCGGATCTCTTTCCGGTTTCGTTTCGCGATCAATCAGGAGAAGTACCGGTTTATTTTGAAGCGGCAGCGGTAATTACAACGCTGGTGTTGTTAGGACAGGTGCTGGAACTGCGAGCGCGTAGCCGCACCGGAGCCGCAATCAAGGCGCTACTCAGTCTGGCGCCAAAAACTGCGCGGCGCATTGGTGGACTTGGCAACGATGAAGACGTTTCGCTGGACCAGGTGAAACCGGGAGATAAATTACGAGTGCGGCCCGGCGAAAAAATTCCGGTTGACGGCATCGTCCTTGAGGGCTCAAGTGCAGTTGACGAATCGATGGTCACTGGAGAACCAATGCCGGTCGTAAAGCGAACCGGCGATCGCGTTATTGGCGCGACCGTAAACGCCACCGGCACCTTTGTGATGGAAGTTGAACGGGTAGGGCCAGACACATTGCTGGCGCAAATTGTGCGAATGGTTAGCGAAGCGCAACGCAGTCGGGCGCCAATTCAAAAGCTTGCGGATCGGGTTTCGTCGTATTTCGTACCGGCAGTCGTGTTTATTGCCGTCCTGACCTTTCTTGTTTGGGGCCTTTGGGGGCCTGAACCGCGCCTGGCTTACGCGCTGGTGAATGCGGTTGCGGTTTTGATAATCGCCTGCCCTTGTGCGCTGGGCCTCGCCACACCGATGTCCATCATGGTGGCAACCGGAAAAGCGGCGCAGAGTGGGGTGCTTTTCAGAAATGCCGAGGCTGTCGAAGTATTGCGGGAAGTCGATACGTTAGTGATTGACAAGACAGGCACGCTCACAGAAGGCCGGCCCAGGCTGATATCGGTGGTAGTAATGCATGGAATGGATGAGCAAACTCTGTTGCGCCTCGCCGCCAGTCTTGAACGTGGCAGTGAACATCCACTCGCCGCTGCTATCGTAGGCGGCGCTGAAGAACAGGGTCTTGAACTGAATGAAGCAAAAAACTTTGAGTCGCTAACAGGCAAGGGGGTAACGGGCGAAGTGGATGGCCACAAAGTTAGCATCGGAAACCAGGCGTTGGTTGCAGAGTTGGGCCTGACGACATCAGACCTCGGCGAAAAAGCCGAAGCCTTGCGGCTCGATGGCCAAACGGTAATGTTTGTGATTATCGACGGGGCTGTGTCAGGTTTAGTTTCGGTTGCCGATCCGATCAAGCCGACAACCGCCGAAGCGATTAGGCAACTGCACGATGAAGGCATTCGGGTCGTGATGTTAACCGGCGACAGCGGAACGACCGCGCGTGCTGTTGCCGGAAAACTTAACCTCGATGACGTCGTTGCTGAAGTTTTACCGAATCAGAAAGCGGAGGCCGTTAAGCGGTTACAGGCTGAGGGTCATAAGGTTGCCATGGCCGGTGATGGCATCAACGACGCACCGGCGCTGGCTCAGGCCGATGTAGGCATAGCGATGGGCACTGGCACCGATGTGGCTATGGAGAGTGCGGCGGTCACGCTGGTTAAAGGAGACTTGCGCGGCATTGTCCGTGCGATTCGACTTAGCCGGGCGACGATGAGGAACATCAGACAGAATCTTTTTTTCGCGTTCTTGTACAACGCCTTAGGAATACCAATCGCGGCCGGGGTGCTGTATCCGTTTCTGGGAATTTTATTGAGCCCGATGATTGCTGCGGCGGCTATGAGTTTCAGTTCAGTGTCGGTGATTGCAAATTCGCTGCGACTACGGCGCGTCAATCTGTGAGTGCCAGTCACTCCGTGAGTGAAGTCAGTACCTCCACGCGGTAATGGGTGAGTCTCTTGATTGCCGATTGGAAGTCGCAGATCCAAAGACCCCACCCGCCACCGCCTGGTGGTACTGACCTCATCCTCAGCGAACTACCCCTCAGCAGACAGTCGGTGTAATATCGGCGCACGACTTAGATCGAGTAGCACCCCCTAACACTCGTTTGCTTTTATTCCACAACCTGGCGAGGAGAGTGACTATGAAGTTTTCTATGCGACAAACGGCGATTAGCGTTTTGATGGGAATGCTGTTGCTGGCGTTTTCCGTAACGGTCTCAGCAAAGACAAATAGACTGAAGGACGCGACGCGACATTCCAGCGACGCCGCGAAGGTGTTTACGGAGATTATGAACGTGCGGGAAAAAGCAATTCCCAAGGAATTACTGGATAAAGCTGAAGCAATTGCGGTTTTCCCCGGGGTAATAAAGGCGGCCTTTATCTTTGGCGGCAAGGGCGGTCAGGGTGTTATCAGCAAACGCACGCCCAAAGGCTGGTCGGCGCCCGCTTTCTTCAATCTCAGCGGCGGTAGCTTTGGCGCGCAGATCGGCGCCACCAAGACTGACTACGTCCTATTGATAATGAATCAGGACGGTTTGAATGGTTTGCTGAAAGACAAGTTTGAGATTGGCGGCGAAGTGGGTGTGGCCGCTGGGCCAGTGGGCCGTGAAGCTGCTGCTTCTACTAACCCGAGGCTGGATGCCGGAATCCTTTCATACTCACGTAGCAAGGGTGCTTTCATCGGCGCCGCGTTGAAGGGTGCGGTGATCAGCCCCGACAATGATCTCAATGAAGCAGTCTATGATGGCAAGAAGGCGAAAGATGTTTTGACCGACACCTCGATGTCGTTGACTCAGATGCCTGCCGGTGTCCGCATCTTTCCGCGAACTCTCGCGCGTTACTCCCTGCGTTAGGGCGACTCGATGGTCTATGGCGCGCAAGAAGAGACTTGACGCTTTGGATTGCGCGCCATAGAATGCCCGCTGACTTCCAGGGGTTGCACTACTCACATCAGCTTGCGCACGCGATTGGTTAGGAAGATATGCTTTCGAGACTCCCACGCACCGAGCGACAGAAAGAAGTCTTCGACTACCTTGTCAGCTTTCTCGAGCGGCGCGGTTACATTCCTACTTACACCCAAATCGCCAAACATCTTGGAGTAAAGTCTCGCGCGACGGTGGCGAAACATATTCAGGCGCTGGTCCGTCTTGGCCTGGTTACGATTATTCGCGAGGGTAGTTCTTCGCAGATAGTAATTAACCAACAAGAGCTTCCTGCTTCCGATTTGTTTTGCGAGATCCCGGTAGCGGGCTACATCGCTGCCGGTCATCCAATAGAACTTGTTAATGGCGGCGAAACGATCTCGGTGCCGCGCTTCATGCTGGGCCGGGTCAGGCCGGAGCAGGTTTACGCGGCGCGCATCAAGGGTGACTCGATGATCGACGAACATATCTGCGACGGAGACATTGCCCTGATCGAGAATCGTCCGGAAGCTCACAACGGTGAGATTGTTATGGCCCTCGTTGATGAAACCTACGCCACTTTGAAACGACTCTACCGGCACGGCGCGGAAGTCGAACTGCGCCCCTCAAACCCCGAAATGGAGTCGATTAGAGTTCCTGCCGGCAACGTCCGGATTCAGGGAATCTTTCGCGGTCTGCTCCGTCAATCCAAATAGAAAAAGGCCACTTTTACTGGGGGTTTCCCTTGGAGTGCGGCGGCAAGCGCAGCGCGACGCCGCTGTGAATTGGAAGACTTGAAGATGCCAGGAATCCAAAGCGGCGTCGCGCTGTGCTTGCCGCCGCACTCCAAATTAGAATCCGCGCAATGGCAGTGAGGGCGAACGCTGCAGCCAGTTCGTTTCCGGATACTGACAATCAGCGCTGATTACGTGCAGCGTGTAGGCGTGGCGTGATCGGCTTGAGCGGTTGGCGAGACTCTTGTGCGGCAGCAGCCCGTTGAGAATTATCAAGCTACCTTTGCTCACCTCGAGCGGCACCAGGGTCTCTTCCGGCCAGGGAGTTGGATCAAAAACATCAAACTGCATTCCATCTGCCTCGCTTCGCAACCAACGCGATTTCAATCCTCGTCTATGTCCACCGGGAATGGCCCAGAGACAACCGTTTTCGATCGTCGAGTCTTCGAGCGCAAACCATAGGCCGGCAATCGTCTGCGGTTCAGTGTAGAGGAAGGTGCTGTCCTGATGACAGGTTACTTCGCCGCCGATTCGCGGTTGCTTGAAGATATACATTCCCTGTAGCAGCAACGGGCGGTTGATTCCGAGGTCAGCAAGTAACTCGGCGACCGCGGGACGCCGCGAGAATTCGTTGAAGACCGGATCGAGATCGTGAAGCGCGTGCCCGATCTTGTTAATCGATTGTTCCTTGCTTTGCTTGAGCGTGCCGTCCGGGTAAAAGGCATCTTCTTCGAAAAAGAAACGAATCTTGTCGCCGGAGTTGAGGAAGTAGTCATCACTGCGTCGATTCTGCTCTCGAGTCGAGAAGATCGAAACGATGTCATTCGGTTCGAAGTCGTGAACCAACTCGCCGGCTCTGGTTCGTAATGCGTCACAGGAAACAACCGGAGCAAAGTCCTTCAGCACCAGAAAGCCTTCGCGATCATATTGGGCGAGTTGTTGGGTTGTGAGCGTCATCAATCACCAGGAAGATCGGCAGACTTTGCCGCCCTTCCCTTTGGTACATATACTGTTTGATCGAATGCGGAGTTTGCTGGAGCCGGCTGCCGGAGTTGAACCGGCGACCTTCTAATTACGAATCAGACGCTCTACCAACTGAGCTAAGCCGGCCTCGAATGCAGTCACTCGAACGGGTGTCTGCGCGCGCGAGATTGCACTATACGAATGCGAAGTTTGCAGTGTCAAGCAGACGAATAACAAACGGGAGGACGAGAACAACATGGGCAGAGAGCAGATGAGAAATCTTGAGATCTCGAAGATTGGCGCCACTCAGGTCAATGAGTTTGAGTTCCACAAGAATCAAGGGGAGATGACGGATCAGGAACACCCCGGCAAACAGGGCGGCGGCGGCAAACGACTTACCCAGGCCGAGCGCGTGGCACAGGTTACCGCAGCCGCGCACAAGAAAGTCGAAAAGAAACGCAAAAAAGAGTCAGGCTCCACAAAACGAAAGACCACGGCGAAAAAGAAGTAGGTCAGGTATTGAAAATAAATTGCTCTCCGTTGAGTTGGCTTCGCCGTCGCAAACGCGTGGCGATGAGTGCGTTGCTATTAGCAGGCTTGCTGGCTGCTGACCAGCCATTGCTGCGCGCGCAACACGGAACCAGATCGCCGACGAAGTTACCGTCGGCGGAGAAGCTAGTAGACGGATACCTGAAAGCAATTGGCGGCAAGAAGCGTGTCGCAACCATTCGAGATGCTACTTATGAATGGCAGATTCAACTCAAAGGCCAGCCGATGGGGATCGCAAAGACCCAGACCAAAGCTCCCTCGTCAGTTCGCTCCGAGTTAATTTTCGGCAATGGTCGAATCGTTTCAGCTGCGAATCCCCGCTCGGCCTGGACGCATGGTCTTGACGGGAAGCCACATACGCTAACGGATGCGGAAGCAGCGGCGGCCAGGCTCCAGGCGGTACTCGATGCCGGTCATCTGCTCGATATCAAAAAGAGCAACGTCCTTTCTCGCGCGGTCTCCTTCAGGGAGGCCGAGGCTTTACCCGTTTACGAGGTAGAGTTTTCTTTGCGCACGGGCGCGCGCTTGCGTTACCTGTTCAGCCCGACCACGAGGTTGCTTGTCGGTATCGAAGATGACGCGCGGAAGACTACCACTCGCTTCGAAGATTACCGCTCTGAAGGCTCCATTCTAGAACCTCACCGGATGACCATAAACAACGGCGGCACGGGCGAGCTGACGTTCTTGTTGCAACGTGCAAGCTACAACACCGGAATTGCAGATTCCAGCTTCGATCCGCCCGGAGCCGCCGAGGCTTTGGATGTGATGTCGCTGCTCCGCGAAGTGTCAGTCAATCAGGACCAACTCGAGAAGCGCTTCACCGAGTATTCCTTCATCCAGAAAGAAACTTCCCGAGAGATAAACGGCAAGGGCGAGGTAAAGAAGGAAACGGTAAAGGTGTTTGAAGTTTTTCCGATTCCGAATCGTGACGCGGTTATGAAGCTGCTGAGTGAAAACGGAGTTCCGCTGTCAGGCGAACGCGCCGCTAAAGAACAGAAGCGAGTCGAAGAAGAATTTGCCAAAGCGGAGCGTGACAAAGACAAGGATGAGCAGAAAGTCGTCAAGCGTCGAACTGAACGCGAGCGAAAAAGAGAGGCGCAGGCTAAAAAAGGCGATGGCGACGACATAGGAGTTTCCGTTTTCTTGAGGGTTTGTGAATTTGTCTCGCCGCGTCGTGAACGCTTTCGCGATCGTGAGGCGGTGGTTTTCGACTTTCGTCCTCGTCCGGGCTTCAAACCGAGTAATCGCCAGGAGGAGCTGATTTCAAAACTGGTTGGTGTGGTCTGGATCGATCCCGCCGACAAGCAAGTGATGAGGCTCGAAGCACGGCTGGCTGAAGGATTCAAGATGGGCGGCGGTCTGCTGGTTAACCTGAAGCCGGGCGCAGCCATGGTGATGGAACAGACGCGCATGGTGGAAGGCGTTTGGTTGCCGCGCCTGGCTCAAATCAATCTTTCCGTTAAGGTGTTGTTGTTTGGCGGCGGCGACTATAACCAGACATTCGAATGGAGTGACTACAAACACTTCTCGGGTGACGTTGGGGACTACAAACTCAATGCGCCGAAAACCGAGACGCCGACGACAGACGTGCCCGAAATAAAGAAGCCGAGTCGCGAATAAGAAGTCGTAGTCGCGAATAAGAATCGTAGTCGCGGCTTGCCGCCTTCCGTGCGGAAAGGCTGCGTTTTTCCGACGGCTCGTTAACCGAGTAGGAGGCTTCGCCTCAGAGGTGAGGGAGGCAGGGCCTCATTCAATTAACAATGCGGACGGAAAGGCAGAGCCTTTCCGCACGGACTGCGCCAAAGGCGCACTATAAATGGTGTCAATGGCGCGGGCGAATCAAGAGCACACTTGCGAATTGCTTGCCGGGAAATGAAAACTATCAACGTCATCGGTGGTGGCCTCGCGGGTGCTGAAGCAGCCTGGCAGGCGGCGCGCGCCGGCGCGCAGGTGCGCCTCTTCGAAATGCGGCCGGTCATGCAAACTCCTGCACACCGCACGGACAAGCTGGCCGAGATCGTTTGTTCAAATTCACTGAAGTCTGACGAAGTCGGCTCAGCCCCGTACCTTCTAAAAGAGGAACTACGCCGCGCCGGTTCGCTGGTAATGGAATGCGCGACCGCCACTCGCGTTCCTGCAGGTGCTGCGCTCGCAGTTGATCGCGAGAAGTTTGCCGAGCTCATCACGGAGCGTATCGAGAACAACCCAAACATCGAGCTGGTTCGGGAAGAAGTAAAGAGCATTCCCGATGACGAAATAGCAATCATCGCCACCGGACCGCTTTCTTCTGAGGCGCTGACCGCTGAAATCATGAAACTCACCGGCAGCGATCAGCTCTACTTCTATGACGCCATCGCCCCGATCATCGCCGCCGACTCCATTGACCGCTCGATTGCCTTTCCCGCAGCTCGTTATGGCAAAGGCGGCGACGATTATTTGAATTGCCCGTTTGATGAAGACCAGTATGCGAGGTTCTACTCTGCATTAATTGAAGCCAAGAGCGTACCCTTGCAGCGTTTCGAGGAAACCCGTTGGTTTGAGTCCTGTTTGCCAATCGAGGAGATCGCCAGGCGCGGAGTTGACACCTTGCGCTTCGGCCCGATGAAGCCAGTTGGACTGTTTGATCCGCGCACCGGTCGCGAGCCTTATGCTGCGGTGCAGTTGCGGCAGGAAAATTTAATGGCAGACGCATACAGCCTGGTAGGCTTTCAGAATCATCTACGTTACGGTGAACAGGCGAGAGTGTTGCGCCTTATCCCCGGAATGGAGCAGGCGGAGTTTCTCCAGTTTGGTCAGATCCATCGCAACACTTACATCTGCTCGCCGCGCGTGCTTTCTGAGACAATGCAGATGCGCGAACGTTCGCATATTTTCTTCGCCGGACAAATTACGGGCGTCGAAGGTTACGTGGAGTCAGTGGCGATGGGTTGGCTCGCGGGTCAAAACTCTGCCCGGCTGGCTTTGGGTCGTGCCCCTATCTCGGCGCCACGATTGAGCGCCATGGGTGCATTGGCGCGGTACGTTTCCAACGCGCAGACGAAAAACTTCCAGCCGGTGAACATTACTTTCGCTTTGCTGGAGCCGCTCCCGGAACAAGATCGCAGGCGCGTGCGTAGAAAACGTGACCGTCATAACCTTCAGGTTGAACTGGCATTGAAAGAATGGGACGAGTGGATTCAGAGAATACAAAACGAGCAGCTGGCAATCGAGGCCAAGGTATGAGGGAGCAGGCGCCAATTCCACGTCGCTCGCGAAGGAATTGGCTGTTGTTAGTCGTCATGTTGCTGGGAATCAGCCTGACGACAGTTGTCTTTGCGCAGTCAGGGCGTAACCAGGGGAAAGCGCCCAAAACCTCTACAACGAAAACTCAGTCGAGTGGCTCCGTCGCGGGACCGGCGCCCCCTGGCGGTCCGCAGCGGCCGCGTCCCTCTACCCAATCGCCTGCAAAAGAGTCGCCAAAGGACAACTCGAGCGACGAGGTCGACGAGTCGGATACAGTGCGCGTCGTTTCTAATCTCGTGCCTATTCCTGCCTCCGTGGTGGACTTTAAGGGCATTGCGGTAACCGGACTCAGGCTGGAAGATTTTGAGTTGCGGGTTGACGGGCAGTTGAAGACGATCAGCGAACTGACGCGGACAGAGAGTAGTGTCCGAATGGCGATGCTCTTCGACAATAGCGGCAGTCTGGATTTCGCGCGCGACTTTGAGAAGCAGGCGGCCAAGCATTTCTTCCGCAAGGTAATGCGACCCACAGACGAAGCGGCGATTTATTCAATCGAGACTGAAAGCTACCTGGCGCAACCACTCACGAGCAATATCGGATTGCTGGAACGAACGATCGATAGCTTTGGCAAGCCCGAAGGTGCGACGTCGCTTTTCGACGCGATCATCGACGCCTCTGCTTATCTTCATCCGTACAAGGGCAGGCTGGTGCTGGTTATCGTTTCGGATGGCGTGGAAACCACCAGCCGGAATGATTTTGAAACGACCATGCAACGCGTGCTCGCGGCTGACTGTCAGATTTTCATCGTGCAGACCGGACTTTACGATGGCGCGAATTTGCGCGCGCTTGCAGCTGAGCGCCGAATGGAGCAACTCTCAGGTCAAACCGGCGGCGCCGTCTACATGCCTAAAACAACCGCTGAGCTAAACGATGCTTTCGTGCAAATCGCCGCCGACCTCGCGCATCAATACGTGCTGAGCTATTACCCCGGAGATGAGCGTCGAGATGGACGCTTCCATAACATCGATCTCCGGGTTAAGGCGCGGAAAGACGTGCGTATTCGCGCGCGCCGGGGATACTATGCGCCGCGGGCGTCTAATCTTGCTGCGAATTGATCTGAGATCTCAAATCTCAGATCTGAGACCTGATTATGGAGCAACTGTTAACCCAGTTTCTCGAGCACCTGCGCTACGAACGTAATCTCAGCGAGCATACCCTGCGCAATTACCAGAGCGACCTGCAGCAGTTTTACGATTACCTTGCCCCGGCCCATCTGAAGACGGGGAAGAGAACTGAACCCCCACTCTCCTCAATTGATCACATCACAGTCCGTGAATGGCTGGCGACGCTTCACGCGGCGCAGAAACAGAAAGCATCCATCGCACGCAAGCTCGCTGCCTTGCGTACCTTTTTTCAATTTCTGGTGCGCGAGGGCATGCTGGAAATGAACCCCGCCAAACTAGTCTCGACCCCACGGCTCGAAAAAAAACTTCCCAAGCATCTCTCCATTGAAGAAGCGATCAAGTTTGTGGAAGCTCCCAACGTTGAGACGGACCTGGGCAAGCGCGATCGCGCTATGCTGGAACTGATGTATGCGACGGGCGTGCGCGTGGCGGAGTTGACCAAGTTGAACCTTGGTCACATCGATTTCAAAAACAGATTGATTCGTGTAACCGGGAAACGCCGCAAGGAACGAATCATTCCGTTTGGTGAACCGGCGTTGGAAGCTTTGAGAGCGTACCTCGATGTGCGCGAAGGGTTTTTGGACGCGGCGCCTGTTTCAGAAAGGGAACCGGAAGCGCTTTTTCTCAACTACCAGGGAACGCGCATAACTACGCGGTCAGTCGGGCGGATGGTGGAAAAATATATTCGCATTTGTGCCGGCAGGTACGACATTAGTCCGCACGCGCTGCGCCATTCCTTTGCTACGCACCTGCTCGATAGCGGCGCCGACCTGCGCGATATTCAGGAGCTGCTGGGCCACGCCCGGCTCTCAACTACTCAAGTCTACACTCACGTCTCAATGGAAAAGTTGATCCAGGTTTACGACAAAGCGCATCCGAAGGCTTAAAAAGTTTCAAGTTCCGAGTTTAAACAACACCTCGCTGATTCGTAGTGGATCCCGCTACGGCCTGGCTCAGCCCGAGCGCGGACAAACTTGAAACTTGAAACTTGGAACTTGAAACTTACAGCGTTGAGTGCTCGTCGTCGCCGTTGGCACTTTCAATCAGGGTCTGGCAAGCAGCATCGTAGCGGGCGGTGGGTACAGCCTCGAGCCGTCGTTCATCGATAAGTTTTCCGCAGCGGGCGCAGACACCGTAGGAGCCTTCCTGGATTCGTAGGAGGGCCTGATCGATGTCGGCAATCATCTGAGATTCGCGTTCACCCAAACGTAAGGCAAGTTCCTTGTTCACATCCATCAGGGACATGTCGACTGTGTCTTTCACGCCGTCGTCAGAAAGCTCGAGTGCTGCAGCCTGATCGGCGCGAACGTGATCGGTGTGACCCTGCAGTTGCGAGAGAAGTATTTGTTTGAAGCGAGCTAGTTTCTCTGGTTGCATTTGTCCTTGCTTCGAGATCCGGTCCTTCCAGATGATTCTTTTGCGGGGGCTGGGATTATAGCTTACGAAGTTTGATTAGTGTAATGCGCTCGCGACGACCAACGCCAACTCAAAACTTCCAGGTCAATGAGACGCGAACGGATCGAGGACTGCCGGGTGAGATATTGTCGTTGCTGTCGGCGTTGATGAAGTATTTTTTGTCGAACAAGTTCTCCAGGTTCGCCTGTAGTCCAACCTTTTCAGTTATGGTGTAAAAAACTGCCGCGTCTGCGCGCAGGTAGCCTGGCAGGACAACCCGGTTATCAATCGCCGCGAACATGTCCGAACGATGAATTAGCCCGAGGCCCGCCCCCAACCGCCTGGCGAAGTGGTAATTGTTCCACAAAGAAAACGTATGACGTGGGACCTGCCCTACCCGCGCTCCCTTGATCGCAGCGGTTGTCGCACTGGTAACGCGTGCATCCTGATAAGCATACCCGCCAGCTATCTGCCAGTCTTTAGTAGGACGGCCATTCAATGCCACTTCGAGACCCCTGGTGCGCTGGCTACCGGTCTGCACGATCTTCGTCGGGTCGTTGGGATCTGTTGCCCTGGTATTTGTGCGCGCCAGACTGTAAGCCGCCGTAGTGAGCGAAAGTGATTGACTAAGATCCCACTTGGCGCCGAGTTCATAATTGGTGAACTTCTCGGGCTTCAGCGACTGGGTGATAGCCGTTAGGGAAGAGAACTGATCGCCGGAGCTCGGCAAATATGAAACGCTGTAGCTGCCGTAAAGTGAAAGAGGTACAACCGGCTTTAGGACTATGCCTAGGCGAGGCGACAATAAATTGTCGACGCGGCTGAGATCCTCGCCGTTTCTGTTGTTGTGAAACTTCAGGTTGAAGTGATCGAAGCGCACTCCCGCCAGCACCTGAACTCTTGATGACAGTTCAATCTGATCCTGGGCGTAAGTCGCCGCCACAGTGGCTTGCACGTGATTGTCAGCGTCGGTTGCGTTTTGGCGAAACGTTACCGGCGTGTCGATCGTTGGGTTAGCAAAGGAAACAGAAATCGATGTTGCTGTGTTATTGAAGAATCCTGTATTACGGAAGTTGTCTGACGCCTGGTGCCCGAATTCGGTCCCGGCCAGGAGTGTATGCCGTACCGAACCGGTCTTCGCCGCGTAGGTAAGATCAGTTTGATTGAATATGTTATGGCGATGCGTTCGGTTGTTATAAGAAGAAAGGTTGACGCGAGTTTCGTCTGCGTTGACAGCTCCGGGGACAAAGTTTTGATACATCCGCTGGTAATCACCAAACAAGGTGTGGTTGCGAATGTTGAGATTCCCGACCTGATGATCGATCAGGGCGGAAATTAGATTAACGCGAGCATGCACAAAGCTTAGTTCAGGATTACCGAAGAAGGTGGAGATATCAGCGTCTGAAGGACGCCCGTGAAAAGAAGGAAGGCCGCGATCTGCCACCCGGTTATCCCGAAAATGCTCGTAGGCAAGACGAATCTGGGTTTGTTTGCCGGCGACGAGAGTTAACGTTGGATTGAGGCCGAAGCGATTGAGATCAACATGATCGCGGAAGCTGCCTGAGTTCTCGTACATGCCGTTAAGACGAAATGCAACGCGATTGCTCAAGGCCCGATCAAAGTCGCCCAGGATCCGTTTGTTGCCGAAAGAGCCGCCCTGAAACGTCAACTCGCCAAGCGAGGCGAAGCCCGCCTGTTTAGTTACGCGATTGATCACGCCACCGCCGCCCCCGCGACCGAAGATCATGGCGTTAGGCCCTTTTAGAGCTTCAACCCGATCGAGGTTATAAAGGTCACGATAATATTGAACATCGTCGCGCACGCCGTTGACGAAAAAATCAGCTGACGAGCTGTTACCCCTGATTACAACTTGATCGCGGTTGTTCTCTCCCTGAATGGCGGTGATGCCGGGAACATAGCGAACCACGTCAGCTATGCTCTGCATCCCCTGATCCTTTATCACTTCTCGCGATACGACGCTTATCGACTGTGGCACGTCGCGCAAAGCCGTTAGCGTTTTCGTGGCGCTACTAACAGCGAACGTGTCGTAACCAGCCATGTCCGTAATTGTGACGGAGGCGCTATACCCTGCCAGCTGCAGAACGATCTCTAACGGTTCGAAGGTGGTCGGTTTGGAGCGGACCGTCAAAGCTGCTTCCGCAAAACCTTCCGCAAAAAACTTCAGGGAGTATTCGCCGGGTTCCAGTAGCAGTGAAAACTCACCATTGGGATTCGTAAAAGCCGTAATGTCAGGCTGGCCGTTTCGCGAGGCCGTGATCTTCACTCCGGCGACAGCGGCTCGATCAGGGTCGAGCACCCGGCCACGGAGTTGCGACTGTGTAAAGGCGTCGCCCGCTTGAGCAGAAGATTGAAGAGCGGCGGCGAAAAAGAGCAGGAAAAAAGCCTTAAGAGCTGTATTAAAGGTGCGCTGCGCTGACATTGTAACTGCTCCGCGATGTCGATTATTGCCAAGTTTGAATGTTGTGACTGGATGAAATTGAAAACCGTTTTCAATTTGACACTTAGAATAGTCCAGAAGGAGAGCGACTGTCAATCGGCGTTATTGATAAACAGCTCGAAGGGAAACAGGTCTAGTTTTCCCCGCCACAGATCAGTTCCGCGGCGAGCAGGGGAAGCGTGAGTTCGTGATGACCGGTGATTGAGTAGCCCCGGCCGGCGCCGTTCGCTGTTGGCCGCCGCACCACGTTCGTGAGTGGGCGGTAGGATTGTATGAAGTCGAAGTTTGCGGTGGTGATGTCAGTCAACTGGTTGCCAAGGTTGCGCACCAGCGTGACAGCTTTTAGAAAAACTTCGGGCAGCGTCACTGCTGAGCCGATGTTTAAGTAAACGCCGCCGCCATCCATCCGGCGTACAAGTTCCGAGAGCAGGCGAAAATCTGTGTGCGTCGTTGCGCCGAGCGCGGCGCCGTCAGCTTGCGGATGAAAGTGCCCGATGTCGCCGCCGATAGTCAGGTGAACAGTGAATGGAACCCGCGCGTGATAAGCAGCGCAGAGCAGAGAATGGTCAGCGTGTTTGGGACCCAGCGCCAGCAGGTTGCGACCGGTTGCTTCGCCCAGGCCGATCTCTTCTTTCGCTCCTTCGACGGCGGCGCGGTTCAAAAGCTTGGCGGTCTCATCAGCGCCGCCAAATACTCCTTCGCCTAAGGTCGCGTCGACGTCTTCAGAGGTTGAACCTACCATGGCAATTTCCGCGTCGTGCACCAGCACCGATCCGTTGCCCGCGATCGCGGTAACAAATCCTCGGCTCATCAAGTCAATGACTAGCGGCGCCAGTCCGGTTTTGATCACGTGGCCGCCGATGCCCCAGATGATCGGCTTCTGCAACTCACGCGCGCGCCGCATGCTTGCGGCAAGTTGTCTCAAACTTTGAACCGCGAGAATGTTTGGGAGAGTTTGGAGAAAATCTTTTAGCGATGAGTCTTCGCTGATCGGACTTGCGAAGTCGTCAAGGGAAACTTTGCTGGGGCGCGAGGCGAGCGGATAGGTCTTTACATCATCCAACTTCAGGGGGCGCAAGTTGTCATCGTAGATGGACATGTATCAGCGTCGGCAGTAGCGCGGCGCAGTATATCACGCGATCTTCTTGTCTTCGCGATGTGAGTTTCCATTACCGTTTTTCGCGAGACGCCCGTTGAGCAGGGGACGCAGCACCTGGCCCGTGTGCGAACGGCGCGACCGCGCAACATCTTCAGGCGTACCGGCAACAACGACGCGGCCACCATGTTCGCCGCCTTCCGGACCGAGGTCGATAATGTAGTCGGCTGACTTAATAACGTCGAGATTGTGTTCGATAACGATGATGGTATTGCCCAGCGATACAAGTCGCTGCAATACGTCGAGCAGCTTATGAACGTCAGCAAAATGAAGGCCGGTAGTTGGCTCGTCCAGCATATAAACGGTTCGGCCAGTGGCACGTTTCGACAGTTCTTTGGCCAGCTTGATTCGCTGTGCTTCGCCTCCCGAAAGCGTGGTGGCTGACTGCCCCAGCTTGAGATAACCCAGTCCAACGTCTAGTAGAGTTTGAAGTTTCTGCTGAATCTGGGGAACATTTTCGAGCAGCGGCAAGGCCTCTTCAACAGTTGTATCCAGCAGCTCGGCGATCGACTTCCCTTTGAACTTTACTGACAGCGTTTCTCGGTTGTAGCGAGCGCCGCGACAGACGTCGCAGAGCACATAAACGTCAGGCAGGAAGTTCATTTCAATGCGCTTCATGCCGTCGCCTTCACAACCCTCGCAACGTCCGCCCTTAACGTTAAATGAAAATCTTCCAGGCTTGTAGCCGCGCTCGCGCGACTCCGGCAGCATGGCATAAAGTTCCCGCAACGGCGTGAACAGCCCGGTGTAAGTTGCCGGATTCGATCGCGGGGTGCGACCGATCGGCGACTGATCGATCTCAATCACCTTGTCTACGTTTTCCAGTCCCTCGACCGATGCGCAGGCCCCAGGCTCGGCAAGCGATCCATAAAGATGACGCGCCAGCGAGGGATAGAGTATGTCGGCGACGAGAGTGGACTTGCCTGAACCGGAAACTCCGGTAACGACTGTTAGCAAGCCCAGCGGGAACGTTACGTCAATTTCTTTTAGATTATTGGCACAAGCTCCGCGGACGGTCAGGTACTTCCCGTTTGTCGCGCGTCTTTGCAGTGGCACCTCAATCTTGCGGAGGCCACTGATGTAGAGGCCGGTGATTGATCGCGGATTACTGGCGACATCTGCGGCAGTTCCGAAAGCAACCAGTTCGCCGCCATGGGCCCCGGCGCCAGGTCCCAGGTCCACCACGTAATCAGCGCGCCGAATTGTTTCCTCGTCATGCTCAACGACCAGAACGGTGTTGCCGAGGTCGCGCAACGCAGACAAGGTGTCGAGCAGTTTTTGGTTGTCGCGAGGATGTAGACCAATAGAAGGCTCGTCAAGAACATAAAGGACGCCGCGAAGCTGTGAGCCAATTTGAGTGGCCAGACGAATCCGCTGCCCCTCGCCACCTGAGAGCGTCGCCGAGGGACGGTCCAGAGTGAGATATCCCAAGCCAACACTATCAAGAAAATGCAAACGGTTTCTTATTTCGCGAAGTATCTGTCCCGCGATCTGTTCCTCGCGATCGTTTAGCTTGATTTCTTCAAAAGCAGAAACCGAGTCTTCGATCGGTAGGGACGTGTATTCTGCGATACCTCGTCCGCCGAGGCGCACTGAAAGCGAGTCGGACCTCAGCCGCCGACCTTTACACTCAGGACACACCGAAGGCGAAACGAGCTCTTCAAGGGTTACTCGAACTTTTTCTGAAGGCGCTTCATTAAGTCGGCCGCGCAGCCAGCGCAGCGCGCCCTTCCAGGGGCTCTGATAAGAGTAGAGGCCCTGGCGAAAAGTTAACTGTCCGCTAACTCCATTGAAGAAGCCATCGCAGACTTCTTTCGGAAGTTCTGCGAAAGGCCCCTTCACGTCAGCGTTGAAATGTTTCGCTACTGCGAGCAGCGCGCTCTTCAGGTAGGCTGATCCCTGCCGATCCACCGGGCCCATGAATGCCAGTTTGTCGGCGGCGATGTTCGCGTCGGGAATAAGTTTGGAGGGATCGATTTCCTGGACCGTGCCTAAGCCGTGGCATCGTTTGCAGGCGCCGTAGGCAGAGTTAAACGAAAACGAACGCGGCTCGAGCGGCGGAACGTTAATGCCGCAAATCACGCAAGCCATTCGTTCCGAGTAAAGCTTTTCATCGCCGTCGACTACCGAAACCAGCACCGCGCCACCGGTTAGTTTTAAGGCGGTACGAACTGAATCCGAAAGACGCTCTTTAATTCCGGGCTTGATCAGTAAACGGTCTACAACGGCTTCGATCGTGTGATTGCGTCGCTTATCTAATTTGATCTCTTCGTCGAGGGACAGCAGTTCGCCATCGACTCGTGCTCGCAGGAACCCGTCCTTTGCCAGTTTCTCGAGTTCTTTCTTGAACTCACCTTTCCGCCCGCGAACGATGGGCGCGAGAATCATGACTCGCTCGCCCTCAGTCAAGCCGAGCACGTTCTGCACAATCTGCTCAACGCTTTGTCGCGTGATTGCCGCGCCACACTTATGACAATGCGGCTGCCCGATTGAGGAAAAGAGCAGACGCATGTAGTCGTATATCTCTGTGACTGTGCCGACGGTGGATCGCGGACTGCGCGAAACCGTCTTCTGTTCAATTGAAATTGCCGGAGAAAGTCCGTCGACAGAATCGACATCGGGCTTTTCGAGTTGATCTAAAAATTGGCGCGCGTAAGCGGAAAGAGATTCAACGTAACGGCGCTGGCCCTCGGCATAAATCGTGTCAAAGGCAAGCGAGGACTTTCCCGAACCGGACAAGCCGGTAATGACTGTAAATTTGTCGCGAGGTATCTCTACGTTGATGTTTTTGAGGTTGTGCTGGCGAGCGCCTCTGACTGTGATGCGATCAATTCCCATGGGACGAAAAAATTGCGAAGAAGTAAGCTATGTCGCTACAGATGCGAATTTCAGAGAGTAGCGAACCAGTCATTCTAGCTGAGAGGATAGGCAGCAGCAAGTAGCCAAAACTTTGGGTAGTGCAACATCAGAGTGTTGCTGGCGAGAAGTGTAAAGGTTAAGGTATTAGCGGGCAGCGGCTTGCATCGCCAGACATGTTTGATGTAGGTTCTAACCCCTTACTTACCCAAGGAGGCACCCAAAGATGAAAGAGGACAACCCCCCCTTGCATTTTAAAGAAGCATTAGAAATCCGAATCCCCACTCAAGAGCGGAATAAAATAGATGCCGCCTTCGAACGAATTTACGAACGGTACGGCGACGACCTCCCAGCGTTTTTCCGTGATGCATATCATGAAGTCACTCAGCAGGCTATGGAAAAATGCGTCAGGAGAAATTCTGAGGACTAGATAGTGATAACACCCGACCCGGATTATCGTCCCAATCCCCAACGAGCAATTTACCTACACGGTCAGATCACTGCGGAGCTGGTTGACAATCTCACCCCGCAAATCCTCAAGCTAAAGAGTCAGGGTTATGACCCAATAACCATCTACATTGCATCTCGTCGTAAACAAACACATCCCCAGCCGGAAACCCTATCGGTAGCAGCGCATCCTTCCCGTCCTTCAATTTTGCAAACTCAGCCTCAGTCGATAGGTAGACAAGGCCGTTCCCTGTCCCCCAAACCCGCCTAACCAGTGCCGCATCTTGAAAACCCCTCGCAATTACAAGCTCACCCTTCATAATAAGGCCCTCCTTGGAGAGCCATTTTAGCAATGCCTGAACGCAATGCCTGAAAATAATCCTAAATAACATACGCTCAGGCATTGACAGGCATAATGCACTCAGGCATAATCCAGGCATTGAGGCACAGGCATCAACACTCTAGCTTTAGGAGGATGATATGGCAGCATCAGAATCGGCGATAAATGGCAGCAAACAGAACCCCCCGCCTTACGTCGCCCACCGAACCTTTATCAACTTTGTTAACAGCCTGACCCAAGGCATTCCCCTGCGGATTGACAAAAGCATCATCAGCAATCTAGCGGGTTCTACCCAAGGCCAGTTGCTCGCAACCTTGCGCTATTTCGATCTGATAGAGACGGACGGAAAGCCCAAGACTTACTGACCAAACTGGTCAATTCCGAAGGGCCGGAACGGCAAAAGCTATTCAATCAGATCGTGACTAGTTCCTATGATTTCGTGTTCACGAGCGAGCTGGACTTGCAGAAGGCGACCACGAATCAAGTGGAGGAGTTGTTTTCCGCTGAAGGACTTCAGGGAGAAACACGGCGCAAGGCCTTCGGCTTCTTTTTGGCACTGACCAAAGACGCCGGAATAAAGCTCTCGCCGCACATCAAGCCGCCCAGAACCGCGTCGGCTGGTGGTGGGCGTCGGCGCACGGCCAGAGCGAACAACTCTGACCAGATCGTCGATCCACCACCGCCCGCGAAGCCTGAAACACTAAGCCGATCACAAATCCTGCTCTCAAAGTTTCCTAGCTTCGATCCTGCGTGGCCTGAGGAGGTTCAAAAGCGCTGGTTTGACGCCTTTGACAAGCTAATGAAAACGGAGGACTCGGAATAATGCCGCGCACAAGTTTGAAGGGGGGTGATGCTATGAGGAGGGTGATAGCCTCTCTTGCTCTCGCTTACCGGCGGGAGGGGCGAAAACGGGAAGAGCCGCTCATGGCGTCCGTCGAAGATTCCTGAGCGGCTCATGGTAAGCCCCTTTAGTTAGCGGCCCCGATGGTTGCTTGTAACAACCAACGAGGCCAGTTGAAAACCTAAACGCGATTGCTCGCATCGGTCGTCAAGCAACCACATTGTGAGCCAAGTCGCAGAAAGAATCAAGGCTCCCAGTGACGTGCCACAACTGCAACTCCCTCTGCAAAAAGTTCGGTAAATTCGGCCCACAAAGAATCCAGCGTTACCGCTGCAAACAGTGTCGCAAAACGTTCTCAGAACAACAGAATAGACCACTGGAAAGTATGCGCATTCCGCTTGAGAAAGCGGAGCTGGCGCTACGCCTTTTGCTCGAAGGTAACTCCATCCGGTCAACGCAGCGAATCACCGGGTTGCATCAAAAGACTATTCTTGACTTGCTTGTGATGGTTGGCGAGCGTTGCGCGAAGCTAATGACTGACCGCATCAAAGGCCTTCCCGTTCAGGACGTGGAAGCTGATGAGATGTGGGGCTTCGTTAAAATGAAAAATCGCGCAAAGATGTTCAAGCAGATAGATGATCCGACCATTGGCGATGCCTATACTTTTGTGGGTATCGAGCGAAATTCAAAGCTCATTCTGGCGTGGCATCTAGGCCAACGCGATCAAGCCAACACTGAGGTATTCACGGAAAAGTTACACCGCGCTACCAGCGGCCATTTCCAGCTATCAACAGACGGTCTTAAGACGTATCCCGAGGCGGTTTCCTATTCGTTGGGTACTCGCGTTGATTTCGCGCAACTAATCAAGGTCTATCAGAACAACCGCGAAGGCGAGCAAAAGTATTCCCCGCCCGAAGTTGTGGAGACTATAAGGAAAGTCGTAATTGGCAACCCTGATCCGAGACGGGTTTGCACGTCGATAGTTGAGCGGAGTAATCTCAGCATGAGAACTTCAATCCGTAGGCTGACCCGCTTAACGAATGCTTTCAGTAAGAAGTGGGAGAACCTAAGTGCGGCCTTGGCTCTATACTTTGCCTACTACAACTTTTGCCGGATTCATTCCAGCATCCGTTGTACGCCAGCGATGGAAGCGGGTCTTACGAAACAGGTTTGGAGCTTGCGAGACTTGTTAATAGCAACAATCTAGTAGAGCACCACCAAACTTTGAGGTGTTGTTAGAGTTGAGCCCTTCAGGTCATGGGTTCAACCTTCAGGCTCCAGACTATTGTTTCAAGCCTGAGCTGGTGCTCTAAACTGCATCTCCCGAGGCGGTAACGTTAGTGAATCTTCCAAACGCTCTGACGCTCCTGCGCATCTTCATCGTCCCGATTCTCGTCGTCGTTCTGCTCACTCCGTTTTCCGAAAATTGGTTTGGCCTGCCACGCCACATTTTTGGTGTTGCGCTTTTTCTCGGCGCGGCGCTGACGGACTATCTTGACGGCCACCTCGCTCGTAGCCGGAACCAGGTAACACGTCTGGGCCAGCTGCTAGATCCCATCGCCGATAAACTGCTGATCTCGGCAGCCTTGATTTCTT
>Ga0207689_10001517_pt1 | contig 22085 bp, 19 predicted proteins | sample KBSMisM52_FD_184312 | JGI IMG/M metagenome (GOLD analysis project Ga0207689, IMG submission 184312) | Miscanthus rhizosphere microbial communities from Kellogg Biological Station, Michigan, USA - KBS Miscanthus M5-2 (SPAdes) (version 2) | ecosystem: Host-associated > Plants > Roots >... | reverse complement strand
ATCTTTATTTCAACCAAAACTGTTTTATATGAGAAAAGTACTGCTGCTTTTTATCATTACCATATTGTCTCACAGTTTTATTTTAGCTAAAGAGCCAGGGGACTCAACCCAAAAAAAGTTGCCAGATTCGCTGCGAATAATGTTGGAAAAGCAACTGAAGATCATGGACTCCGTTGAAAAAACACTTCACTACAAAACAGGTGTTATTGAATTGGCTGGTGGCATCGCAACCATAAATGTCAATAACGGATTCAGATTCCTTGAAAGCGATGAAGCAGAATATGTTTTAACCGAAGTATGGGGTAACCTGAAAGGAACAAAACCACTCGGCTTGCTGTTTCCTCCTAGCAGCAGTGCAACAGGATTTAGCTCTTATGCTTACTTGTTGGAATATGAAGATATAGGCTATGTGAAGGATAAGGATGCAAATGAAATAAACTATGACGACTTAATGAAGGATATGAAAGAAGGTGAGAAAAAATCTAATGAAGAGAGATCAAAACTAGGACTTAATACAATGGAGATGATTGGATGGGCCGAAAAACCGCATTATGATAAAGAGAAGAAACATCTTTATTGGGCTAAAGAATTCAGAGTTTCGGGTGAAGATGAAAATACTTTGAATTACGATATCAGAATTTTAGGTCGTAAAGGGGTATTGAACTTGTCTGCAATTGCAAGCATGGAACAATTAGACAGTGTAAATGAAAATTTGAATAATGTATTGTCGATGGTTTCATTTAATAAAGGGAACACATATTCCGATTTTGATTCGAAGACAGATAATATTGCTGCGTGGACGATTGGCGGATTGGTTGCGGGTAAAATTTTGGCTAAAGTTGGCTTTTTTGCTCTTATTCTGAAAAACATAAAACTTATAGGGCTAGCGATTGTGGCTTTTGGCGGAGCCGCGTGGCGGTTTATTACGGGTAGAAGGAAAAAAGAAGAGGAGTTTGTATATGAATCACAACCTTCACATGGTGATACAGGAGAAAGTAACCCACAATAATTTTCTGATTCGTGAATAAATTAGTCCTGCCATCAGGCGGGACTTCTTTATTTTTGCGCAATTTATTTTTTTCAAACTATGCCAGAAAAACAACAACCCGCAATTCTATTGCTTGAAGATGGTACTCTTTGTCACGGATTAGCTTTCGGAGCAATTGGTACTGCTACCGGTGAGATTTGTTTTAATACCGGTATGACTGGCTACCAGGAAGTATTTACCGACCCGAGTTATTACGGGCAGGTGTTAATCATGAACAATGCCCATGTTGGCAACTACGGGGTAAAAGAAAGCGATGTAGAGTCTGACGGTGTAAAAATAAAGGGATTGATTGGCCGAAACCTGGAAGAACAATTCAGCCGCAAAATGGCCAGGGGTTCCATGGATGAATACCTGAAACAGCAAAACATCGTTTGTATTGAAGGTGTTGATACCAGGGCACTGGTAGAGCATGTGCGCAAACAAGGGGCAATGAATTGCATTATTTCTTCCGCCGTTACAGATATTGACGAATTAAAAAAGCAGTTGGCAAAGGTGCCCTCTATGGACGGGCTGGAACTGGCCAGTCATGTCTCTACCAACACTACCTATGAAGCCGGAGATACCAATAGCCCGGTGCGCATAGCGGTAATGGATTACGGTATCAAAAAAAATATTGTGAATTGTATGGTGGAGCGCGGTGCTTATGTAAAAGTATTTCCTGCTAAAACATCTATGGCGGAGGTAAAATCATTTAACCCGGATGGTTATTTTATTTCCAACGGGCCTGGTGATCCTGCTCCGATGGATTACGCCATTGCCACCGTAAAAGAAATATTGAAAGAGAAAAAACCTTTATTCGGCATATGCCTGGGGCACCAGTTACTGGCCCTGGCTAATGATATTCCGACTTTTAAAATGCACCATGGCCATCGTGGCTTAAACCACCCGGTAAAAAATTTAGTGACCGGTAAAAGTGAAATCACCACACAAAACCACGGTTTTGGTGTAGACCCTGAAGCGGTAAAAAAAGCGGCTAATGTAGAAATAACGCATATCAACCTGAATGATCAGTCAATTGAAGGCATCAGGCTGAAAGACAAACCGGCATTTTCTGTACAATACCACCCGGAGGCCACTCCAGGTCCGCACGATTCGCGTTATTTGTTTGATGATTTTATAGCACTTATCAAAAAGTATAAGTAAATGTGGAGATGTGGGAAATGTGAGGAATGTGGAAATGTGCGGGTGGGTACCACGGCAAAATATTTCCACATTTTCATTTTTTCACATTTTTAATTTTTCTCATGAAAATTGCAATCATCAACGGGCCCAACCTAAACCTGCTTGGTAAAAGAGAACCCGGTATTTACGGCAACCAGTCGTTTGAAAGTTTTTTTGAAACATTGCAAATCAAATATCCGCAGGTAACATTCTCTTATTTCCAAAGCAATATAGAGGGCGAATTGATCAATGAAATACAAAGGTCCGGTTTTGATGCAGACGGTATCGTAATGAATCCCGGTGGCTATACGCATACTTCTGTGGCCATTGGCGATGCAATAGCGGCTATAAAAGCGCCTTTGATAGAAGTGCATATCTCTAATGTGCATGCCCGTGAAGAGTTTCGCAAGCTTTCTCATGTGTCTGCCAAAGCAGCCGGTAGTATTATTGGCCTGGGGTTAAAAGGATATGAACTGGCGGTGGAGTGGTTTTTGAAATAGCGAATAGCTTTATGTGAGCCTGTATGTGAAAAAAAAAGGGGATTTTGTAAATTACATTAATGGGATTAGCAAAGAAATATCAGCCACCACCAAGGACAGGCATGGAAGTATTTAGAATGCTCCCCGGGGGAACCCTCGCTGAACTTCTAAATGATTCTATTCATATCTCCCCGGCACCCAATTATCATCATCAGAAATTGATATTTGAATTGTTGTTGCTAATAGGTGGATATGTAAAAAAAAAATAAGTTAGGTGATTGTTTGCAGGCTCCTGTTGATGTATTTCTTGACGAAAGAAATGTTGTGCAACCTGATATACTGATTTTTGTGGCCGAAAGAATGACGATTCTGACTGATGAGGGGCAAATAAAAGGGGCGCCGGATTTTATAATTGAAGTTTTATCTCCGGGCAACAAAAAACATGATACAGAAAAAAAGAAAACGCTCTATGAAAAATTCGGTGTAAAGGAATATTTTATTGTTGATCCGGATAATAAAGAAGTAATAACTTACTTTGCAGCTAATAAAAAATTTGTCAAACAGGCATCCGTCAAAGGAAAAGTAAAATCTAAATTGCTGAAGAAGGTTTTTAGTTTCTGAACTTGTATACTCCTGCAATGCTCCAGTGGCCAAACCCCTGCTAAAAGATTATCCCTTCTGCTGAAGCTTTAACCATCAGGTCCTTTAATTCGTCTGACACAAATAGATACTGCCTGCTGAAGTGCCGGTTTTTTAGTCCGATAGGGAGTATCGTTTAATTTTAATTACAACATTACCCGCATTACCAGCGCAAAGCCCGTATCCTGCCTCGAATCGGCTGTTTTCCTAATAACGTGCACACCGGCCTTGGTCCATACTTTAAACACATCGCCCTTTTTTCTTTTGGCCAGTTCCTTATCTATTTCTGGTATAATAGCGCCGCGGGCTATCCAGCCCAAATCGCCCCGCGTTACGCCTTCTCCGCCCATACTATAGGTTTGTGCCATATCCTCAAAACTGGCCGTGCCTTGTTTTACACGGTCAACAATACTATTGGCCAGTGAGTCTGCTATACGCCGCGTAAAAATAGCAGTGTCAATAAATACCTGGCTTACCCGGTTAAAAGTATTGGGCAATTTTGCCAGTATTTGAACAAGAAATTTTTTGTCGTATGGCCCGTATACTTTCTTAATCTTGCCGGTATAAGCCAGGCTGTCGGCAATGCCCGAGAAATGCGTTGCGTTCAGTATAATAATGGTATCAAGTTTATATTGTTTCTTCAACACATCCCTGGCGTACGCAATGGGGTTTTGGGCGTTCTCCAGGTTGGTTTTTATTTGGGCAGTAGTTAATTTTTGTGCCACGCCCCGGTGACAGGCTGCTATTAAAAAAAAGAGGGTTATTATTTTCTTCATCTCTAAAATACGTTAGCTGTAAAGATAATGGAAGAATGGATGCACCATCTGATAGTGGCGATTCCAAACAAAAAATAAGGCAAAGCTGTACGCTTTTTCCATTACTGCATACAGGCAGATAGATGGCTGCTTTATTTTAGATAATGAAGGATTTGAGCCCCTGCAATGCAATACTGCATCAGAAGTATTTAGCGCCCTTGGTGCGCCAGAAATCGCGGTAAGAAACGATGATATTGAAATTTACATAGTTCTCTTTTATCAGTCCTGCAGTGGTGGTGCCGCGCTGGCCTACATCCAGCCCAATGCTAACACCGAGGGTACTAAGGCCCAGTTGGCTTTTTATCCTGAAAAGCCCGTATCCAAGGGTAAGCCCCATTTCTTTTAATTGCTGCCCGTTTACAGTCAGGTAAGACGTGCCGTAATAAACACCTGCCTGTAAAAAATTCTTTTCAAATTGAGAGTTGTAGTTCTTTAGCTTATTGGATACTTCAAAACCAAGAGATGCCCTGCTGCTGTTTTTCAGCGCAAAATTGCTGCCCGAATAATTGGTAGATGTCCAGCCCTGGTACCTATAGTCGCCAGACAAAGTATATTTTTTATCTTTTGTGATGCTGAAACCAAAACCCGATGAATTGGGTAACTTGAAAGGAGTATTCTTTACATCATCGGAAGTACTTGAAATTTGTGTTGCATTATCTGTAACTATCACCGTGGCATCTGCTGCCAGCGAATGCGAAGGCTGGTATACACCACCGATGCTGAGATCCCATCGTTTGTTAAGGGCCGTATAGTACTGGCCGCCGTAGATAAAATTGAAATTCTTCAGGAATACCTGCCGTGTAGTGGTAAGCGTTGTTGACAGTCCGTCTGTAACAAGGCTTTCGGTTTGAGTAAGCGAACCAAAAAGATAAGAGGCATTGACGCCCAAAGAAAGATGTTTAAACAGTTCTACTGAATTACCCCAATACACCTGGTTTACACCACCGGTGCCATCGTATGTTACCGGAACAGTAAGATTGGTGCCCTGTATGTTTTTAACCGAGCTGAATTCATAGCTGGCGGTGCTGTAGGGCATTAAGCCGGCGCTGGAACCCCACCATTTGTTTATTTTAGTAGCAATAGACAATCGTTTTATTGCAAAGTCTTTTCCGTTGGCGGAAGAGCTATTAAGCGGTGTGCCTTTATAGTTGACAAACTGGCCCCTGCCTGCTATTTCAAAAACGAAAAATTGCCTTTGCAAAGCCGAATAAGCAGCGGGGTTGTTGTTAATGGCCGCTTTGTCATTTCTGTAGGCTATGCCTGTATTGGCCATACCCGAAGTACGGTTATAAAAGTTGTTATCAATATCTCCAATGCCCAGGATGGAATAAGGTGAGTTGGTGTTTTGGCTGTACCCGCTGCAATAAGACAGTAACAATAATAATGTAAATATGGATGGAGATTTCATTAATAGCTTTATTTAATCACTGAAATATAATAGACATTCAGTTGGATCTTACTTTTTACGTTTTGAAAATCGCCTATAACAAGCCGGTTAAAGGTAGAAAAGCGCGTAGTTGACGGCGGCAAAAGCAGTATCCCGTCTTTATTGATGGCCGCATTGGTAATTTCCTGCTGCAGGTAACCCGTTACATCATAGGTGTAATTTGTATTGGTACCATATACATCATCAATTGCCAGGTTGCCGGTTTCAAGTGAGGCAGCGCCATTAGCCACCGAAGTAAGGGATACGCCCGGCTCGTTGGCGCCATCTGTTTCTGCGCCATTTAATACCGGTGGCAGCGGAAAATAGCCGTTATAGCTGTTAATAACAGGTTTTACTACCAGGTCTGCTCTTATTATTTTGACAAAGTCTGACCGTTCCAGCAGTTTCCGGATAGTGGGAAAACTTATTTTGAGGTAGAGGCCGGTAGCAGGCTGTAAATACCCGACATTGCCCGTTGAGGTTGAAAAAATTTCGTTGTTTTGGGTATTCAGCGCGGCAAGTGGGGTGCCGCTTCTGTCGGCTGTAATCTGGTTAAATTGCAGCGGCTTGTTGAAAAAAGCAAAATCAAAATATTTGCTGTCCCTGGTAATATCGGTCTGGTGATAATAAAGACGCATGATGACGCTGTCTTTAAAACCAAATATGTTATTGTTGGAGGTAGAAGATATTTTAAGCCCTTTCAAATAATCGGTAAACAAGATATTATCTTTAAGGATGGGATCCTTGGTTTTAATCATGTTATAGAGTTCAAGCCCCTTTGCATCACTCAGCCTAATATTGGCGCTATCGCCTGTTAAAGGGCGTAATTGAAGGGTTCTGGTGCCCAAAGAGCTGCTGTTTGCCGGCCAGCTATTGATATTATAAAAAGAAGTCTGGTTTTCGGTAAATTTTATTTCCTGCGTAAGCTGGTTCACTGAGATGCTAACAGGCAGGGTAGTATCGCCGTAATAAGCACCGTTGCATTTCATTAACAGCACCAGGGAGTCGTATTGTGCGTTGTCGCGCAAGTCTGTCAGTGTTGGAATGGTTAGTTGCAGGTAAGAATTGGCCGTGGTTTTTCCAAAAAAAGCATCTGTATAACTGCCTACCTGAAGGGCACCGGATTGAGAGGTGGGAACGGAATCCTTGTAGATAGTAGATACTACGGGGCTAATGGAATCTACCAGGATAATATTGGTAATCCCGTTGTCGATATATTGCTGCCCATATTGTATGGCTGTTTTCTGGCAGCCAATGGTTAATGAAAGAATAAGAGAAAAAAAGGTAAGAGAAATTAAATAAGAGACAACAGGGATATGCCGCATCACACGAAAAATTTGAGCAATGTTCGCTAATAAGGTGTTACGATTTTGTTAGTATGGACTAGCATACTTTATAACCCGTTAAACGGCTGTTTTTTATATACCAAGCATTTTCCTTTGATTTGGGCTGAAAAAGCCGGGTTTTCATGTTCAAATATATTCGTATATTTTTTATTGCCTTTCATCAGGTATTTAGTATCGAATTTCCATTTTAACGATTGCTGATATAGCTTATCCATTAGTTTCACCGCAAATTATTTTCCCCGCCAAACAAAAAAATATATATGAAGCGTGTATTTTCTTATGTTCTGCTTATTGGAAGTTCTTTGTTTTTGACGTATTCATGCACTAAATCAACCTCTTCTACCACCGACACCGTAGGTAACTGGGTTCGCCGTTCCGATTTTGACGGAGTGAGCAGAAGTGAGGCTGTTTCTTTCGTAGTTGGAGATACCGCTTATATTTCAACTGGTTATGATGGAAGCGTTCGTTTAAACGATACGTGGAAATATGATGTTGCCAATAATTATTGGTTGCAGCGTGCCAATTTTCCGGGTGATGCCAGAAGTTCTGCTGTTGCCTTCAATACTACCACAAAAGCTTATGTTACAACAGGTTTTAATGGTCTTGTAAAATTAAAAGATACTTACGAATTTAACCCCGCTCAAAATGTTTGGACTAAAAAAGCTGATTTTGGCGGTACGGCGAGGGTGGATGCAGTAGCTTTTGGTATTGCTGACAAGGGATATGTAACTACCGGCAATGACGGTAATGACCTGAAAGATTTCTGGCAGTACGACCCCGCCGGTGATGCATGGACACAAAAAGTAAGTTTGGGCGGGTCCAAGCGTTCTGCTGCAGTGGCTTTTGTATATAAAGGACTTGGATATGTAGTTACCGGTATCAACAACGGTCTTACCGTAAATGATTTTTGGGTATATGATCCCACTGCCGACAAATGGGCGGAGAAAAACTTTATATCCAACGTTAGTACAGAAACGTTTGATGATGCTTATGCTATTGTACGCAGCAATGCCACCGCTTTTGTAATGGCCGATCACGCTTATGTATGCACCGGCGAAAACGGCAGTATATTAAAGACTGTTTGGGAATATGATTTTACTACAGATATCTGGACCAAAAAAACAGACTGGGAAGGCCTTGAAAGAACAGGAGCTGTAAGTTTTGGCGTAAAAAACCGGGGTTTCCTGGGCACAGGAAGAAACAGTACTTACCGGTTCGATGATTTCAGGGAGCTTCTTCCAAATGATACGTATAATGCCAATGATTAAGAAGAATACAGTAATCTGGCTGGTGTCGGCCCTTATGCTGGTAGCCGGATCCGGAATTTTATACTTGAGGAAAAACCAACAGGCAGTAAACGATTTGCTGCCTGTTGATTTACATGCTATAAAAATTGCTGATGGCTGGGGATACGAAGTACTGGTTGATAAGAAAATATACATCCACCAGGATTGCATCCCGGCTATTTCCTCCTTCAAAAGATTCAGCAGCGAAGCCGAAGCGCTGCAAATAGGCCAAAAAGTGGTGGAAAAAATAAAGCAGGGACATAAACCTTCCATTACCGAGCAGGATTTAATTGAGAGCCATATACGCTACTAACCCCTTAGAGCACCCTCCTTCTACGTTACATCAAATTCATTTTACTGACTATTAACATTAAACAAATGAGACAATTTGTTCCTTATGTCATGCTTTTTATTGTAACCAGTTTGGGAAGCGCTTCCTGCAACAAATCCAGTACCGTAGATCCTGCTACCATTGGCAACTGGGTTACCAGGTCAACATTTGACGGGGTAAGCAGAAGCGGGGCCGTATCATTTGTGATAGGAGATACAGCATATATTGGCACCGGCTACGGCGGAAATGCCCAGAACGGAGGGACAGCGCAGTTGGGCGATATATGGAAATACGATGTAGACAATAATTACTGGATACAACGTGCTTCGCTGCCGGGTATTGCAAGAAGAGAAGCGGTAGCTTTCAGTACCAGCACCAAGGGCTATATCACTACCGGTTTCGATGGCATCAATAAACTGAAAGACACCTGGGAATTTGATCCGGCGAAAAACGCCTGGACACAAAAGTCGGATTTCCCGGGTACCGCCAGGATGGATGCTGTAGCATTTGGTATCAGCGACAAGGGGTATGTAACCACCGGCAACGACGGCACGGATGTAAAAGACTTCTGGATGTATGATCCTGCAACTGACACCTGGACGCAGAAAACAAGTATGGGCGGTACCAAACGTTCGGGTGCGGTAGCATTTGTTTATAAGAACCAGGGCTATGTAGTATCCGGTACCAATGTGGGTGCGGTAGTAAACGATTTTTGGATGTACGATCCTGTTGCAGATAAATGGTCAGAGAAAAGAGCTATCTCCAATGTAAGCACAGATACGTATGATGATGCTTACGGTACGCTTATAGAACGCAGTGGCGCGGTAGCTTTTGTGATGGGTGATAAAGCTTACCTGTGTACGGGTATAAGCGGCAGCACCATGCTGAAGTCGGTATGGGAATATGATTTTGCCACAGATTTATGGGTTATCAAAACGCCCTGGGAAGGCCTCGAAAGAACCCAGGCCATTGGCTTTACACTCAAGAACCGCGGTTTTTTGGGCACAGGCAAAAACAACACTTATTATTTTGATGATTTCCGTGAATTCTTTCCCACCGTCCTTTACAACGCTAATGATTAAACGCAGGCATTGATTACGTGTTTGCAGTGGATGGCCGGGGCTTTGGCTCTGTTGTGCTGAACAGCGTTTGTTGTTTGGTTGCCCTTATATTGCCGTATACTGATTGTTTTCGATGCCGGGTCTCAATAAGATCAGCAACTATTGTTTGTTTATCAGGAGTTTAGCCTTACAATATCGAGCAGGTTATTGCGGTAACTGTTTCCAATAGGCAAAATCTTATCGGCAATTTCTACTTCTTTTTTGGTGATGCTGTCTATATGGTTAAGTGACACAATATAAGACCGGTGTATACGCACAAATTCTTTGGCCGGCAGGTGTTCTGAGAATGTTTTCAGGTTTTGAAGCGTTATAATTGGTTTGCTTTTTTTGGTGGTGTATACCTGTGTATAATCTTTCAAGCCCTCACAAAAAACAATATCGTCGTAGTTTACTTTCAGGATACGGTATTCTGATTTAATAAAAAAGTAACGGGCATCTTTGTAATTATTTTCTGATCGGGAACCCAGCATCTGCAGCAACGCTTTGTTTACAGCTTCCAGAAAAACGGTGTACGACAAAGTCGTTCCATTTACCGCCAGGCTGGTACCCGCTGTACTACCCGTATGATGTTCGTCCTCGGTGGTGCAAATAAAAATGGGCGATTTTTCCTTTTTAGAGAGGTCGTTTTTTATTTGCGAATATTGTCTTGAATTAAGAAAAATAATATCAGGCGTGGCGGTATCTATTAATTGTACTGTTTCTTTAATAGTGGCAGTGGTGGCTTCCAGTGTAAGGCTGCCTGTTTTTTCTATGAAACCTGTTAACTGCCGGTTACTTTCGGGTGTATCTTGAAGGAGTAAACATTTTAATGTCATAAGCGGTGAAGTGAGTGTGGTGCAATTTCTGTATAAGTATAGTTAAACAGGCGTTAAAAGCCATGGTCTTTATTTAAAACAGGTGATTAGCAGGTTTTTGGCGGTGAATTAAAATACACTTAAATAAATTGAGACGGCCGTGTATTTATTCTGCAAAAGTCTTATAAAATTGCCAAAAACACCAATTCAGGAGCATTTTTTGCAGATTTTGTTTTTTCCTGCAGTGCTGCTGCGGCGGATGGCCGGGTATAGGCTCTAAACCAGGTAGTTGGCAGGCAGGAATGGTATTTCGTACATTGCAATGAAAAAGCACGAAAACCGTTCTAGACATGAGTTTCCTAAAAGTGTAAAAGGCTAAAATTATGGTTATGCGTTTACTATTAATGATATGCTGCCTGTTTTGCACCATCGCCCGGGCGCAGCTGAAGGATTATGTAATTGGAATAAAGGGGGATACATTAAACGGGATAGACAAAAATGGCAAAAAGCAGGGCAAATGGGTAATACGGTACGATGAGGTAAGGGGCGAGCCGGGTTATGAAGAGGAGGGCGTTTTTATTGACGATCGCAAAGAAGGGGTTTGGCGTAAATTTACCCTGATGGGCGATCGCTTCGCAGACGAGAATTATCACTGGGGATTTAAAGACGGCGAAAGCAAATATTATAATCTAAACGGGGATTTATTGAAAGAGGAAAGCTGGCGGGCTTTTAACCCCGATAAAGTATACGACACTATTGATGTAGAAGATGTAACCCGCCCCGATCATTATAACAAAGTGATTATAAAAAACGAAGGCTCTTCATTAAAAAATGGTACCTGGAAATATTACGATCCGGCCGCCGGATTTATAACCAGGACCGAATTTTGGGTGCTGGGTAAGCTACAGAATAGCGATAAGGCTGTTGGAAATGGTGCAAAAAAACAAGCAACCGACAGCAGCGATGCAGCAAAAGCAAAAGTAAAGCCCAAAGAAGTACTGGAATTTGAAAAGAAAAATGCAGGCAAGAAAAAAGTACGGGTAAGAGACGGGAGTACTTTTTAAGATCGTGAGACGTGAGGCGTCAGTCGTGAGACTTTTAACGTCGAATCACCGCGTCTCATATCTCACGCCTCACGTCTGACGTCTCACGACTCACGACGTTGACGCCCTTTCTATAAGGATAGATTGTATGATCTTATTCTCCGGAGGAATCTTCTTTTTATCAAGCAACTGAAATAAAATATTGGCGGCTTCTTTTCCTATGTCAAAAGCTGGTTGCGTGACGGTGGTTAATGATGGATGCAGGAGCGATGCAATCTCCAGATTGGAAAAACTAACAATTTTTAGCTGTTGTGGAACAGCCAGTTCCAGATCGTTTGCTACATGATAACAAATGGTGCCCAGTTTTTCCATAGATGATAATATGCCGTCGGGGTTTTGTGCTGCCACTGCCTCCTTTATCACCCTGTAATTTTCCTTTTCATTTTCGTCGCAGTCAATAATTAATTTTTTATCGGCCGGTATATTGGCATGTGCAAGGGCATCTGTATAACCCTGCAAACGCAGTCTGCCTGCGGAAAGATTCTTCAATGCCAGCAGGTACATGATACGTTTACAGCCACGCTGAATTAAATGCCTGGTTGCTTTATAGCTGCTTTCATAATCATCTGTGGTTACATTCAGCATTGCTGAAGATTCGCAAACCCTGTCAAAAAGAATTACAGGCAGTTTCCTGTTCAGTTCAGTGATATGATCATAATTATCAGTTTCCCTGGAAAGCGATATCAGTAAACCATCCGCCCGCCCGTTGGCCAGGCTGTTTACAAAGGCTATTTCGCTTGCGGCGGATTCATGCGTAAGATAAATTAATACCTGGTAACCTTGTTGCCGGGCAATTTGCTCAATGCCATTGATAGCCTGCGAAAAAAAATTATTGGCCAGCTCAGGAAAAATAACGGCAATGTTTTTACTTTTCTGTTCGCGCAGACCAGAAGCAAATGGATTGGGCTGGTAATTTAATTTCCTGGCCAGGTCCCATACTTTTTGGCGGGTTTCGGGTCTTATTTGGTAGCTATCCCTTAAAGCACGCGAAACGGTAGCAATCGATAAATTGAGTTCATCTGCCAGTCTTTGTATATTGACTTTATCCATTTTACTGCGTGCATTTATTTTTCCCGGTACCAGGATGTGCAAATGAAAACGTTTTCATAAATAAATATATCAAAATTGTAAAAGGATGTAAAATCTATTTAGCTTTAGAACGATAATTTAATCTCCATTAAAGCCGGTTGAATTTCATACCAATACTAACTATCTTGCCTGCATGAATCAATTAAAAACCGGCGACTACGCCATATTTGCTGTTTATTTTGTATTCATTTCTTTATACGGCTACTATGTTTACAACAGGAAAAGATCCAGCCAGCAGGGTGCAAAGGATTTTTTTTTAGCGGAAGGATCGCTTACATGGTGGGCGATTGGCGCTTCCCTGATTGCTTCCAATATTTCTGCAGAACATTTTATCGGCATGTCGGGCTCGGGTTTTGCGCTTGGACTGGCCATTTCGACTTATGAATGGATGTCTGCCGCCACACTCGTTATTGTGGCAGTATTCCTGCTGCCCGTCTATCTTAAGAATAAGATTTACACCATGCCGCAATTTCTTGCCACCCGGTACAATAGTACGGTTAGCACGGTGATGGCTATTTTCTGGTTGCTGGTATATGTGTTTGTAAATCTTACTTCGATTATTTACCTGGGTGCATTGGCCATTTCATCTGTTTCACAAATTCCATTCGCATACTGTGTGATTACGCTGGCTTTTTTTTCAGTCATTGTTACTTTAGGAGGAATGAAGGTGATAGGTTATACCGACGTAGTACAGGTATTGGTGTTGATTCTTGGCGGATTGGCCACCACCTACCTGGCATTAACGATGGTATCGGGTCATTTTGGTTTTGGAAAAGATGCCCTGAAAGGTCTTTTCCTGCTGAAGGAAAAAGCGCCGGATCATTTGCATATGATTTTTAACAGGACAAATCCTTATTATAAAGATTTGCCTGGTCTTTCTGTACTTGTTGGCGGTATGTTAATCAATAACCTGGCCTATTGGGGATGTAACCAGTACATTATACAACGTGCGTTGGGCGCAAACCTAAAGACAGCCCGCAGTGGTATCCTGTTTGCCGGGTTTCTAAAATTGCTGATACCTGTGATTGCCGTTCTTCCTGGTATAGCGGCTTATGTTTTGTATAACAACGGGCTTTTTCAATCTACCTTAAAAGAGAATGGAGTGGTTAAACCAGATCATGCTTATCCAACTTTGCTGAATCTGCTGCCTGAAGGAATGAAGGGGCTTGCTTTTGCCGCCCTGGTGGCAGCCATCATTGCATCGCTGGCGGGAAAGGCCAATAGCATCTCTACCATCTTTTCACTCGATATTTACCGGCCTTTTTTTAATAAGGAAGCGAGCGAAAAAAAATTGATCAGGGTTGGCCGCTGGACGGTAATTGTGAGTATGCTGGTGGCAGCTATTGTTGCCCCTGCTTTACGAACACTCGACCAGGCCTATCAGTTTATACAGGAGTATGTAGGATTTATTTCGCCCGGTGTGCTGGCTATTTTTTTACTGGGCATGTTTTGGAAAAGGACAAATTCCGCAGCCGCACTAACTGCTGCATGCCTTACCATCCCGCTATCAGTTGTATTGAAGTATATACCCAAAGTGTGGGATCTGCATTTCCTGGGATCTACCGGTTTTGCATCACCAGTGGTTCAAACAGACGGAACCATTGTCTACGAGATTCCTTTTCTTGACCGGATGTTTATTGTTTTTGTTGTACTGTCAGTTTTAATGATAGTTATCAGTCTGCTTGATCCAAAATCAAAAAATGCGAAGCGTATAATTGCTGTAGATGCATCCATGTTCCGCACTTCACCATCCTTTATTATTATATCGATGGTAATTGTGGGGATACTCACTGCGCTTTACACCGCTTTTTGGTAAACAAATTGAATATTGAATTCATAAATTTATACAGACCTCTTGTACATAAACACAGCTCAGAAATTGAAAACTAAAAGAGGGTGTCCCAAAATTACTTTTGAGACACCCTCTTTTAGTTTTAATACATCAAACTGAACCAATGATTAACTAGTAGCCGGGATTTTGTTTCAGAAAATCAGGCAGGTAAGATGCAGCATCGATTGCAGTTTGCGGTATAGGGAATATGCGCTTGTTTTTGTCGGTACTGTTTTTCTCAGTCCAGGTACCTTCATATTTGCCAAAGCGAATCATGTCGGTACGGCGGTTCATCTCCCAATACAATTCAAAACCTCTTTCCCTGAACAACAGGTCCAGGTTCATGCTGGTTAAAGCAGTTGGCTTAACCGCATAAGCAGTCCTTGATGTCCTCACCGTATTTACATCAGTAAGCGCACCTGCTGCATCATTCTTCCTGAGTTTTGCTTCTGCGCGCATCAGGTAAACATCTGCCAGGCGTACGATGGAAATATCTGCCTGGCCAAAATTTCGTCCGCTGCTTGAAGCGCGGCTGAACTCATATTTCTCCACCCGGTAACCGGTAGAATAGTTGCTGCCTGCCGTAGTAAAATCGACCTGCAAAGTAAAATCAACGGGCAAATTTGGATTGCTCCGTGAAAGGTTGTACAGTTTGCCTACTTTGAAATTACCATTCGAACATTTTACGAACGCGCCATTGATACGTATCAAACCATATTGCTGGCCGCGCAAGATGCCCCTGTCTATATTAAAGTCGGTAACACATGAATCGCCGGGGTTGGTATAAATGGAAATGTTTTGTTTGTAAAACCTTGGGTCTGCCGTGGCAGGATCAGCAGGCGCATTGGCAGTTGCCCATGTCTGGTAGAAATCCGGGGTGATGGCCGGTCCGTCTGTACCATTGGCTGCAGGGTACTGTGGCAACGGGTATTGGTCGCCTGACAAAGAGAAATACGCCATACGGTTATGCCCGTTTAAGTCTGATCTTTGGTCAACGGCGAAAATCAGCTCTTTATTGGTATGGTTATCATTGCCGAAAATGGCGAAGTAATCTGGCGATAGTGTAAACAGGTTAGAGCTAATGATCTTGTCGCTGTATTCGATCACTTTATCCATGTCCTCTGTTTTAAAATCGAAACTGGAAGCATACCTGTCGCGGTATACGGCGGCATTGAGGTAAAGCCTTGCCAACAGCGCCCAAACACCGGCTTTGGTAAGCCTGCCTGGTCCTGTTGTGTTGTCAAGTACAGGCTCAACCGCCAAAAGTTCACTCTTGATATATTCAACGGCTTCTGCACCGCGTATTACTTTGGACAGCGCATTGGCGTCTTCTTTTATAAAAGAAATCCCAAACAGGTCAAGACACAACAGGTTATAGAATGCCCGCATGCCTCTTGCTTCTGCAAAATAAAGCGGCGCACTTGGATCTTTGTTGGTTTGAAGCGCAGCCATTGCAGTTACGGCACGTGAGAGTTCCTGTGTAATGAGCGTCCATGTATCCCTCACATTGGGATCGGTGGAAGTTGTTTCATGCTTGTGCATGGATATATAAATACCATTATCGCCCCAGTCTGTGCCGCCCCTGTAAGGCAGGATGGCTTCATCGGTTGAAATTTCCTGCAGGGCAAAATAAGTGGTGTGGCGATAGATATCCGGGAGACGCGCATATACAGGAGCAATTACACCGTCTGCAATTTGTTTCTCTGTTAAATTGGTGGTGGTTAATATTTCATCCTGCACTTTTTCGTCAAGCTTGGTACAACTGCTGATAATTGCCAACAGCATAAGCAGTAATGAAGATTTATAAAGTATTTTTTTCATGGCCGTAGTTTTTAAAATGATACGTTTAATCCGAAAACAAATGATCTGGCTTTAGGGTAGCTGAGGTAATCGATTCCGTAAGACAATGCGTTGTCAATCTGTCTGTCTGTGTTCACTTCGGGGTCATAACCATTATACTTGGTAACAACAAACAGGTTTTGAGCAGTTGCGGATAAACGTAAAGAAGTAACCCAACGACCCAGACCTATTTTAGCAGGGTTTATGGTATAACCCAAAGCTACGTTGTTCAAACGCAAATAAGCGCCACTTTTTAAGTAACGGGTGCTGATGGGTGCGGAATTACTAACAGATTCGTTGGGATAGGCAACGGCATCCGGTGTTACATTAACGCCTTTGGAAATTTTCAGTTTGTAAAAAGAGGCGTTCGCTGTATTATCGTAAATCTTATTACCCGAAACACCATTGAAATTGATTACCAGGTCAAAGCTTTTATAACCCACGCTGCCATTGAAATTATACAGCACATTGGGTAATGCGGTACCGGCAGCTATGCGGTCTTTATCGGTTATGATACCGTCTTTATCTGCATCCCTGAAAGTGCTGATACCATTGGCATCAAGACCGGTCCATTCTTTGAGAAAAAATGTACCGATGGGCTGATTATTGATATAGCCGTTCAAGGTAGCTGAAGTAAGGCCAGAACCGGAAGCCGAACCAGATGGGATAATGGAAAGCGGCGATTTGGTTACTTTATTGCTTAATAAGGTAAGGTTGCCGCCTACGGAATACCGGAAGCCTTTATCGTTGTTTACACGGTATTCCAAATCAATTTCGAGGCCTTTGTTATTAATATTCATGTCTTTAATATTCGCCCAGTATTTATCTGTTGGCTGGATGGGATCTGCCGGTGGTATATACAGCAGGATATTATTGGTATTCTTATTGAATAAGTCAATCGAACCGCTCAATCTGCCTTTCAGCAAGCCGAAATCCAATCCCACGTTAGTTTGTGTGCTTACTTCCCATTGCAGGTTTGGATTGGCAAGCCTGGAGTAAATCAGACCTGCAGGATAAGCGCCTGTACCGGACAGCGGGTAGCTGTTGGTGGCCGATACAGTGGCTGTATAGCTGGCCTGCGTAATCTTATTGGGAATTTCCTGGTTACCGGTTTGTCCCCAGCCCGCACGCAATTTAAGATTGCTGAACATGGAATTCTTCATGAATGCTTCTTCTGTTATTTTCCAACCCAGTGAGAAGCTGGGGAAATAGCCGTATTTGTTATTGCCACCAAACTTGGTTGATCCGTCCACCCTCATATTAACAGTGGCCAGGTATTTATTTTTATACTGGTAATTGATCCTGCCAAAAAATGACTGCAATTCGTTGGTTTGCGCATAGCCACCCGGCGCATTGTTTGCCAGCGTCAGCTCCTGGCCGTAGCTTGGGTTGTATTGTGGCTCTACAGGACCGATCGCAAACTTATTGATGCTGTAGTTGCGGCCCTGTAAAAAGACTTTCTGGTAAGAATGACCCGCCAGGGCATTGAAGTTATGGTCACCAAAAGTATGGGCATACGTCAGGTAGTTTTCTATTAGTATATTCCGGTTGGTGGTATAATAGGTCTCCAAACGGCCATCTCTTTGCGGGGTGAGCGCGGGCAGCGCCTGTACATCGCGCGTGCCAGTTGAATTGTCAATGCCAAAATTGAATTTGTAATTCAAATCTTTTACCAGTTTCAGCGTACTGGTAATATTACCCAATACCCGATTAATCTTGGTGATTTCTTTATCCAGTGTAAATGACTGCAGCGGGTTGTTGATAGCCTGGTATTGCGCGGGATTACCGTTGGCATCGCGTGCAGGGTAAGTTGGGTTATTGGAGATAGCGTCGCCAATAACACCCTGTATCGGTGGCCGCAGGTTGTAGGTGCTGGTAGCTGTTAGATTGGCTTCAATGGTCAGCCTGTCTTCCAGGAATTTTTGCGTTACATTAAAACGGCCGGTATAGCGGTCAAAATTATTGAACTTGATAATGCCCTGTTGTTTTTGCATGCCAAAAGAAGCATAATAAGTAAGCTTATTGGCCCCGCCGCTGAGGCTGATATTGTGGTTCTGCGTAAGTGCAGTGCGGGTAATTTCTTTCTGCCAGTCGGTATTGCCGCCTTTATCGTCAAGCGTACCACCAGCGTTTACTACCTGCGATTTATATTCCTGGGTAGAAAAAACAGGTAGTTTTCTTGCCAGGGTTGAAACACCCAGACTGCCTGAATAGCTGATTGAACCGGTTCCGGCCTTGCCCCTTTTAGTGGTAATCAACACAACACCGTTAGCACCCCTGGTACCGTAGATAGCGCTTGCTGATGCATCTTTCAATACGTCTATCGATTCAATATCCTGTGCATTCAGAAAATTGAGCGGATTACCGCCGCCGGTGCTTGAATTATCCAGCGGAACACCGTCTATCACAAAAAGTGGGGTGTTACCGGTTCTGACACCACCAGGTCCGCGTATGATTATCGACAAAGTGCTTCCCGGTTCACCGCTGGCTGAAGTAACATTTACGCCAGCTACTTTTCCCTGCAGCAACTGTTCGGGCGAGTTGATAATACCGCGGTTAAAGGATTCAACTTTTAATGACTTTACGGCGCCGGTAATATCCTTTTTGTTTTGTGTGCCATAGCCCACCACCACTACCTGCTGAAGATCGGCGCTGGTGGCTTCCAGTTTAATGTCTATTTCGGTCTTATCTGCCACCACAACCTGTTGATTCGTATAACCTACATACGTGATGATCAATACCGATTTTTCATCGGCGACTGAAATTGAAAAATTACCATCGGCGTCGGAGGTCGTTGTTCTTTTAGTATTTTTTACAGCAATCGTGGCGCCTGAGAGTGGTTTTCCGGATGTGGCATCTGTAACATGGCCTTTGACAATCTTGTCGGGAGGGCTCATAAAGCGTTTTGCGGGGGTTCCTTTGCCGTAGCCGGCAAAACTACAGAGGGTAAGCAGTAACCCCATCAGTAGTCCGAACCAAATCGTGGTGATTTTTTTCATTGTAGTAGTATTGGTTAAAATTTGAGTTCTTTCAAAAAAGGCAAAACAACATGAGGCAGCATTGTTAATGCCGGATTAAACATAGATAATATTTCAATCACTTAGACACAATCCAACAATAATTTCCATGTAAACGTTTTCATTGGGGCAGCTCATTGATTGTTTCCTGCATATGGCAAAATTATAAAATTGCGGACATGCCGGCATCCCACCGAAAGAAATAAACAACTGGTTGCTGGTGCAACAACAAAGCCGGTTCACCCGGACTGAACAGGATAAGTTGAAAATTTTTTTCCCCATTCTTTTAAGTGAATGAACATTCATTTATATTTGTAGCGTATGAGAGTACGTGACGACAGTAAAATACAGGCCATCCGTGAAAAAGCGGTAGACATGATGGTAAAGGAAGGGTTGGATGGATTTAGTATGCAGAAGCTGGCGAAAGCAGCCAATGTATCGCCGGCTACTTTATATATCTATTACAAAGACCGTGAAGACCTAATCCTCAGGCTGTGGAGTGAATCTTTTAAGGAGATGGCGGAAGCCAGTTTGAAGGGATTTGATCCCGGTATGTCTTTTAGTGAGGGTTTGCGCGTGCAATGGATGAACCGTGCAAAATATTGTTTGAAAAATCCGCGGCAGATGCAGTTTATGGAGCAGTTGCGCCATTCACCCCTGCAGGAAAAAGCATTGGGCATGATGGGTGAAAGTTTTAAAAATGCGATGAAAAATTTTGTTCATAATGCGATAAAAAAAAATGAACTGATAAAAGTGGAACTGGAAGTATACTGGTGTATTGCCTTTGCGCCCATGTATGGACTGGTAAAATTTCACCAGGAAGGGCATAGCCTGGGAGGGAAAAAATTTAAACTGAATGATAAAATACTGAATGAGGCGCTGCAACTGGTAATTAAGGCATTAACGCCGTGAGTTATTTTGAATGATAAGTTTTAAATTATTTCGCGTAAATGAAATTCAAAAAGTATAATTCAAAATTCAAAATATTTTCCTGCGCATATGAAATCAACATATTTCTCTGTGCAGCCTATTTTAAATTTTGAATTTTAAATTGTTTTCGACAAAAGCAAGATTCAAAATATATAATTCAACATTTAAAATATTCTTCTATGGAAGTATTAATATTGAAAACAAATATCCGGTATAAAAAGCAGGTGAAAACCGTAGCGCCATTGCTGGACGGACAAGACAATATTTCGCGGTGGAATATTGATTTAAACGATATTGATAAAGTGCTCCGGATCGAATCAGACGATATGGAACTAACAGAAGTCGTTCAAATAATTAAGGAAGCCGGTTTTCATTGCGAAGAGCTGGCGGGATAAAATAATACACCATGGAACAATTAAAGGATCAACCAACTGTAAAGGGAAAGATATTTACTTCTTACCAGGCATTTATTATAGCTATTATAGCTATTCTGCAATTTACTATCATACTCGACTTTATGGTATTGTCGCCCCTGGGTGCCATATTGTTGCCAACTTTTCATATCAGCACACAACAGTTCGGCCTTGTGGTTTCCGCATATGCATTCAGCGCGGGGATCTCCGGTTTACTGGCGGCAGGATTTGCCGATAAATTTGACAGGAAAAGATTATTGCTTTTTTTCTATGGCGGTTTTATGGCAGGCACTTTTTTATGCGCCATTGCACCGACCTATCATTTCCTGCTCGGTGCAAGAATAGTGACCGGCATTTTTGGTGGTGTTATCAGTTCGGTAAGCATGGCTATTATTACGGATTTATTTAAAATGGAAGTACGCGGCCGTGTAATGGGTTTTGTGCAGATGGCATTCGCCGCCAGCCAGGTATTGGGCCTGCCTATCGGATTGTTTTTGACCAACCGCTTTAACTGGCATGCGCCCTTCTGGATGATAGGTTGTGTTGGTGTGCTGGTAGGAATTATTATTGTTATTTACATGAAACCCGTGGCTGCACACCTTGCTATCAAATCTGACCGGAACCCTTTTGAACACCTGTTAAAGACGCTGTCTCATAAGACCTATTTACGTGCGTTCCTGGCTACTACTTTGCTTACCACCGGGGGATTTATGTTAATGCCTTTTGGCAGCGCTTTCAGCATCAATAACCTGGGCATTACAATGGAACAATTGCCCATATTATATGGTATAACAGGGTTGTTTTCTATTGTTACGGGGCCGCTAATTGGGAGAGCAAGTGATAAAATAGGCAAGTACCCTATTTTTGTTATTGGGTCAATTGTAAGCATCGCCATGGTTCTTATATACACAAACCTTGGCATTACCCCCTTATGGATTCTTATTGCACTCAATGTGGTTTTATTCATGGGTATTTCATCACGTATGATCGCTGCCAGCGCTTTAATGACGGCCATTCCGCAGCCGCAGGACAGGGGTGCTTTTATGAGTATCAACTCATCTGTGCAACAAATAGCAGGTGGGATAGCAGCCTATGTTGCAGGTTTACTGGTTGTACAAAGTAAAGCCGGTCCTATACTGCATTACAACAGGCTTGGTTTTGCCGTAACAGGCAGCATGCTGGTGGCTATCTTGTTGATGTATATGATTGACCGACATGTCAAACAAAAAGCTGCTGCGGCGGCAATGATGGCTGCTGCCGCAGCAGTTGATGAAAATGTTGTACCTGCGTTGTAGTTACCCGGCTATCTCTCTTTTGTTCATATAGCGGATAAAAAATAAAAAAACGACTGTAGTAATTGATTTGCGCACCGGGACTTTTACCTCCTGACAGCTAGCAACCAATAGCTAACAGCTTA
>Ga0207689_10001515_pt1 | contig 22101 bp, 23 predicted proteins | sample KBSMisM52_FD_184312 | JGI IMG/M metagenome (GOLD analysis project Ga0207689, IMG submission 184312) | Miscanthus rhizosphere microbial communities from Kellogg Biological Station, Michigan, USA - KBS Miscanthus M5-2 (SPAdes) (version 2) | ecosystem: Host-associated > Plants > Roots >... | reverse complement strand
CCGCCGCTTTGACTGGCTCTGACTACGAAGGCACTTACGATCATGCCAAGGACGTATCCCATGACCGCGCTCATCGCGGCTTGCTTGATGATCACTTTGTAGACATAGCTGTTCGGCGCACCCATCGCCTTTAGCGTTCCGTATTCGCGGAGGTGGTCCATGGTAGTGGCGTAGATGGTCTGCGCTACCACTACGAATCCAACTACCAAGCCAAGCAATGCGGCCAACAGTACAGCAACACCAGCGCCTGTTGTGAACATCCAGTAGATCTGCGTCATGCGGCTGAATTGGTGACTGGTGAATACTTCTACATTTTGTACGCTGCCTGAAATGTCGCGGCGAACTTGTTCAACATTCGCGCCCGGAACGAGTTTCACCAAGACGAAAATCGTTTGATCTTCGGGCAACTTCACGTATTCCTGTGCTCGCTTAAAAGTCGTGAACACATAGGGTGAAGTGGTGAACGAACGGATACCGTGCGTGAAGCCCACTACACGTGCACGTCGGCCATTGATTTCGAAAACCTCCCCCAGATGATGAACGGCCAGCTTGTCCTTGTACATGTCGTCCATGATTACGGCGTCGGGCTGCTTGAGATCCTGCACACTGCCCTGCACCAGGTTCCAGGGCTGCTCCATTACTGAGTCAGGATTGATACCGACAATCTGGACAGATTCTTCCCTGCCATCGGCACGCTTCCATTGTGACCAGCGGCTCACAATTTTCTGCGCTTCCGCGACTCCGGGTACGGCGCGAACTTGATAGAGTTTGCGCTCGCTGAATGGAACTCCCAGTTCGACATAAGGAACATGCTTTGAGGTTACCCAGAGATCAGCGTTCGAGTGATCCACCAATCCAGAGGTAGTAACCGTGAAGCCGACAAACAAGCCGAGTTCAACTACGATCAGCACGACCGCGAAAACAATTCCAGTCAGCGTGACCGTGAGCCTTACTTTGTCGTGGAAAAGATTCCGCTGCGCTAGGGGAGGCATTATTTCTTCTCCTTCACTAATCCACGAAGGATGGTGTCCAGCATGGTCTGCGCCCGTTCTTCCACCGGCCGCCAGTCCACCCACTTGTCGCTGCATTTGGCGATGTGCAGGGAAATCATTCCGTGCACACCAGCCCACAACGTTTGGGCGATTAGGTCTGCATTCTTCAGTTCGTCGCGGAACGTGCCCATTGCCAGAGCTTCGTGCACGGTCTGCATGAGGAAGGCGTAGGAATCTTTCTCCGGATTTCCCTTCACTTCCTTATCCCGTTCGTTCAACTCGTCATACTTCTGCGGGTTGACCGTCATAAACATCAGCTTGAAATGATTGGGATACTGCAGGCCGAAGTGGATGTAGGTCTGGCCGATGGCGCGAATGCGCTCGATCGGATCAGCCGGTAAATTGGCGGACTGAAATTCGGCGGCCAGGCGGGCGTAGTCGGCGTGGCACAATTCGTGGAAAAGGTCATCCTTGTCCCTAAAATGGACATAGATTGCTGTCGGCGAGTATTCGATCTTCTCCGCCACCTTCCGCATGGAGACGCCTTGATAGCCCTCGGTGAGGAACAGTTCGCGGGCCGCGTCCAGAATGATTTCCCGGGTTTCGATCTTTTCTCGTTCTCTGCGCTCTTTAACGCCCATAACGATTCTCAGTAACTTTACAGTGTTAACTTAACACCGTTAACTTACAATTGATCGATCTCCTTGTCAAGAAAATTTTGGTCTTTTTTAAACGTGGATTTCTGACCGGTGAGGGCTCATTGTCGACAGGGCGCGAAGGATCCGAAAATTACCGATCTTATGGGAGCCAAGCGAGTTACTGGTCCTGCATCAAGTTATCGTAAAATTCTCGGCAGCTATTCAGGAGATATCTATGCAACGACTTTTATCTCTCGTTGGACTCTTGTGCTTCGCTTCCCTGTCGTGGTCACAGGCGGCGCCTGCAGCGAAACCTGCTGCAACCCCTCGTCCCGCTGGTCCCACTGCCGTCATTGATACGACGGTTGGCAAATTGAAATGCGAGCTTTTTCCTGACAAGGCTCCCATCGGTGTAGCGAACTTCATCGGATTGGCCAACGGAACCAAGGACTGGGTCAACCCGGCCTCCCACGCTAAAAAGCACGGAGTACCTTTGTACGACGGGACCATTTTTCATCGCGTGATTCCTGAGTTCATGATTCAGGGAGGCGATCCGGCGGGCAATGGCAGCGGCGATCCTGGCTACGCTTTCAAGAATGAGACCTCACCTACTTTGAAGTTCGATCGTCCCGGCCGGTTGGCTTACGCGAATGCCGGCCCCGGAACCAATGGCTCACAGTTTTTTATTACAGAGGTCCCTTATCCCAGTTTGAATGGTGGATACACAATTTTTGGGCAGTGCGATGAGGCTGCGGTTGTGCTGGTAAAACAAATTGCGCGCATGGGGAAGGATGCGAATGATCGCCCCTACCGGCCCGTAAAAATTAACCACATCAGCGTGTCACAGTCGATTGCCGCCGCAAAACCGGCTACGGCTGCGAAGCCGGCGGGCACTGCAACAAAAGCTCCGGTGAAAACTCCGGCGAAGCCTGCCGCTACTCCTAAGTAATTTTCTGCATCAGAGAAAGATCATCATTCGAAGAAAGGGATTTTATGAGCCGACCAGTTGGAACTTACGCAATGTTTAATACTTCTGAAGGAACTATTGTCTGCCGTCTGTTTGAAAAAGAGGCGCCGAAGACGGTGGCTAATTTTATTGAACTGGCCGAGGGCAAACGGGAATGGTCGCATCCGGTGAGCCGCAAGAAGAGCAAAGATAAGCTTTACGACGGCACGATTTTTCACCGCGTGATTCCCGACTTCATGATTCAAGGCGGTGATCCGGCGGGTACAGGGTTTGGCGGACCCGGGTATCAGTTTGAGGATGAAACCAAGGGCTCTCCGCATAAGTTCGATAAGCCCGGGAAGCTGGCCATGGCCAATGCTGGGCCGAATACAAATGGCTCGCAGTTTTTTATTACTGTAGCGGCTACAACCTGGCTTACCGGAAAGCATACGATTTTTGGCGAAGTGGTTGAGGGGCAGGATGTGGTAGATAAGATTACGGCTGTGCCACGCAACCGGCAGGATAAGCCGAACAAAGATGTGGTGGTGCAGTCAGTGGTGATTGAGAAGGTTTAATTCTTTTGAATTGGGTACTCCATGTATCACTGATTTAGTGAGACATGGAGTACCCAGTTTTTATTTTATACTCCGATCACTCCGACCAGTTCCTTCACTGCAGCTGCGCTCTTATCTAATGCTGCTTTTTCCTCTGCAGTAAGTTTGATCTCGATGATCTGCTCGATTCCCTTCGCTCCCAGTTTGCACGGGACGCCGACGTAGAGTCCGTTGATTCCGTATTCCCCTTGCAGGTACGCGGCACAGGGGAGGATTTTCTTTTTATCTTTGAGGATGGCTTCAACCATCTCAGTGGTTGCGGCCGACGGAGCGTAGTAAGCGCTACCAGTCTTTAAATGCTTGACGATTTCTGCGCCGCCGTCACGCGTACGCTGGACGATTGCTTCGAGGCGGGATTTCTCGATCAGTTCGGTGATCGGGATGCCCGCCACTGTTGAATAGCGCGACAGTGGAACCATGGTGTCGCCGTGACCTCCGAGGACGAAGGCAGTTACGTTTTCCACACTGACTTTAAGTTCTTCCGCAATGAAGGTGCGGAAGCGGGCTGAGTCTAGTACTCCGGCCATACCGATGACCCGCTCGCGCGGTAAGCCGCTTTGTTTGTAGGCGGCTTGGGCCATGGCATCGAGCGGATTTGAAACGATGATCAGTATGCAATTTGGTGAATTCTTCACTGCCTTGCTGACCACGTCCGACATGATTTTGTAATTCGTGTTAAGCAAATCGTCGCGGCTCATGCCTGGCTTGCGTGGGATGCCGGCGGTGATGACCACGATGTCGGAGTTGGCGGTGTCGGCGTAGTCGTTAGTGCCGATGATGGAGGAGTCGCGCTTTTCAATGGGCATGGCTTCGAGCAGGTCGAGGCCTTTGCCTTGGGGGACTCCTTCGACAATGTCGATGAGGACTACATCGGCTAGTTCCTTTGAAGCGATCCAGTGAGCGGCGGTGGCGCCGACGTTTCCTGAACCTACGATGGTGACTTTCTTACGCATGCTTAACCCCTTTTTCGCCGCGGATTTACGAGGATTCAAACCCCTTATGTTCTATCCCTGAATCCGCGGAAATTCGCAGCTGATTTTTTACTTCATGTTTTCGATCATGTAGCTGGCGAATTCGCTGGTCTTGACCTTGGTGGCACCTTCCATCATGCGTTCGAAGTCGTATGTGACTTTTTTCTGCTCGATGGTGTGCTCCATGCTGTTTTCGATCAGGTCTGCGGCTTCGTTCCAACTCAGGTGGCGGAACATCATGACGCCTGAGAGCATCACTGAGCCGGGATTGATGACGTCTTTGTCCGCGTATTTCGGAGCCGTGCCGTGCGTAGCTTCGAACACTGCGAAGCCGTCGCCCACGTTGGCGCCAGGGGCGATTCCCAATCCGCCTACCTGTGCGGCGCAGGCGTCAGAGATGTAGTCTCCGTTTAAGTTGGGCGTCGCCAGCACGTGATACTCTTCCGGTCGCGTTACCACCTGCTGGAAGATGGAATCGGCAATGCGGTCGTTGATCATTAGTTTTTTCTTCCACGCACCTTTGCCATGGGTGGAGTAGATCTTGCCGAGGACAGTTTCAACTTCTAGCCCCACCGACTTGCGAAACTCTTCGGGAGCGAATTCGATTCCCGGCTCGATCAGTGCTGCATTTTGTTCCGCAGTTAAGCCATCATTCTTATCCTTGTTGTCGATGATCCAGCTTTCGCGTTCGGTGATCACCTTGTCGCGAAATTCTTCGGTGGCAAGTTCGTATCCCCACTTGCGGAATGCGCCTTCGGTGAATTTCTGGATGTTGCCTTTGTGGACCAGGGTTACGCTCTTCAAATTATTTTGCAGAGCGTGCTGAATGGCCATGCGCACCAAGCGCTTGGTTCCGGTGATCGAGATCGGCTTGATGCCTACGCCCGAGTCCAGGCGGATTTGCTTTTTGCCGCCCTTCAGCATGTCCTTGTTCAGGAACTCGATCAGCTTTGCAGCTTCGGCTGTTCCCTGCTCCCACTCAACTCCGGCGTAAACGTCTTCGGTGTTTTCGCGGAAGATGGTGAGGTTCATCAGATCAGGACGTTTCACCGGCGACGGCACGCCCTTGTAATACCGTACCGGACGGATGCAGGAGTAAAGATCCATGATCTGACGTAGCGCCACGTTCAGTGAACGGATGCCGCCGCCGACTGGAGTGGTCAGAGGGCCTTTGATAGCGACGCGGAAAGTGCGGATGGCTTCGACGGTGTCATCGGGAAGCCAGTTGTCGAATTTGTCTTTGGCTTTTTCGCCGGCGAAGACTTCATACCATGCGACTTTGCGTTTGCCGTTGTAGGCCTTCTGCACGGCCGCATCGAATACGCGTGAGGATGCTTTCCAGATGTCGCGCCCGGTACCGTCGCCTTCGATGAAGGGAATGATGGGATGGTCGGGAACCTGATATTTGCCGCCGCTGTAGCCGATGGCCGCGCCGTCTTTAGGCACCGGCACACCGTTATATGAACCTGCCATTTACTGGTCGTCCTCCGCTCGGTTTGGGAAACTGATAATTATAAAGGTAAATTTGCAGAGTGAGTCTCTCAGGGGCTAAAGCCAGCATTATTTTTGATACTAACGGCACGGGTGAAGCCGCGCCCCCCCAAAAACTACGAAATCAATTCTTGGAGTAAATTTCTGATCATGCTCACTGCTGACGAAATTCGTAAAGTTTTAAAGTTGCTGCCGCACCCGGCCGAAGGCGGGTATTTTGTTGAGACTTATCGTTCAAAAAATCTGCTAGCGCCCGACGCTTTGCCTCAGGGATATCCGCGGGCGCGTTCGGTTTCAACGGCTATTTATTACTTGCTGACTCCGGACAATTTTTCTGCGATGCATCGTCTTCGCGGAGATGAGATTTTTCATTTCTATTTAGGTGATCCGGTGGAGCTGTTGCAGATCAAGGCAAAAGGCGTTGCAGAAGTGGTTGTGCTTGGTCAGGACATCATTGGCGGAATGCGGCTGCAACACGTAGTTCCGGGAGGGGCCTGGCAAGGGTCGCGGCTGCAGGCTGGTGGGAAATACGCGTTGTTGGGGACTACTGTGGCTCCGGGATTTGACTATGAGGACTTTGAGATGGGGAAGCGCGAGGAGTTGGTGACGGAGTTTCCGCGGTTTGCAGAGATGATTCAGCAGTTGACCCGGTCAACTGACCCTCCGAATAGAGCAACGGATGGACCGTAGGCAAAAGCAGATTCCTTGCGCCTGCGGCGCTCGGAATGACAAGAATATCGATGGCGGTTTTTGCAGCGCCTAAACGCTGCCCCATGCAAATGCTAGGCCTTCTGATAAACCGGCGACAGTTCTCTTAGGCGTGCCACTGTAGATGGAATCAGACCTAGTGCGAAACCCACATCTTCTTCCGTGTTTTGCTTACCCAAGCTGAATCGTAGGCTGGCTCTGGCCTGGTCCGGACCGAGGCCCATAGCCATCAGTACATGGGAAGGCTCCAACGCTCCAGAGGAACAGGCTGCGCCGGTGGAAACTGCCAGTCCCTTCAAGTCGAGCGCGATCACCAAGGCTTCTCCTTCAATGTGATCGAAGTGGATGTTGGTGGTGTTGGGGACGCGCGGTGCGCCTTCGCCGTTTACTCCGATCGTCTCCACTTGCTCAACGACGGTCTTTTCGATTTGCTCGCGCAGCCCGGCAATTCGCTCGACCTCTCCATTTTCGAAACCTTGTTTGGCAAGCTCTGCCGCCTTGCCTAATGCAACGATTCCGGGGACGTTTTCTGTGCCAGCGCGGCGCGAGCGCTCGTGACGGCCTCCATGGAACATTGCCTGAAGCAAAGTTCCCTTTCGCACATAAAGAGCGCCTACACCTTGCGGGGCATGCATTTTGTGTCCCGAGATGGAAAGCAGATCGCAAGCTATGCGGTTTACATCCAGCGGGACCTTCCCTGCCGCCTGAACGGCATCGGTATGAAAGTAGACATCGGCCTCCGCAGCGATTTTTCCGATTTGTTCGACCGGCTGGATGACTCCGGTTTCGTTGTTGGCCATCATGACTGTGATCAGCCGCGTGTTGCGACGCAACGCCTCACGTACATCATTGGGATCGACCACGCCGCGGCCATCAACCGGAATGTAAGTGACTTCGATCCCAACCGATTCCAGATGCTTGCAAGTATTTAGAACGGCGTGGTGCTCGATGGTTGAAGTGATGATGTGGTCGCCGGGACGGGTGAGTCCTGAGATTGCTAAATTGTCACCCTCGGTTCCACCACTGGTAAACACAATCTCAGAGGCGCGGCATCCAACCAATTGGGCCACCGATTCGCGAGCACGCTCGACGGCGGCGCGGGTTTCCTGTCCGTGATGGTGGATGGAAGACGCGTTGCCAAAATGCTCGATGAAATACGGACGCATGGCGTCCAAAATTTCTGGGAGCACTGGAGTCGTCGCGTTGTTGTCGAGGTAAATTCGCCGCATATCGCTGTTTACATTTTACGCCCATCAGTCAGAGTCATTCGGTGCCAATCACATTGTGCAATGATGGGCATGGCCTTTTTGATGTCTGAATTGCTGCAATCGAAATGGGATTCTTGTTTCAGCTTTGACTGTTTTTTCGCTGCAATTAAGGTTAGAATTCACATGTTTATTCAGGAGGAGTCATGTTCGAGGGCGCGTTTTCACCGATGCATTGGGTAGTTGTGCTGGGAATTGCTTTGTTGATCTTCGGACCCAAGAAGCTGCCGGAATTGGGTAAGAGCCTGGGCGAAGGTATCCGTGGCTTCAAGTCCGCGATGAAAGAAGAAGAAAAACCGGGCTCCACCGCTGCCACTCCCGAAGCTAAAAGCTAGAGCTGTAGCACTTTAGTGGTGTCTGTCCCCATGCGGGTTGAGTGAAAAGCGTTGCACTTTACCTGCTGTGAAAATGATGTAACCATCTTAGAATCAAGATTTTTACATTGGATTACTAATTGCTCCAAAGCAAGTGAAACTGTTTTACTACCTGGTTTCAAGGGAGCGATTAGTGCGCCATTTCCGGTTAGCTGTATTTCTATCAACCCTCATCCTGGCATTTGCCGGCTCGGCCTTGGCCGATACGGTGGTGAACATGTCCTTCATAGGACCTGGCGGGAACAACTCGGGTGGGGTCTATACCTATCCGTATAATTTTATCGTCACACCTGGTGGACCGGCTGCACTCATCTGCGATGCCTTCGACAACGAAGTCACTGCGGGAGAAACATGGACCGCCACGGTCAATACCCTTACCGGCGGCAACGGTTTATTTGCAAGTCAGGCTGATTCGCTGAAGAACTACAAAGCGGCAGGCTTGATTTTCCAAGGAATCGTCAACGGCACCATTGATGCCAACGTCGGCAACTGGGCGATCTGGGGTTTGTTCTCCGCAGACGCTAAAACCAACTCCTTTTACCAGAGCAGCGGTGCAGCGCTTGTAGCTTTTTTCTATCAGCAATGCGCTGTTAGCACTCCCAATAGCGCATTCAGCAATCTCGTACTCTATACGCCGATTGCTGGAACGCAAAGTTGGGGTGGCCTTCCGCAGGAATATATCGGCTTGATCAGCGTGCCGGAGCCGGCGGAAATCGCACTGATGTTACTCATGGTAATTGGCGGCGTAATGGGCTTTGCTTTCCGTCAGCGTTTGGGATTGAAGCTGGCGGTTGCACAGGCTTAATTAACGCATGCTTTGAAAATAAGGCCCGTGCTCGGGGGAGCATGGGCCTTATTTTGTTCAGTAATTCTGAGTTAGGCGGAGACGCCTCGGGCATGCTCTTGATTTCCACGTTGTTTGCGAAGCTCTTGCTGGAATGTTTCGGCAGGTAGATTCGCCTTGGTGCGAAATAGCTCTAGTAGGGGATCTTCAAGCGCTGTCTCACTCGGCGTCGATGCTTCTATCGGCTCGAGGCCTTCGGGTTTAACCAGGAGTTCGGGCACTCCGGCACCGCTTTTCATCAAAGTTTGCAGGAAGGTTTCAACCTGGCGGCGTTGGTCATCTGTATTTCTGGTAAATTCCACTCCCATTCCCATGTCCGTATGGGCTACGCGCACCACACCCGGCACTTGAAGCTGTGTACCAGCCGCGCTCATGGATAAAGCAACCCGCGAACGGAGTGGAAATGGAACCGGTAATTCCATATAGCAGCCGCCCAGACTCAAGTCGGTGAGCCTGCATGCGACTGGTGGATCCTCTTGTTCAAACTCCGGTGAATGGCGTGCGAGCCACTGTTTGATCTGTTGCTGCGTTTCCGAACTCACCTCAGTGAAACGTACACCTATCTGTTTACCGGCGCTTTGCCAGGCGATTTCCGCCTTGCATTCCACTTCGTGCTCGGTTCCCGGGAGGGTAAAGATCACTTTCAATGGGCCGGGGGGGTTGTTTCTTCTTGTCAGTTGGATAGCCATTCCACCACCGCTGAAATCGGTGCTTACGCTTTTAATGCGATCTCCTCCGCTGAAGGCTAGTGCGATGGGAATTTCTACCGGAATACGAATATTGCGGCGGCGTTCACACTTCATCAAGGCACGCGCAGCCCGGAAGCTGGCCTTGGCCTTTTCCATGGAAATTGGTTTATAGAGGACGAAATGAGCTCCCAGTTCAAAAGCACTGCGGACGGCCTGCGCGCCGTCTAGAATCGCAACCGCCACGGCACGCTTGTTACAGAGAGCACTCCTGGCGCTCCTTAGAACATGGGAGGCGGTTTCTTCACGATGACAGTCCACGATGACGGCTTCGAACCGCACGCGGGTCAGCTTGCAGATGGCAGCTTCAGCCTCGGTGACGTGGGTGACGTCGATATCGAGGTCACTGAGGACCCGTCTTAGCACCCGGAGGATCTTCTCATCCGTGGAAAGAATGAGTGACTGTAACTTCATGATGGCTTGGTAGCCACCCCGTGCATGGCACCATATTGAACTTTAGAAAGCCAGGAGCGGCCCCGTCAATGAAAGCAGGCCCGATGCAGGTTACTCGAGTAACCTGCAGTTCCAACCAAGAATTCTCCCCTCCCGAGAATCCCAACAAACCTGAACCAAGCTTTTAATTGGCTGCCCCAGGGCTTAAATTGCCCTATAACGAGACACGCCGTTCAATATTGACTTTTGCGTTAATTCCCCTTAGAATCATTGACTTCCAGTAGGTGTACGATTCGCGGCAAGGCGTTCTTGGATTTTTTCTACGAACCCCTAATGCAATGAATCTGTTTTCCGGTTATGTGAATCTAACTGACTGATTGCACGTGATTTTATAAAATCCCTCGACTGAGGAAAAATTACTTCTCAATGGCAAAACGACGCGGAAATCCGAACTGGGGCAAGCCTGAGCCGATCGGGCCGGTTGTCCCCACTGTTACTGAATTTGAGCAGGTGGTAAAGGAATACAAGCTGACTCCGGACCAGTACCTGCGCTCGACCCGATTGCGCGAGTGGGCGCGCCGCAATAAGAACTCGAAGTACATCCCTGAGCCATTGCTCGAGGCTTGGGGCTTTGAAATTGAATCGACGTTGTAGGTCGCTTCTCCCGAATTAATGCTGCAAGGCCGCCTAATTCAGGCGGCCTTTGTTTTTGCTGCCCTAGGATGCCGTTGGCTAAAAGCGGATTTGCGGGCCAAAGGTTACACGCAGGTTGTTCCGCGCACCATCATCGAAGTAGATTTCATCGCCCACCTCGAGGCGCAACCCGAATGGGCCCCAGAAGCCTTCAACACCGCCAGCAGGGTAAAGCGCAAAGCGAGTGTCTCCACTGGTGACACCACCCAACGCACCTTCGAATCCTGCTGGGACACTTTCATGGGAGGTACTGAAGTTGATGAACCCAACCTTGCCGGTGGCAAATATCCTGAGTGGACCGGTTGTCTGAAACTTGGGCCCGAATAGTGCATGCAGAGGCCGCGTACTGGTGTCTACGAACTGTGTGCTTATGCCGTTAGAAAAGACGCTAGTAAAGTTCCGCTCAAAGTCGTACGCCATTTCAGCTTCCAAGGCCACAGTCGGACGGACATTGAAAGCAACGCGTCCACCGACGCCAATGAAGTTGATATCAGGAGTGGTGCGGTCAAGACGGAAATAATTTACGAAGACGCCTACTTCGCCATGATCTTGCGCCGCAGCAAGGGAGGGCAGTGCAAAAGCTGCTGCTAAAACCAACATGATTGAAAGCATCCAGTGTTTCATTTGTGATTACGCTCCTAAATTTGTGAGCCCACACTGCACAGCTATCCGTTCAGCGGCATGCAGTCCGGCCATTGCAAACCGAAAATTCGATGCCGCGGTTAGTGGATGGGTTGGCGTGTAACTACTATTAACGCCAACGGATTACAGACTTCAGAGTAGAAAATGGAAAGAAAAGAATTAGAAAATAATAAGGCGAAGAAAAAGATTCTTCGCCTCGCATAACAAGTTGTCCGAGTTAATCAGCGTGCGGAAGTATTTTCCAGCTTGGCTTCACGCGGGGTCATGGACACAACGATATACTCCCGCTCTTTGTTGTCTCCGTCCTCCACGCGAAGAAGCATTTTGTCCTTGTCCAACCGGAACTGAGCTTTTTCTCCCACTGGCAAAAGCGCTGGGTGCTTTTCGTCTCTGGGACGAATGTGATAGATCACGTGTTCTCCTTGCAGGATGTATTCCTGGCAAAGCAGGGCGTGAGTTTTTTTGTGAGCACCATCGGTGCCGATCAATTCGCCGGCGAAACTCTTACCGCTGTTTTCATCCATACCGCACTCAGCCGAGTCCATTTGCAACAGAACCCCACTTTCGTAATGTTTGGGCTCTCTCGCGTAAGCAAAGCCTGCCATCAGCAACATGGCGGCAAAAATTCTGAAACGCATTCGTATTCCTCCCGTGGTTGTAGCGCTCGCACGCGTGTATTTGCGTTGCTTGAGTCAATTGTTTCCTGGGAACGTGAGTGCGGTTAAGATCACGCCCGGGGTTGGCCCCGGGTAATCGGGCGAAAACAGTAGACCGATTCCCGGATTTTCGAGGGAGCGAATATATTGGGTGAATCGAGTTGCCTGGATCAATACCTACCCCGTAGTTGTTTTTTGCGGTTTGCCATGCCAAAAGAAACTGGCCCTTAGGTTATGGGTTAGAGTGTGTAAGTCCTTTAAAGACGGGGTCTGCCTATGGGATTCTGGAGAAATCTATGGTTTATGTTGACTGGCTATCCGCCGTCCCTTAGGCTTTTCCAAAAGGGTGACCAAAGTTACCCTTTTCGGACGGGCAAGAAGTTGAGCTAAATGCAACGTAAAGAATCGTATACCGCATCTCACCAGATGCGGTCGAAAAGGTAAATTTTGGCGACCGCAAGAAAACTACAGGGCGGCGAGCTCAGCGAATCAGAGGCGATTGAGCGCGCAAAGCAGGGCGATGGAGATGCGTTTGAAACTCTGTACGACCTGCATAAACGCCGGGTGTATTCACTGTGTCTGAGGATGACCGCAAATGCGGCAGAAGCAGAAGACCTGACACAGGAAGCCTTCCTGCAGTTGTTTCGGAAAATTGGGACGTTTCGCGGCGAGTCGGCCTTTTCGACGTGGCTGCATCGCATGGCTGTGAATGTCGTGCTGATGCGCCTGCGAAAAAAGAACCTCCCCGTAGTTCCCTTGGACGATCCTTTAGAAACCGAAGAGGAGTCCTCCAAGAAGGAACCGGGAGCGCCGGATCCGAAGTTAACGGGTTCGGTCGATCGCATGCAGATCCAACGGGCGGTGGACGCGTTGCCGCCGGGATATCGGACGATTTTTGTGCTGCATGATGTGGAAGGTTACGAACACAACGAGATTGCTGAGTTAGTCGGTTGTTCGATCGGAAATAGCAAGTCGCAATTGCACAAGGCACGTATGAAGTTGAGAGACCTCCTCAAAACCAGCAGAGCCGAAAAGGCCGAAACGCGGTGAGGAGTGTCAGAGTGATATCGGGGAGAGTGGAAGTATGACGTGTAGAGAATTTCAAGAGATCCTGCCGGAGATCATCGACGGCGGCCAGACATTTGAACAGGAGATGCACTGGAAGTCCTGTCAGGAATGTTCAAGTCTGGTAGCTGACCTTACGTTGATCTCCAAGCAAGCCACCATGCTGCGGGCATCAGATACACCCAGCCCGCGGGTTTGGAATTCCATCGAAATCACACTTCGCCAAGAAGGCTTGATTCGTGCTGGCGGCGAATTGGCCGTGGTCCCTGCGTCTGGCCGCCGCTGGTCTCTGCGTTGGCTGGTTCCGCTCACTGCTGCTTTCCTTATAAGCTTTGGCGTTGCTGATTACTACATGGCGTCGCGGCAGCAAACTCCGACTGAAGTAGCAGGGATGGATCGTCCAGTCACAGTTGCCAACCCGATGGACGCCGATGACTCGCAGTTGCTGGAAGCTGTAGGAGCGAATGCTCCCGCCATGCGGGCGACCTACGAGGCCAACTTGAAAGACGTTAATGCCTTCATACGGGATGCGGAAGATTCAGCCAAGAACAATCCCGGGGACGAGGAAGCGCAGCAGTTGCTGATGGAAGCGTACGCACAAAAGAACATGATTTATGAGATGGCGATGGACCGTTCTCTGCGATAATGCCGGGAACGACCGCGGCGGGGATTTCACAATGATGAGTAAACAACGCGTCGAAAACTTAATGCTGGTTGTAGTGGTTATCACGGCAACCGGCCTTGCCTCTGGCCAGACCCACAAAGAATTTCGCTTCACCGTGCATCCCGGGTCGAACCTGGCCGTGGCTAATCCCTATGGGCCCATCTCGGTGAAGTCGGCGGCGGGGAATACTGTCGTCGTCAACGCGATTTTGCATTCCGACAAGGTCGAGGTTGATCAGATACAGCACGGCAACCGGATTGATATCAATTCACACTTACTTCCCGGCGCGGATGCAGACAGCGGCCAGGTTGAGTACGAAGTTTTAGTTCCAGCAGATGCCAGCGTGAGCATGCGGACTTCTACCGGTCCGCTCAAAGCGGAGAAGATGCGTGGAGATTTGACCTTGGAAGGTACGACCGCCAGCGTAGATGTGCATGATGTGATGAATGCACATGTGCACGTAAAAACTCTGAGCGGTCCGGTTGTGCTGACTAACATCAAGGGTGGCCACGTGGATGTCACATCCGTGAGCGGCGATGTCACCTTGAACACCGTCACCGGACCGAACGTGCAGGTCAGTTCCTCGAGCGGAAAGATTATCTACAACGGCGACTTCGGAATTGGCGGCGACTATTCCCTCACCAGTCACACTGGAGATATAGAAGCGACCGCACCTCCGCAGGCTTCTATTGATGTCGTTGCACAATCTGCTAAAGGAACCGTGGACAGCGATTTTTCCCTCGAACCACGCCACACCTCTTTCACCACCAAGGTCGGGAGTACCTTCGCAGGTACCATGAACAAGGCCCTGTCCCTGGTTAAGCTCAATTCTTTCAGTGGTAAAATCCACCTCAGGAAAGCGCCAAAACCCGCATATTAACGGGTGAAAGTGCTGCCATGATCCAATCAAGATGAATACCCGCGCGTTTGTGCGTGAGTGTGCTCCCAAAACGCAGGCTCTATTTCTGGTGGGCTTTATGGGCGCTGGAAAGAGCAGCGTGGGCGAACTGTTAGGACAACGCCTGGGCTGGCCATTCGAGGATCTGGACCTACGCATACAACAGCGCGACGGCCGTAGCATCGAACAGATATTTGCCGAATCCGGCGAGGCGTTTTTTCGCCGGATTGAGCACGACGCGTTGCGCGAAGTTGTCAATGAACTCGGAAGCAATCCCCGAGTGATAGCGTTGGGAGGCGGAGCGTTTGCTCAGCCGGAGAACATTCAGCTCCTGAAAAGTGCAGGAGCGCCCACCGTGTTCCTGGATGGATCGGTGGATGAGCTGTTCCGACGGTGCCAGGACCAGGGGCGGCCAAGGCCGTTGCGCAGCGACCTGGATTTGTTTCGCAAATTGTATGACGCCCGGCGCGGACATTACATGTCTGCTTCTCTGCGGGTGGACACGAGCGGCAAAGATGTAGCAGCGGTGGCGAGTGAGGTCGCCGAGGCATTGGGGCTGTGAAGGCATATATGAGAAAAAGCGCGTTCGTTGGGGTTGGTTTGCTGTTGTTATCGGGTGCCTGTTTTGCCAAGGATGCGGGGAAACAGGTTGACTCCGGCGCATTCGGCGTATTTATCAACAACCGCCGTATGGCAACCGAGACCTTTTCCGTGCAGCAGCAACCCAACGGCAACAGTGTTATTACTTCGCAGTTCAAAGACGATAGTGGCGCGGCGACCCAGAACAGCGAATTGCAATTGACGCCGAATGGAGCGCTGCTAAGTTATGAGTGGCATGAAACCGCTCCGGAGAAAAGCAGCTTGAAGGTTGTGCCCGATGGAGAGTTTTTACGGCAGACCGTGGTTGCCAAACCCGGGGACAAGCCAGCGGAGCAGCCGTTTCTTATCCCTCCGACCTCTCCTATCCTCGATAACAACTTTTTTATCCACCGCGAAATTCTCGCCTGGAGATATCTCAGCTCGAGTTGCACTTCGGAGACCGCCGGCCTGAAATGCGGTCCGGGAGAATTCGGCGTTCTGGTACCTCAGGGGCGGTCTTCCTCGCACATTTCCATCACACCAATCGGTGACGAAAAAGTAATGATTGGCACGGTAGAACAAATCCTTCTTCACATCAACCTGAAGGGCGATGATGGAGACTGGTCGCTTTGGCTGAATACCAGAGACCATTACAAACTGATGCGCGTGACCAAAGCTGGAGAAGCGGTTGAGATTCGACGCGATTGATGCCCGAATTTAAAGAAATGGACGGGACCGGATGTCCCTGATCGACACAAAAACAGCGCGGGTTCTTTTCACAGTTTTACTCTTCACTTTGGTTCTGGGATTTCTATACGTCGCACGCGAGACCCTGATCGCATTTCTTTTTGCCATTTTCTTTGCCTATCTGGTCGACCCGGCCGTTTCTAGTGTGGAGAAGTGGACGCACAGCCGCGGCTGGGCCATTGCTGCGATTTATCTTCTGATTGTCGGGCTGTTGATCACTTTCTTTTTTATCGTTGGACCGCGGATTGGCCATCAGGCACAAACGCTAAGCGAGTCGCTGCCATCTCTGGTGGAACGGGTCGGCTCAGGACAGATCGCCGAACAAATTGGCAGTGAACATCACTGGAGCCAGCGGACTACCGACCAGATCAAAGGCTTTCTGGTAAATCACCGCAAGGACATGTTGCAAATTGCGCAACGCGTAGGGGTTCGGGTTGCTGGCGTTGCCAAACAGGCGTGGCTCATCGTCCTGGTGCCGATTCTTGCCGCCTTTTTCTTACGCGAAGGACGGGTATTTAGCGGGACTTTAGTATCCCTGATCAATGCTCGGCCGCAGCGTGAGTTCCTGGAAAATGTTTTGAAGGACCTCAACGACATGTTGGCGCAGTTTATACGCGCTCAACTGATACTGGCGGGGTTGACGCTTCTGGCGTATTCAGCCGCCCTAGGCACGATGCAGGTGCAATACTGGCTTGTCCTCGGTACGGCTGGCGGCATGCTGGAATTCATTCCTGTGGTCGGCCCGCTGACAGCGGCGGCGCTGATCATTGTTGTGTCAATCCTGACGGGGTCTCATTGGCTGGCCGTCATGATTTTCCTGGGTATCTGGCGGTTAATTCAGGACTACGTCATTTCTCCGCGTGTACTGGGTAAAAGCACCGAACTTCACCCGTTGGCTGCGATCTTCGGCGTGCTGGCGGGAGGCGAGATTGCCGGCATCCTTGGAATTTATCTCTCCATTCCGGTAATGGCCAGTCTGCGCATCGTGTGGCGGCGCTGGCGGCTTTATGCCGAGAAACGCCGGTTCGGGCCCCTTACCGAACTCTCGTATGGAAGTGAGATCTCTCCTCAGAGATAGTTATTTCTCCGATTTATCGCCTCACGAATCCCTGATTTACATCTAACATCGGATGGTCAGTAAGCACAGATCTGAGATCTTATTGGTTTTCTCGATCCTGCTGGCATTGGCAGTCGCCTTCGTCGCGCGGAAGGTGTTGCTGCTCATTTATGTCAGCGCTCTGTTGGCAGTTGTGGTGATGCCGCTCATCGAATATGTTCAGCGGCTGCGGCTTGGGCGTTGGCATCCTGGACGTGGAACTGCGATTGCAATCATTATCAGCACGGGTCTGGTAATCACTACTTTGTTTGCCATTTTTGCAATTCCTCCAATCGTCCGTGATCTACAGACCATGGCCAATGATTTTCCTGCTCGCTTAGACAAAATACTGGCCCATCTGCAGCGCTTCCCGCTTCTCACCGGTATCAACCCAGATTTTCTCCGTGAGCATGCAGCACAAATCGCAACCCCCATCATCAAGTTTGTTCCGAATCTGGCCGCCGCGATTCTGACCTTTTTGAGTTTCGTCATCCTCATGGTCTACTTCATTATTGATGGTGGACGGGCGGCCGCCTGGATGATCCTGCTGCTGCCTGCTGAAGTCGGCCAGAGGTTGAAACGCACGCTTTGGACTGCCCGTGAGCGCGTACAAAAGTGGATGGCCGGGCAGCTTCTTCTGATGTTGATTCTGGGGACGCTGAGTGCGGTTGTTTATGGATTGCTTGGAATCCGTTATTTCACTTTGTTGGCGGTGTTCAACGGAATAGCCAACATAGTTCCAGTCATTGGCCCGCTAGCTTCAGTTGGATTGGCAACAGCTGTGGCTGCAATCGACTCCTGGCCTAAAGGTCTGGGTGTTTTGATTTTTTATGCTCTCTATCAACAACTCGAAAATGCCTACCTAACGCCGCGCATCATGAATGCCACAGTAGGCCTGCCGCCATTGGCTGTAGTGGTCGCATTATTATTAGGAGGAGAGTTAGCCGGGTTCCTTGGAGCTCTGGTTGCAGTGCCATCGGCCGCCTTGGTTGCTGTAATCGCTAACGAGTATCTTGTTAGGCCACACTCCTCAGTGGCATGATCCACTCTGTTCAAATTCTGTAGAATGTTCCCAGCATTCGCGTTAAAAAACTTGCCGAATTCAATTTTAGAGACACATGCAATAAGCTAGCTCTCCTGCTGTACATTTATATTTCGTGCCAATTCTCCCTAACAGACGTTCACGAGGTCACCGCCGATGATCGTGATGAAATTCGGCGGAACCTCTGTGCAGGATGCGCAGGCCATCGATCGCGCTGCTAGGATTGTGGGCGCACGACTGTCGCAAAAGCCGGTGGTCGTGGTCAGCGCCATGGCGAAAGTTACGGACCAGCTTTTGGCCATGGCCCGCGCGGCTGGCGATGGCGATCGCGATAAGGCCATTCATCTTTGCCGCGCTTTGCAGGAGCGGCATTACGACACCGCTGGAGAGTTGTTGGGCACGGCTCGGTTCACCACCTTCCACAGCGAGTTGGCCGCGGAGTTTGAGGCACTGGATCAACTGCTGCGAGGGATTGTGGCCGTGGGCGAGCTTACTCCGCGCACCACCGACAATGTGGCCGCTTATGGGGAGTTGTTGTCGAGCAAGCTGGTGGCGGCAGCTTTTTCTGCACGTGGCTTTGATGCCGAGGTTGTGGATTCACGCGAGTGCATCGTTACCGACACGAACCACATGCGGGCTGCGCCTCTGTTTGAGGAAACCAATGCCCGCTTAAAACAAACCGTCCATCCTTTGCTTGATGCTGCGCGAATTCCCGTGATGGGCGGATTTATCGGCGCAACCAAATCAGGGGTTACAACCACGATTGGGCGCGGTGGCAGTGATTTTTCGGCGGCCATTGTAGGGGCTGGATTGGACGCTGAGCGGATCGAGATTTGGACTGATGTGGATGGGATGATGACTACCGACCCGAATCTTTGTCCGGATGCGCGACGGATTAAGACCATTAGCTTCGATGAGGCTGCGGAGCTGGCTTACTTCGGGGCCAAGGTATTACATCCAGCTACGGTTCTGCCTGCGGTGCAGAAAAATATCCCCGTCTACATCCTGAATTCGCGCAACCCCAGTTGCGAAGGGACGCGGATTGCCGCACGAGCGCCGCAGACGCGAAATTTCTTCAAGGCCATCGCGGCCAAGAAGCGCATCACCATTGTGGATGTGGCTGCACCGCGTATGCTGCTGGCACACGGTTTTTTGAAATCCATCTTCGACGCTTTTGACCGGCACCGGATTCCGATTGATGTAGTGTCTACTTCCGAGGTCAGCGTTTCCCTTACCGTGGATTCGAATGAGTCAATCCCTGCGCTAGCAACTGATTTGGCCAAGTTGGCGGATGTGAAGTATGAAGGGCGAAAGGCGATTGTTTGCCTGGTAGGAGAAAATCTGCGCGAGACTCCTGGCCTTGCCGCGCGGGTGTTCGCTGAACTCACCGATGTTAAGATTCGCATGATTTCGCAGGGGGCGTCTGAGATCAATTTGACGTTTGTCATCGAGGAAGATGCCGTGCCGGATGTGGTGCGACGGCTGCACAAGGCGTTTTTTACGGATTTGGACCCTCAGGTATTCGCTTAAACATTTCATATGAACTTACTTCTTCTCGGCCGCGGCAAGATGGGAACCCTCATTGAGAGTCTTGCCACCGCACGTAAACATCAGGTTCGCGCGATTGATGTCGATGAAAACGCTCACGGCGCAGCTTTGACTCCGGAAAGACTCCGTGAGGTTGATGTGGTGATCGACTTCACCACTCCTGACGCGGTGATGGATAACATCGCCGGCTGCGCTCACAGCGGGAAAAACCTCGTGGTTGGCACCACCGGCTGGTACGGAAAAATCCCCGAAGTTCGTCGAATGGTTGAATCATCCGGTATTGGCTTTGTTTACGCGGCAAATTTTTCTGTCGGCGTGAATCTTTTTTTTGAGGTCGCTAAGTCTTTGACTGCTGGGTTCAAGCTGGATTATTCCGGGAAAATTTCCGAGACCCATCATGTCCACAAGCTGGATGCTCCGTCCGGCACGGCTGTGATGTTGCAACGAGTTCTGGTGGAGGCCGGCGGACCCGAAGTGGAGATCCTGTCATCCCGCGAAGGCGAAGTTGTCGGTATGCATGAGCTGACGCTTGATTCACTCAACGATACGATCAGGTTGCGTCATGACGCCAAATCGCGACGCGGCTTCGCGGAAGGGGCGATCCGAGCAGCTGAGTGGCTTAAAAACAAGAAGGGCTTTTACGATTTCAAAGAAATATGGAAACAACTTTAGCTGGCTTGCCTACCATTTACCAGCGTTGAACCCAATCACATCGTTCTCGGCTGTTCTAAATCTTCTGGATGACTTAAATAAATATTGAGGAACAGAGGGAGTGTTTCTCTGTGAAACCGGTACCGGGCGGATAGTGATGGGTTTCAATTAAAACCGGTAAGCGCGACCGCACCCAGCTCCTGAACAGTACAGGTAAGCGGCTGCACAAAACCGATCCAATATAAGTACCAACCCCAGCACAATTCGCTTTGGCCATTTCATCTTCAATGCTTGACACTTACGACCTGCAATTGTTCCCATGGCAGGTACCGTCTTGTCAGAGCCTTATGCTTTCACTGGGCATGCCATTCGCGTTATCTTAATGTCATGCAACTTCGTGGCTGTGGTACAGCGTTGGTCACTCCCTTCCGGCAGGATGGCTCGATTGATGAATCGAGTTTCCGCAATCTGGTGGCTTGGCAGGTGGAGTCTGGAATTGACTTCCTGGTTCCCTGCGGGACTACCGGCGAGACTCCGACTCTTTCCCACGATGAATGGCTGCTCGTCATTGACCTTGCGGTGGAAGTCGCCGCTGGCCGCGTACCGATTGTCGCGGGAGCTACATCGAATTCGACCAACGATGCGGTGCAGAAGGCCAGGGAAGTTGCGGCACGGCCGGGAGTGGATGCGATCCTCACCGCTAGCCCTTATTACAACAAGCCCACCCAGGAAGGGCAGTACAGGCATTTCCGTGCGATTGCCGAAGCGGTGAATAAGCCGATCGTCGTTTACAACGTCCCTGGGCGGACTGGGGCAAATTTGGAGCCAGCTACCTTGGCTCGTTTGACTGAAATTCCGAACATTATCGGTGTGAAAGAGGCTAGTGGGAGTGTCAATCAGATTGCTGAAATCTGCGGGCTGGTTCCAGAGAATTTTTGTGTGCTTTCCGGAGATGATGCCGTCACTCTGCCGGTAATTGCTTTGGGTGGCCTGGGTGTTATTTCTGTGGCCTCGAATGAAATTCCCGCCGAGATGTCCGCGATGACACGCGCTGCGCTTAGCAACGACTGGGATACTGCACGGAAAATCAACCGTAAGTATTTGCCGTTGATGCAGGCGAACTTTATCGAGTCGAGCCCCCTACCGGTAAAAGCTGTGCTGTCCATGATGGGCAAGATTGAGGAAGTCTATCGTCTGCCTCTTGTTCCGATGCGGCGCGATACTCGCTCGAAGCTTCAGAAAGTTGCTACTGAGGCTGGGTTGGTTTCGAAAGCAGCTGCGCCCCTATCTGAGACGCATGATTTCTTTGTCTACGAGAATTGGACAGCTGGGCCGCGGAAAATCGTTTTGCATCGTTCATCTTGCGGGCAGTGCAACCATGGCAAGGGGCGTCCGACTGGGCATGATGCGAACCATGCCAAATGGCATGGACCTTACACTTCCCTTTCGGAAGCCCGGCAGGCAGCGCTGGCAATTCAGAATGTGCTGATTCGCAGTGAGTGCAAGTGTATTTGAGTTTTTCTCGGTGAGGTTTTTCCCCTGTGAAACAGAGGACGAGCCACAGAGGAAATCTCTTCCGTTATACTGCCCCTTCATGTCATCACTTCAAAAAGCAATCGAGGCTCTTGTTGCCAGCAGTGCCTCCGATCCCCGGGCCCGGCAGACTTTTCTTGAATTCCGCGATGCCCTTACTTGTGGAAAAATTCGCGCAGCAGAGAAGTTGAATGGGAAGTGGACGGTCAATGCCTGGGTCAAGCAAGGCATCCTGCTCGGCTTTAAGCTAGGTGAATTGCAAGAGATGGGTGGGAAAGACGGTCTGTCATTTGTTGATAAGGACA
>Ga0207689_10001511_pt1 | contig 22145 bp, 18 predicted proteins | sample KBSMisM52_FD_184312 | JGI IMG/M metagenome (GOLD analysis project Ga0207689, IMG submission 184312) | Miscanthus rhizosphere microbial communities from Kellogg Biological Station, Michigan, USA - KBS Miscanthus M5-2 (SPAdes) (version 2) | ecosystem: Host-associated > Plants > Roots >... | reverse complement strand
AAACCGCCGCTGCCCAGTGAAGACAGGATGCGGTACTTGCCGATGGTTTGACCGCGGAAGAACATCAGGGGTGACGGGAGTATAACAGGGCCTGCCTCGACGAAGCCGCGAGGCGGCGGAGGCGGGTGCGATCTGGTGACGCTGGGTCGGTGCGTGTCGCGCGCTACTCGCAGCGAAGCGCGATCATCGGATCGAGCGAAGTCGCACGTCGGGCCGGGAGGTAGCAGGCAAGGAGAGCAACGGCGATGAGCAGGGCTGGGGCGGCGATGAACGTCGCCGGATCAAGTGGCGTGATGCCGAACAGAAGGGCTTGCAGGTAGCGTGTCAGCACGGCTGCCGCGACGAGACCGGCCGCCACGCCGCACATCGTCATCATGATCGTCTGGCGAACGGCAAGTGCAACAACGTCGTGACGCTGAGCGCCGAGCGCCATGCGGATACCGATCTCGATCCGTTGCCGCTCGACGGTGTACGACGTGACACCGTGCAATCCGAGTCCCGCCAGCAGGAGCGCCAACACGCCGAAAAAGCCCGAAAGCCACGCTACCAGCCGTTCCTGTTGTCGGGCCGCACTGACCTGATCGGCGAGTGGATGAAGGCTGAACGCGAGATTGCGATCGAATGACGTGAGCGCGCTCGCGATGTTGCGCGCCAGCAACGCAGGCGAACCGAGTCCCGCTTGCACGCTGAGGCCGAAGTCGGCGATTGGAGCCGGCACCACGAATTGGGACAACGGTTGATAGAGTGTGGGGACGGCGTCGTCGCGTAGGGACTGTTCGACGGCATTGCCAACGACGCCAACAATCGTCAGCGACGATGAGCGTTGGCCTGGTCCCGGCATTTCGTTGACGACGACTGCCCCGACCGCTTCACGGTCCGGCAAGAATTTCCGTGCGAAGGCTTCGTTGGCAACGACGACGGCCTGCGCACCTGCGCTGTCACGCGTCTCGATGACACGACCGGATCGCACCACAATCCCGTAGGTTTCAAACCATCCTGGTGTGACGAGGTTCACGATTGCTCGTCGCTCGGCCGGCGGCAGTTCGGGTCCGCCTGGGACTCTGAAATTCGACACGGCGATCACGCCACGGTTGACGGGAGTGTTCAACGACACTGCGGCGTTCGTCACACCTGGGATCGCGCGAACTGCGCTGGCGAGGCTTTCGAAGAATGCCGCCCGATTCTGTGCGTTGACACCGGCGCGACTGGTATCGATATCAACGACCAACACGCGTTCACTCTCGAATCCGAGAGGCACAGAAGCGAGACGGTCGAACGAGCGAATGAAGAGCCCGGCGGCCACAAGCAGTACTATCGACAACCCGACTTGCGCCGCGACGAGGCCGCCCTTGAGATGAAGCAGGCGTCCATGGCTCCGCAGATCAGACATGAAGTCCTTGAGTGCGTTCCCTGGCGCGGTTCGCGAGGCACGGATCGCCGGCATCGTGCCGAAGAGCAGCGCCGTTGCGACAGACACTGCCGCAGTGAATGCCAACACTCGCCAATCGACCGACACATCCAGGGCGACTCGATTGAACCAGGTCGAGAACTGCCCTACCAGCACACCGCTGGCCCAGCCGGCGAACAGAAGGCCGGCGATGGCACCGAGACCTGAGAGCACGAGGCTCTCGATGAGCAGTTGCTGCACCAGTCGGCGACGTGGCGCACCGAGCGCGAGACGCACGCTCAGTTCGTGTCGAGCAGCAGTGGATCGAGCGAGCATCAGGTTCGCAACGTTGGCACATGCAATGAGCAGCACCAGCGCAGCAATCAGCAGCACCGTCACGAGCGATCGCGAGTACTGACGCCGTAGCTCCGATGTACCGGCCGACGCCGGCGTCAGAGAAAACGGGTCTTTGAGCATCTGATCCTGAACCTCTCCCCAGGTTTCATTCGGAGGCATCGCGGCTTCGATGATCTGTCGCTGCGTTCCTCGCAACATCGTCGAAGCGGATTCCATCGATTGGTCGGCTCGCAGCCGTAGCATCACCGCGAGATACGACCGTCCGGCCGGTCCGCCCCATCCCGGCTCGTTCAGGACGAGCGGCGCGGCCCCGATCGGAATCGCGACATCGAACGAGCGACCCACCTCAGGTCCGAGGAATCCGGGCGGCGCCACGCCGATGATCGTGACCGGAGTACGGTTGACGGAAAGCGCTTTGCCGACGACGTCCGCAGTTCCCCCGAAGTGCCGTTGCCAGAACCCGTAGCTGAGCACAGCGACACGACTGTCAGCTGACCCGATCGCGTCTTCCGCTGCCGTGAAGCCACGGCCGGTGAGCAGCGGTATGCCAAGTTCGCTGAAGAAGTTCGAGCTCACGAACAACCCGTCAGCGGGTTGCCGTTCGCCACCCTGTGCGAGATCGAGTCGCTGGGTGAATACGGTCCACGCAACGGCGCCGTCGAAGTTGTCCTCACGGTGGCGGATCTGATCCCAGATTGCATAGTTCCAACCTGCTGGATATCCCTCGTCGATGCTGTGTCTCGTCGAGAGCATGACCAGTTGCTGCGGCGCCCTGACGGGCAACGCGCGCAGCAGGAGGCCGTTGACGACGCTGAAGAGCGCGGTGTTGACGCCGATGCCGAGCGCCAGCGTCAAGACGGCGACGGCGGCGAATCCCGGCGCCCGCCGCAGTCCTCGGACGGCATGACGGACGTCCTGCCAGATGCTTTCAAGCCGCGACTCCCATCCCACGTCGCGAACGGCGTCTTTGATCGCTTCGAGGCTGCCGATCGTGCTCCGTGCCGCCTTGAGCGCGTCTTCGGGCGGCATTCCCTCGCGAAGATGTTGCTCGATGAGGGAATCGAGATAACCACGCAATTCGTCGTCCAGATCCCGATCGAGCTCTCGGCGGCCGACGAGTGCGCGCAGTCCGGCCAGCAGGCGACGCATCAGATTTCACCGAGCGACGCGCGCATGATTCGCGAGATGGCGGCCGTTTGCGTTTCCCAATCTTTTGCGGCGCGGGCCAGGCGGGCGCGACCTTGCGGTGTGAGGGCGTAGTACTTTGCGCGACGATTGTTCTCAGTGGCGCGCCATTCAGCCTTGATCAGACCGTCGCGCTCGAGGCGCCGGAACGCGGGGAAGAGCGAGCCCGCATTGACCTGGAACACGCCCTTGCTGATCTGATCCAGGCGAACGCCGATCCCGTAGCCATGCATCGGTTCGAGCGCCAGGGTTTTCAGGATCAACATGTCGAGCGTGCCCTGGACCAAACCGCTTGCCTTGTCACTACCCATTGATGTTTCTCATCTAGACAATCTAGAGCAAAAAGATAGCACACACGGCCGCGCCTTATAATCAGCCGCGTGCCCCCTCGTTTCTTCGCGCCGGAGGCGCAGGCCACCGGCGAGCTGGTCATGCTGCCCCCGGAAGAAGCTGAACATCTGACCCGCGTGCTGAGACTCGGCACCGGCGCTGCCATCCGTGTGTTCAACGGGAGCGGTGAGGAGTTCGAGTCCGTCGTCGAAGCCACCTCGAAAGAGGCCGTCCAGGTGAGGCTGGGGCGGCCTCGCGATCCGGCGCCCGAAGCGCTCCTCCAGGTCACGCTCGCGCAGGCCGTGTTGAAGGGCGACAAGATGGACGACGTGATCCGCGATGCGGTCATGATCGGCGCGAAGGCGGTCCGGCCTGTGGTCACGGCGCGAACGGAGACGACCGCGGCCGTCATCGAGAAAAGCCGACGCCAGGAACGCTGGGAGCGGATCGCGATTTCCGCCGCCAAACAGTGTGGCCGGGCCGTCGTTCCAGCCATCCTCGAGCCGGTGACGTTCGAAGCGCTGATCGATCTGCTGCTCCAGAAGTGGCTGGCCGGCCCGTCGATCATGCTGGTCGAACCGGGCGCGACGAAGGCTGCTGTTCCGTTCTCCGAGCTCGACGTCGAGCCGCCCGATGCGGTGACGCTCGTTGTAGGCCCCGAAGGAGGGTGGACGCCTGAGGAAATCGAGGCAGCCGGCGTCGTCTGCCGGCTGGTCACGATGGGGAGGAGGACGCTGCGAGCAGATGCGATGGGACTCATCGCGATCGCGGCGGCGTTCGCACGCTGGAGAGAGTTCTAACTACTAAGAAGCGTGTTAACGCCCAAATTCCAACTCCCAACTCCCAAAGCACCCGGGTAGTTGGGAGTTGGTACGTTGGGAGTTGGGAATTGACAGGCTAAGAGGCGCGTACTGGGCGGGCTTTTTCACGCGTAGCAGTCTCCGACTCCCTCTCCTCCGACCGGAAGAACAGCGCGAACAGGATGAGCACGGCGCCAGCGCTGGCTGCTGGAACGATCCAGACGCGATCCCACGCGTGACCTCCACCCGTGACGGCGAATGCATCGACGATGCGACCGGAGACCCAGGAACCGATGAACATGCCAAGACCCAGCGTGACGAACGCGATGAGTCCCTGCGCGGCAGCGCGCACAGCTGGCGGGGCCTTCTGATCGACGTAAATCTGCCCCGTGACGAAGAAGAAGTCGTAGCAGATGCCGTGGAGCAGGATGCCGGCATAGAGCATCCAGGTGCGCGAACCGTTGTCGCCGTACGCGAACAAAAGGTAGCGCGTCGTCCACGCCGCCATTCCAACGAGCAGCATGTTCTTCACGCCTAGTCTGCGGAAGAACAGCGGCATCACGAGCATGAAGCCAATCTCGGACATCTGACCGAGCGTCATCTTCCCTGCGGCATTCACGACCTGGATCTCGTTCAGGAACGGGTTGGCGAATGCGTAATAGAACTGGAGCGGAATGCAGATCAGGAACGAGCCGAGCACGAAGATCGCGAACGAGCGCTCGCGAAGCAGGCTCAGTGCGTCGAGGCCGAGCACGTCTGCCATCGACGCGCGCCGGCTTCGAGTTGGCGGGGTGTGCGGCAGAGCAAAACAGAACAGTCCGAGAAGTACCGACGCGCCGGCAGCAAGACGCATCGGCATCGCCGTCGCCTCGAGGCCGAGCGTGCCGACGAGCAGCCCGGCGACGATCCACCCGATCGTGCCGAGCACGCGAATAGCTGGAAACTCGCGCGCGGAATCCCGCATCTGGTGGAACGAGAGCGAGTTGCTCAAGGCCAGTGTCGGCATGAAGCACAACGCGTAGCCGAGGAGCACGGAGTAGAACGGCCCGAACGCGCTCATCGTCGATCCGAAGAACAGGATGACTCCGCCAATGAGATGCAGTGCGGCGAGGATCTTCTCGGTGGCGAGAAAGCGATCCGCAATCATCCCGACGAAGAACGGCGAGATCATCGCGGCCAGCGCCGTCGTGCCCGCCGCGAGCCCAATCTGTTCACCAGAGAAGCCGAGCGTCTGGCCGAGCCATGTGCCCATCGTCACGGACCACGCTCCCCAGACGAAGTACTGGAGGAACATCAGCAGCGAGAGTTTGATCCGGACGGTGAGCGACACTCGACAGTCCTCTCGATCAGGCCAGCGCGCTCCTGGCGAATGCGAGACACTTCTTCACTTCCTCGACCGCACCGACCTCACCCTTGTGCTCGTACTCGATGTAGGCGCGAATCGGCCAGCGCTCCTTCTTCAGCAGTTGCAGCACCTCTCGGATCGGCGTATCGCCAGTACCCCATGCGACGTTGTCGCCCTGGTTCTTCCTGCGATCCTTGAGATGCAGGTTGGTGATCTGGTGGTGATGCTCCCGGATATATGCCACGGCATCGTTGTTGGCGGCGGTGAAGTGCCCGATATCGAGGTTGATCCTGAACTGCGGCGACAGCTTCAGCGCCGTCGCGAGGCTCTCCAGCGTCGCAAACTCGTTGGGGTCGCTGACATTCGAGTGATTGTGCATGGCAACGGGCATGCGGTGTTTCGCCGCGAACGGCACCATGCGGCGGGCGGCCTCGAGCGTCGCCGACGCGGTGATGATCTCTGCGCCCAGCGCTTTGGCCATCTCGAACCCGCGATCGATCTCTTCGTCCGAGAAGCTGCCGTTGGGGCTGTAGTTGAATGCGTAAATCGTGATACCGGCGGTGTTGAACCTCTTCCCGATCGATCGGAAGTGATCGAGCGGCGTCTCCAGCCTCCACTTCCGCAGCCCTTCGCGACTCCGCTGCGCTTCTTCCGGCGTGGGGCGCCCACCTCCGCCGGTCGATGCCGGCTCAATCTGCGGTGCCCAGAGTTCGCACTCGGTGAGTCCGCACTCTTTCATCGCGGCGATGACAGGATCGACCAGGTCACCGCCGGCCGGACGCATCAGCTCGCGGAAGGAATAGGTCTGGACGCCGAGTCGCACGCCCGAAACCGTCTGGGCCCTTCCGAGCGCGGGCCACGCAACAGAGGAAAGCGCGAGTGCGCCGAATTCTCTTCGCGTCAGCATGATGTCTTTCGCGCCTTTCTTGTTCTTCGTGCCCTTCGTACTCTTGGTGTTCTTCGTGCTAATACAGAGCGAACGAGAACAGACGATCGCCCGCCGCCACGAGCACGTGCTGACGGCCATCGACGAGATAGGTCTGTGGGGCGTTCGTGACGTTGCCAATGCGCGCGTGCCAGAGCGGCCGGCCATTCGTCGCATCGAACGCGATGAAATTTCCAGAGACGTCTCCGGCGAACAACAGCCGGCCCGCGGTTGTGAGCAGGCCCGGACTGCGCGGCCCGTCCGTGGCCGCCTTGAATCCATGTTTCCAGACGGTCTTACCCGTCTTGTAGTCGATGGCGACGATGTAGTTGCCGACGCCGCCGACAGCGATCTCGTCTTTGCCACCCAGACCCATCGCGCCGCGCGGGTCGAGCTCGGTCAGGTAATACATGGCGTAGTTTTCGGCCAGAGGGACATACAGGAGACCGGTGTCCGGGCTGAATGCCTGCGGCGGCCAGTTGGTTGCGCCGCTGTTGTTCGACGACACCAGCGCGCCGCCCACGTGATGATCCTTGTCCGGAATGCGAACAGGCTGGCCCTTGTCGTTCAATCCGCTGGCCCAGTTCGCCGTCTCCGAGAACTGACTGGTGACCAGCCGTTCTCCAGTCGTGCGGTCCAGCGTGAAGTAATAGCCGTTGCGGCTTGCCGTGACGACGAGCTTGCGCCGGCGTCCATTGATCTCACCGTCGACGAGTACCGGTGTCTGAGCTGAATCCCAGTCGTGCGTGTCGTGTGGAGAGGTCTGGAAGTACCACGCCATCTTGCCGGTGTCGACGTGCACGGCGACGATCGAGCACGTGAAGAGATTCTCGCCGGGGCCGCGCGGTGCAGAGGTATAGGCCGGCGTTGGATTGCCCGTGCCGAAGATGTAGAGCCGGGTCTCGGGATCATACGCGCCGGGCAGCCAGGGATGTCCGCCGCCGTTGCGGGCCGCGTCCAGATCCTTCCAGGTCTCGAGGCCGGGATCGCCCGGCTTCATCGGGACGGTGTAGAACGTCCACTGCATGTCGCCTGTTTCAGGATCGAAGGACTGGAGATAGCCTGGCGAATCGAGATCGTTGCCGGTCCCCACAATCACGTGGTTATCGACGACGACCGGCGCCGACGTCAGGAAATATTGCTGGTTGAAGTTGGCGATTTCCTTGTGCCAGCGCTCCTTGCCGGTGCGTGCGTCGAGCGAGACGAGGTAGTCGTCCGGCGTGACGAAGAAAAGGTGGTTGCGCCACATGGCAGCACCGCGATTGCCGATGTGCGTGGCACCGCGCGTCCGCCAGAAGAACCGCCACAGCAGGTGACCATCCTGCGCATCGAGCGCCCAGACATTGTCGGGCGCTGTCACATACAGAACGCCGTTGACCGCGAGTATGGCGCCCTTCACGGTGGTCGCGCCGACAAACTCATTCTCACCGACGCCGCCCTCGATGATTGCCGGTGGGGTGGGCCCGAATGGCGGGGCGACCGCCGTGATGCTCGGTCCCGCCGTCACAGCCGTCGTCCATGCGAGGCCGAGATTCTTGACGTTCGATTGATTGATCTGCTTCAGCGCGCTGTATCGCCGCGCCGAGTAGTCGCCGGAATAGGTGGGCCACGATTCGGACAGCGGCTTCAATATCTCTGCCGGATCGAGACCGGTCTGCTGCGCTGAGATGGCTGCGGTGAAGAGCAAGGCCACCAGGCAGGCGATCCCTCGCACCTTCGCACCGTCGCTCCTTCGCACCGCTTGACTGTTCATTTGAGTGTGCTCAGGTACGCCGTGACGTCGTGAATGTCCGCGTCCCTGTACTTCCGGAGGAGATCACGATGCGGCTGCAGCGGATCCGCGATACTGACCTGAACGCCGCTCGCGATTCGAAACGACCGTCGTCCGCCGTCGGAGGTCTTGAGCGCCACGACGAAGTCGTCGACGCGTTCGAGTTGGCCCTGAATCTTTTCTCCGGAAGGCAGCGTCACCGTGGCGGTGGGTGGACGCGGACGCGCCGGTGGGGGAGCCCCGCGACCGACGACGCTCCCAGGCATGAGCCAGCTCTGTTGCAGCAATCGGGGATCCGAGATTCGCGTGGCGACGCCCTGCAGGTCCCCAGTTGCGGAATGACATGAGCCGCACGTCTCGGTGAAATATTTCTCGCCGGTGGCGGCGTTGCCGACGACGATCGACGGAGGCCTATCGCGCGATGCATCGTAACCGGCGACTCTGAAACTATGCACGAATGCCGCGAGGTCAATGATCTGGTCGGGAGTCATCGCAAACGCCGGCATACCCCGGTCGGGGCGACCCGCTCGGATGACGGGGCCGATCAGTTCGCCTTTCTGATCGTCGAGCACGAGCTGCGAGCGCAGGAGGCTTGGCCCACTATCGCCACCGCGAGTGTCGGCGCCATGGCAGAACGCGCAGTTGGTGCTGAATGTGGAACGACCGCGGTCCACGGCGGCTTGATCTTCTTTACGCTCGGGATACGCTCCGATGCCGATGCCGCCGATTCGGCCGCGGCCCGTCGGGGCTGGAGCTTGTGCCTGCTGCGCGGTACCCACCAAAGGAAGAATCGAGACAGCCAGCGCGATCGCGATCGTGCGAGCCACGGTCATGAGCGCCTTAATGTTCGACGAGGTACGGCCTGAGCACAATGCTCCACAAGTGGTACCCCTTTGGCGACAGATGAAGACCGTCTTCGACGTAGAGGTCTTTGCGCGGTTTTTCATCCCACCCGAGCATCAGGTTGTCGAAGTCGAGGAACGCGACGCGATCGTCTCGCTCGCAGATCGTCTTGATGACTTGATTCGCCAGTCGCATCCGATCGATCTGCAGCCAGCGGAGCGGGCTCGGCTTGATGCCGATGTAGAGGATGCGCGTCTCGGGCAGCCTGGTATGGACGGCACGGACGAATCGCTCGAAGTCGACGCTGACCTGCTCCGAGAGCTTTCCGGCGCCGATGTCGTTGTCACCGGCATAAACGACCACCAGGCGCGGTTCATATCGCAGGACGAGTCGATCGATGTACTTCACTGCGTCGGACAATTCGGTGCCGTCGATCCCGCGGTTGATGATCTTGAGGTCAGGGAAATACGAGGCGACATCCCATCGATGGATGGTTGAACTGCCAACGAACACGATCTGATGTTTCAACGGTGGCGAGACCAGGTCGGCCTCGTCGAAGGCAGCCACAAATCTTTCCCAACGGTCGGGCTGTTGCGCGAACGCCGTTGAGGCCACCAGCATGGCACCGAGGAAAAGAGCCATCCTTCGCATGCGCGAAAGGGTAACATCAATCAATCTATGCGTTATCTGGTCACCGCCCGTATGAAGTCAGGCCGGCGGCCGGCCCTCGACCGAGCCATTCAGGAAGGGACGCTTGGCGCGGGTTCGGTTGCCGGAGACGAGTACCTCTACGACATGGCCCAGGCGCGGCAGTTGCCTGACGGCTCGGTCAAGTGGGTGGAGACCTGTTTCTGCGCCACGCCACTCGAGGAAGAGCGGCCGTATTGGGAGTCCTATTTCGACTTCGTGTCGATCAAGGACGCGCACGCGCGCAGCCGCTGCCGCCATGAGAACGGAAGCGAATACTGGGCCTGTTCATCCTGCGACTGCACGGAAAAGCTCGAGGCGAGACTGAAGGAGAAGGGCGAGCCGTTCTGTAAATAGGTAGCTGGGTAGCTAGGGAGCTAGGTAGCTAGGGAGCTAGGTAGCTAGGGAGCTAGGTAGCTAGGGAGCTAGGTAGCTGGGTGGCTAGGTAAATCGGTCGGAACACCCAGCAACCTAGCTACCCAACAACCCAGCTACCCATCTGCCTACGGGCCTACGACGATCTCGATATCGCGGACCACTTCACCTGCGGCAACGCCGATTCGATTCATCGGTAGTGCGCGGCCATTCCGGGTGACGCGTTCGATCCTCAGACCAGGCGCGAGACCGTCAAATGCGAACTCGTACTCCCCGATCGTTCCGGGAAGCTCGAATCGTCCGCTCGAATCGACCTGGGACTCAGGCACCGGGTAGAGGGCGGACACTTTGAGCAGCTTCTGGACAGCCATGATTGATGTGGCGCGCGACGCCTGCGGCACGTTTCCCTCGTACACGATGCGACCGGAGATCAAACCGGGGCGATCGACGACGATGCGCACGTCCTCGACAGAGTCGACCGCGACTTCGGTGGACGCGATCCCGACCATCGCGCCTTGATCGGTTTCCGCGCGCACGAGTAGCGTCAGCGCGCCAGGGGCGATTCCGGACAGCGTGAATAAACCGCCAGGATCAGAGACGAACCAGACACCCGATCTCGCGCCGCCCGGGTCGCCGTAATCGATCGTGATGTTCTCGACCCCGACGCCTACCGGCCAGAAGACTCGGCCCGACACGTCGAAGCGTTGTGCCGGCGTCAGCCAGATATCGATGCCTTCCGCGTTGACGCCTTCGAGTACTGTGACCACCGTGCCAGGTTCCGAATCAGGCACACCGGGATACCATGACCAGTGCGCGGAGGCCAGCGAGGTAACCGCCCTGTTGCGCTCTTCCGGAGTCGTCTTCGCAGCATCGAAGGGCTGCCTGGTCGGCACGCTCATGGCACCCACCAGGTACTCCCCGGGCGGAAGCCCTGCGATTTCATACCGCCCGTCGAACTGAGTCTTGGCCGTGGCTTCCAGAAGCGACTGACGTCCCCGTCCTTGAAACGCCGCCTGCACCTGGACGTTTGGAGCCGCGCTGCCATCGGGACGGATGACGCGGCCTGCGATGCTCGCAGCACGGTGGAGTGTCACTTGAACGTCGAGCGCTTGCGCGCCTACCCCCAGATCGACGACCGACCCGTCGTTGAACGACATGGTGACTTCGTCGGGCCCCGGAAGTTGTCTGCTGGTGAACCCGGGTTTGGATGCGAGGACTCGATAGCGACCTTCCGGAAGTTCGCCGAAGCTGAACGCGCCGCTGGCGTCCGTCTTCATCGTCCGCCTCGGAAAGGCGACACCCTGATCGTTCGCTCGCGCCAGGGTCACGGTGGCGTCGGCCACGATCTCGGCGTACGTCGTGACGACATGACCGGCGATACGCCCACTGTCGGCGTCGGCCGGTGATCGCACCTGCGCCGTGGCTGCGGAGACAGACAGGAGCGCGACGACGACGGCAGCCGTCAGGCGCATGTGCAGCATTGTAACGGGGTCAGACCCCTTCACACTCCTTCACATGCGTTCACGGATAATGAGCGGGATGCCAGGGGCCTTCCGAATCTTCGTCATCGTGCTGGCGGTCGTTGCCGGACTGGCGCCCATCGATTCCCGCCTGGTCGAACGCTGGTACTCGACCGGAATCTACCCGGTCGTTCAAGGCGTCCTGACGCCGATCTCGAATCTGTTCCCGTTTGCGGTGCTGGATGTTCTGCTGCTGGGCGGTCTCATGATTGCGGGCCTCGTACTGGTTCGCAGCGTCCAGCGGACACGCAGAAAGAAAACCTGGAAGCCGATCCTGCTGACGCTCACGCGGCTCGTGTCCTCAGCCGCGATGGTATACCTCGCGTTTCTGCTGCTCTGGGGTTTGAACTACCGCCGAATCTCGATGAGCGAGCGCCTGCTTCTCGAGCGCGATCAGGCATCGTCGCAGGTGATTCTCGACCTCGGCCGCACGTCCGTGGCGCAACTGAACATGTTGCATCAGCCGGCGCATGAGCAAGGCTGGCGCACGTCGCCATGGCGCGAGCGCAGCATGCAGAACGCATACGAGTCGGTCCTGGCGCGACTGTCAGACGCCCGCCCCGCAGTTCCCGGACGGTTGAAGTCTTCACTGCTCGGACCGTACTTCCGATGGGCCACCGTGGACGGGATGATGAATCCGTTCGGCCTCGAGGCGATCGCCAACCCCGATCTGCTGCCTTTCGAGAAGCCGTTCGTCGCAGCGCATGAGTGGGCGCACCTCGCGGGGTACGCTGACGAATCGGAAGCGAGCTTCGTCGGGTTCCTCACGTGCGTTCGTGCAGCCGCGCCCGCAGCCTATAGCGGCTGGCTCTTCTTGTACTGGCAAATCAACTCGGAGGTTGCGTCGGCCGATCGGCGGCAGCTGGCGTCGGCGCTCGCCGAGGGTCCCCGCCAGGACGTCGCCGCCGTCGGTGAACGCATACGACGGGGACAGATTCCCACGGTACGCGATGCCGGATGGCGTGTGTACGACGAGTACCTCAAGGCGAATCGTGTCGAGGAGGGAGTGCGAAGCTACGGACTCGTGCTGACGCTCCTCGCGCGAGCACGCTTTGAAGACAACTGGGCACCCGTCAGCCGTGATCCCAGAACCCCGAACCAGTAGCCTGTGGGCTGTCGCCCGGCCTCACCTCCTGATGATCCGCCCCGCAGCCGCCCGTCGCAAGCGATCCTGCACAGCGGCCCCCAGTCCACGATCCGAAAAACCGCGAACGAGAATGATGTCTGCTCCAGCGGCGTCGAGCTCACGCAGCGTGGGGTAGAGCCTCGAAGCCACGACATCCGGCGCGTCCTCAGAGCCGATCGCGCGAAAGAACAGTCGGGGGTGAGCGCCAAGAGACGCCAACGCAGCGCGGTTTTCTTCGGCCACGATCAGACCAACTGATTTCCCCTCGGCCAACGCCGCTCCGGCTGCCTCGGTGAGTAACTGGAGGACGGCGCCCGTCTCACCTTCGTACAGGGTCAGCAGTGCGCGAGGCGAGTAGTGCTTCTCCAACATGCCGGGAGACGGCATTGGAGTATTTTCGAGTCCCGAGTCCCGGATCCCCGACCCCGAGTCCCGAATCCCGAGTGCCGGAGAGACGCGCACCCGCCGTATGACCTTGCGCAGCATCTCGATCGTCACTGCACCCGGCCGCAGGATGGTCGGTGCGTCACTCGTCAGGTCCAGCACTGTCGACTCGACGCCGATCGTGGTCGAGCCGCCATCGACGACGAGATCGATCCGGCCGTCGAGATCGTCGACGACGTGGGAGGCCTGAGTCGGACTGGGCCGCGAGAACAGGTTGGCGCTCGGCGCGGCGACGGGCACGGCGGCCGCGTCGATCAAGGCTCGCGCAACGGGATGCGCCGGCACGCGAACCGCCACGTTGGGAAGGCCGGCGGTCACCTCGTCAGGCACGCGAGCGGAGCGCGGGAAGATCATGGTCAACGGCCCGGGCCAGAAGTGGCGTGCGAGGCTTCGGGCACTCTTCGGCACGCGCGAAACGAGCGGCGCAATCGACTCGAAAGATCCCACGTGGACGATGAGCGGGTCGTTCAACGGGCGTTGCTTCGCCGCGAACAGCCGCTGTACGGCCGCACGGTCCAAGGCGTTCACTCCGAGCCCGTATACGGTCTCCGTTGGAAACGCGACCAGCCCGCCACTGCGGAGGCATTCGGCGGCGCGGGCAATAGCCGTCGGGTCGGGGTTGTCTGCCGCGACCCGAATGATGTCGGTCATGACGCGTACATCGTAGTGCCAGCGGCGGATTCAGTACACTGGACCCGCTATGTTCGAAGCAGCAGAAGTCGGGCGAAAGCTCCTGAAGAGTGACTACAAGGCGCAGGTTCCGCAATTGCGGTCGGAGTTGCTCGCCGTGCAGCAGGAACTGCGGCAGGCATCGTTCCCGGTCATCGTCCTGTTCGCCGGCGTCGATACGGCGGGGAAAGGTGAGACCGTGAACTTGCTTAACGAGTGGATGGACCCGCGTTGGATCGTCACGCGCGGCTACACCGATCCGTCGGGCGAGGAGCTCGAGCGGCCGCGGCTGTGGCGGTACTGGCGCGACCTGCCCGCGCGTGGCCGTCTCGCCATGTTTCTGAGCGCCTGGTACTCGTCACCGATCCGCAATCGTGTCGCCGGGCGCGTCAGCATTGCGGAGTTCGATTTCCTGCTCGATCAGATCGCGACGTTCGAGCGGACGTTGACCGACGATGGCGCGGTCGTCGTGAAGTTCTGGATGCACTTGAGCAAGAAGGCTCAGAAGAAGCGCCTCACCGAGCTGGAGAACCATCCGTTACAGCGATGGCGCGTCACGAAAGAGCAATGGAAGCACTGGGGGATGTTCGACAAGTTCGTCAGCGCTGCCGATCGCGCCATTCGTCGCACGAGCACCGACGCGGCACCATGGCAGATCGTCGAAGGCGAGGACGAACGCTACCGTGCGGTCGTCGTCGCGACGGCGCTTCGCGATGCCATCCGTCGTGGTCTCGAGCGCAGTACGCCTGCCGCCAGCCGTCCACGCGCCGGAAATCGCAAGCCGAAGGTAGACAGTGTCATCGAACGCGTCGAGCGCGAGTTCAACGTGCTCGACAACCTCGATCTCACGCAAACGATCCCTGACAACGAGTTCGATCACGAGCTGGCCCGGCTCCAGTCGAGACTGAATGTGCTTCAGCGTCGAGCCGGAAAGCGCGGGGTGTCAACGATCCTCGTGTTCGAAGGGTGGGATGCCGCCGGAAAAGGGGGAGCCATCCATCGCGTGACCGGAAGCCTCGATGCCCGCGACTACCAGGTCATCCCCATCGCAGCACCAACCGACGAGGAACGCGCCCATCACTACATGTGGCGGTTCTGGAGACATCTGTCACGAGCTGGCCGCATCACGATCTTCGACCGCAGCTGGTACGGGCGCGTCCTGGTGGAGCGCGTCGAGAGCTTCGCGACGGAAGCCGAATACATGCGAGCGTACGGCGAGATCAACCACTTCGAAGAGCAACTGGTGACCGACGGCATTCTGCTGGTGAAGTTCTGGATTCACATCAGCAAAGCAGAGCAGCTCAAACGGTTTCGCGATCGAAGCCGGACGAGTTACAAGCGGTGGAAGATCACTGAAGAAGACTGGCGGAACCGGAAGCGCTGGGACGACTACACCGTTGCCGTCAACGATATGGTGGCTCGTACGAGCACGAAGATCGCGCCCTGGACGCTGGTCGAGGGTAACGACAAGAATTTCGCGCGGATCAAAGTGCTCAAGACGCTCGCCGACCGTCTGGACGATCGATTGAAGCCATAGTGCTCACCGCTTGATATGCCGGCTGAGTGTCTGGATCCATTCCGGGACCGGCGTGGGCGCCTCGACGCTCGCGTTGTTGAGCACGAGTTGCGGGCCATCGAGCCGCTTGCCATAGAAGCGCTGGTTCGCGTCGATGTCGGCACGGACGGTGCTGCCGTTGACGGTCACACCCGCAAAGAGTCCTCGCGATCGTGAGTAGCTGAGAATCTCCGCGCGTAGCTGCAAATCCGTGTTGGCCTGCGCGTCACGCCCGACCGGTCCCGCGGCGACGGCAGCATCGGCGCCAAACTTGAATTGATTTCGCACGAACTGTTCGAGCCCGCGCCTGTTCATGATAATCATCACGAGGTCGGCCGCCTGACCGCCGATCTGTAGCCCGACGCTTCCGCCGGTGAGGGTCATGAAGGTTGGCGCTGACCAGCCGCCTTCCGTCCGCGCGCTCAGGATGCCGCGCCCGCGCATGCCGCCGAAGATGAAGCCCCCCTTGATCGTCCCGGGAAAGATCGCGATGCCTTCGGCCTTCGCGGCAATCGAGGTGGGTATGGATGTGTCGGACGTCGCCATGATCTCGTTGAGGACCGTAATCGATTCACGAATGCGACTGGACTCCTCTGAATTCGGTCCTTCCTGCGCCTGAGTCGGGAAGGCGAGCGTCACGACGAGGAGTGTCACGGCGATCGCGCAGAGGGCCTTCGTCATGCTTCCCATGATAACGACGATTCGGATGGAGCGTGACAGCTCCGGTAAGATAGCTCGATCGTGATGGCTGAAGAGGACCTGTCGAACACGACGATCCGGCGTTTCGACATTACGCGCCTGATCGCGCGCGGCGGCATGGGAGAGGTCTACCTCGCCAGGGACGCCGTGCTCGGCCGCGATCTGGCGCTCAAGATCCTTCGCCAGGACGTCACGCGCGATTCGGATCGCCTCGAGCGGTTCGTCCTGGAGGCGCGAGCGGCCTCCGCCCTGAATCACCCGCATCTCATCGCCATCTACGACATCGGGGAGAGCTCGCCTAAACGCGATGGCGCACCGGTCGGGCCGCCCGTTCTCTACATCGCGATGGAGCTGGTCTCTGGGCAGACGCTGCGCGCCGCGCTGGACGGCAATCCTCTGGGGCTGGAGCGCACGATCGAGTTCCTGGCCCAGGTCGCCGATGCGCTCGACGCCGCCCACGCAGCCGGCGTCACGCATCGCGACCTCAAGCCGGAAAACCTGATGATTGCCGAGGGCGGCTATGCGAAGGTGCTCGACTTCGGCATCGCGAAGCTCCGCGCCGACCTCATGCAGAGCCCCGTCAGAGGCGGACACCATGAGGGGACGCAGCAGGGAAGTCACGAGCCGACAGCGACCGACGGCGGCCGGTTGCTCGGTACCCTCGGCTACATGTCACCCGAGCAGGTGCAAGGCCAGCCAACCGACTATCGCACCGACATCTTCTCGTTCGGGTGCGTGCTGTATGAGGCCATCACGGGGAAGCGCGCGTTTCTTGGCCCCAACGCGTTCGCCACGCTGAAACAAATCGTCGAGCACGACCCCGGCCCGCTGGCGACGCACGTGCCGGGACTGCCCGACGGCCTCGAGCGTATCGTTCGCCGATGCCTGGCCAAGGACCCTGCAGAACGATACGGATCCATGCGCGACGTCGCGGCCGATCTTCGCGAAGTTCGTCGCAAGATGGACGATACCGCCGTCGTGGAGGTCCCACCACGCCCGGAGCGTCGCTACTTCCTGGTTGGCGGGGTCGCGGCACTGCTGGGCATCGGGATCCTGGGCTGGTGGCAGGCTGGACGCCGCCCCACTGCCACTGGCGCGTCGGGACGCGTCTCGATCGACCGTCTCACGACGACCGGTACCGCCATCGACGCCGCCATCTCTCCTGATGGCCGAAACCTCGCGTGGGTCGAATCGGCCGGAGGCATGCAGGGGCTGCGGCTGCGCCGCCTCGATCAGGGCCAGGCGATCGAGCTGGTGCCTGCGGCCGTGGTCGGTTACTGGGGCATTGCATTTACGCCTGACGGATCTCGCGTGCTGTACGCGACCAAGAGTGCCCAGAGTCCCGCCGGCCGCCTGTCCGCCGTGAGCATCCAGGGAGGTCCGTCGACGCCCGTCCTCGACGGCATCGACAGCACGGTCAGCTTCTCGCGCGATGGAAAGCGAATGGCATTCTATCGGGCTGCGTTTCCGGAGACCGGCACGACATCTCTCGTCACTGCCGCGATCGATGGCAACGACGTTCATCCAATCGCGATCGTGAAGGCGCCTGAGTTCTTCGTGCCGGCGTTCTTCGCGGCGCCATCGTGGTCACCGGATGGCCGGCGGCTCGCGGCTGTCGTTCACAACACAAGCTCCGGAGATGCGACCCTCGTGACGATCGATGCGCAGTCGGGAGCGCGGCAGGAATTCACCAGTCGTTTTCGCGATGCCACGTTCACAACGTGGTTGCCCGACGGCTCGGGCATTCTCTTCGTCGCTGATCAGGCGGACGAGTTCCGCGAAGTCCCGCGCAAGGTCTGGTTGCAACCGTACCCGAGCGGCGAGCCGCATCGTGTGACACCGGATCTGCTCGAGTACCGCAACGTGTCGGTGCGATCAGACGGGACCGCATTCGTCTCGGTGGGGCTCGACGCTGCGTACTCACTCTGGCGGATCCCGATTCGAGGTGGCAGCCCGCAACGGATCCCGTCGGAACGCTACGACGGACTGCTTGGCGTCGCGCCATTACCCGATGGCCGCACGATCGTCAGCTCGGGCGAACGGGGAAACACACAGCTTGCCTTGCTCGGTAGTCAGGGAGGAAGCCGCCAGATCCTCACGAAGGATGGCACGAACCTCTGGCCGGCGGTGACCCCCGACGGAGCTACGGTGGCGTTCGTTTCCAGTCGCGATGGTCAGTCGGGCATCTGGCGAATGAACGTGGATGGAACTGGAGCGCGCCTCCTCGCGCATCTGCCGCGACCGTCATGGTTGTCCATCACGCCGGATGGGCGGTTCGTAGTCTGCGCCTCGGTTGGCGATGCTGGGTCCGCGGTGGCGACGTGGCGGATCTCGATCGACGGTGGCGCCCCGACCTTGATTGCCGCCGGCATCGACCGTCCAGCGGTGTCGCCGGACGGAAAGCGCCTCGCGGGCATCAACGTTGCGACGGGCGCGAACCGCCTGACGCTCGTCAACATGCCTCTCGACGGTTCGGCCCCGCCGCGAGAGCTGGGCACGATCGCGCCCGCCACGGCCAACGGGTTGATGGAGTGGACGCCCGACGGCAACGGCATCCTGTTTTCCACCGTTGAACGCACGAACGTGTGGCTTCAGCCGCTGTCTGGTGAACCACCCGTGCGCGTCACCGACCTGGCCACACTGGATATCGTGCGCGGCCGCCGGACCGCGGATGGCAACAGCCTGATCGTGGCGCGCGGAACCGCGCAAACGGATGCGTATCTCGTTTCGAATTTCCGCTAAGGCTAACGCCAATTCCCAGAATCCGAGTCCAACTCCCAACTCCCAACTCCCAAAACGTGGAAAGATAAGGACACGAGGTGCGTATGAAGCGGAACGTTCTGCTCTCACTTCCATTCGTTCTGGCGAGCTCGGTTGCCCTCGCGCAGGTTGCATTGCCACCCGGCGCGAGCCCGCAGTCGACACAGGATCCCGGCTATAAGGAGCTCATCGCGACGTGCAAGACCCCGCCGCCTGCTCCTGGTGCGCGTGGTGGAGGAGCGGGGCGCGCGGGCGGTGCGCCAGCAGCAGCGCCAACAACGTTCCCGCCGCCGCCGGCCGATTACAACGTCACTGAGATCCCTGGCGTGATCGCAGCAGGGCAGAAGTGGACCAAGGTCTGGGAGGTTGACGGCAACAACGCCGACGGCATCCTCTCGGACAAAGACGGGAACCTGTTGATCGCGCAGAACCACAACGCCGCGGTCGTCAAACTGGATCAGAGCGGCAAAGTCTCGACCGTCTACAAGGACACGCACACCGGCGGTGCCCTGTCGATGAACAAGAAGGGCGAGCTGTTCATCGTCGAGCGCGGCCTGCGGGCCAACGTCTCGCAGCTCGCTCCGAAGCGACGAATCCTTGCTGACAAGATGCAGAATGGCGATCCGATCGACTGCAATGGCGGCGTCATCAACGATCTGACTGCCGACAGCAAGGGTGGCGTGTACTTCACGATGGGCGGGTTGTTCCATGTCGATCCGAAGGGAACGGTGACCCGGTACGGTGAGAACCTGGCGACCAACGGCATCATCCTGAGCGCGGATGAGAAGACGCTCTACGTGACGAACGCTGGCAGCGTGGCCGCGTTCGACGTGCAGCCTGATGGGTCGTTGAAGAACCAACGTCAGTTCGTCCAGCTGCCGACCCCTGGTGGTGACGGCTTGTCGATCGACTCACAGGGCCGTCTGTACGTGACAGCAGGTCCTGCGTTGCACGTGGTCGCGTCCGATGGCAAGCTGCTCGGCAGCATTCCCGCACCCTACGGGCTGATCACGGCCGCTTTCGCCGGGAAGGGCAAGAAGACGATGTATGCCGTGGTCAGTCTGACCGACCCCAACAGACTGCAGCACGCGTACGTCTACTCGATCCCGATGCTCGCTCAGGGATATGCGGGGCGGGCGAAATAAGAATCAAGGGCTATTGCGCTGCCACCGGAAACAGCATCAGGAACTGCCGTCCGTTCGGCATCAGCTCGAATTGCCGCCGGTACTCGCCCTGGGCGAATCCCTTGATCGGCAAAGAAGTCGGATCGGCGCTCGACGTGGGCGCCGACAGATTCAACTTGAGCTGAAACATCTGCTGACTGCGATCGAAATAGAGCGAGCGCCCGTCCGGTAGCCAGAGCGGATGTGACCCACCGTCGCGCGTGACCTGATAGCGCATGCCTGTGCGCGGCAGCGGCTCCAGCCAGAGCTCGTAGCGGCCGGTCTCATTCGATGTATAAGCCAGCCAGCGGCCGTCAGGGGACACCGCGCTGCTGTGCTGCGCCGAGCCCGGACTGCCAACGAGCGGCGTGACCGTGCGCGACGACATGTCGAAGAGCGAAATGTCGTAGTCGCGATTGCCACCTTCTTCCTTCAGCGTCAGAAATCGCATCTGTTTCCCGCCAGGCATCCAACCCTCGGCGCTTCTGGCATCGATCAGATGCTCGGGCGTGCCGCTCCCATCTGCACGCCGTGAGTAGATGGCATCGCCACGCTCACTGGATACGATGAACACGAGACGCTCACCATCGAGCGACCATATTGGCGCCCAATCGACGGGACCAACCGGATTCGCAACGGGACGTCGTCCCGCGAGATCGGAGAGCTCCGCAATCCACAGTCGCGCGCCGTCGGGACCGGACCGATCGCGAGTCTCGAAGGCGATCCGCTTCCCATCGGGGGACAAGCGTGGCGCGAAGACGGACAGCGGCAGGCGCCCGAGAACCGTCCTGGTGCCGTCGACCTCGACGATGGCCAGGTCGAACCCAGACAATCGCTGTGCTTTCGTCACGGCGCCGGTGACGAGCGCGAATATCGCGAATGCGATGACCGTCCCGATGGCCCAGCGAGTCAAGCGCATATTCATGGTTCTCGCTCCATGTGAATCATTACCGCATCCATCGGTGGACGATCTCGGCAACGCGGTCGCCGTCGAAGCACACAGCCCGCGCACGGAAGTACCCATCATCCGGGCTGCGACTGTAGAACCAGCAATCCAGGCTCGGGACGCCAAGCACCTCGACGGCGCGGCGAGGTGCCTTCGGTTGAACACCGCGCGCGCGGCAGAGATCGGCAGGAAAGGCATCGGTAACGAGATCCGCTTCGACGCGAACCCCACCGCACGAGTCCGATCGATCGTAGCCCAGGTACTCCCAGAGCGGCGGACCGATGCGCGCGAGGACATCCGCCGGCGTTTCGCCCCGTCGGATCGAATCCAGTTTGCGGTCCGAGAATCCCTGCGCGAATACCGTGCGATCACGCAAAAGGACGCGCACGAGATGCTCGCGCACGGGGTCGCTGGACAGGAATAGCCAGAGTCCCGCGAGCCACACCACGACGGGAACGATCGGGCGAACAGGCGGTTTCAGGGCGAACCATATGAGCGGCGCAAACAGCAGCAGCTCCACAGCCATGACGTAGAACCCGTATTGCGACAGGATGCCAAGGCCGATCGGTGACACGGGAATCGGCGTCCACGGCGCGAAGTAGCGCGTGAGATCGAACGGCCAGAACAGCGCGCATCCGAGCCCGCCGTCGGTCAGCGTGTCGAGAAGCGCATGGCTGAGAACGATGAGGCTGGCCGCCACACCAGTACGGATAGGCCGCCTTCCAGCCGTTCGCGCTGCCATGCCGACGACGACGCCGACTGCCAGCGAAAAGACGATGGAATGCGTTGCACCGCGGTGGCCCCACTGATCGCCGTATCGGACGCCGAGGAAGAAGCCGACGACGTCGGAATCGGGCAGGAACGACAACGCCGACCAGAACAGCATCGTCGCGAGTGATGGGCGTGCCGACGGTTGTTCCGTGCGGTAGAGACGGGCGGCGGCCATGCCGACCGCAAGGTGACCAACCCCTGCCATGTGAGCTTCAGACGCACGAGCAGGCAGTATGGTTCACGGCCAACTGCCTCTCCATAGCCTTTTCCCGATCGTCGTAGAGCGCAGGCTTGAGCCTGCGCGCTTATTGCGACGCGACGTCGTCGTGAATTCGTCCTAATTCCAGCTGTAACTGACCGTGACGTTCATGTTCGCCTCGATCGGTGCGTTGTTGAGGAGCGTCGGTGTGAATCCCCACTGGCGCGCGGCCGTCATCGCTGATTCGACGAACGGGCTTGGCGCGTCGGCGCTGGTGTTGTGCAGATC
>Ga0207689_10001510_pt1 | contig 22146 bp, 16 predicted proteins | sample KBSMisM52_FD_184312 | JGI IMG/M metagenome (GOLD analysis project Ga0207689, IMG submission 184312) | Miscanthus rhizosphere microbial communities from Kellogg Biological Station, Michigan, USA - KBS Miscanthus M5-2 (SPAdes) (version 2) | ecosystem: Host-associated > Plants > Roots >... | reverse complement strand
GATAAAAAAGATGGGAAATATGAAGGACCTGCTCGGCATGATTCCCGGTGTCGGCAAACAGGTAAAGGATTTAGATATCAGTGATGATTCATTCAAAGGCATTGAAGCAATGATCAATTCAATGACACCTTATGAACGGGCGAATCCTGATGTAATTGATCAAAGCCGGCGCAAACGGATTGCAAAAGGCGCGGGAAAGGACATCAGCGATGTAAACGCTTTTATGAAACAGTTTGAACAGATGCGCGACATGATGAAAAACATGAACAAAATGGGCATGTTTGGAAAGATGATGCCGGGAATGAAAAGGTGAATGGTGAGTGGTCAATGGTGAATTGTGAATTATTTGATAGTTTGATTGCTTAATGGTTTTGTACTAACAATCAAACAATCTTAACCCTTGAACCATCTATTCTATTTAACTAACACTCGTTATCGCCTATTCACCGGTATTTCAACACCGTTAAAAAAAAGAAATTTGCATTTTAATCTTCAGTAGTTATTTTTGCTCACATTATAACCCTATTCTTTAATAGCCTTTAAATGTCTATTTAAAATGGCAGTCAAAATCAGACTACAACGTCATGGGTCTAAGAAACGACCCTTCTACTTCATCGTAATTGCCGATGCACGTAGCCCCCGCGATGGGAAATTCATTCAGAAATTAGGTACTTACAACCCGCTGACCGTTCCGGCTACTATTCAGTTGGATCGTCAGAAAGCATTAGAGTGGCTGCACAAAGGTGCCCAGCCAACTGATACGGTTCGCCGCATCCTCAGCTTTAAGGGAGTGCTTTACCTGAAACACCTGTTGCGCGGTGTAGATCTTGGTCTTTTCGACCAGGCTACAGCAATGGAAAAATTTACGAAGTGGAGCACAGAACATGACGCACAGATCAAGAAACGCCAGGAAGAAGCCATGAGAGCCAGGAGAGGAAGAAGACCTTACCAAGCTGGTGGCCGTCGCCCGGAGAGAACCGAAAGGAGACCTCAGCGCGAAGGTGGTGAAGGATAAAACCTAACCGACGTCCTGAAAAGTTTTTTAAGGTGGTTCGCTTTTGCGAAGCACCTTTTTTATTTAAATTTCATACGATCAGGTTTTCTTAAACCAGGTTTTTTAAGATTCTTTTCATGTTTGATATGACTACAAAAGTTTACTGGCTCCATCATTTTGATAATTCTGCCAGGCATTTTATCAGACAATAATTATTTAATCCAGATGGCTGAATATTTTAAAATCGGAAAAATAGTAGCGATATATGGCGTCAAAGGTGAGGTATTGCTTAAACATGATTTGGGCAAAAAAACCTCACTCAAAGGAGTACAGGCAATATTTATTGAAGACAAAAAAGATTCCTTCTTTCCCTGGTTCATTCAATCCGCACGAATAAAAAGCGATACTGAAGTCTACCTGAAACTGGAAAGCATAGATACAAGGGAAACAGCCATGAAACTTTCACAGAAAGAAATATGGTTCAATGAAACTGACTTTAAAAAATTCGCCGCGAAGTCGTCACCGGTTAGTTTACTGGGTTATACAATCATTAATAATAAAGAACCGTTGGGTGAAATACTGGAAGTGATTGAGCAACCTCATCAGTTGCTTTGCCGCCTTGAGATAAAAGGGAAAGAAGTATTGATTCCTTTAAATGAAAATTTTCTCCAAAAAATCAATCATACAAAAAAACAGGTGAACGTTGAATTACCGGAGGGGTTGATCGAAATTTACCTGTAGTTTTTTTGATTTCATCAATGGCATTCGCGATCTGTAAAAAGTGACGCTGCTCATGCGCGACAAAAAAACGGAATGTGTCCCCCACTTTCAGCTTTATAAATCGTGAAATGGAAACCGGTGTTTTGATAGCGCCGATATCTTTTTGTTTTGCCTTTTCCAGTAAATCCAAAAGTCGTTGTTGCTGTTCAAAAAAAATATCCATTACAGGTTTTATATCCAGGCCGGCAGCAGGCTGATGATTTTTTGGGGCATTCATTTTATTTGCAATTTTTCCATCAGCCCCGGGCTTCATAATTTTTGTAAAATAATTTCCCAGCCAGCCCGGAGTGAATTTTTCTTTGTGTGGCTTTGCCGACTGCAATGATTTTTCTATTGCCGGTATGTAATAGCGTCCATAACCATTCAGATGTTCCAGTATCTGTGCCACGCTCCATTTACCTGGTGCAGGGGCGGTTAATAATAATTCCGGATCTTCCTTTTGTAAATAGGTGGCATCGAGTACCAATTGACGAATATCCGCCTGGAGCCCTTCCAAGAGATCATTGCTTTTATATGATTTCATTTGTTTTAAATTTTAAACAAAACTAACCGGTGCTTTAAAGGAAAATCTTTGTCTGCGCCAAGATTTTTAAACGAAGTATAGAATTATAGCCGCACCGTCCCAAGCAGTTTACTAAATGTTGCCGGATCTATTCCCAGGTACGAAGCAAGATATTTATGCGGAATAATCTGCAATACATGGGGACTGCGTTTCAATAAGGCCCTGAATTTTTCTTCCGCGCTGAAACATTGAATTTCTATCTGTCTTTCCAATACCCCTTTTAATGCAAAAGCTGTCAATCGTAAAACCAAATGTTGTACGGCAGGATATTTATTCATTAATTCTTCCAATTGCCTGTGTGATGTTCGTAAAAACCGGCTTGTTGTTAACGTTTCAAAGAAACACTTTGAAGGTGTTTGTGTTAAAAAAGAATCCGCGACACCGGAGAATGAGGGAGGATATGTAAAAACAATTGTCGCTTCCTTTTGATCATCTCCTACATAAAAAGCTCTTTGCAAACCTTCTATTACAAAATATAAATGCTTTTCTGTTTCTCCTGCGGCAGTAAGGATAGTTTTACGTTTGCATTCAAAGGGTTGCCATATGGCGCTGAACAATTGCCATTCTTCATCCTTCAATGGCTGGATAGCGAAGATAAATTGGTGCAGTTGGTCAATCGGCTCCATTATTTGACGGTTGATTGAATAAAATCCGCCAGCAATTTCATCCGGTAGTAAAGATTGCTGAGCATAAGCGATATATTGTTCTTCGCTTTTTCCACACTGTTCCCATTCATCTTTTTTATGTTTTTTAGCTCTTCTATTTTTTCGTCAATCTTATCTGTCAATCGCTCCGCATTCCATTTTTCGTACTTCCGGTTTCGCTCATCGTATATATGATAAGGTTCTATATCCCCTACCCTTAGTTTTTTAAATTTGAAATTGTTTTTAATCGCTTCTTTTATGGCATCATTGGTCAGCATATCAATCATTACATCCGGCGAAATATTATTCAGGTAAGCGTTATGAAAAATATTGAGATTATTTCTCAGTTCACGGATGATTTGTTTTTTCAGAATATCATTTGTCCTACTTTCTTTATTCAGAAATGTAAGCAGATCTTTCAGTGGGCCGATACCGGTTTTAAGCCATTCGAGTTGCATAAACCAAATATAAAAGGAAAAGGGCAATGTCATAACAGTCATAAGAGTCAAATAAGTCATATCCCGAAAGTCCAATGTGACCTATTGATACATTTAACTTTCTGACACCTTATGACACTTTTTGACCTATTTGACATATTTGACTTTCTGACACCTTATGAGTCTTTTGACATTTGACATTCCGACTTTTCGACTTTATTCTACCTTTGAAGACTGATGCCTGGCGCAAAACTCTATATCGCTCACTTTGACCTGGATTCATTTTTTGTCTCGGTTGAAATAATCAATAACCCTGCATTGAAAGGGAAGCCCGTACTGGTAGGCGGTTATGAAAGAGGAGTCGTTGCAGCCTGCAGTTATGAAGCCCGTAAGTATGGCATTCATTCTGCTATGCCCATGAAAAAGGCGATGCAGCTTTGCCCGCAAGCCATCATTACCAGCAGCAGCCGAGGCGAGTACAGCAAATATTCAAGATGGGTAACAGATATCATTTCATCTAAAGTGCCATTGTTTGAAAAAGCATCTATTGACGAATTTTATTGTGATATGACGGGTATGGACAAGTTTTTTGGCGTAAGCAAATACACAAAGGAATTGCGCGAGCTGATAAAAAAAGAAACCGGTCTTCCCATATCCTGTGGCCTTTCTTCTGCAAAGTTTATCAGCAAGATGGCCACCAATGAAGCTAAACCCAATGGGTTTTTGGAAATTCCCCACGGAAAGGAAAAAGAGTTTTTATGGCCCTTAGGTATAGAAAAGATAAACGGCGTGGGAAAGCAAACGGAAATACAGCTAAGAAATTCCGGCATTAACACGATTGAAGATATTGCTAAACTTTCCCTGGAAACAATGGAAGAGAAATTTGGTAAATGGGGTGAGTCGTTATGGAACAAATCGCAGGGAATCGGGAGCGCCGTTGTAGAAACAGACTGGGAACAAAAAAGTATGAGCCATGAAAACACGTTTGAAGAAGATAAAACGGACATCAATTTCATGCACAGTGAAATCGTAAGGCTAACCGAGAAAACAGCTTATTCACTCCGCGAAGATGAAAAGCTTACGGGTTGTGTAACAGTAAAGATCCGCTATTCAGATTTTGAGACAATCAGCCGGCAGGAAACGATTGATTATACTTCACTCGACGATCAATTGATCGCAAAAGCAAAAGATATTTTTAACAAAGCGTACGAGAAAAAAAGACCGGTACGATTGCTGGGTGTTCGTTTCAGCCAGTTGATCCCTTTTACAATGCAGATGAATTTGTTTAATAACAGCGAAGGGAAACTAAACCTTTATAAGACTGTCGACGATATAAAAGACCGTTTTGGGAGTAAACTCGTAACCAAAGCTGTGACATTAAAAATGACAGGAAGCAGCAGTCAATCCACTACCAGGCATAATAAAAAGAAAAGTTCCGATTTCTGAACCCGGGTTGGGTAATTTGATGGACTTTGAGGAACTATAAATTACGAAACAGAAGTATGATCGGGGCATAAAGCTGATAACTAAAAACGATAAACTCAAAACTATAAACTCACTTATCTTCGTTCCTCAAAAAAATAGTTCATGTCATCAGTTTGGAAAGACTACCAGGAAAAAAATAAAGATCGTTTTTTGAATGAAATGCTTGACCTGCTCCGTATCCCTTCTGTAAGTGCAAGAAGTGAGAACAAAGCGGATATGGAAAAATGCGCCGATGCGGTGAAACAGCGGTTATTGGAAGCGGGCGCAGGTAAAGCGGAAGTATTTAAAACCAATGGCCACCCTATTGTATATGCTGAAAAAATTACCGATGCATCAAAACCTACCGTCCTTGTATATGGGCATTATGATGTGCAACCCGCCGATCCCCTGGAGCTATGGAACAGCGGTCCGTTTGAGCCGGTAATAAAAGATGGAAAAATTTTCGCCCGCGGTAGCTGCGATGATAAAGGACAGTTTTATATGCATGTGAAAGCATTGGAAATAATGAACAAAACCAATACACTTTCAACCAATATAAAATTTCTGATTGAAGGAGAAGAAGAAGTAGGCTCAGTGCACCTGGCCGAATTTGTAACAAAGAATAAAGAATTGCTGAAAGCGGATGTAATACTGATCAGTGATACGGCGATGATCAGCCTTGATAATCCTTCGATGGATGTTGGCGTCCGCGGATTAAGTTATATAGAAATAGAAGTAACGGGGCCTAACCGCGATTTACACAGCGGTGTGTACGGTGGTGCAGTTGCAAACCCAATTACTATTCTGGCAAAGATGATCGCATCCTTGCATGATGAAAATAATCATATCACGATCCCGGGTTTTTATGATGATGTGGTGGAAGCAACAGAAGCGGAAAGGAAGCTCATGGCTGCCGCACCGTTTGATGAAAAGGAATACAAGGATGATTTGGGTATAAAAGAAGTATGGGGAGAAAAAGGCTATACCACGAATGAAAGAACAGGTATCAGGCCAACACTTGAATTAAATGGCATATGGGGCGGCTATATTGGCGAAGGCGCTAAAACTGTATTGCCGTCAAAAGCGTTTGCAAAGATATCGGCGAGATTGGTGCCCAACCAGGACAGTAATAAGATTACTGATATATTGATTAATCATCTGAAAAAAATTGCGCCACCTTATATTACATTGAAAGCGGCTTTGCATCATGGCGGTGAAGCCTATATGACCCCAATAGATAGCAAAGGCTATAAAGCAGCAGCAAAAGCAATAGAAACGACTTTTGGCAAAACCCCGATACCGGTACGTGGCGGAGGAAGTATACCTATCTGTGCTTTGTTTGAAAAAGAATTAGGAGTAAAAATCATCTTCCTTGGTTTTGGTTTAGATAGCGATAACCTGCATAGTCCCAACGAAAAGTTCAACCTGGAGAACTATTATAAGGGAATAGAAACAATACCTTATTTCCACAAGTATTTTGCGGAAGGATAAAACTAAAAGTCAGAAGATTAAAAAGCCGGAAACTATAGTATAATGTTTCCGGCTTTTATTTTTTGCACATTAATGCAGCAATTGTGTAAGCGTATAAATAACCAACCCTACCATACCTCCTACTAATGTTCCATTCACCCGGATATACTGAAGGTCCTTGCCAACTTCCAATTCCAGTTTCTGGCTTAACTCACGGGAAGGCCAATTGGCTACCGTCTGGCTGATCATATCAGCTGCTTCTACTTTATATTTAATAATCAACCTGAAGGCCTGCACCTGTACAAACTTATCAATACGCTCCTGGCGCACAGCATCATTCGCTAAAGAATCTGCTATATCATGTAACACTTTACCGATGTAATTACCAATACCCGATTGGGGTTGTTCAAGATCATTCTCAATTTGCTTCTTTATATACTGCCAGAGCATGCCGCTGTAGTCATGTAAGTTTTCCGGAGACAGCAATTGCGTTTTAACAGCATCCAGCTTTGAAGCCCATTCTCCACCTTCTTTTATATCCCCTGCTATATACCTGAGTTTCGTTGTTATCTGTGTCCGTGCATGATGATCCTTATTGGTAATTATATCCTGCATATATTGAATTCCTGCGTTGGTAATTTTTTCAGCAATTATGTTATCGACAAAACCCGGAATAAGAAAATAGCTTTCCTGTTTCACTTTTTCCCTCACCATATCCCTGTTTTCATCCAGGAAATTGCGCAAATGAAGGGCGATAATACTCAACCAATCCTGGTGCAGGTCTTCATTCACTATTTTTTCCAAACCATCCGCTACCAATTTATTTACAGGAATTTTATCTACCAAAGCTGTCGCTTGTTTATAGATTATCCCGGTTATATCATCATTGTTAAATTTTGTAAGGCCCTCCTTTAAAATCCTCACAATTTCCTGTGTTACTTTAACCCTGTTTTTATCGATGAGCAACCAATTCCCCAATCGGGATGCAACCTGGAGTTTTTCTAATCGTGGCTTAAGAGCGGCTGTAGTCAAAAAATTACTGATCACGAAATTACCGAGATTATCGCCGATTTTCTTTTTACTGGTTTCAATAAGATTGGTATGCGGAATAGGAATGCCTAAAGGATGCCTGAACAAAGCAACTACGGCAAACCAATCAGCTAATGCACCGATCATGCCAGCTTCCGCAAACGCTTTTACATAACCAGACCATGCATATTGCGTAAAAATGACTTCACATATTACATAAATGATAGCCATAAAGACCAAAAGCATGGTGGCAAACCATTTAAACCGGTTGAGCTGAGATCGTTTATCCATACACAAAGTTTAAATTAACTAAGCTATAGTATTTGAAAAATAAAGATGTAGTTTAATTTTGCACCTGTAATGAATGAAAAAGAAAAATTAAGATTAGATAAATATCTCTGGGCTATCCGGCTATTTAAAACAAGAACAATGGCCGCTGCTGCCTGCGATACAGGCAAAGTAAAATTCAATGGTTCACAGGCCAAAGCTTCGAAACATGTAAACATTGATGATGAATATGAAGTAAAGACAGAAGCAAAAAGATGGCGCATTAAAGTAGCAGAGCTTCTGCATAACCGTGTAGCATATGCTGAAGCCATAAAATTCTATATTGACATTACTCCTGCTGAAGAAATAGAACGGCTGCAATACCAGGCTGCCAGTTTCCATACAGGCAAACGCCCCAGTAAGATCGGGCGACCTACCAAAAAAGAAAGAAGAGACCTCGACTCATTCCGTGATGAATAAAACTGTTCTATTACCGTTGAATAGCTGCCTCTATCATTTTTTGTATAATTTCAGGAGAAATAAAGCAATATGAAAACGTCTGATGGCGATACTTCACCCGGGAAGAAATATTTTACCAGCGATCTCTCGGGAAAAAACTTTCCATTGAATGAAAAAGTAAAAGGAAAATATATCCGGGAAAGTATCATGAAAATGATTTGCAGGGATCACCCGGAATTTTCTGCAGATAAATTGCTCTCCCTTTCAGAACTCAACCAATTCCGCCAGCAGTATATAGAAGAAGTATTGAAAGATGAAGCCGGTAGTTTATCAAAACTGGATGTCAAAGTACTGGAGAAAATAAAAAACAATGAAGTAGTATCGCAGGACATGGAAGAGAAGGAAGAGTCTGCTTATTCATGGAAACAGAAAATGGCGGACAAAGTAGCTGCTGTAGGCGGAAGCTGGTCATTTATCACCGCGTTTATAATTTTCATGTTTATATGGATTGCTATAAATCTTTTTATGGCAAGAGAGCAAAAAGCCTTTGATCCCTATCCTTTTATTTTATTGAATCTTTTGCTCTCCACTATTGCCGCATTGCAGGCGCCTGTTATTATGATGAGCCAGAACCGGCAGGAAGAAAAGGATCGTACCAGAAGCAAACAGGACTATATGGTAAACCTGAAGGCTGAATTGGAAATACAACTGCTGCATGAAAAACTGGATCACATGCTTTTGAATCAGCAACAGGAGCTATTAGAGATTCAGCAGATACAGATTGAGATGATGGATGATATTATTAAAAAGCTGAGCAAAGTAAAAGATGCCGGGCAGGAGTAAGCAAAATATTTTTTATATCCCAATTCTTACGTCCTCACTTAAAAATCTCGACAAATGAGAGTTATTCCGAAGCCATTGGATGGCGAATTTCCTCCTTACGCAATTATGTATATTAAGCTGGTGCAGGACGGAGGGCTATTATCGCAATATTTAAAAGATAATTTTATTGCTGCAAAAAACTTTATCCTTTCAATACCGGAAGAAAAATTATTGTCAAGATATGCCCCGGGAAAATGGACAATTAAAGAAATATTGGTTCACATAATAGATGATGAACGGATTTACGCATACAGGGCCTTGTGTTTTGCAAGAAGCGAAAAGAAAGAACTTCCGGGTTTCGAACAAGATGACTATACAATCTACTCGGGAGCCAACGAAAGAACTATTCAAAGCATAATGGAAGAGTATGAAACCGTACGATATTCCACAATTGCGTTGTATAATGGATTACCCGACGAATCACTGATCAGGTATGGTATTGCAAATAACAACCGGGCAACTGTTCGTGCATTGGGTTATCATATTGCAGGCCATGAGTTGCACCACATGAATATTATTAAGGAGCGATACTTAAAAAACTCTTTATCTCAATGAAACAGCTACTCATAAAAAGGATGTCAACATTTTAAATGCTGACATCCTTTGAAGAAAATTTCCCTTTAATCCTTTATAATCACATAAATCCTGGTTCTATCATTCCTTAATACTCGTATTCATCGCCGGCTTATCAAATTTCCACTCATCAGTTTTTAACTTACGTTGCTGTGGATACACCTCATCACATGTATTGCCTTCATATAACCTTCCATTTTTCATCACATACTGAATGGTATTTGTGTTGCGGATATTTTCAAGCGGGTTTTTTTCCATAACGATCATGTCGGCCAATTTTCCCGCTTCAATGCTTCCGAGGTCTTTATCCAATCCTAACCCGGTTGCCCCAAGTATAGTAGCCGTTTTCAATGCATCTATCGGGCGCATGCCACCACTTTGCATAGCCCAGAGTTCCCAATGATACCCCAGGCCCTGGAACTCACCATGGCTGCCGATACCTACCATACCACCTGCTTCAACAAGGCTTTTCATATTCTTTGCATGCTTTGGAAATACATGCTCCTCCGGCATAAACCATCCTTGTCCCACCCTTCTTGTTTTTGCAGCCAGTTCTTCATATGCAAAGAAGTGCTGCACTTTAGGATCATGATATGGATTTTCTGTTTCCCAGAAATAATTTTCAGCAAATGGGCCGCCATACGATACAAGTAATGTCGGGGTAACGATCATCTTCGCCTCTGATATCGCTTTGTATACATCACTGTATAATGGAAAAATTGGCAGCGCATGCTCATGACCGGGATAGCCATCAAGCAGGTTGGCCATATCAAATTTAAAATCAAGTCCGCCTTCTGTGGTTGGCATTATTTGCTGATGGCGCGCCGCTTCAATAATCCATTCTCTTTGCTTACGGTTACCAGCGAGGTACATCTTGATATACTTGGTATGAAAATACTTGCTGTATTGCGTTAATACACTTTCCGCCTGCGCTGAATCCTTGATATTATAAAACCAAAAGCCAACACCCGGACCCGTAGAATACACGCGGGGACCAATCATTGAACCGGCATCTACCATATCACTATAAGTAAGCACGTCTGTTGTTGCTGTCTGCGGGTCTCTTGTGGTGGTTACACCATACGCAAGATTGATTGCATATATCCATATCTGATTTTTATGAATGCCCCAGTTCGGCCACATATGACTGTGAGGATCCACAAAACCCGGCACAATCGTCTTACCGGTCATATCCATCACTTTTGCATTGCCTGGTGGTGATAGCGTACCGGTTTTACCTACGGCTTTTATCCGGTTATTCTCCACCAGCACATCGCCATTCTCAATTACTTCATCTCCCTTCATGGTAACAATCCTGGCGTTCTTAAACAAAACTGTTCCCTGCGGCATATCTTTTTTGAAAAATACTTTTACATCTGTTTCATCCGCTTTGAACTTTGGTTCTTCTTTTTTAGCATCTTTTTTTACAGTTGTATCTTTTGCAGCAATGGAATCTTTTACTTTCTTTAAAGCATCCGCGGCTTTCTTTAAAGTCGAATCTGCATTTAACCTCGCGATTGAATCTGCTTCCCGTCTTTCTTTTGCTCTCTTTGCATCGGCAAGGCTATCTTCAAAAACCTGTGCTTTATCTACGTCATATGTAAAATGGGCACTGCCTAGACTCCAATGCACTACTTTACCATTTGATTGCCAGTAAGGAAATTCTCCGCCCATTTCAGTCAGTTTGCGTGCAGGAAATTCAGCGCTTTCCGCAGTTGCTACCGAAATATTATTCGGTTTGCCCGATTGAGGAATCGTGACTAAATATATTTCATTGTTTATCTGCGCAAGAGCTCGGTTGCCTGTTGGTGACATAGTAAGAACCGAGGCGGAGGAAGGCAGATTTAATTCTTTGGCATTCTCCTGATCGTCTTCTTCCTGCACGATGCACGCCATCTTTGAAGGATCAGGTCTTCCAAACTTTGTTGGTATGCTGCCATATGTTGTAATACCGGTAACATGAGCGAATATTTTCTCATCGGTACCATCCCATTTGAATGAGATTAAGTCGCCGGACGAATTATCCAGGTAAATCCTATCTGGCTGCGATTTTACAAAATGCATATTGTACCTGAATCTAGACTTGTCTATAACCGTTATATCGCCACCATTTGTATTTATCCAGCAAAGTTCATCTTCGCTGCCATCATAGCCGGGGCCATAAGAGTTCTTAAAAGCCTGCGTTTTACTGCGGCGGAATACAATGCGATCGCCTGTTAAATTAAAACTCAATTCCTGGTAGAGACCGGGCTCTTTTGTTAATTTTTGAGATGCACCGCTTCCTTTTGCACTGAAAGTAATTTTGTAAATATTACCGCCATCGCTGTTCCATGTTGCATAGGCCAATGAATTTCCATCAGGCGACCAGGCTGGCTGTGCTTCGGTAAAGTCATTGGTAGTTACTCTTTTTGGTGTTCCGTTTGGATAATCCATTACATATAAACGGTTCAACACGGTAAAAGCCAATTTCTTTCCATCTGGCGATGGAACCGCATCACGTATCTGCGTTGATTGCTGATATGCCGTATCGGATACAGGATATTTAAATGCGAGTTGCGGGCCGAGTTCAAGATTAACGTCGGCTGTAAACGGTATCTCTGTTATCGCAGAACCATCAATTGGTATTTTGAAAAATTTTCCGCCATACGATGCAATCAAAAACTTACTATCTGGAGTAAACGACATGGCAGGTAATACACCCAGTGGAGCGATTGATTCCTGCTCATCCCGCTGCACAGGGTAGGCCAGCCATTTTTCATCTCCTGTTTTCAAATCACGAAGAACAAGACCGGTTTTATCTTCAAATCGTGTTCCATATACCAGCCATTTGCCATCTTTTGAAAGAACCGGCGTAAAACCTGAACCATACCGTGATGTAATGGTATTCATCTTCCCGGTTTCCCGATCATAAGTTCCTAATTCATATTGCGGCAACTGCGCATTATAGTTCCATGCACCACGTCGCTGTGAATAATAAATATAACGGCCATCTGCGCTCACTGCCGGATCAATTGCTTTTAAAAATGGCGGGCCATCTACCAATTGCGTGCCACCACCACCTTTACGGTGTACCATATACAATTTTATATTGCGGCGACCTTTACCATAAATGACATAGTCTCCATCCGGCGTCCAACAGGCGCTTGGAAAGAATTGATTATTGTCGCTTGTCAATTGTATGGTGTCTTTTTTCTCAAAATCAATATACCATACATTATCAGCGCCGCCGCGATCAGAAATAAATAATAATTTTTTTCCATCGGGGCTATAACGGGGATGCACATCGTAAGCCATTCCTTTTGTAACAACGGTTGCGTTGCCGCCTGTTATTGGCATTGTATAAATATCGCCCATCAGGTCAAAGGCAATAGTTTGGCCATCAGGGCTTACATCCAAACTCATCCAGGATCCTTCTTTTGTGGTATAACTGATTTTCCGTACAGGCTTCAGAGGTAAATTCTTATAGGTAGTAAATTTTGCAGTATCCTTTTTTGTGGTATCACCCGGACCACCGCCTTCATTGTATTTTGGGGAAAAATACCGCCGGTTACCAGCATAGCTAATCAACACAATACCCGCCAATGCGGTAAGAATAATAATGATTCTTCTCATACAGATAGTTTTGGAATAAAAATTTGACCGGTAAATATAGAGAATGGAAGAACGCAGGAAAAGAAATTATATGAACGGATTGAACCGGGGCTTTTCTGCTGCCGGCCTATCTTTGCCTTATGCGAATAGATATATTATCTGTTTTACCTGAACTTTTAGACAGTCCGTTCCAGCATTCCATTATGAAAAGGGCACAGGAAAAAGGATTGCTGGAGGTAAAAGTACATCAACTGAGAAAATGGGCGGTAAATGAATATGGCCAGGTAGACGATTACCAATATGGCGGCGGGGCGGGCATGGTAATGATGTGTGAGCCATTGGCAAAAGCGATTGAAGAATTATCTGCGGAAAGAAAGTATGATGAGATCGTATATCTTACTCCCGATGGAGATACACTGAATCAGAAAATCGCGAATACATTTTCTTTAAAAGAAAATCTGCTATTGATATGCGGACATTACAAAGGAATTGACGAACGGGTACGCGAACATTTTGTAACGAAAGAAATCTCCATTGGCGATTACGTTTTGAGTGGTGGGGAAATCGCAGCTGCTGTATTAGTGGATGCAATCGGTCGCTTGTTACCCGGTGTGTTGAACGATGAGACATCTGCTCTTTTCGATTCATTCCAGGACAATTTATTGGCGCCTCCCGTATATACAAGGCCGGAAGATTTTCGTGGATGGAAAATTCCGCAGGTATTAAAAGGGGGCGATCATAAAAAAATAGAAGAATGGCGGCATGAACAATCCCTTTTAAGAACAAAAAAAAGAAGACCGGATATATTGAAAGAAGACTAATTGGGATTTGTCATTGATGCCTCTTCAGTTTGCGCGGCAGCGGCTTTGATCCATGTTTCTTTTACAAAATACATATCGATATCCCCAACATTTTTTGCAAACACTTTTCCACGGTAGGAACAGTCAAAATGATCTTTTATTAATTCATACGTAGCGGCAGAAACATTTATTTGTCCCGGTTCACCATTGCTCTCCAGCCGGCTGGCAATGTTTACTGTGCTGCCCCAGATATCGTACGCATATTTTTTCCTGCCCACTACACCGGCAACCAGCGGGCCTGTATGAATACCGATACGGATATCCCAGGGCACCTCGCCATTCATTGTACGTTTCAGGTTTTTATGACGCATATAATGGACTATCTCAATCGCCGCTTTTACCATACTCACCGGGTGGTGTGTGTTTACAACAGGAATTCCTCCCGCACACATGTAAGCGTCACCGATAGTCTTTATTTTCTCCAGGCCATGTTTTTCTGTAATGTTATCAAATGTTGTAAAACACTCACTCAGCTCGGCCACTACCTGCTGTGGTGAAAGCGAATCGGCTATTGTGGTAAACCCTTTAAAGTCGGTAAACAAAACGGTCACGCTTTCGTAATAACGCGGGGTTGCTTCACCTGTTACCTGCAATTCTCTTGATACTTCCGTTGGTAATATGTTTGATAAAAGTGTCTCAATCTGGGCTTTTTGGGTATCCAATAGTCTGTTGATCTTAATTTTGTTCCTGTAGTTCCTGTAAAGAATCATTGCTATTACCAGTATCAATCCGAAACCAGCAATAAAAGCATTGCGCGCCAGTTTTTGTCGTGCAATACTTACTTCCTGCAAATCAATCTGGCTTTGTTTTTTCTGTAAATTGAAATTAAATTCCGTAGCCTGTAACTTGTTGTCCGCCTCTCTGTAATAAATACTATCCTTTATAGCCAGTAATAATGACTGATATGTAGAAGCATTTTTAAAATCACTCAATTTTAAATAGGTAAAGGCCTGACCTTTGTATATTTCTTCAAGATCATACAAACTATTCAGTTCTTTTGCTAACCTTTCTGCTTTTGTTAAAGACTCTTGTGCTTTCTGGAAATTCCCGGTACTATCATAAACAGCGGCAATTCCTCTTAAAGACTGCTCTAAAAACAAAGCTGAGTTAACGGCTATCGCTGAATCGTAAGCCCGTTGATGATATTTCAATGCAATTGCATAATCCTTATTCAGCACATGCGCCTTACCAATATTATTAAGAGCATAGGATATAACGCCAACACCCTGATAGTACTGTTCTTGTTTTTTAAAATAAAATAGTGCTGAGTCTGCATTATGTTCCTTCAAATATATTTCACCGATATTTCCCAGGTTGGAGCCTATCAGGTCATTATCGCCAAGCTGCATGCTATTGTCCAGCGCCCTACGATAGTAGGCCTTGGCTTTCTCCCATGTATTTTTTTTATGATCATACACTGCACCGACATTATTTAGTGCTGTAGTGATCCTTAATATATCACCTGCCTCTTCAGCAGTTTTTAAAGAGTTGAAAAAAAAGTCGAGTGCTTTTTCATCAAGCCCCTGGTCTTTATAAACCACACCAATATTATTCTGCATATTGGAAACACCTGATTTGTCACCGGCACCTTCAAATACCTTCAATGCATGGTTCCAGTTTTCGATTGCTTCAACATACTTGCTCTGGTCATAGTAGGCCAGTCCGGCAAATTTATAGGCAAGAGCGAGTCCGCTTTGGTAGTTTAATTGAGATGATAACTCTTTTGCCTGATCGGTATAAGGTATTGCTAATTGAGGATCAGTACCGCGATAGGCCGTAGCAATTTTCAGCAGTAGTTTCACCTTTGCGGTGTCTTCCCTGGAAGATGAAAGCAAGGACTTCAGACTGTCAACAGAAAGAGATTGACTAATGCATAGCGAGTATGCAAACAAGAGCGCAGACAATAAAACAAACCTCACTTTCATAAGCCGCTTAATTTTTAAACCTCGGATATAGCTATACTTTGTTTAATTGATCATCCGGTTTAAAACATAAAATTATTCTATAATATTTAAAGTTTAATAATTACCGTCGTTTTGTTTTCGTTATTTATCCGAACACTCAATATATAGACCCCCGAAACCAGGTTACTCAGGTCAAGAGTTGCGGTTCCTGAATTTACTTTACTGAAGCGTTTCAGATGTTGCAATCTTCCCGGCAAATCATACAGTTTAATGTCCTGCTGCTGTAAATTAACGCCATCGAAACTAATAGTCACTTTATCGGTAACGGGGTTCGGGTATACTCCGAATTTAGCGATCGGGCCTACCGGTACTATCCTTTCTGAGGTGGTTGTACTATCGCTAACCGTTGCTTGCCTGCTGCTTACTATACTCGTAACATAGTGACTACTGCATTTTGACGACGATGAGCTTGCATCTGATGACGAAGATGATTTCTGGTTACCGTTGTAAGTTATTAATGTCCAGGTCATTTTATTTCCATCAAAATAGATGTCGAAATAGCCGGTTCCGGGTTTAAACACCTGCGGCTGCAAACCGATGTAAGATCCAAGGGCGGTGATGAAATTATCCGGTCCTCGCGGTACATAAACAATTGTGCTATTCGGGTTATTATATGAGAAATGCGCCAGGTACTTAAATCCGTTTACTGGTGCTGTCAGTACTTCAACACACTCCAGTTTTGGTTTTACGTTTTTAGCGTTAGAACCGGATGGGTTGACGTAAAGAGTGTCTTTTACATAGGTAATATTATAGCTGCCCTGTTGCTGCAATACAAGCGCTGATGGAGTAATGGTATATACACCTGCCGCCCCGTTGTACGTCGGGCTTAACTTGAATGTTGGTCCTGATACAATCGTACTGATGTCATTATTAATAAAACCGGTATAGGTAGCAGTAAATGCAGGCAGGGGGTCTCCTTTGAAAATTACTTTTGGATCTGCTTTTACAGTTAATGGAAGCGATCCAACTGTTAACGTACCATTGGTGATCGTAAGAGAATAACTCGCCGGCGTCTTTAATTGTGCAGCAGGAACAATCTTATAAGTGCCTCCCTGGATGTTCGTGGGGCTTACCTCCTGGTTGTTACTGTTCAGTATTTTATAGGTAAATGCTGTACCGAATACCGAAGCTGAATCATCTGCGTACTGGTACTTTGTAACAGTGGATGAAAATGCCGGTAAAGCACCCCCGTAATTCATTGTGGCATTATTTGCCTTAAGATTCAATGGAAGAGTGTTGATCTTCAGTTTACCCAAACCGTATGTAATCTTGAAATTAGCTGATAAGAAAGCCGCCGGAACAATTTGATGCGTGCCGGACGTTATGCCGGTAATGAGATTAATCGGCGACAAAGGTGACAATTGCACAATACTAGGATCGGCCTCAAAATCTGTCTGATCAATGATAACAATTACATTGGCATTGCTGGTATCGTTAACCGTCGTACTGTTGACAATCGGTGTGTTATTAGCTACCGCCCTGCTATTAACTATGGCAGTACCGTTCGCCACAGCCCGGCTATTTGCGACTGCCCTGCTGTTGGCCACGGCTCTGCTGTTTACAAGCTGAACATTTGTTGAATTTACCTGGTAATTAAAGATAGCTTCCGGTGATAAGTCTACCAGGTTTGTAGTTTCAATAATAGTTCCATTCGCCACGGCTCTGCTATTTGCGACAGCTCTGCTGTTGGCCACCGCCCTGCTGCTGGTGAGTACAGCCATTCCTGATAAGTCTGCTGCTGCAATGAATCTGCCTCCGATATTTACCGTATCGTCTATAAATGCGTAAGCTGCATTATTTATCGCCCCGGTATACGCGGATTTTAATGCATTTAAGAATGTTGGTTGCTCTGCGGGATTAATGTGGCTGTTATCGTATGTGTAATTAAAATCGATACCTGTAACCTTATCGCCATAATTAAAGGTGAGATCCTTTGGTGTAATTAACAGCGGCATAGGAGCAACGTTTAAAACACCGGCAACGGAATCGTAAGTATATAATTCAAGATAACCGGCATCAGTAGTGTTATTCGGATCGAATGCTCTCGTACGCGGCATAATGATATAGTTATTTACATCACTCGTAGTTGTTGCCGTCGTTCTGTAAAGAATATTATCAATTCCTAATTGGGCCAACGTAAGGTGTGCATCGGTGAGAGACTGACCATCAACAGTAACAGTTGACGTAAATTCCGGGAGTATTTCGCCATACTTCTTTGATTTATTATCCGCAGTAATCTTTACATTCTTTTTTACAACATCAAAAAATGTAATTGTGTTGGATAAGCCTCCATCGTTCGCACCGGTTTTTGGTGGTGTATATGCCTGGATGGATGGATTACCTGTAAACGTCGGGACGCTCGCCGTTACAGTGCTGTCGTTAACAAAAATTGTCGGAATATCAACCCCACGAAGACGAATTACTGTGTTATCACTAAGATAGTCTCCTTTTATGGTAACGGTGAACGGCACTGAGCCTGGTGTTATATTGTCCGGAATTACTACCCGGATAAGTGCGGGCGTCGCTGAAGCCAGCGTTTGTACTGCAGCCTGCGGATTTATGAATCCATTACCGCTAATTACATCATATCCGGCGGTAGCAGTCATGTCCACAGCCGTACTTTGCAGCAGAGTTCGCAGGTCCGGCGTACTTATACTTTGTCCGTTATAATATCTTTTTTTCGCCTGCTTTAACAGCGCAGCGGCCGCGGCGGCATGCGGTGCTGCAGCCGATGTGCCAAAAAACCTATACAATCCATCAGTTCCTACACCCGATCCAAAATCCACAGTGGTACTGATACCATCAGGCGCTGTAAAATCTGGTTTCCTGCGGTCAACATTATTAATAAGGTTACCACCGTAAGAAGAAAAACTTTCAATAGTAAGCGGATTACCAAAAGCCGGTGTATTAGTATACCGTACAGCACCGATAGTAATTGCGCCGGCAGCATTAGCTTGCCCGACTATTGTTGAGCTTCCTGTATTGAATTGATTAATCACAGCGTTGCCACGGAATATGATGTATTTAAATATCACATTGTCTGTACCCGCTGCCCTTTTAATAAGAATATTTGTCGTTGTATTTGCTGTAATGGTAAACGGCAGCACTTCGATGGGATCGCCTCCAATGTTGTTTGTATTAAATCCATTGTTCCTGTTAAATCCAAAAAGAATATTCCCGTTATCATCTGCCAGGTAGAGGTCCAGGTCATTCCGGGTACCGGTCGTTGATCCCGGCAATGAATAAATATCATCCACCCACTGCAATACAATAGTGTAGGTGCCGGTAGTCGCGTTCGGGTCAAGACTCAACGTTATTTTTTGTAAGGAATCCCCACCTCCGAAATTGTGTGCGATGCCATTAGTTACAGGACTGAATGTGCCCTGGTACGATTTATTTGCAAAATTTCCTGCCGCGGTAAAATAAGCTACTCCCTGGTTGCTTACATCATTGACAGCCTGTGCTACAACGCCATCCTTAAGAAATGGCTCTGTAATGAATGTAATATCATCAACAATAACATCACAATTCTTATTAGCCAGTTCATGAATACCCATTGCAAGATTTGTGGCACTGATAAACCCGGTGCGAAACGCCAGTTTTGCTTTCGGCGCAATATCATGAACGATTTGAAGCATTGCTCTTCCTTCATCATTTCCCCTGCCAAATGGATATTCCAATACAAGGTCAACCGGGTTTTCAGTCCCCGGTAAATCGCCGTTAGCGACGTCTGTTTGCGCGGGATTACCCGGTTGCGTATTATAGCTATCAGAAAGCACACCTACCCTGGTACTGTCGCCATTCAGTCCATAACCATTCCTTAAAAAGTCGGAACGCATGGCGAGATCTCCCTGTGTTGTAGTGAGTCCAACCAAACCGATCGCCGGGAATAAGGGACGAACGTAGTCTATATATTGTGTGAGGGAATTAAGGTTTTTAAGATTCGCTATGGGTATTTTTCCGGAAATAATCAAACTATTCGGACCATTGTTTATTGTATCTGTTAAGCCATATTGGGATTGGGTCATTAACAAATTTGCGAGCGCCTGTCTTTGACCCCGGAGTGATATCACTTCCACATAAACGTCATTTGAGTTTATCCTGAAAATCGTCGTTGCGGGATCGGATACATTACCAAAATTTTCTGCAAGAGAAGTTAATTCCGAACCAATAAGCGTATTGACCTTTCCTATGACTGGCGGTGGATAAAAAGGTAAGATACAATCGTATTTAACCACTACAGTATCAGTTGCATAACAAGCGCCGCCGGGGTCCGTTACAGTCAAAATATATTTGCCGGCTTTTGATACAACAGGCGTTAACGTGGTGGCGCCTGTTTGAATTTTACCATCCCCGGTCGTCCATTGATAGATTTGTCCCGATGTGGATAGTGAACCATTTAACTGTACAGTATTTGTGGAGCAATCTATTTTCGTATCCGTTCCGGCATTTGCGGTGGGTGGTGTAGTGCATATGGGGAAAGGCACATAATTTACCGTTACGCCTCCAAGAATATTTACCTGCGTACCGCTCCAAAGAGCACCGGTTACAGTTGAAGTGGGACCTGTTGGTGAGCCGAGTTTGATAGCGGCATAAGGCGCCCAGATTGTTCCGTACCAAATCGATACATTACCCGAGCCATTTGACCCATTAGACATAAGCCAGGCAACCTTATTATCAAGTGTGTTCGTTGAGCCGGAACCGTGAGTTTCGGCATATATCCGGCTTGCATCTCCTCCGTTAATAATACTTGCACTTGTTTTTGTCAGCACAACATCATCGTACACGTAAATAAAGAAGCTACCTGTTGTTTTAGCTTTAAAATCAAATATGATCTGGTCGTTAGGTCCTGCAGTAGTAATAGATTTAAAAACATAAACACCGGGACCCGATAACGTCAACGTTTTGTTTGAACCAAGATTTACATTTCTATATGCGCCCGGAGCAATTGTGCGGGTATTTGTAATATCAGTATCACCGTAGCTGGGAAACGTTGTTACGGGGGGCATACCCGGCAGCGTTGGAATTGATGGTGTTCCGACTACTTTACCGCCTGTGGGTGTCGGCCCTGTATAACTGGCGCCATTAGGGTAGGTAACTTTACCAGACACTGTTCCGCCACCGACAGTTATGCTGCCATTTACATCAATATTGCCTTTTAACAATGCAGTTGTACCTACAGTTAAAATTTTGGTATTTAAACTTAAGCCCTGTGAATTCTTCGCACCAATTTTTCCACCTATGGTATTGCCGGCTGCCAGTGAGATTGTACCGCCGCTATAGATATTACCGGTAATGTTGGTAGTTCCGGTAGAGCTTACAAACATGTAACTTCCAACTGATCCACCGTTGACAAAAGTCAAAGGGCCCATCTGAACCGCACATCCTGGTGAGACCGATGGAGGAGTTTGTCCCGGTCCGGTAGGGCATGAACCGTTTCCTCCAAAAATTGCAAAGTCAGTGATTTTTAATTGCTGCGAAAAAGAAAGAGAGGGCAGAAAAAATAAAACACAGATAACAATAATCCCCCTGACAACACAAGCAGTAGTGGCTTTTTGGCTCATAATGGTGATTTTACAACTTAAAGTCTTAGGGTCGGTTAATCTGAAATGGCACTACAATAGGGCTTGGATGCTACTATAAAATTTACGCATCAACAACGGGTCAATGCATAACACTTAAAAGGGATCAAATTTTTGCGAAAATGGCGGCAATCGGTGGTAGGCGGGAACAGCTTCATCGCGCGCTCGATCACGGGCAGCGGCATCTTGCCGCCGCCGTACGAGAGCGCTGCGAGCGTGGGCAGATCGACGCCGCCGCGCGCTTCGAGCGCGTCCGTGATCCGCGTCAGCATCGTCGGCACCACGAACGCGTTGGTCACGCCCTCGCGCGCGACGAGATCGATCCAGGCGTCGGCGTCGAAGCTCGGCAGCTGCACGATCCGGCGGCCCGAGTAGATCGAGCTCGCGATCGCGGCCATGCCGGCGATGTGATAGGGCGGCACGCAGACCAGACCTGCGGCTTCCTCGGCGGCGCTGCCGAACTCGACCGACGTGAGGATGTACGACACGAGGTGCTTGTGGCGCAGCACCGCCGCCTTGGGCGGTCCCGTGGTCCCGCTCGTGAAGAGCAGGATCGCGATCTCCTCGGGATCCATGCTCCACTCGGGC
>Ga0207689_10001509_pt1 | contig 22149 bp, 22 predicted proteins | sample KBSMisM52_FD_184312 | JGI IMG/M metagenome (GOLD analysis project Ga0207689, IMG submission 184312) | Miscanthus rhizosphere microbial communities from Kellogg Biological Station, Michigan, USA - KBS Miscanthus M5-2 (SPAdes) (version 2) | ecosystem: Host-associated > Plants > Roots >... | reverse complement strand
GTGGTGAGGGATAGGGAAACCTTGGCGGTGTCGCCGTCGAGGGCGGCTGAGCGCACGAGGCCGAACGACACGATGTCGCGGCTGAAGCCGGGATACTTCACTTGTTTGAGGGCCTCTTTGATGTCTTCGGGAGTCACGGGTGGGAGAAAAGTGGGAACGCGAAAGGTTTTACGTTGTTATGAGGGGAGGGGGTGTAAATAGAAATGCCCTGTTTCCCCGCAACTATCATGTCCCTTTCTGCCATGAACAAATCGCTTCGCATCGTGGCCGCCCTCGCGGTGGCTCTCGTGTCGGGTTCACTTTTCGCCCAGAGCAACAGCCGTGACCTGGGTGACGTCGTCATCGCGGCCAATCTCAAGACGATCCCGGTCACCGTCTCGGGCTCGACGCCCGAGCTGAACAATCTCGCCCGGCTTGCCTTCGGCGCGCACGGCCGTTTCCGCCTGGTCTCGGCGGACTCCAGCTTTGACATCAAGTTCACGGCGGTTTCGGCCAACCAGGTTCAGGTCACAGTGAGTAAAAAAGGATTGGTGGTGTTGAACCAAGTCGCGCAGGGCACGAGCGCGCGCAACGCGCTGTTCCGGGCCGCCGATCTTGCGGTCACGGCCACCAGCGGACTCAAGGGCTTCTTCGCCTCGCGCATTGCCTTCATCAGCGAGTATTCCGGCAAATCCGAGGTGTTCGTCGGCGACTTGTTCTTCGGCGAGGTGCGCCAGATCACCAAGGACAACGCGCAGGCCATGCGTCCGCGCTGGTCGCCCGATGGTGGCAAGATTCTCTACACCAGCTTCTACAAGTCGGGCTTTCCCGACATCTTCCTGCTCGATTTGAACAGCATGCAGCGCACGACCTTTGTGAGCTTCAAGGGCACGAACAGCGGCGCGCGCTTCAGCCCCAACGGCTCGCAGGTCGCGATGGTGCTCTCCGGCGAAGGCAACCCCGAGATCTACGTGAGCAATGCGCAGGGCCGCGGCGTGAGCCGCCGCACGCGCTCCTCGTCGGTCGAGGCCTCTCCGGCCTGGTCGCCGGACAGCTCGCGGCTGATTTTCACGTCCGACACGGCGGGCGGTCCCCAGCTCTACACCATGCCGGCCGCCGGCGGGATGATGCAGCGCGTCTCCACCAACATCAGCGGCTACTGCGCTGAGCCCGACTGGAGCATGGCCGATCCCAACAAGATCGCCTTCACCATGCGCATCGGCCGCGGCTACCAGATCGCGGTGTGCGATCTGTCCGGCCGCACCCCGACCAAGCAGGTGTCGAAGGCTCCCGTCGACGCGGTCGAGCCGGCCTGGCTGGCCGACGGACGCCACCTGGTTTACACGGAGCGCTCGGCCAACAGCCGCAGTATCTGCATTCTTGATACCGAGACCGGCAAGACCACGCGCGTGAGCCCCGCGCAGTTGAGACAGACCTCGCAGGCGAGTGTGAAGGCTCCCTGATTTGAGGCGAGGGAGCGGGCCTGGTTTCAGGCCCACCCGAAAACAAAGAGGCCGCACCGGATTCCGGTGCGGCCTCTTTGTTTTAGCGATTTCGCGGCGCGTTTTTAAGCGACGGCCTTGAGGTAGTTGGCCTCGGCGGCGTCCCAGTCGACGACGTTCCAGAAGGCGGCGATGTAGTCGGGGCGGCGGTTCTGGTAGTTGAGGTAGTAGGCATGCTCCCAGACATCGAGGGCGATGACGGGTTTGCCTTCGATGCCGGCGACGGCCTTGCCCATGACCGGGCTGTCCTGGTTGGCGGTCGAGCCGACGGCGAGCTTCTTGTCGGCGGTGACGACGAGCCAGGCCCAGCCGGAGCCGAAGCGGGTGGCGCCGGCCTTGGCGAATTCTTCCTTGAACTTGTCGAAGCCGCCGAAGGTGGCGGTGATGGCCTCGGCGAGCTTGCCCTTGGGGGCGCCGCCCTTGCCCGGGCCGATGATCTTCCAGAAGAACGAGTGGTTCGCGTGGCCGCCGCCGTTGTTGCGCACGGCGCCGCGAATGGCCTCGGGAACCTTGGAGAGGTCGGAGATGAGGTCGCACACGCAGTCGGGGGCGGCGACTCCGGCGTCGGCGAGGGCCTTGTTCACGTTGGTGATGTAGGCCTGATGATGCTTGGAATGATGGATTTCCATCGTCTTGGCATCGATGTGGGGGACGAGAGCGTCGTAGGCGTAGGCGAGTTTAGGGAGTTCGTAGGCCATGGTGGTGGGAGGGATGGGATTGATACGGTGAAAGAAGAGTCAGCACCGTGGAACGCGTCGTGAAATGCGTCAACCTTGCAGGCTGCTTTGAAGCGGGCCCGTCGGCTTGGTTTGGCGACCACCCGTTGTTTTTGGGATTTAGGGTGAAATGCCTAGACGCGGTCGGGATTTTGTCTTGTAATTAAATTGTGAAACTAAATTGAGATGCGCGCCTTTAATTTAGCCGAAGCCATTCCCCTGCTGCCCGACGATTTGGCGGATCTTCTGGTTCGTGGTGCCTATCTGGAGTGCAGCATGCGGATGCTGGAGCTGAGGCGGGAGGAGCAGGCGGCGCGTTTGGCCACCGTGCGCGCGTCGCAACCGCCCTTTCTTTTTTTACGGCCGAAGGAAACGCGCGCGGCCTTCAAGGTGGCGAAGCAGGACACCTCGACCGAACTGTCCGCTCTGGATCGCGCGGTGGATGTGAATAAAAAACTGGCCGACCATCTGCGCGCCCGCTCCGAAGAGCTGCTTGAGCGGTGGCTGCGCGAGCGGTGCGAGGAATACCGGATCGGCCTCGCCTCCGGGGGTTTTGCGGAGGACTGGAATCGCTCGCTCGCTCATTTCAAGGACCACGCCAGCGAGTTCATCCGTGCGCTCGGCTGGGCGCGAAACATGGCCCCGGCCGGCTATGATCGCGTGAAGCTCAAATTTTCCCAGGCCGCGTATCAGGCGATCAGCGATGCGCATGTCGTCGCGGTGAAGGTGGAGGCGGAGATCGCCGCGATGAACGGCATCGCCGATGCGCACGACAATCTGGTTCGGCGCACGGTGTTCGACGATCCCATGCCCCGGCTGGCGCACGCGCCCTATGCCGCCACGGTGGCGGAGATCGCCTGCATGCCGGTGGCCGCCGCTCAAGTGGAATTCAACCGGGTTATCGCCGCCGTCGAGGATCTGCTGGCGGGCGAACTGGCGGTCGTGTGCGACCGGGTGGGCGCGGCGGCGGCCAATCATCGGGCTCGCGTGCAGAGCTACGTGCGCGACGCCTGGAACCAATTGCACGTCCAAGCGCTCGCCCATAGTGTGGAGTCGGCGCAGGTCGGCGCCGTCGTCGAGCAAACGGAACGGCTCTATGGCGGGGATTGCCTGTCAAAGACCTGAGCCCCCTTGCCCCATGCACGCGTTCAATCTCAACGAGGCGGTGCCTTTGCTATGCGATGACGTGGCGGACATGGTGGTGCGCGGCGCCTACCTGGATTACAGCGTGAGGCTGCTTGAGCAAAGCCGGCTCGCCCATGCATCCCGCGTAGAACTCGCCCAGGCCTCGCATGCGCCTTTCCTGAACGTGAAGTCGGGGTCGACGCAGGCGCCCGTCGAGGACGTGGCGCTCGTGCCCCTGGCCGATCTGGCGCTGACCGACCGGGCGTTGTCGGCTTCCAAATGGCTGTCCGAGCGTCTGCGCACGCGTTGCGAGACCGCGCTCGAAGCGTGGCTCACGGTCCATTGCGATGAATACCGGCGAGCGGTGGAGGCGAAGTCCGACGCGGACAACTGGGAGCAGGCGTTGCATCGCGTCGAGGTGGACGCGCATCACTTCATCCTCACCCTGAGCACGGTGCGCAACCTGGCTCCAGCCGGCTATGATCCGGCGGCCGGCGGCTTTTCCCAGGCGACACTGGATGCCATCGGACAGGCGCGCGTGGACGCGGCCAAGGTGGATGCCGGAATCACCATGACCAACGAGATCGCCGAGCGCCACGACGCCTTGCTCGGACAGACGGCGTTCGACGTTCCCATGCCTCGCGTGGTTCAAGTTCCCCACCTGGCGGAGGTGGAACAGCTTGTTTTTCTTCCGGTCGCGGCCGCGCAGGCGGAGTGTCGTCGCGTGATCGGCGCGGTCGAGAATCTGATCGATCAGGAAATCGATGCGTTGCGCAACCGGGTGCACGCGTCCGCGCACGAGCATCATGCACGCATGAAACGTTACGTGCGCGACGCCTGGAACCAGCTCCATGCCTACGCCGCGGCGCATAGCGTGGAGCCGGACCAGGTCGCCGAAGTGGTGGCGCAGACCGAGAAACTTTACGCGGCGACCAGCGCGACGCGCACGTTTTGACGGGCAGGCCGGCGCGTCAGACCCCGAAATGGCGGGCGATTTTCCAGCCGACGTAGACACCGAGCAAAGCGGCGGCGCTGCTGATGAAGAACGCCCAGACGAAACCGAGCGCGTCCTCCGCGAGATACCAGCCGGCGTAGCTGAACACGGTCGAGGTGATGAAGATGATCAATTTCATGCGGACGCGGGTAGGTGGGAGACAGGCCGTTTGGTGAACATATCGCGGCGGTCGTCGGTGAAGCCTGCCGCGAGGTAGAGGGCGCGGGCGCGGATGTTGGCGTGGTTGAGTTCGAGACGAAGCGCCGTCACTCCGGCGGAGCAAGCCCAGGCCTCGGCCCGTGCGAGTGCGCGCCGGCCCCAGCCGCGACCGCGGGCCTCGGGGATCAGGAAAAACTCGTCGAGCAGGACGTAGCGTCCGTGGAATTCGAGACTGAAGCCGAAGGTAAGCGCCGCATGGCCGATCACGCGCCCGGCGGCCTCGAAGAGGAGAATCGCGCCCAGCCCGGGCCGGTCGAGCAGTTCGTCGACGGAACGGCGCGCGGCGGTTTCGTCGAAGACCAGGCCTTCCTCGGCGTAGAAGGCGCGCATGAGCGCCACGACCGTGGAGGCGTCGGCCGGACCGGCCGGCCGGGAGTCGAATTCGGCGGCGGACATGGTTGCGGCGGTGCGTGGCGGCCGGAGGGACCGGTCAGCCCTCGAAGGGCGGACGCGAGCGCTCGATCGGCTTGATGACGCGGGGTTTTTCCTCGGCCTGTTGCTCCATGAACCTGATCAGGCGGTCGTTGAAGGTTTTCGCCGGATCGTGGCCGATCTTCTTGAGGGCCTGCACCAGGGCGGCGACCTCGACGAGGCGGGCGATGTCGCGGCCGGGACGCACGTAGAGCTCCACGTGGGGGATCTTCATACCGAGGATCTCGTAGAAGTTTTCTTCGAGTCCGGTGCGTTCCTCGACGACCTCGGGGGTCCATTCGCGGAGGGAGACGACCATGTCGATGCGCTGCTCGACGCGCACACTCTTCACGCCGAACATCTCGGCGATGTTGATGATGCCGATACCGCGGCACTCCATGTAGCCGCGGTTGAGCGGGCGGCTGGAGGCGATGAGGTCGCGCTCGTCGAGGAGTTTGATGACGGTGAGGTCGTCGGCGACAAGGGAGTGTCCGCGCTCGATGAGGGCGAGGGCGCACTCGCTTTTGCCGACGCCGGAGTCGCCGCGGAGCATCACGCCGACGCCCTTCACGTCGAGGGTGGTGGCGTGTTCGGTGGAGGACGGGGCGAACTCGTTGTCGATGCAGAGCGTGGCCAGGTTCACCCAGTTCATGGTGATCATGGGCGTGCGGAAGATCGGCAGCTTCCGTTCGCGCGAGATCTGTTCCATCGCGGAGGTGGGATGGAAATTGCGCGTGAGCACGAGGCAGGGGACGTTGCGATCCACCATCTCGTTGAGGATCTCGGCCTGCTTCTCGTTGGAGAGGGTCTTGAAGAACGTCATCTCGGCGGCGCCGAGGACCTGGATGCGTTTGTTCGCGAAATATTTGAAGAAGCCGGTGAGCGCGAGCGCGGGGCGGTTGATGGAGCCTTCTTTGATGAGGCGATGCACGCCCTCGGCGCCGGAGATCAGCTCAAGCTTCAGTTTTTCGCGGTAGGTGTCCTCGAAGTGCGCGACGGTGATGCCGTGGATGGCTTTTTGCATGGGGGACGAGGAAGTAGTGAGTAGCGGGTAGCGAGTAGTGAGTAGGGCGGACGTTCAGGAAAGGGAGGTTTTGAATGCTCGCTACCCGCTACTCACTACTCGCTACTTCACATGTTGAAGTCTTTGCCGAGGTAGAATTCGCGGGCCTGCGGGTCGTTGATGAGGAAGGCGCCGGTGCCTTCGCTCAGGACGCGGCCCTGGTGGATCAGGTAGGCGCGGTCGACGATGCGCAGGGTTTCGCGGACGTTGTGGTCGGTGATGATGACGCCGATGCCGCGCTGCTTGAGCTGGAGGATGATCTTCTGCACCTCGGAGACGGAGATGGGGTCGATGGCGGCGAAAGGCTCGTCGAGCAGGAGGAACTTGGGCTTGGTGACGAGCGCCCGGGCGATTTCGAGGCGGCGGCGCTCGCCGCCGGACAGGGTGTAGGCGGGCTGTTTGGCGACGTGGGTGAGGTGGAGTTCCTCCAGGTGCTCGGCGACGAGGGCGGCGCGTTGGGAGCGCGGGATCTTGATGGCCTCGGCGATGGCGAGGATGTTCTCGGTGACGGTGAGCTTGCGGAACGTGGAGGGCTCCTGCGGGAGATAGCCGAGGCCCATGCGGGCGCGCTCATGCATGCGCAGGTGGGTGATGTCGTGTCCGTCGAGGAGCACGCGTCCGCGCGTGGCGGAGACGAGGCCGACGACCATGTAGAACGAGGTGGTCTTGCCGGCGCCGTTGGGGCCGAGGAGTCCGACGATCTCGCCGGCGTGCACGCGCAGGTCGATGCCGTTCACGACCGGGCGTTCACCGTAGACCTTGACGAGTCCGTGGGCCTGGATCTCGGAGCGCGAGGACTGGAGTTCCGAGGCGGATGCGGTGGCCGCAGAGGTGCTCATTTGGTCGTGCGGGGAAGCGGGGGGAGCGGGGCGGGGGCCTGGGCGGGCTTGTCCTTGTCGAAGCCGAGGTCGGAGATGGGCTGGAATTGGGCACGGATGTTGTCACCGAAGACGCGGCGCTCACCGCGGAGGAGCACGATGCGGTCGCCGGTGGCGGTGTAGGGTCCCGAGTTGTCGACCACGACGGGCTTTTCGGTGAGCACGATGCGGTCTTCGACCGGGAATACCTCGGCGCGGCCGCAGGTGACCTCGCGGTCGCCCTGCACGATGTGCACGTTGCCGGTGGCGATGAGGGTCTTGAACTTGTCGACGGTGGCGAGGGTGGCGTCCTTGTTTTTCTGGTCGTCGAGGCGGATGGCGGTGACGTCGAGCTTGTCGCAGGTCATCTTGAGGTTGGTGCCGGTGACGACGACGTTCTGCTGGAAGATGGAGCGGGTCTCAGTGTCGGTGCTCCACATTTCCATCTTGGTGCTGGTGATGACCGTGGGGACGACGGCGGCCGGCGCGACGGGGGCCGTGGGCGCGGGCGGCACGGCGGGAGTCCCGGGCGTGGGGAACTTGACGCTGACGTCGGCCGCGCAGGTGAGCGGGGCGACGAACAGCGCGAGCAAAGGCAGCGCGCAGGCAAGGTGGCGGGGGAGGGTCATTTGATGATGTCTTTAAGCTCGTCCTGGAAAGTGACGCGGGCGTTGTTGCCGATCAAAACTCTTTTCTCGAGGTGGTTGTAGCTCCATTGCTCGCCGGTGACCTCGAGGTTGATCCGGATGAGCCTCACGGTGCCGGTGCCGCTGACGATTTGCTTGTCGGTGAGGAAGGTGGCGGCGGGCGACAGGATGATGGTGTCGAAGGCGCCGCTACCGTCCTTGGTGAACGAGGTGAAGTTCATGTCTTTCACGTCGATCTTGGTGGGGGTGATGAAGAGCGCCTCGCTGGCGCGCATGAACGTGGCGCGTTGACCCTTTTCGTCGAAGGTGGGCAGGCGGAATTCCTTGATGGGTGCGCTGGGCTTGATCGAGGGGGGCAGAGCCAGCGTTTTGGGCGCGGGGGAATCGGCTGCCAGGCCCGGCAGGACCGGGACGATCAATGCGGTTAAAAGGAAGAAGAGCGGTTTCACGCGTGGGAGTTCAGACCGCGGGCGGCGAGGATATGTTCACACACTTCGCGGACGGCGCCGCGGCCGGCGGGGCGGGAGGTGACATGGTCGGCGGCGGCCAAGGGCGACGGCATGGCGTCGGGGACGCTCACTCCGATGCCGGCCCACCGGATCGCGGCGGTGTCGATGTCGTCGTCGCCCATGTAAACGATCTGGTCGGCCGTGAGGTTGAGGGTGGCGGCGAGCTCTTTGAGCGCGGTGATCTTGTCGGTGCGGCCCTGGACGAGGTGGGGGATCTTGAGCTCCTCGGCGCGGACGGACGTGGCGCCCGAGGCGCGTCCGCTGATCCACGCGGTGGCGATGCCGTGTTTGCGGAGCTGGACGAGGCCCATGCCGTCGAGGATGGAGAAGCGTTTGCTCTCGGTGCCGTCGGAGTGGATCTCGACGGTGCCGTCGGTGAGGATGCCATCGACATCCATCGCGAAGAGGCGGATGGCGGCCCAGCGTTCGGTGGGGATGAGGGTGTTCATGGGGATGCGATCAGCCGATCCAGGCGGCGATTTTTTCGATGACGGTGTCGCGGGTGGGGCGGTAGACCATTTCCAACTCGGGGGCGAAGGGGACGGGCATGTCGAGGGAGCCGATGCGGAGCGGGGCGGCTTCCAAACTGAAGAAGTGCTCTTCGGTGAGGCGGGCGACTAACTCGGCGCCGAAGCCGTGGGTGCGGCGGCCTTCGTGCAATACGATGAGGCGGTGGGTGCGTTCCAGGGAGGCCTTGATCGCGTCGAGCTTGAGCGGGGCGAGTCCGCGGAGGTCGAAGAGATCGAAGGTTTTTTCGTATTCGCTGGCGAAGTAATCGCAGGCTTCGATGGCGGGGAGCGTCATTTCGCCATAGGTCACGAACGTCGCGTAGGTGCCGGAGCGGAGGAGCTTGGGTTGCCAGACTTCGCGGTAGTTGGCGTCCCAGGACACGGCGTGTTTGCCGCGGCGGTAGAGGCCCTTGTGTTCGAAGAGGAGGACGGGGTTGTTGTCTTCGTAGGCGGCGAGGATGGCGTTGAAGGCGTCCTGCGGGGTGCTCGGGTAGAGGGCCTTGAGGCCGGGCATGGCGAGGAGCATCGACTCCAGATCCTGCGAGTGAAAGGAACCCATGGTGAGGCCGCCGCCGGTGGGGAGGCGGAAGACCAGGGGCGCGGCGGCGCCGGAGCGGAAGTGGTAGGTGGCCGCGTTGAGCGTGATCTGGGTCATCGCGTCGGTGCAGAAATCGGAGAACTGGAATTCTTCGATGGGGCGGTGGCCGTTGAGGGCCATGCCGATGGCGTAGCCGGTGCAGGCACTTTCGGCGAGCGGGGTGTTGAAGACCTTGGCGCGGCCGAAGTCCTTGAGGAGACCGTCGGTGACTTTGAAGGCGCCGCCGTAGGTGCCGATGTCCTGGCCCATGATCATCGACTCGGGACGCTCGGCGAGGACCTTGCGGAGGGCTGCGTTGATGGCCTGGGCCATCGTGAGCTGCTCGACGGCGGCGGGCGAGGCTTTCCACGGCATCGCGGGGGCTTCGGGGGCGAAGACGTCGGCGAGCATGGTGCCGGGGGCGGGGCGCGGGACGGCGAGGGAAACCTGGATGCAGGCTTCGAGGTAGGCGTGAAGCTCGGCCTCGATTTTTTCGATGGCGGCGAGGTGGCCGGCGGCGACGAGTTGGGCGCGGAATTTGGGAAGCGGGTCGGCGGCGAAGAAGGCGTCGGATTCGCCGGGCAGGAGGTAGTCGCAGGTGTCGTAGGCGGCGTGTCCGCGGAGGCGAAGCGTGTGGGCCTCGATGAGGACGGGGCGCGAGGTGGTGCGGACCTTGTCGATGGCGGCGGCGAGGGTGCGCGTGGTCGCGGCGATGTCGCCGGTGGCGTCAATCGAGAAGCCTTCGATGCCGTAGCCGGCGGCGCGTTTCCAGAGCTCGGTGCCGGCGGTGAACTGTTCGCTGACGGGCGTCGAGTAGGCGTATTTGTTGTTGATGATGACGAAAACGACCGGGAGGGAGAGGAGCGAGGCGAGGTTGAGAGACTCGTGGATGTCGCCGGTGCTGGAGCCGCCATCGCCGAAGAAGGTGAAACCGACGGCGGGTTTGCCGAGGCGGCGCTGCGAATCGGTCATGCCGAGGACGTTGGAGAGCATCGCGCCGAGGTGGCTGACCATGGGCAGCGAGCGGTTTTTAACGTCGCCGTGATGCACGTTGCCCTCGCGGGCGTGGGTGGGGCTGCCGGCGTTGGCGAAATACTGGTTAAGGTGGTCGCAGAGGTGGTCGCTCCAGATCAGGTGGCCGCCGAAATCGCGGTGGGTCCAGGAGACCACGTCGATGGCTTTGTCGGCGAGGAGGGCGAGGGGGATGGTGAGGCCTTCGTTGCCCTGGCCGCCGGTGACGGTGCCGCGGATGAGACCCTGGCGGAAGAGGTCGAGGATGCGATTGTCGCCGGTGCGGGCGTAGTGCATCCACGCGTAGAGGCGCAGGAGGGCGGAAGCCGGGTTGGTGTCGAGCTCGCCGGCGCGGAGATCGCGCTCGGAGAGGATGGCGGGAGGTGTGGGAAAAGCCATGTCCAGTCCGCGACGGTGAGGAGCGCGCGCGGACTGGGCAAGCGATAGATTTCGCAGGCTTTAATACCGGTCCATCACGAAGAAGAACACCCAGCCGGCGGAGATGGCGACGAAGAGGGTCGAGGCAACCGAAAGCAGGACGTGGCCAAGCGTCACATGGACGAACAACCACGGGATCATGCTCGCCAAGGCGCCCGCGGCCACGGTGAAGAGGTAGTCGGTGCGACGGCGGTTGGAGCGGGGTGGCATCGGCTTCAGCAACTCACCTTCCGCGGTGCGCTGGCGGGCGAGGTTGCCGCGGAGCATTTCGTCCACCGAGGGGGCGTGGTGCGGATCGGCGGAGGAGTTGACCTTGTCGACGGTGCGCGCGGCCAGGGTGAACTGTGTGCGGGCGGGGAACAGCTCCTCGCACAACACCTGCGAATCGCTGATGGGCCCCCAGGCGTCGGGCTCGTTCTCGGGCGCGAGGGAGGTGTCGGGGGTGATGACGTGGATCTCGGCCTTTTGCTTTAAAACCGCCAGGCTGTGGGGGCCGGTGCGCAGGCCGTTCTCCTGAAGAAAATAACGGGGGCCGGTTGCCATGCTCATAGGATCGCGAGCATGGGCGGCGAATGGCAAATGTCTAACGGCGAATGCGGAGGATCTCCGTGAGGCGACGCTTACGAATGTTTGATCGTGGAGACGCCCTGGCCGAGTTTGCTGTCGATGGAGAGGGCGCCGCCGCCGGTTTCCAAGAGAACGAGCGCGGCGGCGAACAATGCGAGGGGGTATTCCATGCCGCCGTGGTCGGAGAAGAAGGCGCCGTGGTGCACGGTCCAGATGGCGACCGCCATGATGACGGCGGTGTTGAGCGCGGCGAGGCGGGTGAACAGTCCGAGGATGAGCAGGAGTCCGCCGAAAAATTCGCCGCCTCCGGAGAGGGCGGCCCAGAGCAGGCCGGGTTTCATGCCGAGTTTGTCGGCGAAGAAGCCGGCGGTGTTCTGCAGGCCGTAGCCGCCGAACCAGCCGAAGAGCTTTTGTGAACCGTGCGCCGCCATGATGGCGCCGACGACGAGACGGAGCGCGAGCGGGGACCAGAGGCTGGCGTTGGTGCGGCTGACGAGGGTCTTGAGGCTCATGGGGACGCGGGTTCGGGGATGATTGCGGGGGAGGCTCAGAGAGTCTCGATCTTTTGGATACGCGGGATGTGGCGGCCGCCCTCGAACTCGGTGGCGAGCCAGGTGCGGGCGATCTGGATGGCCTCGGACTCGGTCACGGTGCGCTGGCCAAGGGAGAGGACGTTGCCGTCGTTGTGCGAACGATTCCAGATGGCGACCTGTTCGTTCCAGCAGAGGCCGCAGCGGATGCCTTTGACCTTGTTGGCGACGATGGCCTCGCCGTTGCCCGAGCCGCCGAGCACGATGCCGAAGCGGTATTCGCCGCGCGCGACCGCCTCGGCGGTGGGGCGGATCCAATCCGGGTAATCGCAAGAGGCGTTCGAGTAGGTGCCGAAATCGCGGACGGTATGGCCGTCGGCCAGCAGGGCGGCCTTGATCGCCTCTTTGTAGGCGAAACCCGCGTGATCGGAACCGATTGCGATGGAATAGGTCTTCATGAATGGAAAAAGGAGGGCGGTAAGTATCCGGTAAAAGAACGCCGTTATTCTGCGAGCGCTCGCGGGCAGCAAACCAAAACGCTTTATCGGTGTCCCTGCTTGTCTCCCCATCCCCCATGAAAGCCCCCCTTTTTTTCTGTTTGGCGCTGGCGGTCCTTGTTCTGGGGGCCGGCTGCGTCTCCTCGCCCAAATCGCGCATCGCAAAAAACCAGGCGGCGTTCAACGCCTACCCGGCCGACGTGCAGGCGGCTTTGCGCAGGGGCGAGGTGAAGGTCTCGTTCACCCCCGAGCAGGTGAAGATCGCGCTGGGCGCGCCCGACCGCGTGCTCACTCGCACCGGCGTGGAAGGCCAGTCGGAGACTTGGATTTATCGGGACTCGAATCCGCGTTTCGGGCTCGGATTCGGCATCGGGATCTGCGGCGGCGGCAGTTCGGCGGGGGCCGGCGTGGACGTGGGCGGCGCGGAATTCGCGGACGAGCACATTCGGGTGATTTTCACGGCTGGACGCGTGTCCGCGGTGGAACAGAGTGCGAAGTGAACTCCGGTTCCCTTTGCTCATGAAACGATCTCTTTTTTTCGCGGTCATTCTGACCGGACTATTCGCCGGTTGCGCGAGTCCGGACAAGCGCATCAGCCGCTCGCCCGAAGTGTTCGCCCGGCTCTCGCCCGAGCAGCAAGCGTTGGTCAAGCAGGGCAAGGTGGCGGTGGGCTTCGGGGCGGACGCCGTGCTGCTGGCCGTCGGTTCACCGGATCGCAAGTGGACGCGCACGGATGCAGTGGGCGTGCGCGAGGTGTGGAGCTACACCACGTGGGAGAACGACCGCGGGGAGGCTCTCTACCGGGGGTGGTATCACGGCGCTGATGCGTCGCCGTTTTATTATTTGAATTATCCCTCACGTCGGGAGCACGAGTATTTCAAGGTGGTGTTTGGTCCGGACGGCAAAGTCACGGCGATCGAGGAAGATATCCCCAGATAACGCCTAGGGTGAAAACGCAAAGGGTGGCGCTTGCGTCGCGGCGAGACGACGGCTTGCCTTTCTGCCATGCTTGGCTGGACGGCGGATAACCGCGACTACCTCTTTTTCGTTCTAGGCTGTGCGGCCCTCTTCGGGCTTTTGGAGACTTGGCTGCGCCGTCGCCGTCCAAGCGGGCGTCTTCCGTTGGTCGCGTGGCCTGCGCTGGTCGCGTTGCTGATCGGCGGCTGGTTCTTGGTGTCGGCCGGCGGCCGCCAGGAGGGCCGGCGCATCCAGGGAATGCTTGAGGCGGCGGCCCCGACCTATGCTCAGGAAATCACGCGCATGGGGCACGCCGCTCTGACGTTTGACACGCCGCCGGACGACCCGAACTACCTGGCGATCATCGAGGCGATGAAGCGGTGGCTGGCGGTCAATCCTCAGATAAGCGACATCTATACGTTCCGAAACTCCCCCGAAGGCGTGCGGTTCGTGGTGGATAGCGAGACGGACTACAACCACGACGGGAAATACGAGGGCCCGCGCGAGGCGCGCACGCCCATCGGTCAAAAATATCCGGAGGCGGACGAGGGCATGATGCAGGCGCTGGCGGGCAAGGCGTCGTTCGCGGACGTGCCGGTGGCCGACGATTGGGGCGTATGGGTGAGCGCGTCGGTGCCCCTGTATGACGCGCAGGGCCGCGTCGAAGGCGCGATGGGGATCGACTATCCCGCGGAGGAGTTCCTCGGCGCGATCGCGATGGGTCGGGAACGCATGATCTGGTTGCTCGCCGTGCCCGTGCTCATGCTGGGGTTTGGCTCGGCGACGGCGGGCGCCTTGCGTGCGGAGATCGCGACGCGGCGCGGCATCGAGGACCAGTTGCGCGAAAGCGAGGCCCGGCTGCGGACCATCATCGACTGCATGCCGTGCGACCTCTGGGCGATGGATGTGAGCGGCCGCTACACGCTCACGAATGCGTCCGCGCGCTCCCAAGGGGAGGACTATGTCGGCAAAACCCTGGCCGAACTGGATCTGGCTCCCGAGACGCGCGTGGTGTGGGAGCGCAACAACCGTCTCGCCTTCGCCGGCGAGACCGTGCGCAGCGAGGTGCTGGTGCAGGTGGACGGGCGTCGCCGCTTCATCCACACCATCGTCGCCCCGGTGCGCGTGGGAGAGCGCATCGTCGGCATCCTCGGGCTCAATGTGGATCTCACCGACCGCGCCGACGCCGAGGACGCGCTGCGCAAATCCGAGCGCCGCTTCGCGCTGCATGTGAGGCAGACACCGCTGGCGGTGATCGAATGGGACCCCGAGTTCCGCGTCACCGCCTGGAATCCCGCGGCCGAGCGCATCTTCGGCTACACGGAGGCGGAGATGCTCGGGAAAAACGCCACGCCGTGGATCGTCGCCGAGAGCGCCCGCGAACAGGTCAATCAGGTCTGGCAGGCGATCATCGCCCGACGGGGCGGCGCGCGCAGCACCAATGAAAACCGCACCAAGGACGGCCGCGTGATCCTGTGCGACTGGTATAACACCCCGCTCATCGACGATGCCGGTCGCGTGATCGGAGTGGCCTCGCACTGCGAGGACATCACCCATCGCGAATCGATGGAGAAGCACCTGCGGCAGACGCAGAAAATCGAATCCCTCGGGCAGCTCGCCGCCGGCGTCGCCCACGAGTTCAACAACCTGCTCACGCCGATGCTGCTCCGCCTGGAGATGCTGCGCATGGACCGCGCGGACGACGCCGACCTGCTGACCGCGTTGCGCTCGATCGAGGATGCCATCGACCAGGCCGCCCATCTCAACCAGCGCATCCTCGCGGTTGGCCGCCGTTCGGACGAGAAGCGCGAGATGCTCGCGCTCAATCCGGTGGTCGACGACACGCTCGGCCTGCTGCGCCACACGCTCGACCGTCGCATCGTGCTCGACGTGCGACTGTCGCCGGGCCTGGGGCCGCTGATGCTGGATCGCGCGCAGGTCGCCCAGATCATCGTCAACCTCACGCTTAACGCGCGCGATGCGGTGCTGGCCAAGGCCGGAACCGAAAACGACGAAAGCTGGACCCCGTGTATTCTGGTGACCACCGACGCGATCGAGGCGGCGCCTCCCGCCGAGGCCGGCTCCCCGTCGCGACCGGCGCGCCGGCGGTGTCAGCGCCTCACCGTGACCGACAACGGCGCGGGCATGACGCCCGAGGTGCGCGCGCACGTCTTCGAGCCGTTCTACACCACGAAGGCGCCCGGCCATGGGACCGGCTTGGGGTTGGCCGTGGTCTGGAACATCGTGAAAAACCTGGACGGCTGGATCGACATCGTGAGTGCGCCGGGGATGGGCGCCACGTTTCACGTTTACTTCCCTGTGCCGGCCGCGCCCGAACCCGTCTCGGGCAGGGAGAAGGAGTCTTCTCCGGCCCGGCGCGCCGCTGTCGCGCCGGAGCGGACCCGGCTCCGCGTGCTGTTGGTGGACGACAACGCCTCGGTGGCGGACACCATCGGGCATCTGCTCGAACGCGAGGGCCACACGGTGACCTATGCGCCCAACGGCGAGACCGCCTGGGCGCACTATGACGGCGGGGGCGATCCGTTTGATCTGGTCGTGACCGACCAAAACATGCCGGGCATGACCGGCGTGGAGCTGATCCGCGGTCTCCGCGGCGCGAAGTCGGGGGTGCGCGTCATCGTGGTGAGCGCGCACCTCGCGCCCGATCTGGTCAAGGAACTGGAGTCCCTCGGCGTGACCGGCCTGCTGGCCAAGCCGTTCACGCAAGGGGAGCTTCTCGCCCAGTTGCAGGCGGCGGTCAGTGCTTCACGTGCACGGTCGCGCCCTTCGGCTGGCCGATCTGTTTGAGCAGGTCGCCGAACCACGGGGCGGTCGTGTCGAAGGGCTTGCCGCCCTTGATGCGGGGGAACTCGATCGCGCGAAGGATGTTGTTCTTATCCTCGTCGTGGCCGATGACGCCGCCTTCGCGGCGGAGCGCGCATTCCACGGCGAGGTCGGTGCAGCTCTTGATGAGGCGCAGGTCGTCGGCGTTGGCGGCGGCGGCGCGGGCGTAGTAGCCGGATTTCTGGACGAGCACCTTCTCGGCGCCGAGCATCTTGGCGAACTGTTCGCCGAACCACTTGCCGGGGTTGATGGCGTCTAGCTTCACGTGGCCGAAGGCGTCGCGGGGGACCTCCTGGCCCTTGGCCTGCATCTCGGCGATGATCGACTCCACGCCGGCGCCCTCGGAGATGAAAATGTTCACGTTGTCATGCTTGTCCATGACGGCCTTGAGGCGGGCGGCCTCGGCGGCGAGATCGACGGCCATCTCGGGGATGAACACGGCGTGGACGTCGAGGTTGGCGCGGGCGAGTCCGAGGCCGGGGACGAATTCCTCGCGATCAAGGAGCTTGCGGTATTCGGCGGCGGTGGCGGCGGTGAGCCAGCCGCAGTTGCGGCCCATGACCTCGTGGATGATGAGCATGCGCGGGTTGGCGTTGTGCTCGGAGACGACGTTGCGGAAGTAGCGCGCGCCGTGTTCGGCGGCGGTCCAGGCGCCGAGGGACTGGCGGATGGGGAACACGTCGTTGTCGATCGTCTTGGGCAGGCCGATGACGGTGAGGCCGTAGTTGTTCTTGGCGAGGAATGCGGCGAGGTCGGCGGCGGCGGTGTTGGTGTCGTCACCGCCGATGGTGTGGAGGATGTCCACGCCGTCCTTGATGAGCTGGTCGGCGGCGACCTTCTGCGGGTCCTGGCCTTCCTTCACGAGGCCGCGCTTCACGCAGTCCTTCACGTTGGTGAGCTTCACGCGGCTGTTGCCGATGGGGGAGCCGCCGTGCTTATGGAGGATGGGGGCGGCGGCGCGTTCGGCGGGGCCGACCTTGTAGGAGTCGCCGAGGAGGAGGCCCTTGTAGCCGCCGTGGTAGGCGATGATCTCGATGTCGGGCGCGATCTCGGTGTAGCGCTCGATGAGTCCGCCGACGGCGGAGCTGAGGCAGGGCGCGAGGCCACCGGCGGTGAGGAGGGCGACTTTCTTGGGACGGGCGGGAGTGCTCATGGCTTTAGGTTGAAAGTGAAAAGGAGGAGCGTGAAAAGCCGGGCGCGTGCCGTCGAGCCGCGAGGTTGCGCGGGGGTTGGCAAAAGATACGCAGGTTTTGAGGAACCGGACCGAGTTCCGTCGCACTGTGAGGCTATGAAATCATTCAAGGGGATGGCGTTGGGAATGATGTCTATCCTTCCATTGGTCTGCGTGCATGCCGAGGCGGAAGAGGCGGCCATCCCGACGACACGGGCGCGCAACGCCCCGGTTTTCACGCTCTATTTTGAGAATGATTATTTCGGGGGCGAGGATCAGCACTACACCAACGGAGTGAAGCTGTCGTGGGTGAGCGGAGACCTGACCGATTGGGGGCAGACGGGCTGGCGCCAGTCGTTTATCGAATCACTGCCGTTTGTGAACGCGCCGGACCGGCAAAAAAACATCGGCGTTGCGCTCGGCCAAAACATCTACACCCCGCAGGCCACCGGGCTGGTTGTGCCGGACCCGTCCGACCGGCCGTATGCGGGGTGGACGTATCTGGAGTTCAGTTTCATCAGCAAAACCCAGTTCGTCATGGACACGGTGGCGATCCAGCTCGGCGTCGTCGGTCCGCACTCCTATGCGGAGGACACGCAGAGGATCGTGCACGAATGGCTCAACGATAGCGTGCCCCGCGGCTGGGATTCTCAGTTGAAGGACGAGCCGGGCATCAACCTGATTTTGGAGCGCAAATGGCGTCTCTATGGCCGCACGTTCTTCGATTCATTGGGCGTCGACCTGGTGCCGCATGTCGGGGCGAGCCTTGGCAACGTGCAGACCTATGCGAACGCCGGCGGCCTGCTGCGGCTGGGATTCAATTTACCCAGTGATTTCGGCGTGGACCTGATCCGCGGCGGCGGTGCGGTCAGCGCACCGGTCAACGACGAGGATCCGCGGGTGTCGCCGGGGCGGAACTGGAGTTTCTTCCTTTTTGGCGGCGTGGACGGGCGGGCGGTGGCGAGGGATATTTTTCTCGACGGGAACACATTTCGAGACAGCCCGAGCGTGGAGAAAAAGAACTTCGTGGGCGACGCCTACTATGGAATCGGAGTGATCCTCGGCACGTGGCAGCTCACCTACACGCAGGCGGTGCGCACGATCGAATTCAGGGGCCAGGATGACAAAAGCTACTTCGGGTCGGTCACGCTTTCGAAGGCGTTTTGAGCCGGGCGGCCCCATCGTGCTTAGGCGCGGCGGCGGCGGTGCCAGACGTAGCCGCCGGTGGCCAAGGCCATGAACAGCAGGCCGTAGGTCGAGGGCTCGGGCACAGGGGTGACCTCGCCGTATTTGTTCCAGAGGGTGTTGCTGCCCGAGTAGCCGCTGAAAACGACCTGGGCGGCGGAGCCGCTGCCGCGGACCTCCACCGTGGCTCCGCTGAAGGCGCCGGCCATGAAGTAATCTACCATGTCGGCCCAGCCGTTGATCGTGAGCGTCACGCCGGTGTCGATGACGAGCGTCGAGGCGGAGAGAATGGACGCGGTTGACGTGCCGAAATCGATAACGGAATTGGCGGTGATGTGAAGGGTGGTGACGGTGAGGTTGTTGCCATTGAGGGCCATGGTGCCGCCGCCGAGCCGGAGTTCGCCGGTGAAGTTCAGGCTCGAGTTGAAGGTGAGCGAGCCGCTGCCGAGTTTTTCCAAGATGCCCGAGCCGGTCACGCTGCCGCCGAACGTGGAGGAACCGTTGTTGGCGCCGAGGGCGAGATGTCCGGAGGCGCCGAGGTCGATCAGGCCGGCGCCGGCGAGGGTGTCGATCGTCTCGGTGAAGGTATTGAGCTGGAGCGTGCCGCCCGAGGAGAGGGTGAGCAGGCCGCTGTTGTTGGCGATCTGTTCGCTGGCGAGCAGGTTCAGCGTGGCGCCGCTGCCGATGTTGATGGCCCCGCCTGCGAGGGCGTTGACGCCGGCGGTCTTGCCGAGGGAGAGCGTGCCGGCGGTCACGTTGGTCGTGCCGGTGTAGGTGTTGGCGGAACTACCGGAGAACGCGACCGTGCCGCCGGTCTGGGTGTAGCCGCCGCTGCCTTGGATCGAGCCGGAGAACGTGGTGCCCGAGCCGCCGACAACGGTGAGGGTGTTGGCGCCGAGACCGACGGTGCCGGAGACGGCGAGGGTGCCGCTGGCGTTGACGAGGGAGGAGGCGGTGCCGAGCGTCACGTTGGCCGCGAGGGTGTTGTTGCCATCGACGTTGCGGATCGCGCCGCCGCTGCTGACGCCGGTGCCGTTGACGGTGAAGTCGGTCTCGGTGACGGTGACGCCGCTGCCGAGGTGAAGGGCGCCGCCGCTGGAGATCACGTTGCCGGTCGAGGCGGTGCCGAGGGCGGCGCTGTTGCGGACGACGAGGGCGCCGCCGCTGACGATGGTCGCGCCGGTGTAGGTGTTGGCTGTGTCGAGTGTGAGGGCGTTGGTGCCTGCTTTGGTGAACGTGCCACCGGTGCCGCCGGTGATGGTGCCGGAGAAGGTGGTATCGGCGGAGTTTGTCGTGGTGAGCGCCGAGGTGTTGAGGCCGAGCGTGCCGGAGCCGGAGAGCGAGCCGACGGTATCGGAGAAACTGCCTGTGCCGAATTGGAAGGTGGCACCGGAAGCGATGGACAGATTCGAGGTGTCGGCAATCTGGTTGCTGGCGTCGAGCTGGAGGATGCCTCCGCTGACTGTGGTGGCACCGGTGTAGGTTTTACCTGTGGTGGAAAATATGAGCGTGCCTGCGTTTGCTTTTGTCAGACCGACGGTGCCTCCGATTTGGGAGTTGATCGTGATCACGCTCGAAGTCGCTACATTGATGAGCGCGGAGCCGGTTAGAGTCATGATTTGCGCACCACTGATCGTGGGTGAGCCTTGATCGACGTAAATACTGTCCACGAAAACAGCGCTACCTAGCGTAACCGTAAAGCTGCCGGTGGCTGTAGATCCCGCACTGAATCGGGCGATGTCATTGTCTGTCCAAGCGGAGGTGGTTTTATTGTCTCCCAGAGCGAACGCCGTCCAATTTTGGTTGGAGTTGCTCGTGGTCCAAGTGCCCGAGGGGGCGGTGCCACCGGCGCCTGCGGTTTTACCATCCGTATCCCAGTAAACCGTAGCCGCCTCCAACTTGGGGACGGTTGTCCCGATCAATGCAAGCAGGGCGCTTACCCCGAACAGGCTGCGTGCGAATCCGTGCTGCTTGGAATTCCAAGCGGAGGCGGGTAAACGGTGCGGGCAGGAACTGGGCATTACACCCTAGGTTGTGGCGGGCTGTATGCCATGGCAAGTGCCCAGCCAAACCGCATGTTCTGAATTCGGTAAATCAAATGTTAAAATTCATGTTTTGTGGGGTGTTGAGTCTACGGAAGACCTAGGAGGGCGTGAATCACGTCGGCCGCCGAATAGCGGTCGCGGTTGTCCGTGAAAAACCGTTCCAAGCCGGCGACATCGTGGCCGGCGGTGATGAGAGCGGGTTCGGAGTGGCGCGCGGAGCGTTGACCGAGTCCGATGGTGGCCAGCAGGCCGTTGCACAGGCACTTGCGGCCTACGGTGTCGGCTTCGGTACCACCCTTGCGCACGTAATCATCAACGGGTTCGCCGGCGCAACGATAGCCCACGGTGCCGTCGGGTTTGGTATAAGCCTCCCGCAGGTAGCCGAGGTCACAGATGCGGGGGCGCTGGGCGTAGAGCAGGCGATTGGAGAGCGTTTCGGGATGGTCGAGGACCTTGAATGGAAATCCGGTGGGGGATGCGTGGGGATCGGTGTGGATATGGGTGCGGCCGGCGCGGGAGAGGGCGCGGACATCGCGTTTCAGCGCCGGATCGATGCCGGATTCGTCGCAGAAGGCGAAGGCGGTGCCGATCTGCACGCCGACTGCGCCGAGGCGCTGCGCTTCCGCGAGCTTGGACGGCTCGGCGTGGGCGCCGGCGATCCAGAAGGGCAGGCCGAGGGCGCGGATTTTTTCGAGGTCGGGCCGGTCGCGTTCGCCATAGACGGGCTCGCCGGCCGGCGTGAGTTGCATGGGGCCGCGCGGAGGGGCGTTGTGTCCGCCGGCAGCCTCGGTCTCGACCACAAAGCCATCGACCCGACCGGAGGATTTGCGCGCGAGGGTGGCGGCGAGGGTGGCGGAGCTCACGATGGCCAAAAACTGCGGACGGCGCAGGGCGGGCGCGGTGCCGCCGCAAAACGCGACGGGGTCAAACGAGGCGAACGTCTCGACCGCCGGTTGCGACGGATCGGTGGCGACATCGAGTTTGAGACGAGTGGCTTCGCCGCGGGCGAGCTGGTCGAGCGCGCCGGGGATCGCCCGGGGGATGCCGGCACCCATGAGCACGTAGTCGACTCCGGCGAGCATGGCGCCGTAGAGCGAGGGCAGGGTGGGGATCTGGATTTTCTCCAGGAGATTGATGCCGACCACGCCGTCGTGGTTTTCCTTGGCGAGGAAGACCTCCACGAAGTTGGCCGCCACCGTCAGTTCGATGAGCGGTAGCCCGCCGCGCGCCGTGGGCATGGGCGTGAGCTTGAACGGCACGTGAGGAGGGAGGCCGCCGGGCACGAAGTAGGCCGTGAGAATGCGTTCGGCGACTCCCGGGACGGGGAACCGGGCGAGGGCGCGGCGCATGTGTCCGTCGGGATCACCTTGTTGCAGGCGGCGGGAAAGCACGACGGCCAGGAGCGTGCCGGAAACGACACCGAGCTGGCCCTGCGTGGAAACGGCGCGGGCGAGAGTCCAGTTTGAGACCCCTACGCCCATCCCGCCCTGAATGATGATCGGCAATGACATGTTCGCCGACTCAACCCGCTGCCCCTTCCACGTGAAAGGGGCATCTGCCCTGCGGGCTCAGTGTGATGCGATCCGATTGGGCCGCATTGGAAATGCTTATGGGGCGAGCTCGCCGGGGGCCGCGTCGTCCTTGCCTGCGGCACGCTTCAGCTTGAAGAACGCCTGGATCAACGTGCGGCACTCGTCTTCCAAGACACCGCCGGCGGTGATTTCCAGGTGGTGGTTCACGCGGGGTAACGCGTTCAGGTCGGTCGCGCCGCCGAGGCAGCCCATCTTGGGGTCGGG
>Ga0207689_10001508_pt1 | contig 22169 bp, 12 predicted proteins | sample KBSMisM52_FD_184312 | JGI IMG/M metagenome (GOLD analysis project Ga0207689, IMG submission 184312) | Miscanthus rhizosphere microbial communities from Kellogg Biological Station, Michigan, USA - KBS Miscanthus M5-2 (SPAdes) (version 2) | ecosystem: Host-associated > Plants > Roots >... | reverse complement strand
GTTACGGTCTTATCAAGGGGTAACCTGAAGCAGAACACAAATGAATATTCCATTCTCCTATTTCGAACTGCCGAAGCCTTTCAATCACGGCAAAACTCGGTGCTAGTCACCATGCATTCGTCCTCAAATCGTCCGGCCATTAAGGACGTCAAGTGGCTGGAGGACAACCAGACGATTACTTTCATTGGAGAGGACCTGGACGAGGTTCCGCAAATATATTCGCTCGATACAAAAACTCGGCTCAGGAAGAGATTGACAAACCATCCGACGCCCATTGATTCGTATGACATTACCTTGAAAGGTGATCGACTCATCTTTCTGGCACAACCTGTAACCACCCCGGTCGATGCGTGTCACGGAGCCATGGTGATCACGACACAGGCTCTGGACAATATTCCACGTGGCGGCCGCGACTGCCTGTACACCGATCTTTCCGAACCGCAGCAATTGTTCATGCAGACTCGATCGGATCCTCCCGTGCGGATTCCGCTGGCAGAGGATGTTTTTTATAGGCCAATGTCATTGGCCCCGAACGGTCGATACGCCGTGTTTGCAGTCCTAGTCCGCAACGTGCCAGAACAATGGAAGGGATATCAGGACCACCTGATACAAAGCGTTGTAAATGGCAGGCGAAAGCCGGGAGTTCGGTCGCAGCTTCTCCGATACATGCTGTTGGATTTGGAGAATCGAGCCGTGACACCTTTGATCGATGCACCTTTATCTGCAGAAAAAGATGCCTACGCCTGGGCCCCGGATTCTCAGTCGATAGTTGTGTCGGGAGCGTATCTCCCCTTAGACGGTCAGGAGCCTAGCGAGCGGGAGCTGCGCAGCAAAAACAGTTTTGTTGTCGAGGTTACGTTTCCAACTCTTAACGTCACCAGGATCACTGACCAAAATTTACAGGTGACTAGATGGAGCCAGCATGACGAGATCACCCTACAGAAGGTGTTTTCGCCCGAGGCGATACCGGTCGTCTTTCGCAAGAATAAGAAGGCCTGGGAGCAGATAGGGTCAGTTCACGATGAAGTGAAATCCGACCTTCCTTTGGACGTCACCCTGGAAGAGGATTTCAATACTCCTCCAAAAATATTTGTGACAGATCCAAGCAAGAATCGGAAGGCCCTACTTCTGGATCTTAATCCCCAATTTGAGCAACTGAATTTTGCAAGAGTCGAAGCGATTCACTGGACCGCAACTGACGGTCACGAAGTTGCTGGGGCATTGTATTGGCCGCCGGAATACCAATCGGGGAAGCGCTATCCGTTGGTTATTCAGACTCACGGATTCGACCCACATAGATTTACTATCGATGGCCCTTGGTCGAGCGCGTTTGCAGCGCAAATGTTGGCTTCAAACGGCATCATGGTTCTTCAAGTAGGGCACTCAACCGATCCTTCGCAGGATTACCAATACATGAATACGCCGGCTGAGGCAAGTCGGGAAACCGCCGCTTACGAAGGAGGAATCGATTATCTCGATCACCGGGGGCTGATCGATAAGGCGCGGGTGGGAATCATCGGATTCAGCCGTACGGTGTGGAAGGTGGAATTCACACTGACTCACTCTAGCTACGAATTCGCGGCGGCAACTCTTGCGGATGGTTTTGACGCTGGTTATCTCCAATATCTCGTGTATCCCGGCACCGATAGCGATTTTGTATCGGTAAACGGCGGAGCTCCTTTCAACCCGAGCCTTGCCCTCTGGCTAAAGAATGCTCCGGGTTTCAACTTGGACAAGGTCCGAACACCTGTTCGAATAGAAGCCTATTATTTCGCGGGAGTGCTTGGCGGATGGGAATGGTTTTCCGGCTTAACTCATTTGGGAAAACCGGTGGACTTAATCTATCTCCCAGAAGCAACGCATCTACTAGTGAGACCGTCAGATCGGTTGATTTCGCAACAGGGGAATGTAGATTGGTTTACATTCTGGCTTAAGGACCAGGAGCGTGACGACGCGGCAACGCATAGCCAGTACGAACGCTGGCGCGCACTTCGAAGGCTGGTTCATCCAAATGGCAGCCTTTCGATCGGAAAACAGGCCCAACAGTGAGGGACCGGGACGTTCGGCGCTCCGAAGTTCCGAGATCGCCCCAGTCCCTCAGGTATTGCTACTCATCTGCCTCATAGGCAGACGTGGTTGACGGTGGCCGGTTCGTGCCGTTACTGGCGTCGGTGCTTGACGACAGTTTGCTGGTAGCCTGAATCACGTGTTGCGCGGTCGCAACGTGAGCGATTTCGGGCTTCGTGTATGCCATAGATATCACCTCCTTCCTTCCGGTAAGACCGAAGAACACAAATGATCGAGATCGGTCTCAGCCACTTCAGCGTGGAAATGGCTTACGGCCCAATGAATTCGACTCCATTGCCGACATGGCGCGTGTGCTGCACTGCTTTTGCGGGTTGTAGTCTCAAGTCTGTGCGGGCGTGAAACGTTCTAAGCCAAGACTCCACCGCGAGGGTGCGAGTCAAATGGATGATCTGCAGCTCACCACCGACACGTGCGGTTTGAAGTGCTTCGCGAAAACGCGAAGCACTTACGATTCCCATGGCCTCAGTGACCATGACGTTACTTAGCTCAACGCATGTTGCCCAATCAGATGAAATCGCGACTCGAGGCTCACGAGCAACAAACGCCTTCCTCTTTCTGTTAATCACCGCGTCTGGAACAATTCCTCGAAGCGCCCGACGCATCAAAGAGCGACGTTGGCCAGGTCGAATCAATTGCTCTCTAGGTATGGAATACGCAAATTCGAGGAAGTCTCGATCGAGGTACGGGTAGCGAATTTCATACGCAGGCTCTTCAGGAAGTGAGCGACATGCAATCTGGCGCCGCAAAATATCGAGCGCGATCATATTTTCTTGGAAACTCGGAAGGGCACCGAAGAGTGTCAGGCGACGTCGGTAAGGGGTCAAGGCATTGCGATAGTTTCTGGCAAACACCGACTGGAGCCAAACGGGCGGTCGATGATAGATGGGAACACCGACTGGCGAGTGCGGAACAAAGCATCCAATGGTCTCGAACAACAAATGAATCCAAGGCTTTCGTTTGTTCAGCGCCCACGCTTTCAATTGACTGGCCAACTCCCGGACTCTGCATTTCACAAGCAGATCTGCCAGTTCGGGAGTCGGCGTGGGTACGCCTCCCATGGTCTCGTCTCCACCGGTGCCCGAGAGCACGACACGATTGTTTTGCGAAGTTAGTAGCGCGCTGAACTGTCGGGCGGCCCGGCAGTTTGGGCGAATCTCGGCCGGTGTGGCCGCAAGTCGGCCAGGGTCAAACTGAACATGGGCTTCGCTTTGGGAGGCTACATCAATATGGCAACCGACGCGTCCGCGCTGTTCCTCCACTTTCATGAAAAAGGGGCGTTCGTTCCAGTTCGGCTCGGAGTCGTTGTAATAAGAGACCGTATCGAGGCGTGGGGACTCGGTCGATCCACGGACAATCAAATCCGCCATGCAAACGATGGAGGAAGAGTCCATTCCGCCGCTCAACTCGGCGAGGACAGGAGAATTCGAACGTAGACGCCGACGGATAGATTGCGCAAAAACAGAACGAAAATGTTCCTCATATTCACCGTCTTTGCGATAACAAATTCTCTTATCCGGATCAAAATCCCAATACTTGGTGATGGTTTGTCTTCCTCTGCTCAGACACACGAACGAGGACGCTGGCACAGAATTAATCCCGACGTAAGGCGTAATGTGAGTTGCCGGAAACGACGAAAGAAAACCTGCAATGTATTCTTTCTCAAGGCCAAATGCGTGCCCCGCACAGAGAACAAGAGGATCTAGAATCGTGCACCAGGTGACTTGATCCGCTGCTGCGGTGTAATGAAGTTGGCGTGTGCCAAGGAAATCTTTGGCCAGGATTAATTCCTGGCTTCGTGGATCCCAGATAGAGACAGCCCAGTCACCGATCAGTTTGGCGAAGGTATCCTTGCTCCAGTACTGGTACGCAGCACAAACGATTGCAAGGTCGCTTGAACTACTCGAAAATGGATCCGCCAGTTCGCGGATCAGATCATCCCGGTTGTCCAGCCGACCGTCCCAGATGATAATCGCGCCTGATGGCGAGATATGGGGCTGATGTTCTAGGTTCGACTCCTTGGTGGTGTAAAAGGCGCGATAGAGCAATCCGACATTGTTTTTACAAATACTCCCTTCGCCATCTGGTCCGTATGGCGCGAGCACCGGGCGCACTTGTTCGAGATCTTTCGGATCCACTGGTTTGCCATCAAGATTGACCTTGCCGAATTGCACGCTCATGGTTCCGCCTGCTTCCTATCGCCGCGATCGTTAGCACCTGTCCAGCACGGCATATATCTCTGGTGTGTAGGGTTTGTCGTTCACGACACGTCCATCCACTTCGACCCAGGCATGCGCCTTGAAAGGGATCTGCTGTGCCCCGATGACAAGGTCAGCACATACGCCGTAGCGCCTAAGTAGGCAGGTCGTGGCCGCCGATCTTTGCAAGCAAAGCGCTTCCTTCCAGTACCAGATACAAGCTATGTCCATCGCCTCACAGATTTGTTCGCAGATGTCCGAAAAAGCCGCTTCGCCGTTGATTGGGTACTTTCGAACTTTGTCGTATAAGCTCGCGAAATTTCCACGGGCCAGGTATAGATCAAATTGAATCAACCTCAGATATGCGCGCAGCACGAGAAACGACATGGAAGATACCTCCGCCTTACGCCGGCAAACCCAGCTGGTCACACAGAAACGCCATGCGGTCTGTCAGGCCCTCGATCCGTTCACCCAAAGGCAGCACAGGCGAATGACCTCGATGGCGGTTGTAGTCGAGGAAGATCGGATGTTCCGAAGCGTTCGCCGCTTGCAACCGGGCAGTCATCTTGCGCGCATGTAGAGGATTACAGTTTTGGTCTGCATCGCCGGAGACGATCATCGTGGCCGGATAGTGCGTGCCTGGTTTCACTCCGTGATACGGTGAGTACTTGAGAAGGGCTAAAAAGTCGTCGGCCTCATCCGCTGTCCCAAATTCTTCCTTCCAAATCCGCGCGTTGTCGAACAAGTGGTAGCGCAACATGTCGAGCATGGGTACCATGCAAACGACTGCCCGGAACAGTTCCGGTCGCTGCGTCATCGCCGCCCCGACCAGTAGTCCGGAATTGGACCCGCCAAAGATTGCGAGTCTCGTTGGTATGGTTCTTCCTGTCTCAATCAGCCACTCAGCCGCGGCGATGAAATCATTGAATGCGACCTGACGATTGCGTCTCTTTGCAGCCTGGTGCCACTGGTGCCCAAATTCGGAACCACCGCGAATGCATGGCAGGGCAAACAGGCAGCCATGTTCCATGAGGAAAGTCACGAATACGCTGAACTGTGGCGTCATTGGCACGCCATAACCGCCATAGGAAGTCATGATGGTGGGATGTGGGCCGCCCCGGAGGACCTCGCGCCGCCCGACCAGGAACATCGGAATCAGGGTTCCGTCCTTTGCTCTGAACCGGACATAGATGTGGTCAAAATCTTCGGACGCGAAAGGAATTTGTCGCTCGGCCCAGAGTTTTGTTTCCCCGGTCGTGGGAAGATAGCGATGAAGTTGGATTGGCGTCCTGAACGACTCTCGCTCCACGAACAACTCATCGCTATCCGGGGAACTGCCCAGCAGCCGAACGGTTTCCGATGCGCCAACCGGCAGTTCGCTGAGATGTTTGCCGGCCTGGTCGCAAATGAGTATTTGCGTCCTGGTACCGCGAACGTAGGACACGACGATCCGTGTTTTGGTAATTGCGAGGTTCTGGATCGGCGCATCCTTGGTGGCAATTACGTCGACAAATTCCACTGGCTGATTGCCGTTGACGACAAGCTCGACCACGCGTCTGTTCGGCGCATCGCGGTCAGTCAACGCGAGGGTACGGCCGTCGTCCATCAACCACGGCAAAAGCTGACATTCCACATTGGCAATTACCGGCCGTGGAGGATCTTCAGTAGCCATGCGCCATAGGTAAAAGCTGGTGCGTGGCCCGTCTGAAAAGTCGTAGACAATGAAACCCAGAAGGTCTTTTCCGGGCACGATAAAGAGCCGAAGGTTGTCGCTATTGCCGGCGACGAAGACTTCGCGGTCAGAATCGAAGTCCGTGCCAAGAACGTGCTGCCAGACCGCTCGATAGTGTGGCCTGTTTGCGTTGACGGCTTCATGGACGTAATAGAAACTTTGGGAATCAGGCGCGAAACAGAACCCGCCTAAATATCCGCGTGGCAGAGCATCTGGCAGCGCCAGTCGACTCTCTATATCTAGGATTTCAAATGTTCCCGTTCTTTCGCCGCCTTGTTTCACTTCATACAACAGCAGCCGTCCACTAGGAGAGATGCGAATCGGCTTTACTGCCGTATGCGGTCCTGTCCCACGGTCGGCGGGGTCGATCAGAAGACGATCCTCTCCGTTTGCACCTTCGCGAAGGAAGATGCAGGGCTGCTCCTGGCCGAAAACTCGTTTGCGGAACAGATATCGCTCGCCGGCTGCTTGCACAGAATCGTAGGTCTCGACATCCAGCAGTTCGCGAATGCGATTCCGAATGCGCGCTCTACTCGGTATGGAGTCCAAATACGAGCGCGCGTACTCCGTCTGTACCTGGATCCAACTTCTGGTTCGCAGGGAATCTTGATCCTCCAACCAGCGATATGGGTCGGTGACGGAGACTCCATGCAGAATTTCGGTGATAGGCTCAATTGGCGAACACGGTGGCGGAGCCATCATTGTGTGCATAATGGCCTCCGTGCCTCAAGTCGCTTTGCTTCACGGCTCATCCGCCGAACCAAACTGCGAAAATGTCCGGCGGTGCCTGGAATCCTCAGTCTGATCTCGTCATGCCATGTACCATTTGCAACCGTGTACGTGTATGCCGCAACCAACGGTGCAAGCGCCATAGCTTTTTCTAAGTTGTCTTGAGCAATAACGGACGTCCACGGCTGACGATAGGCCTGAATCAGCTTATGTCCTGCGTTCTCATCTTGACCACAAGTGCGCCGGAAGTGTTCCAGCAAATACTGAAAGCTAATGAACGGATTTCCGACATATGCCTCCGCCCAATCGAGAAATACACATCCGCTGGCGGACACAATGATGTTGCCCGGGTTGAGATCGAGCGACCCTAGAGCATCCGGAAGATAGAGATTTTGCAACGATGAGAGGGCTTGTTCAATCTGCTCGGCCAGCAATAAAAGTTCATCTCGCGTAAGCAAAGGCGGCGGGACCTTGACTTGCTCTTCCATGAGCCGTCCCACCACGCTGAAAAACGGGTCGATCAGTTTTGAAAGCGCGAAACAGGGAAGTTCTCGCGCGCCCGCTATAACCAGCATGCCAGTTTCGGTAATCGAGTCAAGTTGCAGCTTTGCCAATGTTTCAGCCGCGCTCTTCCATGATGGCAGGCTGGTCTCATCGCTGAGGCTGACGCCCTCGGCTTCTAGTGTGAGCCAGCCGTTAATTTTTGGCTGTGTGGCAATGATTTGCGGAACATGTTGTGGGAAGAGCTTTGTTAACGCCTGGGTTATTGGAAATTCATGGACATTGGGCTCGCCAACCGCTTTGAACCAAACAGGCCGCCCACTCGTTTCGAAGCGCAACAGGGTGAATGAACGACTTGCATTCAGCTGCGAGAATGTCCCACTCAGCCGAAGCCCGAGAGCACTGATCGCATCCTCGACAAACGCCTGCAATCGCTGAAACCAACCGAGATTTGCGAAAGGGGATGAGCTCGACACTCGCGCGTCTTCCAGGCGGTTGAGCGCTTGTTGCAGTTCGACGTGGTCCTGCGGATCAACAAAGTCCTGTCGAGACAGCGCTGCAACTTGCACCCACGCTCCTGGCGAATTTCTTTTTGGCGTGGCCGTCGGCCGACAGTATTCCATGACCTGGTAGTTCGTGTTAGGAAACTCTTTGAGCCCGGTGTTTTCTGACGTGAACAGGCAGACTGCATAGCAGCCGCACTGCGTTTGCACCTCGGCGGTCAGGTTCTCGGCAACCCTTTGCCAGCGTGAAATTTCGATCAAAGGCAGACGAAAACCGTGGTTACTCGGGATGAGCATTATCTTTTTGGCGTCCGAACTCAACAAGATGATGTGATAGAGCTCGCGATCGGATTGGTGTACTTCTTCCATCGTCTTTGTTCCGCTCACACGGCTGGGCCTGGCTCGCACTCTTCGACTAGGTGATTGTTCTGCAAGTCTTGAAGGAATTCCCGGACGTCGCATTCGGCTATCTCCCGCGCGACGTCGAACTCGCGACTGATTTCGTCAGTGATGCGTTCTGCGTCTGATCCCTCTTTCATCAATTCCAGGATTCTTGATCCCACGGGATTCAGGTTGAACATCTGCCCTTGGCGAATATCGAGCACTACAGCGCCATCCTGCCCATGGGTAGCCCGCACCGTTTTTGCGACTCTGCACATGCCCGTCTGCCTCGCTCCCGTGAGAGATGTTATGCAATGCACTTTTTCACTGACGCTGCAAGAACGCGAGAAAAAGTTTGGAATTTTCGAGAAACCAACCGCCGTACTGGGATCTTGCCGTGTATCAGTGAGATGTCCGAGATTTCTTGGCGAGTTCGTAGTTCAGGATGTCCGCTTTTGCGCCTTATTTTTCAAAATAGGACTGATCTGTCGCATAAACATTGGTGTTTAATCTCGCAACTCTTTACCGAAGCGTAGCGACCAGGCAAGAAGCAGAAACACACATGCAACGGTTCCAAAAGGCACGATCATGTGCTTGACTTTAAACTCCGCGGTGGAATGAGCAGGATTGATGATTGTGCTACTTGGCAAATGCAGATGTGACGGGTTGATCCTTAGCGCGTTTGAAGTTCGACCGGGTTCTCAGTCGCTGCCGAGGCGGAGGGTTCAGGCTTGAGCGCTGGTGGTAACGGGGCGCTAGCCGTGATCCCCTTGCCCTCCGTGATCGTGTAGATGAAATCGGCGGGGACATCGCGCAGCATTTCGCTCTGGCCGCTCGGCCAGGAAACTTCCAGTGTGTCCATCTTGTCGGCCGCACCTAGACCGAAGTGCAGCCGCAGATCGTTCTGCGAGAGATAGCTGCCGCCACTCCGTACTTCATTGAACTGCATAACTCCGCCGGTGTGAACGGTGACCCGCGCGCCGATGGCGGCGCGATTGCTCTTGGTTCCAATCAAGCGAAAGGCAACACGGTGGTTGCTGTTGCGGGTCTTATTGATCAGCAGCGACGGTGCCTGGCCGATGTTGAGCACCAGAATGTCCATGTTGCCGTCGTTATAAATGTCGCCAAAAGCAGCGCCGCGGCGCGATTCAGGCGGCATATCGAACACGCCAGAGGCTTTGGAAATATCCTCGAACGTTCCGTTGTGATTGTTACGGAACATTTGCATGGGCTCTTTGTAGCCAGGGGTGTTGGGGATGGCGTCGACCTGGGGATAAACGTGCCCATTGTCGACGAAGACGTCCACCCAGCCGTCGTTGTCGAAATCGACGAAACCGGTACCCCACTTTACATAGCGAAAACTTGGCTGGCCAAGCTTGGCCGGCCACGCCATATCCGAGAAAGCGCCTGAGCCGAGGTTCCGGTAGAGGTTATCGACCTGGTCCGTATAGTTGGTGACGAACAGGTCAAGCTTGCCATCGTGATCATAATCGGCGAAATCCACTCCCATGGAGCCGAGTTCTTGGCCGTCATTGCCGAGGGCCACGCCGGATAGCATCCCGACCTCATCGAAGGTGCCGTCGTGGCGATTGTGATAAAGGAAGTTGGGGCCGGCATCGTTGGCCAAGAACAGATCAGGCCAACCGTCGTTGTCGTAATCAGCCCAGATTGCGCCCAGACCATAGCGGTTCTGGGGATCGTCCATGCCCGCCTTTTTCGAGACGTCCTCGAAGGTGCCATCACCGCGATTGTGAAACAGGTAGTCGCCTTCGCCCGGCATCCCCCACGGTCCGCACTGTACCAGCACCCCCTTGAAACGGCAGAATTTTTCATCGCTACCAAAGGCAGGCAGATGGTTCATGTCCACGTGGGTATATCGCGAGACGAATAAGTCCACATGACCGTCGCGATCATAATCACCCCAGGCGGCGCCGGTGGCAAAGCCGTTAATTCCGGCAAGCTTGGCCTTCTCCGTGACATCTTCAAACTTACAGTTGCCGAGTCCGCGATAGAGGATGCTGTGTCCATAGCCGGTGACGAACATGTCCAGATTGCCGTCATTGTCGAAATCGGCCACGGCGATTCCCATACCCCACCCTTTTACGGTGAGTCCCGCCTGCTCGGTGATATCAGTGAATTTGTCGTCGGCGCCTTGGTGATAAAGCGTGACTGTCAGGTCGCCACCGGCGCGGTAGCGGTCAACACTTGATCCGTTGGTTATCGCGATGTCGAGCCGGCCATCGTTGTCGCAGTCAAACAGGCCGACGCCCCCGCCCATAGACTCAACGATGTAGTGCTGCTCTTTGGAGGCCAGATGTGAAACGGTCAGCCCGACCTGCGGGGCAACGTCAACGAATTGCGGAACCGGAGTTGGGGTGGAGGCACTATTCTGGGCGCTGAGCGAACAGGCAAACAACAGCGCACAGCACAGGGGAAAAAGCAGAGGCCGCTGGGACATTAGATGGATGATGATTCTGTCAAAAGATTGATGATGGTTCTGTCAAACTCGGCCATTGTACTTTGGAAAGCGCGGCAAAGAAAGAATGGTAAGGGATCTAAACGGTAAGGGCGCTATAGTCCACCTCAGTAAACGTTTTCGCAGCCCGGTACCGCGAAAAAGCAATTAGATTAACGATTTTTCTTGACAACCTTAGTACTTTAATACTACAAGCTAGTCCGTAATTTGCTCTATAGCGGTGTCGTCCAAATCCCTGCAGTCAAAGCGTTTTTCAGGAGAGCGTCTATGGGTTCTAGGTTATTAAGGCTCATTGGGGTTTTTGCTGTCGCTTCATTCATGTTTCTGCAGCTTTCGCTCGCCCAGAAGACTACCGGCGACATTCACGGAACAGTCACCGACCAGACTGGCGCTTCCATTCCAGGCTGCGAACTAACGCTGACCGATCAGGCTACCGGATCTGCGCGCAAGACAACCTCGGACGCGCAAGGCGATTTCACCTTTCTCCAACTCCCCGTCGGAAATTACACACTGACTGGGGCAAAGCAAGGGTTCAAGACACTGTCGCAGAAAAATGTAGAAGTGCACGTTGCTACAGTGACGACGACAGCACTGCGGTTGGAGGTCGGTGCGGCGACCGAAACGGTGACCGTTGAGGCGGCGGCACTCACTTTGAATACAGAGAACGGCGAAGTGGGCAACGTTATGCTGAGCGATCAGGTGAGCCAATTACCCCTGAACGGCCGCAACTTCATCGAACTGACCACACTGATGCCGGGTACTGCGGTGGGTGGAGGCTTCGACAATAAGAATAAGGGCTTGCTGGCAGGGGTTGATATCTCCTTCAGCGGCGCACCGGCTAACGCCAATCAGTGGCAGGTAAACGGAGCCAATAATAACGATCAGGGCTCGCAGCGCACCATCCTTATCTATCCCTCGGTTGACGCTATCCAGGAATTCAAGATCCTGCGCAACAGCTACGGCCCAGAGTACGGTGGCGCTGGCGGCGCGCAGATCAACCTTGTCACTAAATCCGGTGGAAACCAGTTCCACGGCAATGCCTACTATTACGGCCGCAATGATGTGCTCAATGCCGAAAACTTTTTCCTGGGCCAGCAGAAACAGAATTGCATCGCCGGCGATCCTGTTTGTGGAAAGAAGAACTTTTTGCGCCGCAATGACTACGGCTACACCATAGGCGGCCCGATCAAGAAGGACAAGTTGTTCTTCTTCTGGTCGCAGGAGTGGAACCGCGAACGTCGCGGCCAGGTTCGTCAGGCATGGATCCCGACGGCAGCTGAGCTGGGCGGCGATTTCACCGATTTGGCGGCGGCTAGGATGGCTGCGGGTGCGGATCCTGCAAAAGATCCTTTTCTGACAAAAAACAGCGCTGGAAATGACATCACCTGCGGCGGCCCGGCCATGCCGCGTGACCCGTCTACCGGTAATGTATTCGCTGGATACGTTATCCCAGGCGCGCAACTCAGCCCGGCTGGCTCAGCTTATCTTTCCCAGCTTCCAGCCCCGAACATCAGCAATCTTTGTGCTGGAAATGATTGGGTATCACAGGTTGGAATTCCGTTGGACTGGCGCGAAGAGAATGCTCGCGGTGACTACAACATCACCAAGAGCACGACCTTGATGATTAATTTCACCAATGAATCGTGGGTAAATCCACTGCACGGATATTCAGAAGGCGGATTGTGGGGCGACTCGAACTGGCCGGCGGTCAGCGATTCGTGGTCGCAGCCCAGCAAGGTGCTGGTTGCGAAATTGACCTCAACCATCGGCTCTAACAAAGTTAACGACTTTGCCTTCTCCTGGTCGGCCAACCGCATCAACATCACACAGGCCGGCGATAATCCTCAACTGCAACAGCAGATCACTTCCGCCATGCCGCTGGTTTTCCCCAACGACGGCAAACTGCACGCTGACCAGATGCCCCAACAGATTTGCTGGTGTTCTACCTACATCGGCTCGCTCGGGCCGTGGGCCAACCGTCAGGATCTGTTTACCTGGAAAGATGATTTCTCCATCTCTCTGTCGAAGCACACCTTCAAGATGGGCGTACTCTATGACCGGAACGCGAAAGACGAGGAGCAGGGCCAGGAAGCTGGCGGAATGTGGGGTGCAGCGGGATACAACGGTTCGCTTTCAGGGCCGGGCTTTGGCTGGAGCAGCCCGACCGGCAATCAGTGGTCGGACACGATCCTGAAAGGTGTGCTCTGGGGAACGAACGAGAACTCGAAAAACGTGATCAGCGATCCTCGCTGGCGCGATGTCGAGTTCTACTTTGGCGATAACTGGAAAGTAACCAAGAGGTTGACCTTGGATTACGGCGTACGGTGGTCGTTTATGCCTGACGCATGGCTGGACGACAATAGGCTAGCCAGCTTTGATCCGGCGGCTTTTGATCCCAACCTCCTGGATAGTGCCGGCAACCCGGCTCCTACTTCTCCCTGTAACGGCATTGTGCTCGCCAAGGGCGCGCCCAATGGTTGTCAGGCTCAGGGCTTCGCCGGAGGTGTCTATTCCAGCAATCGCAGCATTGTTCCCTCGAACTACCACCTGATTGCACCACGCCTTGGTTTCGCATGGGACGTATCCGGCAAAGGCTCTTGGGTGCTGCGCGGGGGCGTTGGACAGTTCTTTACTCGCGATCCGATCAGCGGTACCAGTACGCGTCTTGTAGGCGCAAACCCGCCATTCACGGTCGGCATCGGGCCTGAGCGCACACTCGATGGCCCCTTTGTATCCAGTGGTGGTGCTGGAGCTGGCCAAAACGTGTTTGACCTTGGTCAAGCGGGGGGTACACCGGCCCAAGCCGTGGAACTGAATGACCACCTCGCCAATAGCTGGCAGTGGAATTTCACAACCGAAGTTGCACCGTTCCGCAATGCCAAACTGGAGGTCGGCTACGTTGGCTTGCGCGGTATTCACCTCGCGACTTACACAGACCTCAATCAACTGACGCCAGACAACCGTCTACCTTGGCTTAACCGTGCGTCCGGGGACAATGCCAATGGCCTATTCCCGTTTGGCGCGCTGTTCGGAGCCGCACCCAAAGCCATCTACCAGTGGAACCATCGCGGCGATTCCGTCTACCATTCGCTGCAAACGATGTTCTCTCTGAAAATGTCGCGTAACTCCATCTTCCAGACGAGTTATACCTGGTCCAAGAACATCGCCGACACTGAAACCGATTACCCCAATAACCAGGATGGAATTGCGGATGCCTACGATCCGCGAGCGAGTCGCGGACTCTCCACCTTCGATCGGCCGCACGTATTCTCGGCCAGCTTGGTTTACCACCTGCCCACTTTTGAAGGCCACAATGCCTTTGTAAAAGGCTTTGCCGGTGGATGGGAGACCAGCACGGTCGTGAGCGTCGCAACCGGCAATGCTCTTACCATTACGGGGTCACTGAATAACGTCCCCTGCGTCAGTATGGCCGGGGGAGCACCCTGCAGCGCGGCGACCTTCAGTGGGGACCCATGGGGGGTAAATGGCAACGCTGGTAAAAATAATTTCAGCACTCGTCCCTTGATGGTGTCCGGCCAGGACTGCTACAGCGGAGACAAGCTGAACTGGATCAACGCAAATGCCTTCACCATGAACGGTTATGTTCTTGGGCAACGGCCATTCGGCGGAATTGGGCAGTGTCATGGGCCGGGAATACAGAATGTGGACTTCTCCCTCAATAAGAACTTCAAATTGACCGAGAAAACCTCGTTGCAATTCCGTCTAGAAACCTTCAACCTGTTCAACCATCCAATGTTCCGCTACGGCAGTTCGAGCGCTGATAGCAATGTGAACTTGGCCTACACAGGTACGGGTGGACAAATCGTGAATGGAGTTGTACAGGGAACTACCATGCAGCCCGGAAACTTCGGCAAGACTCCGTTCTTGAACAACCTCGGTAACCGCGAGGTTCAGTACGCCTTGAAGTTTATCTTCTAAGGCACTCGCGATTCGACGAACGAAAAGGTGGGCTTGACTTTGGTCCAGCCCACCTTTTTAATTCAGGTGCAAATTCCTACTGAAACGAAAACGGGGCTTGGGTCGGTGGTTAGCCACGCAGTGATGAGTCAGTACAAATTCTGGCGGCTAGCCACGCTCGTTGTGGTCGTCTTCGTACTTGCCTCAGTTGTCACGGCTGAAGTACCCGCCAGAACACGTATTGCAGACCTTATCCGCCACAATCAATTACCCGCTGCCGAGCAACAGCTTTGGAATCTGCTGAGTGCTCGTCCGAATGAAGTCTGGGCACTCGAACTCATGGGCGAGCTGCGCGTCCGCCAGAAACGGAATGCCGAGGCCGAGGCGCTGTTCCATCGCGTACTTGAAATTGATCCGTCCAATTTGGACGCACAACGCAGCCTGGGAGCTTTGTACCAGTCGGAGGGAAAAGCGGCGGAAGCGGTCGCGGCTCAGGAGGCGATACTGAAGATTGCGCCTCATGATCGCGATGCCAATCTGGCGCTGGCCACGCTCTACGAGCGGACTGGCAAGTATCAGGAGTCGGTTGAGGCGGTGGAACGCATTCCGGTGACGTCGCGCCCAGCCGCTGTTCTCCCGCTGCTGGCTGACGATTACTTCAAGCTCGCGCAGCCTGATAAAGTCCCTCCCCTGATCTTGCAGGTCTTGCACCTGCCGCCATCAAGACAGGAGACCGCTCTGGATTTCGTGGCGGTGCTGCTGGCAAACGGTTATGTCCAGGACGCGTCGAAGTTGATGGAAACGATCCGCCCGGCAAAGCCCAGTGCCAGTTATTTGCATGTGCTGGCCCGGGTGCGTGAAACCGAGGGGCGAAAGGCGGAAGCACGGCAGTTGTTGGCCGGGGCGCTTCGCATGGAGCCAAAATCATTCGACATTCTGTTCGATTCTGCCCGCTATGCTGCCGAGGAAAACCGCTGGAAAGATTCGGTGGAACTGCTAAAGCGCGCGGATCTGGTGAAGCCGGACGACCCAGATGTGCTTATGAAACTGGCAGTCGAGTACATGCAAATGGGTGAGCTCGAGCGCGCCCGGCTGGCATCCAAGCGACTGTATGATCTCGAACCCGACAATCCAGACGTTCAGTACGTGTATGGAAGGATTTTGCAGGAGACACAGCGATTTCAGGAGATATTGGAGCCGTTAGCACGAAAGATGGTTGCGGCTCGTCCCAACGACCCGCACGCACTCTTCCTGCTGGGGATGATTAACTACGACCAGGGCAACGATGCCGAATCCCGGCAGGCATTCACCCGCAGCCTGCAGGCCGATCCTAATAATAATGACGTGCGCTATTACCTGGCGATGCTCGATGAACGCCAGGGAAATTTTGACGAGGCCCGGAAAGGTTTGGAAGACGTGGTAAAGACAGATGCTAACCACGCAGGCGCTCAACAAGAGCTTGGAGTAATCAGACTGCGTCAGGGTGATATAGCTGGCGCGCGCACAGCCCTGGAGATCGCGTTAAAACTACGACCGGACGTACCGCAAACGCACTATCAACTAGGGCTGGTCTATGCGCGGCTGGGTATGACCGAGCAGGCAAAAGCACAGACGGAGTTATATCACCAATTGCATCAGGCTTTGAATGACAAGCTGAAGCGCGAAATACTACCGCAATCCGCGAATACGGAGCGTGCTCCCAAATGATATCGCTTCGAATAAGACGCGGAATATTCGCTGCCGCAGTGTTCGCGCTGGCAATGCCCGCCTTTACTGCCGCCCAAGTCGCTGCCAAAAAAGCCCAGTCCGCAAAACCTGCGGCGCCTACACCGGCCAGCCCGGCGCAGAAATCCAACGCCGCACAACAGCATTTCGATTCCGCGCAGACTTATCAGCTAGCCGGCGATTTGGAGAATGCGGCAAAGGAATATCGACATTCCATTGCCATCGGGCTCGACCAACTGGGCAATCTTCGCGCTGCTCGGCAAGATTACTCTGGTGCGGCAGATTTACTTCAACAGGCGATAGCGGCGGATCCGGATAATCCGGATCCTTTCGTGGATCTTGCCATCTCCGAGCTTTATTCCGGGGACACGGGGAAAGCGGAAACGGACGTGAGGGCTGTACTGCAGAAGAATCCGGACCATTTTCGCGCCCGTGTCCTGCTTGGAAAAATTGACTTCTTGCACGGAAACTATCAGGCCGCAGCCGATGAACTGCAAGCGGCGTTGAATCTGTCCACGGACTTTGACGTTGCTTACAGCCTCGCGTTGGCAGACCTGGAATTGAAGAAGACGTCACTGGCAACTGTGCTGTTCGACGAGATGAAGAATTCCCTGCCACAGACTGCACAGTTGCACGTATTAGTCGGGCGGGCCTACTTGGCAACCGACTATCCGCAGTTGGCGACAAAAGAGTTCGAATACGCGACTGCCCTCGATCCAAAGAATCCACAAGCCCGTTTCTACTTGGGGATGGCTGCTTGGTTGAGCAGTCAGGCACCCGATGTTGTGCGCAGCGAGAGCCAGTCACAGTTGGCGAAGGCGGAGGCCGCGCTGCAGGAAGCTATCAGGCTCCAACCTCAGGACTCACGGCCGTTTTATTACCTCGGCCAGTGCTACGCGTTCGAGCAACAATGGTCAAAAGCCGCGGACGCCTACCGCTCAGTCATCAAGCTGACGCCAGCCGCGCAACAGATGGACGCCGCGATGGCCGGGGCCTACGAAGGGCTAGCGGAAGCGCTGCGCAAGCTGGGTAAGAACGACGAGGCAGCCGTGGAGTCGGCCAAGGCGCAGCAGATTCGCGACACGCTTCAGAAAAAGGGAGCTAGCGATACTGGGCAGGCGAAGGGCGAGTCCAGTGAGCAGGAGCTTCGCTCCATGATGATGCGGCCCAGAGACTCCGAACCGTCCGACCCCAAAGTGGAGGCTGCGTACACGAAATCAGTGTCAGCGTTGTTAGGACAGGCGTATCACAACCTGGGAGTGATTGATGCGCGTGCATCGCGTTACGCACAAGCCGCGGAGGAATTCTCGCAAGCGGCGAAATGGGAACCTTCTATTCCCAGTCTGGACCGCAATTGGGGCGTCGCCGCGTTTCGTGCAGAGAAATATAGCGAAGCCGCCGGGCCGTTGCAGCGGCAGTTGCGACGCACGCCAAATGATCTCGACGTTCGCCAGATGCTGGGCCTCTCCTACTATATGGGCGATAAGTTCACTGAGAGCGCGGAGACTTTGCGCCCGGTTCTCGATCAATTGGACAACGCGGGCCTGCTCTATGCGGCGGGCGTGTCGCTGGTCCGCAGCGGTGACACCAAAAATGGCGCCCGCGTTTTCTCGCGGATGCTGGAGAAGAATCAGAACGTGCCGGCTGTACACCTGATGCTGGGCCAGGCTTACGCGCAGGAGCAGAATTATGCCGAAGCCCAGGCAGAGTTTGTGAAGGCTCTGCAGCTCGATCCGCATACCGCCGAGGCGCATTATGGTTCGGGAATGGTGGCGCTCAAGCAAGGAAAGCTCGACACGGCCGCTGATGAATTTCAGCAGGAGCTATCAGTCAATACTGGCTACATCCCGGCGGAATACCAATTGGGATATGTGCGACTGCAGATGCATCAGGCGGATGCGGCCATCCCGTTGTTGCAGGATGTGGTGAAACGCCAGCCAGACCATTCCGATGGTCATTATGAGTTGGGGAAAGCCTTGCTGGAACAAGGAAAGGTGAAAGATGCGATCCAGGATCTGGAAGCCTCCATCCACTTGCATCCAACCGATTACGCTTACTATCAGCTCAGCGTCGCATACCGACGTGAAGGGCGCACTAACGATGCGGACCAGGCGATAGCAATGTACCAGAAGCTTCGGCCAAAGCCGAAGCCGCAGCCGCAGTAGCCAGCAGCGGTTGAAGGAACCCTTTCTATGAAGCGATTTGTCGCGCAGATCATGGTGCCGATGGTTTTGGCCGGTGTGCTGGTTGCGCAACAAGGTTCTCCCCCCGCGAATGAACCGGCGCTGTCTGTGAGGGTCACCACCCGCATGGTGCTGGTGGATACGGTTGTCCTCGACAAGGAAGGACATCCAATCAAAAGCCTCAAAGCGGATGATTTCACCCTGACCGAAGGTGGAGTGCCGCAACGCATCGCATCCTTTTCCGAGCGCGTTGCCGAGGCTGCGAAACCGGCGCCGCCGCCCGTACTTCCTCCGCACGTCACCACCAATCGCCCCGTGGTGATGCAGGCGAATGCGGAAAACAAGACGATCGCCGTGCTGCTGCTCGATGGCCTCAACACTCCCCCGCAAGATCAGATTTTCGTAAAGCAGCAGATGTTGAAATTTTTGGCTCGGCAATACGATCCGAACACAAAGCTGGCAGTGATCGCCCTCACCAACAAACTTGCGGTGCTGCAGAATTTCACTCAGGACCCACTTCTATTGCGAGGAGCCCTGGACCGCTATACGGCCGAGACGCCCGCTATGGCCCGCACCGGAGGACAGATAGATACCACCTCACCTCTGGCTTCAGCGCCAACCGTCAATTTGCCGGCGCAGGCCACAGGCGGACCGACTACCAGCGGCCCGGACCCCGGACTTCCTGCCACCCTAGCAGCCGGCGGAAGCAACTCCAGCATTGCCGAAGATATCGCTTACATGATGGACCGCTTTCAGAAGGAATCGGAAAATTTCTCGCGCGATACCAGGGTTTCCACGACACTTGCGGCTTTGGAACAAATTTCCCGTTTCATGTCCGGACAAGGTGGACGCAAGGTTTTGTTGTGGTTTTCAACTGGATTCCCGTTTTCCGTCGTCGGAGATTCGCCCAGCGCTATGGAGGCGGAAAGAAATTACGGCGATCAAATCCGGCGGACGATCAATCTGCTGAACGATGCGCATGTAGCCACTTACACCATTGACGCGGGCGGCCTCATACCCAGCAGCCTGGGAGATCCTAGTCAGAGCGGTCGGGATCCCGATGGCAAAGTTCATCTCGGCATCGACGCCAATCGCGCATTGAGCGGCGAGTCCTTCCAACGATTCTCCACGCACGACGCGATGGAAACGATTGCCCGCGACACCGGTGGGCGTTATTTCGGTAACACGAACGACCTGAATAACGCTATTCAATCCGCCCTACACGAGTCGAGTTCGTATTACATGCTCGGCTATTATCCAAGCAACAAAAAATGGGACGGAAAGTTTCGCAATATCAAATTGCAAGTCAATCGGCCGGGCACGCAGTTGCGGTACCGCCGTGGATATTTCGCGGTGAACCCTTCGGATTGGCGAAAGGACAACGGCGAGCGCACGCTGACGGCGGCTTTAACAGGAAATTCATTGCCCTCGACGGAAGTGACCTTCATGGCGCGTGCACTGCCGCCGCAGCCTGATTCGGATACGGTGGTTGAATTTGCGGTGGATCCTTCCACGCTTTCGTTCGAAGCCGAAGCTGAGAACCACCACCGTTCCACGCTTCAGTTTGAAGTGCAGGCGTTTACTCCCGAAGGCAAGCTGGTGAAGGCGGAAGTCCAAACCGCCGAGGCATCACTCCCAGAGCCGACCTACGAACGTGTGCGCAAGCAGGAACTGCCTATGAGCGTGCCCATCCGCTTGGGGCCGGGAAAATACACGTTGCGTCTCGGCGTGCGTGATAACCTCACGGGATTGTTTGGGACGTCGGAGCTGGCAGTGGAAGTCCCCGCTAAGCGGGAAAGCAAGCGGTAGCGCAATATATGGGGCAAGCCAACGATCACTGCCGCTGGTTCCACACGGGTCTATAATTTGTCCGTTTCTAACAGATAGCAAGCTTGCGAAAAAAGTTTGTTTGCAAAGGCGTTCTCTGCGGCGAGAAGTTTTTAGCAAAGGATGGGAGGAAGTCATGAGATCGAGTCATCTTTGGTTGCCGACTCTGGCAGTTGCTTTGCTCTGCACGGCAAGTGTCGCACAACAGACGACCACGATGAGTGGGGGTACTGCTGGCGGAATCAGTACCGTAACCGTTCGGGTCAAATACCAGCAGAACCACCAACCCGCGCCAGGTTTGCGCGTAGATCTGAGTTCTCCCATGGGCGGATTTGCAGGTATGCGAACAACCGATGGAGATGGTCGCGCTACCTTCGACGGCGTTGGCAGCGGGCGCTATCAGGTGCAGGTAAGCGGGCCCGACGTCGAGACCACGAAAAGCGAGATCTTTGACACTGGGGGCAGCCAAGGACCATATATCAACCAAAACATGGAAGTGAAGTTGAAGGATCCGGCGAACCTCGTGACTCCCGGCCCTGCTCTTGCCGTCCCAGACGCTGCCAAGAAGGAGTTTACCTTGGGTTCGAAAGAAATGGGCAAGCAGCACTGGGAGGAAGCCAAAGGTCATTTTCAGAAGGCGATTGATGCGTTTCCCAAATACGCAGAAGCATTCAACAATCTTGGACAGGTGAATATCCAATTGAAGGACGGCAAGGGCGCCGTGGAGGCGTTCCGCAGCGCCACACAGATCGATCCTACCCTGCCGCAAGCCAACCTCTATTTAGGTCAGTTCTATTACGAGAACACGCAGTACAAAGACGCGGAGCCGTACCTGGCACGCGCTGCTGCCGACCAGCCGAAAAATGCTCAGCTCCTCACCGCGCTCGCAAACGTTCAGCTGCAAAACGGCCAAACCGACCTCGCTCTCGCCAATGCCCGCAGAGTGTCTTCTCTTTCCAACCACAAGCAGTTTGCGATTTCACACTTGATCGTGGCGCAAGCGCTCACTGGGAAGGGCAAGGACGATGAAGTCGCCAAGGAATATGAAGCGTATTTGAAGGAAGCGCCTGACTCTCCTTTGGCGCCGCGGGTGAAGGATGCGTTGGCGAAGTTGAAGACCAAATAAAAATATGTTGAGATTTGTCCCGGCTCTTGGCGTCCTGCTCTTGATTATTTTAGTGGCGCCTCGCGACTTCGTGATATCCGCAGAGTCAGTATCAAGTAAGAGCCACCAAGCGAGTACTGCAACTGAAATTCGAGTGATTGATCCCGGGTGGTGGCCAACCAAGGGAGCTGCGCCCCGCGATCAATATGTAGGTTCGAAGAGTTGTGGACGCTGCCATCAGCATATCGTTGAGACGCAGAACAATACGCCCATGGCCCGTGCGGTGAAACCGGCAACGGCAGATGCGTTCACAAATATGCCCGGCGAAATGCGCTTTCGCGCCGGGTCCTACGATTATTCCCTCTCGCGAACGGCGACCGGGGCAGAGTATTCAGTCACCAACGGCCAGCAGTCCGCCTCAGCGGCTATCAGTTGGGTATTCGGCGACCGTCAGTTCGGGGATACTTTTCTGTATCAGCAGAACGGAATCTATTTTGAGAGCCGGGTGAGCTATTACACGGCTCTAAACGGGTTGGATCTCACGACTGGAAGGACTCGGTTTCAGCCGAACCGCATCGAGACTGCGCTCGGCCGGCGCATGTCCCCGGACGAGCCTCCATTGTGCTTTGGCTGCCATTCCACGGCCTCAAGTACCGACGGTCAGTTTCGTCCCGAACGATTGATTCCGGGCGTCAGCTGTGAAGCATGCCATGGCCCGGGAGCGCAGCATGTGGCGCAGATGAGCCTGGGACATGATGCGAACAGTTCGACGCTCATTTTCAATCCTGCGCGCCTTAGTCCGATTG
>Ga0207689_10001507_pt1 | contig 22184 bp, 22 predicted proteins | sample KBSMisM52_FD_184312 | JGI IMG/M metagenome (GOLD analysis project Ga0207689, IMG submission 184312) | Miscanthus rhizosphere microbial communities from Kellogg Biological Station, Michigan, USA - KBS Miscanthus M5-2 (SPAdes) (version 2) | ecosystem: Host-associated > Plants > Roots >... | reverse complement strand
GCCGTGTGCGAGCACGTCGCGGTAGAGCCGGAGGTACTGGTCGGCCATGCGGTCGGGCGTGAAGCGCTGCGCGGCGGTGACGCGACACTCCTGCCGCTGGAGGTGAACCGCGTCGGCGACGGCTCGGCCCAACGCCGCCGCGTCTCCTGGCTCGACGAGCAGGCCGGTGCGCCCGTGCTCGACGAGCTCGGGCAGGCAGCCCCTGGCGAAACCGACGACCGGCGTGCCGAGAGCCAGGGACTCGATCACCGCTGTACCGCCCGGCTCCTCCCAGTCGATGGGGACCAGGCTCACCCGCGCGGTGGCGACCAACTCGTCTCGGGACGGGCCTGCCACGGTGCCCACCCAGCGCACCCGCCTTCCGTCGACGAGTGGTGCAACCTGCTCGTGCCAGTACCGGACGTCCGGGTTCGGGTCTTCGGGGCCTGTCGCGGCGAGCGACTCCGGTGTGTGGTGCGGCCCGACCGGGCCGGCCAACACGACGTCGAATGCGCACTCATGGGCGAGGCGGGCCGCCACGTGCTGGCCTTTGACCTTCGTGACCCGGCCGAGCACCACAGCGTGGTGACCGGGATGAGCCTGCGGGCGACGGTCCGCGTCGACCGCGAGCGGGGTTGCGAGGTGGACGTGCCCGAGGCTGTGTGCACGCAGGGCGGGAGGAGCCGTTGTGAGCTGGTTGAACGACACACCATTCACCCAGACCCGGCCCCCGCCGTCGAAGCGGCCGTACAGGTCGGGGTGCTTGCGCAGATCCCAATGCAGGGTGTGCAGCACAGGCGGCGCGGACTCGCCCAGCGCGGCGAGCACACTCAGCCCGAAGGCCTCCTGGTGATCGTGCACGAGGTCGACCCGGAACCGCTGGGCCGCGCAGGCCACCGCGTGCAAGTGGGCCGCAGCGACGCCCATCGCCCGGTTGTAGGGCTCCTGCAGGTGCGCGAACTGACCGTCCGGGAAGACGCTGACCGTCCCGTCGACGGGCAGCGTGCTCGCGCCCACCGTCGCGAGCACGACCCGCACCCCCCGCCGTCGCAACGCGGGCACCAGGGTGGCGAGGACGTTCTCGATCCCGCCGTAGCCCACAGGCGGCACCGGCAGCCACGGCCCGGCATTGATGAGCACACTGAGCGTCATACCGGGGAATTCACGGTTTCGAAGCCGCTAATCCCGGCAACAGCATGAAGATGACCCAAAGCGGTCGAAATTCGGCCAAATGTCGTATGGGGTTCGTCGGTACCGGCGGGGTGGCAACGCGCCATGCCCGGATCCTCCGTGGCTTTGCCGACGTGCAGCTCGTCGCCGCCACCGACGTCGTTCCCGAACGTGCGCGGGCGTTCGGCGACGACCACGGTTGAGCACGCCCTACTGATGGCCGGGCGGACCGTGCGCCTCGTGCACGGCACGTGGTTGGACAAGGTACCCCCGGTGGCCTGGTGGACCGATCCCACGCGCTCCGGCGGCCAGGTCGTCGAGCAGGCTGTGCACGTGCTGGACCTCGCCCGTGTATTGGTCGGTGAGGTACGGGAGGTGACGGCAGCGGGCGGCCCCCCGGTAGCGCCAGGCGGCGTCGCCTCCGCCACAGCGGCGCTCCTGCAGTTCGACGGCGGGGCACTGGGGACGTTGGCCACGACCTGTGCGCTGCCATGGAAGTCGGAGGTGGGGCTGCGGGTCGTGGCGGACGACGCCGTGGTCGACGTGAACGAGGAGAGCGTGCAGCTCACCGACCCGACGGGGACACGACGTTGGACCGCCGACCCGCGCGAGGCGCGAGTGGCGGCAGACCGAGCATTCGTGGATGCGGTGCGAGGAGTCGACGGGACGGACGCCGGCGCGGATCTCCCGGACTACGTGGAGGCGCTGCGCAGCCACCGGTTGGCGTGCGCGGTGGCCCGCGCGGTCACGAGCGGCGCGGGGGAGCACCCGTGACGGCTACCGCGGACAGGGCGTTGGTGATCACCGCGCCCCGTCGGGCCGAGATACGGCCCCTTCCGCGGCCCGAAGGGCCGCTGCACGTCCGAACGCTCTACAGCGGCGTCTCCCTCGGCACCGAGCTCAGCTACTTCACCGGCACCAACCCCATGCTCCGCGCTCGGCTCGACCCCGTGCTCGGGCTCTTCCACCCCGTCGACGCCCAGCAGTACCCGATCACCCGCCTGGGCTACATGGAGGTGGCGAAGGTCGAGCACGACGCGAGCGCGCTCGGTCTCACCCCGGGCACGCCGGTCGCGATGACCTACGGCCACCGCACCGGCTGGGCCGTCGATCCCCTGGCCGAGCGCGTGGTTCCGCTGCCCGCCGACCTCGACCCCGTCCTCGGGGTGCTCGTCGCGCACATGGGACCGATCTGCGCGAACGGGTTGCTGCACGCGGCCGCGGAGGAGCACGGCCCCGACGTCCGCACGCTGGGGGACGGCGTGCGCGGACGACGGGTGGCAGTCGTCGGCGCGGGCACCGTCGGACTGCTGACCGCGCTGTTCGCGCGCGTCCACGGCGCGGCCGAAGTCGTGGTCATCGACCCGACACCCGCGCGACGGGCCGTTGCAGCGCAACTCGGACTGGAAGGGATCGACCCGGCGGCCGTAGACCCGGCCGTCGTGCTCAAGTCACGCTGGCGGCACGGGCCCGGCGACCGTGGCGCCGACGTCGTACTGCAATGCCGCGGCCAGCTCTCCGCGGAGACGATCGCCCTACAACCATCTCGCGTTCCGCGTCGACGACATCGAGGCCGTCAGCGCCCATCTCGTGGCCAACGGCGTCACGATGTTGAGCGACGAGATGGACTACATCAGCCGGAAGCTTCGATTCATCGAAGGCCCGGAGGGCATCACCCTCGAGCTCGTGCAGTGGGTGGAGCCGAGCAGTTCTGGATGAGCGATGACCGTGAGCGGGCGGTCAACCGGGAAGAGCGATGCCTTGGCCGCTGACGAAGCGGCCAAGGGGTGGGTCGACGACGACGTCGACGCCCAGGTCGGTGTGGCGAGGAGCGCCACTTGTGGCATCGGCGGGTCGAGGGCCGGGCTCGAACCTCGCTCCGCCGGACCGAGTCGGGTGCCCGGCGTCCGGTCGAGAGTGGGCGGATGCGCACAGCGGCCTCGATCCGCGCTCGGCGGGAACCCCGGCGAGGTCTCGTCGACGTCCTCGTTCCGACCCGGAACCGACCCGTCGAGCTGGCCACCACCATCGCCGGGCTGGCCGCCCAGGACTACCCGTTCGACGTGCTGGTGAGCGATCAGTCCGACGGGCAGGCGTCCTACGACACGCCGACGGCCGCAGCCCTGCTCCGGGTGCTCGCCCAGAGCGGCCGCCGGGTCCGAACCCAGCGGCACCTGCCTCGCCGCGGCCTGGCCGAGCACCGGGCCGCGATGTTGGCCGCCTCGACCGCGCCCTTCGCGCTGTTCTGCGACGACGATGTGTGGCTCGAGGCGGGAGCCGTGGAGCGGTTGCACGAAGCCATCGTCGAGCTGGGGTGCGGGCTCGTCGGCGCGGCCGTACAAGGTATGTCCCACCTCCACGACCACCGCCCGGCGGAGCTCGAGCCCTTCGAGCGGTGGCCAGGACGGCCGGAGCCCGAGCTGATCGAACCGGAGCGGCAGGCCTGGCGGCGTTGGACCCTGCACAACGCTGCGAATCCCAGCCACCTGGCGCGTCGCCACCTCCGGCCAGGCGAGCGCTGGCTGGCCTACAAGATCGCGTGGGTGGGTGGGTGCGTGCTGTACGACCGGGCCGTCCTCGATGCGGTCGGCGGCTTCGGCTTCTGGCCGCAGTTGCCTGCCGTGCACTGCGGGGAGGATGTGCTGGCCCAGCATCGGGTGATGGCGCGGGCAGGTGGGGCAGGCATACTCCCGTCGGGGGCCGTGCACCTGGAGTCGTGCACGACGGTGCCGGACCGCTCGGTCCAAGCCCGCACGGTGCTCGGAATCGAGCCCTCCCGCCCGCTTGCGCCGGTCAGGAGTCGGCAGTAATCACCCTGGCCGACCTCCGGCTTCCGCTCCAGCAGCGGCCGGTGCTCCTGTTGGTCAGCTGGCCCGGCTCCCACGGTGGTCGGCGGCCTCGATGAGCTCGGCGAACTGCACGGTCGTCCTCCTCGGTGCGGTCCTGCACCTCGTCGACCGGGGTGATCGACTGGGGTGCCGGTCGGAGCCATCGTCGGGTCGCGGTGCGGACCGTGGGACCGGCCCGCAAAGCCGAAGTCGCCCGACGCCCGCAGACCCACGGAGTCGAGGCGGTCGACGACACGAGATCTCGCCGCCGTCCGCGCAGCACGGCCGCAGGCCGCTCCGAGAGGGCTGGAGCGACGGCTGACTCCGCCGGGATGAGCCGGGACGATGACGCCCTGCGGGGGCGGGCGCACCGCCCTTCGGGGCCCAGCCCTGCCGTGCCGCTTGGCGTTCCGGGGTCCGTGCCCGGGGCGGTCACCCCGCGGAGGATCGGCGGCGGACGGTCCCTGTCCCAGTCTGTGAGGTTGCCGATGACCAGCACGCTGCGCCCCGTGACCCTTCCGTCCGGCGAGGCGATCGCCGCGTTGGGCCAGGGCACATGGCACTTGGCCGAGAGGCCCGCTCGCCGATCCGACGAGATCGCCGCGATCCGACTCGGGCTCGACCTCGGGCTGAACCTCGTCGACACCGCCGAGATGTACGCCGACGGGGCGGCTGAAGTGCTGGTGGGCGAGGCGATCGCAGGCCGTCGTGATGAGGTGTTCCTCGTCGACAAGGTGCTTCCGCACCACGCGACGCGCACCGGCACTGTCCGGGCCTGCCAGGCGAGCCTCGCGCGGCTGGCCGTCGACCACATCGATCTCTACCTGCTGCACTGGCGCGGCCGGGTCCCGCTCGCCGAGACCGTCGCGGGCTTCGCCGACCTGCAGGCCGCAGGGCTGATCCGTTACTGGGGGGTCAGCAACCTCGACGTCGACGACCTGATCGAGCTGACCGACGTGCCGGGCGGGGACCAGGCCCAGACCGACCAGATCCTCTACAACCTCGTCCGTCGCGGACCGGAGTACGCCCTGCTGCCGTGGCTCTCCGCCCACGGCATTCCCGTGATGGCGTACTCGCCGATCGAGCAGGGCCGTCTGCTGGGTCATCCCGTGCTCATCGAGGTCGCGCAGCGCCACTCCGCCACGCCCGCCCAGATCGCACTGGCATGGGTACTGGCGCACGACGGCGTCAACGCCATCCCGCGCAGCGGAACACCCGACCACGTCCGGGACAACGCCGAGGCGCGGGGGATCAGTCTTGGCCGCGATGACCTCTACCTGCTCGACCAGGCGTTCCCGCCCCCGGTCCGGCCGCGCAGGCTGGAGGCGCTCTGACCCCCGGTCGCGGCGGGTGTGTCGGCGGCTGCGCCGTCGGGCCGAGTCCGATCCGTCGATTTCAGCCCCTCGGACCGGGGATCCACGCGGTTGGCACGGCCGAGACTGGAGTCGCTCACATCACCGGGAGGGCGCATGACCACCATGGAGGCCCACGAGATCGTTCTCGCCGAGGCGCACGTTGCGGCGGGGCGGGTCGACACCTCCCTGGTCCGATCCGACGACGGGCGCTGACCTGTGGTCGATCCGGGTAGGCCCGACCCGCACGTGCTGGTCGTGCTCGGGGCGACGGGCGACCTGGCGCGGCGCAAGCTCTTCCCCGCGCTCTATCGCCTCTACCGGCTCGACCTGCTCCCGCGCGGCTTCCGCATGGTGTGCTCGGGGCGCACCGCGCCGAACACCACGGGTGAGATCCTCGAGACGGTGCGCGTGGCGATCGAGCGCCGCCACGGCCCGGTCGACCCGCAGGTGTGGTTCGGCTTCAGCCGGTGGATCACGTTCGTCGCGGTGTCCGACGACCAGGGCGCGGCGCTGGAGAAGGCCGTCGCCTCCGCAGCCGCTGCGCTCGGCAAGAGCGCCCAGCGCTGCTACTACCTCGCAGTACCGCCTGCCGCGACGGAGTCCGTCGTCCGCATGCTCAGATCCTTCACGGTGGGCCGACCGTCGAAGATCGTCCTCGAGAAGCCGTTCGGACGCGACCTCGCCTCGGCCCGGCGGTTGAACGCCGTCCTGCACGAGGTCGTCGACGAGCGGCACATCTACCGGATCGACCACTTCCTGGGCAAGGAGGCGGTGCAGAACATCCTGGCCTTCCGCTTCGCCAACGGGCTCTTCGAACCGGTCTGGAACCACCGGCACGTGTGCTACGTGCAGATCGACGTGCCCGAGGAGATCGACATCCAGGGCCGGGCGGAGTTCATGGAGTCGACGGGCACGCTGCGCGACATGATCTCGACGCACCTCTTCCAGCTGCTCGGGTTCGTGGCCATCGAGCCGCCGTCGCGCATGGACGGCGACTCCCTCAACCACGAGATGACGAAGGTCTTCCGCGCTATCCGCCCCTTGGACCCGGACCGCGTGGTCTACGGCCAGTACGAGGGCTACCGCGAGGAGCCGGGTGTGGACCGGGCGTCGGTCGTGGAGACGTTCGTCGCCATGGAGGTCTACATCGACGACTGGACCTGGATCGGTGTGCCGTTCTACCTGCGGACCGGCAAGGCGCTCGCCGAAGGCAGGCGCACCATCACGATCGGCTTCCGCGAGCCGCCGCTCAAGGTCTTCCCCGGCGACGTCGACGACACCTGCAACGAGCTGGTGATCGAGCTGAGCGACGACCCGCGGATCTTCGCCGACGTCCGGTCCAAGATCCCCGGCCCCGACTTCCGGCTGGCCCGCGCCCGGATGCGACTCGACCTCTTGGAGTCCTTCCCCGACGCCGAGCCGCTCGAGGCCTACGAGCGGCTGCTGCTGGACGTCCTACGCGGCGACACGACCCTGTTCCTGCACACGGAGGCGACGGAGCTGCTCTGGCGGCTGTTCGACCCGCTGCTCCGCCATCCGCCGAAGACGATGCCCTACCCGCGGCATTCGTGGGGGCCCACCGAGGCACTGCGCCTGCCCGGCGAGCGCGGCTGGCGGTTGCCCGAGACGGACGGGGAGAGCGACGGCGGAGCCTGATCGATCCGCGAGGACACGTCAGCCGGACCGGGGCGCCCCTCCGCGCCCGGCCGGAGACGTGGCCGTCGCCGGTCGTCGTCGGCCGCCTCATCCCCGAAGGCCCATGGCCGGCCACTGCCTTGGCACGCCGGGGCCCAGGCGTCTGCGCCTGAAGGACGCCAGGATCGGATGCGCGGTAGCCCGCGGCAGGGGGATGGGCATGGACGTCTTCGACATCGCGGCGATGGACGGGCCGTTGCGTGAGCAGGCCGACGCGGCTCGGCACACCCCCGTTGCCGTGGCCACCGAAGCCAGGAGCAGGTCGTGATCACGACGGTGCCGACCCGCCACGAGGTGATCGGCCTGGAACTCGACGGTGTCATGGATGTGCCGGAGCAGCCCAGGGGCGTGGTGCTGTTCGTGTGCGTGCGGAGCGACCCGATGGACGCCCGGATCGCGCGGACGCTGAACGAGCGCCGGATCGCGACCGTGGCGGTGAACTTGCTCACCAGGGCCGAGCAGGAGTTCAACCGCGGAGCCGACGTCCGCTTCGACGCCACCGCGTTGGGCGCCAGGGTCATCGCGTTGATCGACGACATCGCGACCCGCGGGCCGACGACCGGGCTGCGCGGCGGCCTCTTCGGTTCCGGCAGCGCCGCGGCAGGCGCCATCGTCGCCGCCGTCGCCCGGCCTGGATGGGCGCGCGCGGTGTTCTCCTGCTCGGGCAGGCCGGACCTCGCCGGAGAGCTCGTCCGGCTTGTGCGCTGTCCGACGCTGCTGGTCGTCGGCGAGGTCGACGCCGCCGTGCGCGTCGTCAACGAGCAGGCGGGACGGGAGTTCCCGCGCACCGCCCGCGTCGTGCGGGTGCCAGGGGCGTCGCTGTTGCACGGGGAGCCGCCCGCGCTCGTGTCCGAGCTCGCACGGGACTGGTTCTTCCTGCGGCTCTGCGGGCGCGCGCGTCGGTCCGCAGGCCGCTGAGCGGAGCTTCCCCTTGGCGCGATCGGCACTATCGCGGTGAGCGGCGCCTCGCACCATCCCCGTCTCGCCCGGACGTGCCCGCGCGAGGAGGCAGGCGGCGCCCAGCGCGCCGCCTGCTTCAGGCGCCTCGCTCCCCAGGGGGGCGCCCTCGCGTCGATCCACGCCGCGAATACCCGACGCTATCGGCCGAGCATGCCGTGCGGGTCGAGGACGAACTTCTTCGGCGCGCCCGCGTCGAACTCCTGGTAGCCCTCGGGGGCGTCGTCGAGCGGGATGACCGTCGCGTTGACGTTGCGCGCGATGGGCACGCGGTCGTGAAGGATCGCCTCGCGCAGCGCCCGGTTGTACTGCATCGTCGGGGTTTGGCCGGTCGCGAAGGACAGCGACTTGGCCCATCCGATCCCGAGGCCCAGTGCGACCGTGCCGTGGCGGGCGGCCTGGTCGGCGGCGCCGGGGTCCTCCGTGACGTACAGGCCGGGGATGCCGATGGCACCCGCGGCCCGGGTGACCTCCATGGCCTGGTTGAGCACCGCTGCGTTCTGCTCGGTGCCGTCGCGGTGCCCCTTCGCCTCGAACCCGACGCAGTCCACCGCCGCGTCGACCTCGGGCACGCCGAGTAGCTGCTCGATCTGGTCGGGCAGGTCACCGGCGAGCGGGTCGACGACCTCGAACCCCACCTCGCGCGCGTGCTTGCGCCGTTGCTCGTTCGGGTCGCCGACGACGACCACGGACGCGCCGAGGAACTGGGCCGAGGTCGCCGCCGCGAGTCCCACCGGGCCGCCGCCGCCGATGTAGACGGTCGACCCGGCGCCCACCTTGGCCTCGACGCAGCCGTGGAAGCCGGTGGGCAGGATGTCGGTGATCATCGTCAGGTCCAGCATCTTCGCGAGGGCCTGGTCCTTGTCGGTGTACTTCAGTGTGTTCCAGTCCGCGTAGGGCACCATGACGAACTCCGCCTGACCCCCGCGCCAGCCGCCCATGTCGACATAGCCGTAGGCACCGCCAGGGTGGTCGTTCACGTTCAGGCAGACGTCGGTGCGCCGCTCCATGCAGTTGCGGCAGCGGCCGCACGCCACGTTGAACGGCACCGAGACCAGGTCGCCGACCTCGCGGTACTCGACGTCGCGGCCCGTCTCGACGATCTCACCGGTGATCTCGTGCCCGAGGACGAGCCCCGGGGGAGCGGTGGTCCGGCCCCGGACCATGTGCTGGTCGCTCCCACAGATGTTGCTGGCCACCACCTTGAGGATCACGCCGTGCGGGCAGGGCCGGTTCTCGTTGATCGGTGGAACGCCCGGGCCGGGCCGCAGCACCAGCTCCGGGTAGTCGATGGACTCCACGGAGACCTTGCCCGGCCCCGTGTAGACCACTCCCCTGTTGCTCGGCATCGCTCGTCCTCCAGTCGGGGGCGCGGCCGAGGGTGGCGGCCGCAGAGCCACCCTCACAGCAGGGGGCCACGACCGCCTGCACCCGCGAAGCCAGGATCAGGAGCCCGGATTCACACCGGTGGGGCCATGCCGGTTCAGCGTGTCCGCCAAGGCGGGCGATCGTCGACGCCTCGTCGCCGTGTCCTCGGAGACCGAGCGGTGGCGGGTTGATTCACGCTGCGAAGCCGAAGCAGAAGGAGGTCCCGGCGGGCGAGCGTGGACACCATGACGTCTTCGAACCGGACGGACCCGTGTCCCTCGCCGCTCGAGTCCGACGATCTGTTGGACATTCGCGTCCTCCACCTCAGCGGCGAGCTCGACATGCTCACAGCGCCTGACCTGTGGGAGGACGTCCGCCGTCAGCTCGCCGACGCTCCCTGCGGCGTGGCCCTCGAGCTCTCCGAGCTGAATTTCCTCGGGGTCGGCGCGCTCAAGATCCTCGACGACCTGCGCCGTTCCGCCGCCGAACTCGGCCGGGTGCTCCTGTTGACAGGCCGGCTCCAGCCCCCCGTCGCGCGGCTGCTCGGTCTCGTCGGCTGGGACGTGACGCCGTCGGGGAACCCCGGTCGGGCACCCGAAGACCGTGAGCTCGACAGCCCCAGGCTGTCGATCGTGCGCTAGGAGACGAGATGACGACGGCGAAGACCACCGAACGACACGGAACGTGGAGAAGGATCCTCGGATTGGGGCCGTTGCTCTGGGTCCTCTCGGCTGCTCTGGGCCCTCTCGGCCTTCGTCACCGCGATCACGGCGAACCTGTTCAAGACGTTCGTCGTCGGCGGCGTGCTCGCCGCATCGGTCGCCGAGAGCTACCTGCTTCGGCCCTCGCCCTGGATGTTCTTCGGAGTCGGCCTCCTCGAAGAGGCGGCCAAGCTCGCCGCGCTCGCCTACTGCACCCGGCACCTGAGCGTCCGGTCCGCCCAGGACGGCGCCATCCTCGGCGCCGTGCTGTTCTCCACGGCAGTGCGCACCGGATTCCGGATGACCGGTCGGCTCGTCGGCGCCTACCTCGGCGTCTCGGTCCTGCACGGGCTCTGGGACTCCATGGACAGCATCGCCGTCGGCCGTGGCAACACCGGCTACTCGACGAGGGCTACCTCCCCGAGCCGACGGGGAACCAGGTGCAGATCTTCACGATCCTGAGCTGGACGGGCCTCATCGTGATCGCCGCAGCGGGCGGGGTGTTCCTCGTCCTGCTCCTGCGCAGGCGGGCGGCGGAGCATGTCTGAGCTTCCGGGCACGGCCTTCGACCTCGATCCGGACCTGGTGGCGGCATTCCGCGCGGGCAGGCTCGACGACGAGGAGCTCGCGCGCTTGGCCGACCAGGTCTCCCGCGTGCTGCCCTTTAGTGCCGAGCTGCCCAACCCACTCGCGGCGAGCCTGGTCCGCGTGGCCGAGCGCGTCGGTGGGGACGAGGCGCTGCTGCGGTGGCTGGACGGCTTTCCCGGGCGGCCACGTCTCACCGCTCGGCTGTTCTGGGTGATCGATGTCCTAGACCGGTACTCGGCAGCGGATGGCGTCCTCGAGGCGCTCGGCGAGCTGCGAGCCCGCGACCCGTTCCCGCATGGGCTCGAAGGGCACCTCGTGCCGGACACCGCGTCGTACACGTTGGCGAGCCTCGGCGAGGAAATCCAGGAACTGCTCGCGCAGGACCGGCTCGAGGACGCCGGGAACCTGGCGCTCCGAGCATTGGCGCTGTTGTCGGACATCGCACCGCGGGCGGCCGAGCTGGATTGGCACGCGGCCGATCTCGGGCTCGCGGTCCGGAGCCTGTGGGACCGACTCCGCCCGCTCGTCGAGCCTGACCGGCCCGTGGACGGTGACGCCGGATCACCTCGATGACGGGGGGCATGCCGGTTCTGCCATTGTCATCAGGCAGATGGTGGCGCGCCTGCCGTTCTGTCAGGTCGCTCCGAACCACGGGTTGGTCATCGGCACGCCGCACATCCACACCACCGCGTGGGTCCGGGCCACATTGACGATGAGCCCGCCGTCGAGGTTGGACACGTCGTACAGGAACATGAAGGCGACCGGCATACCGCGTGCGAGGTTGACCAGCCGCGCCTCGAATCGGAGCAATTCCTCGTGTCGCTCGATCTCGGGAAGCCAAGCCTGCACTTCGACCGTGAAACGGGCACAGACGTATGTGCTGCGGGGGTGCTCGGTGCTCACGACCTCCCAGAGCCTGCCTGCCGCCTCGACGCCGCTGCGGCGGTCGACCGGGGGCCGCTTGGCGGCATCGCAGACCGACAGCTGGCCGCGTGAGCGGGTGGCGTCGACGTCGACGTCGTGGCTGAGGCGCTCGAGCACTCTCGGGCTGGGTCCTGCGGACAGGCACGTCGTGCAGCTGTGGCCACGAGCCAGCCCGTCGCGCAGGTAGGGGTAGAGCACGTCGTCCCGCCCGGCGGGGTCGCGGAAGACTGCGGCGAAGTGCACCCCCGCGCGGACCTCCGGCAGTAGGAGTGGAGACCGGTTAACACCCTCCACCGATGCCTTCTGCTCTGTGGCTGTTGCAAGCACCTTGAGGACCTCCCGACGGCGAAAATCAGCACCGGAAATCGAGCTCGCCCCGGAAGGTCGTACGCTTTCGCTCAGAGTCTTCTCGGCGTGGCCCGCCTGGTTAGTGGTTTCCCACGCACATGGCAGGCAAACCTCAAGAGCGGCTCAGGTCGGTCGGCGCTCGGGCGGTCCCGCAGATATTTGAGAGTGCTACCGGTTAAACGCGGGCGCCTTTTCCCGAAGCTCACCGCGTTCTCCTCAGTGCAGCGATGCTCTCGCGCCGGTTGGAAAGGCAGGCCGAACAGACTCGGCCCTACGAGAAGGCCGATCCGCGTCCATGGCCGTCAGGTCGCCGCGGGCGCGGCCGAGCCGCACCCGGGCCACGTCACGCCACGGCGGCTGGTCGCGGTGGCGCAGCCGGCGGTCGTGGAGAAGGTCTCGCTGCCGTGGCCAGGGGGTCGTGGTGCCGAGGTCGATGCCCGCAGCGCGCTATCGGTCAGACCCGCTCATCGAGCAGGCGCGCGGCGTCGTCCGCGACCTGGTCGTCGACGACGACGTCGAATTCGCGCGCTTGTACCGTGGCGACGGAGGCGAAATCGCGGCGGCCGCGCTGGAAGGCATAGGCGATCATGCCTGCGATCGCCCCGAGGACGGCACCGAAGATGAGGCCGTACAGAGCGAGCAGCAGCGAGGCGATCAGCGGGTGGACCCAGCTCAGGAGGCCGAAGATCCAGCCGATGAGTGCGCCGGGCAGTGCGCCGGCCAGCGCTCCGTGCCAGGCGGCCGAGCCGAAGGTCAACCTGCCGACAATCTGCTCGACGGACTGCAGGTCGCGTCCGACGATCGCAACCCGTTCGACGGGGAATCCGCGCGTCGTGAGGTACTCGACGGCGCGTTCGGCGTCGGCGTAGTTGTGGAAGGTCGCGATCCTGCGCCGCGCCGGGGCCATCGTGACTGACCCGGGCGTCCTCGCGTCCCCGATCGGCTTCGACCTCGCCTGCGGGCGGTCAGAAGTGGGCGTTGGCTGCTCGGACATGGGGTTGACCTCCGATCGGACGGCATGGCCGGGTGGAACCACGTCGTCCCGGCCTGCTCCCTGGAAGGCGTACGGGCTCAGGACGGCACAGGCCCTACCTGGATGAGCGGACTCCACCGTCGCAAGGGCGGCGCTGGCCGCGAATCGGTCCCTGAGACGCAATCTCGGTAGGCGGGGTCGGCCCGTCAGGTCCAGGTGTCCTGGGTACGGGCGAACTGGGGCTTTCGGCGGAGTGACCACCGAGGGGTCGGCACTCGGGCGCCGCCCGCTCTTCTCGACCTCCGAGGGCAGGCCGCGGTCCGCAATTTGGCGCCGAGTGGTCCAGGCACGGGTGGTGGTACCGGGGCCAGCCTGACCCCGGGCGCGGGGTCGACGCCGTGCCCTGCCAGGCGGACGGGGCCTCGCCGGGTCGTTCCGGCGGGGAGAGGATGGTGTCGATCTTGCGGCGTACTGACGACCCCACCGCCCGACCAGCGACCGCAGGCGCTCCGTCCGCGTTCCCCGTGCGCCCGGCGCCGTACCGGATGCACGGTCCACGGACCGCGATGGACGACCGACAGCAGTTGGCCACCCTTCGCGCGCAGATGTCGAACGTCGGCAGCATGTTCGCGTTGGCGATGGTGATGTTCGACCGCACCGAGGAACCGGAGATCCTGCGACTGGCCGTCAGCTCCTTGCGCGCGCTTGGTCCATACCAGGTCGAGGGCACCTATCTCGTGCGCGCGGCAGGCCTGACGACCGTGGATGGCGACGACGCCCTGGTCGACGAGCTCACCGAGCTCGGCGGCGACGACGGCCCGATCACAGCCGAAGGACCGGTCTGGTCGTGGGCTTTCTCGATGCGTGCCGTCGGCGGGCACACCGGCTACCTGGTCGTGTCGTCGGACGCCGAGCCCTCGATCGACCAGCGGTTCCTGTTGACCACCCTCGCGCAGCTGACGGGTTCGGCGTTGATGAGCGCGGGCCTCCACGAGCGGGCGCGCACGGCCGCCGCCGAGCTGTCCGGCCTGAACGCCAGGTTGGCGGTGGCCAACGCGCAGCTCGCCGAGGCGGTGTCGGACCTCGAGCAACGGCAGCGGATCCACGAGGTGCTCACCCGGGTGGCGGCAGCGGGCGAGGGGGTGGGCGGCATCGCCGACGCCCTGCATGATCTGACCGGGTTGGCTGTCGCGGTGGAGGACCGCTTCGGCAATCTCGTGGTCTGGGCCGGGCCGGGGCGCCCGTGCGCGTACCGGCGCCTGCGCCCCCGTGCGTGGGCCGAGCTGCTCACGGCCATCCGCCGTGCCGGCCGGGCCACGCGTCATCGGAACCGAATCCTCGCCGTCGCCCAGCCGCGCGATGAGGTGATGGGAGTGCTGAGCATCGTCGACGCCGACCACCGCGCAGGGGACCTGGAGCTGTACGCGCTCGAGCACGGCGCGGTCGTGCTGGCGACGGAGCTGGCCCACCAGCGGGTGCTCGCCGAGGCGGAGCTGCGGCTGCGCCGTGACCTCGTCGACGACCTGATCGACGGCACCGACGACGAGAGCGCCTGGGCCCGCGCGGCCGCCGTCGGGCACGATCTGCACCAGCCCCACCAGGTGCTGGTGGCCCGATGGGACGCCGGGCCACGCGATGAGGACCTCGCCACGGCGCTCGGTCGCGCCGCCACGCGGGTGCTGGGATCGGGAGCGCTCACTGCGCACCGCGGCGGCTGCGCGGTCCTCCTCGTTCCGCAGCCCGAGCAGCTCGGCGAACGGTTGTCGTGGGTGGAGCTGCACCGCGTCGTCACCTCGTTCCTGCAAACGCCGCGAGGGTCGATCGGAGTGGGTCGCCCGTGCGACAGACCCTCGAACCTGCCGCGGTCCTACTCGGAGGCCCTGCGCGCGCTTCAGGTGCGGCTCGCCTCGGACTCAACCGGCGGGGTCACCCGGTTCGACGAGCTCGGGATCTACCGCCTCCTCGCGGCGGGTGCGGCCGACGGCGAAGTGCAGGCGTTCGTCCGGGAATGGCTCGGCGCGCTGATCGACTACGACACCGCCAACCGATCCGACCTGGTCACCACCCTCTGGCAGTACTACGAATGCGGCGGGAACTACGACTCCACCGCCCGCGCGCTCACGATCCACCGCAGCACCTTGCGTTATCGCCTGCGGCGCATCCGCGACCTCACCGGGCACGACCTCGGCGCGGTGGAGATCAAGCTGAACCTGCATGTCGCCACCCGGGCGTGGCGGGTACTGCGCGACTCGTCCACCGGCCGCGACGGCCACGGGCCCCCCAGCACGGCCTCAACAGGGTGATGCCCGCATCGGCCCGGAGCCCGGCGCCGAGCCTGTGCTGCACCTGCATGTCGATCATCGGCAGTTCGGCTCGCCGGGGCGATGAGAGCGACCTCGCCGCGACCTAGCGTCGTCGAAAGAGGAAGAGGAGTTGTGCCGCCAGACGGGAGACGTCGTTGACCGAGCCATCAGGTTCCCCTGCATCGACCACGAGTAGGACCGACTACGACGGAGGTGCGCGCCTTCCCGGCGACCGCACGGTTCGGGACGACGACCGGGCAGTGATCGCCGTCGTCGCCGACTGCGAAACCGCACATGCCGCGGTCGAGCGGCTGGTGGCCGACGGCATACCTGCCGACCACATCTCGATCGTCGGTAAGGACGTGCAGAGTGAGGACCGCGTCAACGGGTTCATCACCACCCGTGACCTCGTGGGGGCATCGGCTGCCACGGGAGCGTGGGTCGGTGGCCTGCTCGGCCTCCTCACCGGCACCGCGCTCCTCTTCCTCCCGGGCGTGGGTCCGTTCGTCGTGCTCGGCCCGCTCGCGGCCGGAGCGATCAACGCAGCCGAGGGGGCCCTGGTCGGCAGCGGTGTCGGCGCCGTGCTCGGGCACTTCGTCCACAAGCGCGACCTACCCAGGTACGAGCAGGCCGTCCGGGACGGGAGCTACCTCGTCGTCGTCCACGGCACCGAGGATGACGTGACACGTGCCCAGCAGGTCCTCGCGGAGGTCGGTGCACGAGATGTCGAGCGTCATGACACCTACCGGGGCCCGATCGACCGGACCTGACCGATCGACGACGTGCGGGAAGGTGCGCGTCGGCGACGGGGACGGTGAGGCACGGGCGGAGAGCGGACGGACGGCACTGCGCGTCGATCAACGAGAGGTTCCACCGTCATCGGGGGGGAGCGCACCGGTGAAGACGAGCTCGTCGGCGACGTCGCGCAGCTTGCGGTTCGTGTGCTGGCTGATTTCCCGCAGCAGCTCGAAACCCTGAGATTCGGTGATCTTGTGTTGGTGCATGAGGATGCCGATGGCGGCGCCGATCTGCCGATTGGTGGTCAGCGCGGCCTCCAAGTTCGCGGCTCGGCGCTCGGCCTGGTCGAGCGCGTACGTGCGGAGCCGGGACAGCTCCAGGTGCACGCGGGTCCTGGCGAGAAGCTCGACGGGCTCGAACGGCTTGACGATGTAGTCGTCTGCTCCCGCCTCGAGTCCTTCCGCTGCGGACTCGGGGCCTGCGCGGGCCGTGAGAACGACGATCGGTAGGCCGGCCGTGGTCGGGGTCCGGCGCAGGGCGCGCACCAGCTCGATCCCGTCCATCCCGGGCAGCATCACGTCGCAGAGCACGAGGTCGTAGCCCGCATCGACGGCCTCCAACGCGGCTTCGGCGTCGACTACCGCGTCGACGGTCCACCCGTCACCCTGCAGCAGGTGGGTGAGGTAGGCGCGCATATCGCCGTTGTCCTCGACGAGCAGGACCCTTCCCGCGCCCGACGTGGCCTCGCCCGCCCGTTGACCTTTCGCAGCGGCGGACCCGACCCAGGAGTCGGTGTCGGCGGCGGCAGCGCGCGCGTGCCTCATGGCCGGTGCGCGATCGCTGCCCGGATCGTCGGTCGGTACGGCGGGTACGACGACGGTGAAAGTGCTCCCGATGCCGGGTGTGCTGACGACGCCGATCCAGCCCTGCATCGCGGCGACGAGCTCGGCGACGAGGGACAGACCGATCCCCAGTCCTTCATCGGTGCGCGCCGGGATCCCGGGAGCCCGGTAGAAGCGGTCGAAGATGCGAGGGATCTCCTCGGCCGGGATCCCGGCGCCCGTGTCGACGACCTCGAGGACGAGTCGCGTGTCCTCGCGGCCCAGCCGGACGGTGATCGTGCCGGAGGTGGTGAATTTGACCGCGTTCGACAGGAGGTTGGAGAGGACCTTGACCCAGGCTTCTTGGTCGAGCGCGACGAGTCCTCCGGATGCGACATCGTGGGCGTCGAGGACCAACGACAACGCCGCCCGCTCTACGGCGGGCCGGAACATGGCGACGAACTCGGCGGTGAGTGCGCCGACGTCGGTGGCGTCGGGCCGCAACTGCACGTCGCTCTCGCCCCGCGCGAACTCGAGCAGGCTGTTGACCAGCCGCTCGAGGCGCAGCGTCGCCCGACGAGCCACATCGAGCGCTGTCCGTCGGGCAGGTGGCAGGTCGCTGGGCTCTTGGTGCACTTCCGCGAGCGAGCCGAGGATGAGCGTCAGCGGCGTGCGGAACTCGTGGCTGACGTTCTGCAGGAACCGCGTCTTGGCCCGGTCCGCGGCCGCCAAGGCCTCGGCGCGCCTGTGCTCGGCCTGGTAGGCCTGCACGTCGGTGACCGCAGAGGACACCTGACGCGCGACGAGCTCGAAGAAGCGCTGGTAGTCGTCGTCGAAAGCCCGTTGCCGACTGATGCCCAACGCGAGCGTGCCGATGGCCCGATCGCCGGCCTGGTCGATCAGCGGAAGGAGGAAGGCGCGGTCCGCGAGCGTCGCGCCGTGTTCATCGGGTTCGAAGACCGGTCCGAGCGGGGCCCCGATGCCGCTCACCACCTCGGCCCGAAGCAACCTCATCACCTTCCAGCTGGCCGACTCGAGCGTCGCCCCGAGCCACGGGGAAACGGCCCGATCCGCTACGCCGACGGAGGCCACGAGGCTCAACTCGGCGTCACTGTCGTCGAGGAGGTAGGCGAGCGCGAACGGCACGTCGCGGCGGTTCCCGGCGAGAACGTCGAGGGAGGCCAGACAGGCGCCTGCCGTGGTGCGTGCCTCGGCGACCGACACGCTGCCGAGCTCGTGCAGGATGTGCAGTCGACGTTCGGCCAGCACCTGCGAAGTCGTGTCGAGGCAGGCGATGAAGACCCCACCGACCGAGTGGCCCGCTCGCACCGGGCTGTAGGAGAACGTCCAGTACGTCTCTTCGACGTACCCGTGGCGCTCATAGGGCAGATAAAGGTCGCGTGAGTACGTCGCACCGGCCCCCGTGAGCACCTTTTCGGCGAGTGGGCCCAGCTCCGGCCAGGCCTCCGGGTAGCAGTCGGCGGCGTCCTGGCCGATCGCACGCGGGTGCTTGTTGCCGATCAGCGGCCGGAAGGCGTCGTTGTAGAGCTGCGTGAGCCGTTGGCCCCACCACAGCAGCATCGGCACCCGCGAGGGAAGTACCGTCCGAACGGCAGCGTGCAGCTCGCCGGGCCACCTGTCCACAGGGCCGAGGGCCGTCGCAACCCAGTCGGTGGCCCGTAGCACGGCCTGGGTCGGGTCGGTGCCGTCGAAGAGATCATCGGCCGAAAGCGCCCCACCGCCCACGACGTTCCCCCATCCGAGGACATCGGCCAGTTGCGAAGACTTTCTCTCCGCGACGCATCAACGTAGTCCCGTTCGGGCCTGCAGATAGTGCGAGCGAGGGGTACAGTTTCGCCCGGGTTGGACCAGCAGCCCGCCATCTGCAAGAGAGTACGTCCGTGGGCGTTGACGTTTGTCAAACCAGTTCCCTCCCGGCGTCCGAGCTTCCCTGGGCAGAGATTTCGCCGGGCGACCACATCTGCGGCTTCTACTCCGGGCCCGAGGATCGCGACCGGATCCTGGTCGACTACCTGTCCGCCGGTGTGCGGAAGGGTGAGAAGTGCCGCTGCCTCGTCGACGATGCCGATCCCGACGTCCTGCGGCGGTCTGTCGAGCGTCGGGTCGACCCCGGTCCGGAGCAGCTCGTCCTCGGGAAAGCAGAGGCGGCATATCTGCACGACGGGAGCTTCTCGCCCGATCGGATGATCGAGTACCTCGACGAGCGTTTCCGAGCGGCCGTGACCGCCGAGAACTTCCCCGCTGTCAGGGCCGCGGGCGTGATGACATGGGCGCTTCGAAGAGCACCCGGTGCCGAACACCTGTTCGCGTATGAAGAGGCGCTCAACGGCTTCGCCTCCCGCTATCCACAGACCCTCCTGTGTCTGTACGACGTCAGGCGCTGCGGCGCGGAGATGCTGATCGAAGCAGCAAGAAGCCATCCCAAGCTTCTTCTCGGCGGCCTCGTTGTCGAGAGCCCCCTGTTCGGCTTGCCTCGGACCGGAATGTCCAAAATGGTCGGCACCTCGGTCCTCTCGATGGTGATGTTCGACCGGCGGGACGAGCGGGGGATCCTCGATCTGGCACTGGGAATGATCCCTTCGCTCGGCCGCTGCCGGATTGTGGCGAGCTGCCTGACCGCCGACGGGGGGCGGCTCCACGGTCCCGACGGCGCCCCGTTGTCCGCATCCGAGATCGCCCAACAGCTCGTCGCGCTAGACGGTGCGGACGGGCCGATCACGACGTGGAGCGCGCCGTGGGCGTGGGCGTACGCCCTGCGGACCGTGGGCGGGCATGCGGGCTACGTGGTCGTCGCCGCCGACGAGGAACCGCCTGCACACGAGCGGCTGCTGCTACGTCTGCTCGCGCAGCAGACGGGCGCCGCCCTGACCAGCGCCGAACTGCACCGCAGGGACGGGGAGACGGCAGCTGGGCTTCGGCGGAGCCAGGTTGGTCTTGCCGCGGCGAACGAGCATCTCAGGTCGAGTGTCACGGACCTCGAACGGCGACGGCGAATCCAAGACGTTCTCACAACGGCGGTCGCGTCCGGTGCAGGCGAGCGTGGCGTTGCGGCGGCGGTGCACGAGCTGACCGACATGCCGGTCGTGGTGGAGGACAGGTTCGGCAACGTCCGAGCCCGGGTAGGCCCTGCGCCTGAACGTCTGTCGTCGCATCATGCGGCGTCACGGAGCCGCGACGAGGTGTTGAACGAGGCGCGGTCGTCCGATCGTCCGCTGCGTGACCGTGACCGTGTCATCGCCCTTGCCCAGCCCCGTTACGACGTGCTGGGCGTACTCGCGGTCATCGACCCCGAACACCGCGTCGGCGAGTACGAGCTGATGGTGCTCGAGGAGGGGGCGGCGGTACTGGGGGTGGAGCTGATCCACGTCCGCGCTCTGGCCGAAACCGAACTGCGGCTGCGGCGAGACCTGGTCGATGACCTGTTGTCCGGAACGGACGACGACAGCGCGCTGGCGCGGGCGTCCGCCCTGGGCTACGACTTGGCCACGCCACAGCACGTGTTGCTCGTCAGCGGCGCTGTCCGTGGCCACGCTCTCGAGCAGGCCGTCGAGCGTGCGGTCGCTACCGTCCTGCACGCGCGCCCGCTGCTCGCATGCGGCCATGACGAAATGACGGCCGTCGTCCCTCGACCCGTTAGGGACCCGCACCACCAGTGGCGCGACCTCTACGGCGCCGTGGCGGAGCGCCTCCGTCCGGCTCCATGCTCGATCGGCGTCGGGGGAGCGGCAACGCAGCCCTCTGGGCTCCGCCGTTCCTACGAGCAGGCGCGATGGGCTCTGCGGATGCGGCAGTCGCCCCAGGCACGCGCTGGGATCACGGCATACGACGAACTCGGGGTCTACCGACTTCTGGCATGCGGGGAAGAGGCCGAGACCGGACGTTTCATCCAGGAGTGGCTGGGTGCGCTCATCGACTACGACACGAGCAATGGCTCGGATCTCGTCGAGACGCTTCGGCAGTACTACGAGCACGGCGGCAACTACGACGCCACGGCTCGGGCGCTCGTGATCCACCGCAGCACTCTCCGCTATCGGCTGCGTCGGATCCGCGAACTGTCCGGCCACGATCTGAACGCGGTCGACAGCAAGCTCAACCTGCATCTCGCGACCCGAGCTTGGCACGTACTCGAGTGCCTCTGAATCGTTCGTGAGGCGCTCCAAGCGATCGTGCCTGTTCCAGGCTTCGCCGTCGCATCTCGGCGCCGCCTGCGTCGACCCACCCGACGGGTCGGAGGCAGGCGCCGATATTCACCTCGCCGGGCCGATCCGACGCAGCCTGCGAATCGGCATCGTGAGAACCGCCCGGTGGGCATCAATGCCCACGCACTCCGGATCGGTGGAGGACCACGTGACCCTGATGCGCTTCGACCCCTTCCGCGACTTCGACCGTCTGATGGACCAGAACCTCGGAGGCGGGACGCGGACACCGCGGACCATGCCGTTGACCGCGACGCGCCGCGGCGACACCTTCCTGGTCGATCTCGACGTGCCCGGTGTCCGCCGGGATGACGTCGACCTCACCGTCGAGCGGAACGTCGTCACCGTCCGCGCCACACGCTCGCCCGAACGCCAAGAGGGTGACGAGGTGATCATCGACGAGCGGCCGTACGGCCAGTTCGAGCGCCAGCTGTTCCTCGGGGACAACCTCGATCCCAGCAGGCTGTCGGCGGACATGCAGAACGGCACACTGCGCCTGACCATCCCGGTGAGCGAGGAGAGCAAGCCACGGCGCATCCCGCTGGGCTCCGACTCCTCCGCCGAGCGGTCGAACGAGCGGTCGGACGACCGGGCCAAGGCCCAAGCCGCCGGCGCCAACCGCTGAGGCACGCGTTCCGGCCCAACCGCACGGAGGACCATCATGAGCACCGAGGCCGCCACGGGCCGAGACCTCGACCAGCAGCGCGATGCCATCGTGCGCTGCGTGGGCGAGGCGTACGAGCTGCTCGACCTGCTTCCCGGGGTGAACCCCAACGGGCCCGTCTTGGTCTGGCTGGCCGACCAGCTGCGCCAGCTGCGGATTCCGACGGCGGATCGCTGATCACCTGACCGACCGTGTGGCCCACATGCCTGCATGTGGGCCACACTTCTGATTGCCCCCGAGCCGAGCCCTGACCGCGCCAAATGGACGATCCGCCGCGCCCACCGTATAGCAGCCCGCGCCGTCCACTGGTCTACTCATCAGCGTTCATGGGACGGCGCGGACGGGGGGAGCGGGTGATGCTCGACGGTGCTGCAGACGGCAACGGCGCCGCCTCCGAACCGATGGTGACAGTGCTCGACGGCCCCCCTGCCCGGAGCGCGGCTGCTCCGCCTGGTAGACGCGCTCGACGAGGCGGCCGGTCAGGCGCGGCAGCGGGTCGCGGCCGACGTCCTCGCCTGTGTTCCGCCGTTCGTCCTCGTCGATCTGTCCGTGGTC